>Ga0308169_10001770_pt1 | contig 24232 bp, 15 predicted proteins | sample PhyBR1_2_FD_202139 | JGI IMG/M metagenome (GOLD analysis project Ga0308169, IMG submission 202139) | Phyllosphere microbial communities from UC Gill Tract Community Farm, Albany, California, United States - DLSLSB.R1 | ecosystem: Host-associated > Plants > Phyllosphere > Unclassified | place...
TTGTGCTTACCGTTCATCATGAACTTCAGCTTGCCGCCGCTGGCCGTCGTCAATTCGGCCGTGCCATTCTGCTTTTTGATCGCAGCGCTCAGCGCCATGAAGTCATATTTTCCGGGGACGACGTGGTAGGTCAGGATCTTTGTCAGCGTCGCCTTGTTTTCCGGTTTCACGAGGGTGTCGACGGTACCGGCGGGGAGTTTGGCAAAGGCGGCGTTCGTCGGTGCGAATACGGTGAACGGTCCCTTGCCCTTCAGCGTGTCGACCAGCCCTGCGGCCTTGACGGCTGCAACGAGCGTCGTGTGGTCGGCAGAATTGACCGCGTTATCGACGATGTCCTTATTGGCGAACATGTTCTGGCCGCCGACCATGACGTCGGCACGGGCGAATGCGCTGGTGGCAAAAACAGCGGCGATGAGCAAGGCGGATTTGAGAGTACGCATGGCAGTCCTTTCGTGTTATAGGTTGTGTTGCCTACCTATATACGCTCGAACTGCCTGACCGGATTCAAACAATATAAATAAATGCAACCGGCGCTGACGAAGAAAGCCGACGGTCAATCTTGGCCGTCGGCGCTTGGCTTACTTCGACGCCGCAATCCACCGATCCACCTTTTTCTCCAGCAGCGCCAGCGGCAGCGTCCCTTCCCCCAGCACGACGTCGTGGAAGGCCTTCAGGTCGAACCTCGGTCCCAGTGCCGCTTCCGCACGGTGGCGCAGTTCCAGGATCTTCAGGGAACCGATCTTGTAGCCCAGCGCCTGCCCCGGCCACACCATGTAGCGCTCGATCTGCGCACGCGAATCGGCTTCGGTGTAACCCAGCGTATCGCTGAAATAGGTGATCGCCTGTTCGCGCGTCCAGCCCTTGGTGTGCAGGCCGGTGTCGACCACCAGGCGCGCCGCGCGCAGCATTTCGTCGTTCAGGTGGCCGAAATAATCTTCCGGCTTGTCGAACAAGCCCATCTCCTTGCCGAGCGTCTCGGCGTACAGCGCCCAGCCTTCGGTAAAGGCGTTGTTGCCGCCGAACTTGCGGAAGTTCGGCAAGCCCAGTTCCTGCACCAGCGCGATGTGGAAGTGGTGGCCCGGCTGGCCCTCGTGCAGGAAGAGGGTGACCATGCCGGTGCTGCCATATTGCGCCGGGTCGTTCACGACCGACCAGAACACGCCGGGACGCGTACCGTCCACCGCCGGCGCCGTGTAGTGGTCCGAGGCAGTCGCGCGGCTCAGTTCAGGTTCGAGGCGCAAATCGAGCGGGGACTTCGGCCGCAGGTTGAACATCGACGGCAGCTTGGTGCGCAACTGGGCGTCGAGCTTGCGGTAGACGTCGATGACTTCCTGTTCCGTCTTGAAGGGCTTGAACTTCGGCTGCTGCGCCACCCAGGCCGGCAGGCCCGCCGCCGGTCCCGTATAACCCATCTTCGGGCCGATGCGGCCATACTCTCCCTGGATGCGCTCCACTTCCTTCAGGCCGATCGCGTGGATCGCTTCCGGCGTCAGGTCGGTCGTCGTCTGGCTCGCCACGCGCACCTTGTACCAGGCGGCGCCGTCCGGCAGCGCGTCCCAGCCGCTGGTGGTGCGCGCGGCGGGCAGATAGTCCTTCTCGATGAAGGTGGTCAGGCGCTCCAGCGCCGGATTCAGCCGGGCGCCGATGGCGTCCGCATACAGCTTGGTCAGCGCGCGCTTGTCGGCATCCGAGAAGCCGGCCGGGAAGTTTTTGACAGGCGTGTAGTAGATGCTCGCTTCAGGGTTCGACGCCACCAGCTGCTTGAACTGGGGCAGGGCAGACAGCATCACCGATTTCGGATGCACGATGCCGCGCTTGATCCCTTCGCGCATGTTGGCGATCGCCTGGTCGACCCAGGGACCGAGCTGCGCCAGGCGGCTTGCGTAGGCGCGATAATCCTGCACGGTCGCCAGCGGCTGGGCGCCCTGGCCGCTGGCGTAGTTCGCCAGCGTGACGGGCATGCTGTCCATCTGGTTCAGCGGCAGCAGGTGCTCGGGGAAGGGCTCGAAGCGTAGCGCCATGCCAAGTTCGTAATCGAGGATGTCGTAGCTGGTCTGGTCGCGGCTGTTCAGCTGCGCGCGCTTGATCGCGTGCAGGCGCTTCTGGAAGGCTTTATAACGCGCGAACTGCCTGGTGCGCTCGACGGGGGAGATCGACATGCCGATCTGGTCGATGAAGCGGTTGTCTCCGCTCTCGCTGGCCGCGACCGGGTCGAAACGCGCCAGCGCATCGTAGTACTCGTCGGCCAGGACGTTCAGCTTCTTGCCGGCCTGCGGATTGGCGGCGACCTGCCTGGTCGCGGCGGCCGGCGTTTGCACGGCGTGCACCGGTGCGCAGGCGATGAGGGCGGCGGCGGCGAGCGCGCCGATCTTGAAATGGGTGGTCATGATTGAATGCCTTAGTAGCTTGCCAGTGGCGCCAGCGCGCCGTTCTTGAACGTGTAGACGGTGACGGCGGTCTTTTTCAGGTTGCCCTTGTCGTCGTAGCCGTAGCTGCCGACCACGCCCTGGTGGGTCAGGGTGCGCAGCTGCTGCGCCACCGCGGCCGGATCGAGGCTGTTCGCGGCCTTGATCGCCTGGGCGATGAACATGGTCTGGTCGTAGAAGGAGGGCGCGTAGACGTCCGGCTCGCGCTTGAAGCGTTCCTTGTATTTGGCCAGGAAGGCCGGACCGGCGCTCTGTTTGGCGATGATGGCGCCAGCCTGCGCGCAGCGCACGTTCTCGCCGACGGCCGCCCCGCCGAGTTTGGCCATCTCCGGGCTGCACAGGGTGTCGCCACCCAGCAGCGGTACGTTCAGGCCGAGCGCCTTCATCTGACGCACCATCGGCGCCGCTTGCGGCGCATAGCCGCCGAAGAAGATGGCGTCGACTTTTTTCGCGCGCAGCGCGGTCAGGATGGCGGCGAAATCGCTCGCCTTGTCGTTGGTGAATTCGTGGCCGGCGACCTTCATGCCGGTTGCCTGCGCCTGGCGCTTGAATTCGGTGGCAATCCCCGTGCCGAAGGCGGTGCGGTCGTCGATGACGCCGACGTTTTTCAGTTTGAGTTCGCGCGCGGCGTAGTTGGCCATCGCGCCGCCGACCTGCGCATCGCTGGCGACGATGCGGAACACGCCTTTATAGCCGCTTTGGGTGATCTTCGGATTGGTGCCGACCGTCGACATCAGGGCGCCGGCATCGTTGTAGACGCGCGAGGCGGGAATCGCGACACCCGAGTTGTAGGGGCCGAGCACGAATTTGACGCCGCCGTCGACCAGCTTCTGCGCCACCGTCACGCCTTGCTTCGGATCGCCGGCGTCGTCTTCGGACTGCAGCTCGAAGCGCAGCGTTTTATTCGCCACCTTGATCTTCCGGGCGTTGAGTTCCTCGATGGCGAGGCGCACGCCGTTTTCGTTGTCCTTGCCGGCAAAGGCGTTGGCGCCCGAGAGCGGGCCGGTCACGCCGATTTTGACGCTTTGTTCCTGCGCCAGCGCGGCGAAGGGTGTACACAGCGCGCACAGCAGCGCGGCCAGCGCCAGCGGCGCCATGGGGAATTTCGATGGCATCAGCCTGTCTCCGTTTAGATACGACGGCCGCCATCATCGCACAGAATATGACCCCGGTGCGGGGCAGCTCAGGCAGGCAGCCCGTGCGCAATCAGCTCCAGCGGCAGGGCAGTCGTGCACTTGATCTGCTCCATCGAGAAGGCCGAGGAGACCCCGCTCAGTTGCGCCGTCTTGATCAATTTTTTGTAGAAGCGGTCGTAGCCGGCGATGTCGGTCGTGGCGACTTTTAAAAGGTAGTCGACGTCGCCGCTCATGCGGTGAAATTCCAGCACTTCGGGCAGGGCGACGACAGCGGCGGCAAAGCGCGCCAGCCATTTTTCGTCGTGTTCGGGGGTGCGCACGCTGACGAACACCGTGACCGGCAAGCCGACCTTCTGGCGGTTGACGATGGTGACGCGGCTTTCGATATAACCCTCTTCCTCGAGGCGCTTGACGCGCTTCCAGCAGGGGGTACTGGAGAGGCCGACCTTGTCGGAGAGGCCCGAGATCGACAGGGTCGCATCGGCCTGCAGCGCGGCGAGGATCGCACAATCAAACTTGTCTAGTGAATTCATTTTAGTTTTTCGTCACTAATAGAACAAATATGCCAAGAGCAGAGTTTTTACTAGCTTATTTAGTACACGCTTTCCGTCAAGCCTTTGTAACATATTGCTTAACAATAACACGATATGCATGCGTGTTTACAGTTTTTGCGATTTTGGGCCTCTCCATGAACAGTGAAATTTATCTCGACGCGAACGCGACCTCGCCGGTGCTGCCGGCAGCCATCCAGGCGGCGCAAGACGCTTTAAGCGCATGTTTCGGCAACCCGAGCAGCAGCCATGCGGCCGGCCTGCGCGCCCGCGCACTGCTCGACGACGCGCGCAGCCGTGCGCGCCGCGTGCTCGGGGCGCCCGATGGACGTTTGCTGTTTACCAGCGGCGCCACCGAAGGCATCCAGACCGCCGTGCTCTCGAGCCTGTGCGCCGTGCGTGCGCGCCGCGCGGCCGGGCTGCCCTGCGGCGACCTGCTGCTGTACGGCGCGACCGAACACAAGGCGGTGCCGGAAAGCCTGGCGCACTGGAACGCGCTGCTCGGCACGGGCCTGACGCTGCAGGCGCTGCCGGTCGACGCCAACGGGCTGCATCGCCTCGACGCCTTGCGCACGCTGGCGCCGCGCGCCGCCCTCGTCTGCACGATGGCCGCGAACAACGAGACCGGCGTCGTGTCCGACCTCGACGCCATCGCGGCCGTGCTCGAGGAGACCCACAGCCAGGCGCTATGGATGGTCGACTGCGTGCAGGCGCTGGGCAAGCTGCCGCTGGCGCTGGGGCATACGCGCATCGATTACGCGCCGTTCTCCGGCCACAAGCTGTATGCGCCGAAAGGCATCGGCATGCTCTACGTGCGCGAAGGCGCCCCGTACACGCCCTTGATGTGCGGCGGCGGCCAGGAAGCCGGCCAGCGCTCGGGCACCGAGAACATGGCCGGCATCGCCGCCCTTGGCGCCGTGCTGCGCGCGCTGGAAGAGGGGCGCACCTTCCGCAGCCATGCGCAACTGGCCGCCGCGCGCGAACGGCTGGCCGCCAGCCTGCGTGCCGCCTTTCCCGCCATCGTCTTCAACGCCCCCTTCGAACACGCGCTGCCGACCACACTCAACTTCACGGTACCCGGCCACTCGGGCAAGGCGCTGCTCGACCTGTTCGACGCCGCCGGCGTGCGGGTCAGCGCCGGTTCGGCCTGCGCGGCGGCGAAGGCGGCGCCCAGTCACGTGCTGCTGGCGATGGGGCTGCCGGAAGAACGCAGCGCGAACGCGGTGCGCATGTCCTTCGGTCCGCTGGCGGACGACGCCTTCATCGACGCCGCCTGCCGCCGCATCGCGCGCTGCGGGGAGGCGCTCGGGGCGCCGCCGCCCGCGCGCTGTCCGGCGACCGGATCCGGTGCCGCCACCGCTGCGCCGACGCCGCCTGCCATGCCAAGGGGCGTGATTCCATGCGGCCTGGATGGCGGCGCGCTGGCGCGCTACCTCGAGCGCCATCCGGATGCGCTGCTGGTGGATGTGCGCGAAGCCTGCGAACACGCGCTCGGCACGCCCTTGCTGCATGGGCGCGCCGCCTACAGCCTGCCCCTGTCGCGGCTTGCCGAACACGCGGCCTGGCTGGGCCGGGAAACGCGTCCGCTGGTGTTCTTCTGCCGCAGCGGCAACCGCAGCGCCCAGGCGGCGCAGATGGCGCAGGAACTCGGCCACGGCAACGTGCGCCACCTTGCCGGCGGCCTGGCACTGATGGCGCCGTAAGCGGCCGGCCCCGCCGCGGCTTGCGGCGGGTGTGCGGGCATCCCGCGGCTGCGTTCGCGCCGCTGCGTTCGTCAACGCACAGTCCCTCGCTCGATGACGTTCTAGCATTGGCGCAGGCCTGCAATGGCCGGCATGCACGCACATCATCGAGGCTCCTGTTGAACGTAGAATTGCACACCAAGGCCGACGCGCCGCGCGCGGGGCATCCGCCCGTTCGCGACGCTCGCGCCGCGGACGGGATGCCCCTGCGTGGCGAGCGCTTCGATGCCGCACGGATGGCCGGCCACGGCCGCCGCCTCGCCGCGGACCATGCGCTCGCTCCCGACGATGGCGGCGAGCGCCTGCTGGCGCGCCTGGCGGAGAATGCCGACGCGATCGCCGCTGCTTGCGCCACGCTGACGCAGGCTGCAAGCGGCGGCCGCACGGTTCCCGCAGTCGAGCAGCTGCTCGACCACTATTACCTGATCGGCCAGCAGGTCCGCAGCGTGCGGCGCCACCTGCCGCCTGCCTACAGCCGCGCACTGCCGCGTTTGAAAGTCCCCGCGCAAGCCGCCGGCCAGCCGCGGGTGTACGCGCTGGCCCTGGCGCTGGTCACCCACGGCGACGGCCTGCTGGACGCAGGGAGCCTGGCAGGCTTCATTGCCGCCTACCAGGAACGCGCGCCGCTCGCGCTCGGCGAGCTGTGGGCCATCCCGATCATGCTGCGCCTGGCGCTGGTCGAGAACCTGCGCCGGCTCGCCGTGCGCCTCGCCGCCCGGGTCGCGCAGCAGGCCCTTGCCGGCGAGTGGGCCGGGCGCATGGCCGAGGCGGCCGAGCGCCGCCCCGGCGACCTGATCCTGCTGGCGGCCGACATGGCGCGCGCCGTCCAGCCTTTACAGTCGGCCTTCGCGGCCGAACTGGCGCGCCGCCTGGCGGGGCGGGGGGAAGCGCTGTCCCAGGTGCTGGGGTGGGTGGACACGCGGCTCGCCGACGAGGGACTCACGATCGCGGTGCTGGACGCGAGCGACGGCGAGGACGGCGCGCTAGATGCGGTCTCGCTCGCCAACAGCCTCGCCAGCCTGCGCCTGCTCGAGCGCATCGACTGGCACGCCTTCGTGGAAACCGCGAGCGCGGTCGAGGGGGTGCTGCGGCGCGATCCGGCCGGCGTGTACGAGCGCATGGATTTCGCCACGCGCGACCATTACCGCCACGTCGTCGAGCGCCTGGCGCGCCAGTGCGGGCAGATCGAGACCGAGGTCGCGGCCGCAGCGCTGGCGCTGGCCGAAGGCGCTGACGATGCCCGCAGCCGCCACGTCGGCTATTACCTGGCCGGCGACGGCGTGCCGGCGCTGCGCGCGCAGCTGCGGCCGGCGCGCGGCATGCTGCCGGCGCTGCGGCGGGCGGCGCGCAAGCGTCCGCTGCTGGCTTACCTGGGCGCCATCGGCGGCTTCACGCTGCTGTTCACGGCGGCGCTGCTGGTGCATGCCTACCAGGGCGGCGCCGCTGCGCCGCTGCTGGCCGCGCTCGGTCTGCTGGCCGTCTTCGGCGCCAGCCAGCTGGCGTTTACGCTGACGAACCTGATGGCCGCGCGGCTGGTAAAGCCCCGGCCCTTGCCGCGCATGGATTTCAGTACGGGCATTCCACCCGAGGCGCGCACGCTGGTGGCCGTGCCGGCGCTGATCGAGAGCAGCGAGAACGTCAAGGCGCTGTGCGACGGACTGGAAGGGCGCTACCTCGCGAACCGCGACCCGCAGCTGCGCTTTTGCCTGCTGACCGATTTTACGGACGCGCCTGAAGTAACGATGTTCGGCGACGCCGAACTGCTGGACGAGGCGCGCGCGGCGATCGCGGCGCTGAATGCGCGCTACAGCCATGCGCCCTTCATGCTGCTGCACCGTCCGCGCACCTGGAGCGCGAGCGAACAGGCCTGGATCGGCCGCGAGCGCAAGCGCGGCAAGCTGGCCGACCTGAACGCGTACCTGCGCGGCGGCGCGCGCGAGCGCTTCATGCTGGCCGAAGGGCATACCGACGATTGTCAGGACGTACGCTATGTCATCACGCTCGACGCCGACACCCAGCTGCCGCTGAACAGCGCGCGCCAGATGGTGGCGGCCATGGCGCACCCCTTGAACCAGCCGCTGCTCGATGCGGAAGGGCGCCGCGTCATCTCCGGCCATGCCTTGTTGCAGCCCTGCGTGGCGACCTCGCTGCCTTCGGCACGCGCTTCGCGCTACCAGCGCCTGTGCGGCGGCGAGCCCGGCATCGACCCGTACACGCGCACCGCGTCGAACGTCTACCAGGACCTGTTCGGCGAAGGCTCCTTCATCGGCAAGGGCATCTACGAAGTCGACACGTGTATCCGCGTGCTGGCCGGGCGCTTGCCCGACGACGCCGTGCTCTCGCACGACCTGCTCGAGGGTTGCTACCTGAGGAGCGGCGTGCTGGGCGACACCCAGCTGGTCGAATCCTGGCCGGCGCGCTACAGCGACGACATCGCGCGCCGCCACCGCTGGATCCGCGGCGACTGGCAGCTGGCCGGCTGGCTGCGCGGGCGCGTGCCTACTCATGATGGCGCGCGTGAAGCGAACCCCTTGACGCCGCTGGCGCGCTGGAAGCTGTTCGATAACCTGCGCCGCAGCCTGGTGGCGCCGACGCTGACTGCCACCCTTGTGCTGTGCTGGGCGTGGCTGGCGGCGCCGGCTTTCTGGAGCGCCGTCGCCTTGTCCGTGTTCTTCCTGCCGGCCTTTGTCGAGATCGCGGTCGCCCTGGCCGACAAGCCGCACGACCTGCTGTGGCGCCAGCATTTCGCCAACTGGGCGCACCGCGCGGCGGGCTGCCTGGCGCGCGCCGTGATGAATACCGCCTTCCTGCCGCATGAGGCCTGGTACAGCCTGCACGCGATCGCACGCACCGGCTGGCGCATGCTGGTCTCGCGCCGGCGCCTGCTGCAGTGGAAGGCGTCGAGCCTGATCCGCTCGAGCACCGACGTCGAATCGGCCTGGCGCAGCATGTGGTTTGCGCCGCTGCTGTCGGTCGTGGTCGCCGTGCTGCTGACCTTCCTGCATCCGTTCGCCCTGTTCGCGGCCGCGCCTTTGCTCCTGCTGTGGTTCCTGTCGCCGCTGCTGGCCTGGTGGGTCAGCCTGCCGTTCGAGCGTCCACCTGCAGACCTCGCGCCCGAGCAGACGCAGTTCCTGGCGACGCTGGCGCGCCGCAGCTGGGCGTATTTCGAGGATGTCGTCGGCCCTGACACCAACTGGCTGGCGCCGGCCGCCGTCCAGGAGCGTCCGCAGCCGGCGGTCATGCAGACGACATCGCCCACCCATATAGGACTGTCCCTTCTGGCCAACCTGGCGGCCTGGGACTTCGGCTTCGTTGCGCACTCCGCCGTACTGGCAAGGGTGCGCGCCGCCTTCGAGAGCATGGCCTTGCTCGAGCGCGAGCACGGCCATTTTTATGCGGGCTACGACACGCGCACGCTGGCGCCGCTGCAGCCGGCGCGCGTGTCGACCGTCGACAGCGGCAACCTCGCCGGCCACCTGCTGACCCTGGCCACCGGCCTCGAGGCCCTGCTCGATGCACCGATCGCCGGCGCGCGCGCCCTCGACGGCATACGCGTCACGCTGCACATCCTCGACGAACATGCGCAGGGCGCGGCGCCCGTCGTGCGCAAGGCCTTGCAGGCCTGCCGCGACGCGCTCGGGCCCGAGCGCTGCCGCAATGCCGACACCTTGCCCGGCCTGGCCGATTGCCTGGGCGCGGCCGTGCGCGCGGCGTCGCTGCTGCTGGCCACGCTGCCGGAAGCGGCTGATGCACAGCTGCGCGACTGGGCCGCGCGCCTCGACGCCGATTGCCGCGCGGCGCGCGACGATTTGCTGGCCTTGGCGCCGTGGATGCGCGCCGTGCAGGAATACGTGTTCGAGGCCAGCCTGACGCGCATCCCGACGCTGCGCGAACTGGCCGCTTTCGCGGTCGAGGCGCCAGGCGCGACCGAGGCCGAACGCGCGCTGGCGCAGATGGCCGGGGAGGGCGCCGCCGTGGCCCGGGCGCGCATGCGCGAGATTGCGACCCTGGCCGCCTGCGCGCGCAATTTCGCCGACATGGATTTCGCATGGCTCCTGCAGCGCGACACCAACTTGCTGGCGCCCGGCTACGACCTGGCCGGGGAACGCTTCGAGGGCGGCGCCTGCGACGCGCTGGCCTCGAATGCGCGCCTGGCCAGCTTCGTCGGCATCGCCCGCGGCCAGCTGCCCCCTGAGCACTGGAGCGCCCTCGGGCGCCAGCTGTGCATCGCCGGCGGCGAGCAGTTGCTGTTGTCGCCGCATGGCGCGCTGGCCGACTATTTGCTGCCGCAGCTGGTGATGCCGGCCTACCGCGACACGCTGCTCGAGCGCAGCTGCCGCGCCGCGGTGCGCGTGCAGATCGACTATGGCGCGCAGCGCGGCGTCCCATGGGGCATGTCCGACTCGGGCTGCAACAGCGCCGATGGCGCGCTGCGCTACGAAGCGCGCCCCTTCGGCGTGCCGGGAATGGGCATGGCGCGCGGCGTGGGCGACGAACTGGTGGTCGCGCCTTACGCCTCGCTGCTGGCGCTGCTGGTGGCGCCGGAAGCAGCCTGCGCCAACCTGCAGCGGATCGCCGCGCTGGGCGCCGCCGGCCGCTATGGTATGTATGAGGCAGTCGACTACACCGGCGCGCGCCTGCCGCGCGGCCAGCGCCATGCGGTCGTGCGGGCCTGGGCCTCCGACCACCAGGCCATCGGCTTGCTGGCGCTGTCGTCGCTTCTGCACGACGGCCCGATGCAGAAACGCTTCGAGGCCGATCCGCAACTGCGCGCGGCGCTGCTGCTGTTGCAGGAACCGGTGCCGGCCACCGGCGCCGTCGAGGCCAGCGCCTTCGAACGCGTTGCGCGGCAGGACGCTGCGCAAGCGCCTTTGCCGGCACGTGCGGTCACGCGGGTCGGCGTGGCGCAGCCGCAGCTGCAGCTGTTGTCGAACGGACGCTATCACGTCATGGTCACGAGCGATGGCGGCGGCTACAGCCGGCTCGGCGAGATGGCGATTACCCGCTGGCGCTTCGACGCCACCTGCGACGACTGGGGCCTGTTCTGCTACCTGCGCGACCTCGATAGCGGCGCTGTGTGGTCCGGCGCCTGGCAACCGACGCTGGCACAGCCCGCGCACTATGAAGCCGTGTTCGCGGAAGAGAAGGTGCGTATCAGGCGGCGCGACGACGGCATCGAGCTGGTCACGGAAATCGTGGTCGCGCCCGAAGACGATGTCGAGCTGCGCCGCACGCGTATCAGGAACCTCTCCGAGCGTCCACGCCGCATCGAGGTGACGAGCTACACCGAACCGGTGCTGGCGCCGCCGGCGAGCGACGACGCCCACCCGGCCTTCAGCAAGCTGTTCGTGCAAACCGAGATCGTCGCCGGGAACAATGCCATCCTGTGCACGCGCCGGCCGCGCGCGGAGGGCGAGCACACGCCGGTGCTGCTGAACGCGATGACGGTCCACGGCCGGGCCGGCGGCTAGCCCTCCTTCGAAACCAGCCGTGCCGATTTTATTGGGCGCGGCAGGGGCGCCGCGCTGCCGGTGGCCCTGGCGACAAATGCGCCGCTGGATGGCGCCGCCGGTTCGGTGCTCGATCCGGCGCTGGCGATTCGCCGCAGCGTGACGCTGGCGCCGGGCGAGGAAGCCATTGTTGACCTGGTGCTGGGCGTGGCCGGGAACCGCGACGCGGCGCTGCAACTGGCGGCCAAGTACGCGGACCAGCACTGCGTCGAACATGCGTTCGAGCTGGCCTGGGCCCACGGCCAGGCGCTGCTCCAGGCGTTGAACGCGACCGAAGCCGATGGCCAGCTGTACGCGCGCCTGGCCGGCGCCGTGCTGTATCCGGACCGCGCGCTGCGCGCCGATGCCGCACTCATCGCGCGCAACACCCGCGGGCAGTCCGGCCTCTGGCCCTACGCGATCACGGGCGACCTGCCGATCGTGCTGCTGCACATCCAGGATGCGGCCAGGCTCGCGCTGGCGCGCCAGCTGCTGCAAGCCCACGCCTGGTGGCGCCGGAAAGGGCTAAGCGTCGACCTGGTGATCTGGTGCAGCGACAGCGGCAGCGCGCCCCATTCGCTGCACGCGCAGCTCATCGAGGCGATCAGGGCCGGCGGCGCGGCCGAACTGCTCGACCGTCCGGGCGGCGTCTATCTGCAGGTGTTCGAGCAGCTGCCGGAAGAGGACCGGCTGCTGCTGCAGGCGGCGGCGCGCGTGGTGCTGCGCGACGACCGCGGCAGCTTGGCCGAACAGCTGCAACGTGCGCATGCGGCGCCAGCCGCAGGCATGCCCGCCCTGGCGACGACCGCGCCGCAGCACGCGGCTGGCGAAGCGCCGGTAGCGGCGCCATGTGATCTCCTGCTCGACAACGGCATCGGCGGCTTCAGCCCCGACGGACGCGAATACCGCATCCGCATCACGCCCGATCGCCCGACGCCCGCGCCCTGGACCAATGTGCTGGCCAACCCGCAGTTCGGCTCGGTCGTCTCCGAAAGCGGCCAGGCCTACAGCTGGAGCGAGAACGCCCACGAACTGCGGCTCACGCCCTGGGACAACGACCCGATCGGCGACCGCGGCGGCGAAGTGTTTTATGTGCGCGACGAAGACAGTGGCGTGTTCTGGTCGCCGACCGCATTGCCCGCACCTTCGGGCGGCGACTACCTGGCGCAGCACGGCTTCGGCTACAGCGTCTTCGCCCACACGGCCTACGGCATCCATACCGAACTCTCGCAGTTCGTCGCCCTGGAGGCGCCCCTGAAATACAGTGTCCTGCGGGTGCGCAACGACAGCGCGGCGCTGCGGCGCCTGTCCGCCACCGGCTATGTCGAATGGGTGCTGGGCGAGCTGCGCGCCGCATCGAGCATGCACCTCGTGACCGAACGCGACCCGGCCAGCGGCGCGCTGTGCGCTCGCAACGCGTGGAACGATGCGCAGTGCACCGCCTTTTTCCACGTCGACGCGCCGGACGCCACGTTCACCTGCGACCGCAGCGAATTCATCGGCCGCGGCAGGAACCTGAAGCAGCCGCAGGCGCTGGGCCGCGCCGGCCTCTCCGGCAGCGCCGGCGCGGCGCTCGATCCCTGCGCGGCCTTGAATGTCGTCTTCGAACTGGCGCCGGGTGAAGAGAAAGAACTGGTGTTCATGCTGGGCGTGGGTGGCGCCGACGTGGTTCAGCGCCACCAGGGCAGTGCGGCGGCGCGCGCGGCGCTGCAGGAGGTCAAGGCCTACTGGGACGAGACGCTCGGCGCGGTCCGCATCGAATCGCCCGACCCCAGCCTCGACGTGCTGGCCAACGGCTGGCTGCTGTACCAGACACTGGCCTGCCGCATGTGGGCGCGCAGCGGCTATTACCAGTCGGGCGGCGCCTTCGGGTTCCGCGACCAGCTGCAGGATGCGATGGCGCTGGTGCACACGCGTCCACCACTGCTGCGCGAGCACCTGCTGCTGTGCGCGGCGCACCAGTTCGTCGAGGGCGACGTCCAGCACTGGTGGCATCCGCCCTCGAACGCCGGCGTACGCACGCGCTGCTCGGACGATTTATTGTGGCTGCCGCTGGCGGCCTGCCGCTACGTCCGCGCCAGCGGCGACATTGGCGTGCTGGGCGAATCGGTTTCCTATCTCGAGGGCAGGGCGCTCGACTTCGGCGAAGAGTCGTATTTCGATGTGGCGCGCGTATCGAAGCAGCGCGGCGACCTGTATGAACACTGCGTGCGCGCGATCCGCCACAGCCTGCGCTTCGGCGAGCATGGCTTGCCGCTGATCGGCGGCGGCGACTGGAACGATGGCCTGGATCGCGTCGGCAGCAAAGGGCGCGGCGAGAGCGTCTGGCTGGGCTTCTTCATGATCGAGGTATTGAGCCGCTTCGCCGAACTGGCCGGCCGCCGCGCCGACTACGGCTTTGCCACCACCTGCCGCGCCGCCGCGACCGCACTCGGCACCCAGCTCGAACATCACGCCTGGGACGGAGAGTGGTACCGGCGCGCCTGGTTCGACGACGGCACGCCGCTCGGCTCGAAAGACAACGACGAATGCCGCATCGACCTGGTCTCGCAAAGCTGGAGCGTGCTGTCCGGCGCGGCTGGTGCCGAGCGCGCGGCCAGTGCGATGGCGGCGGTCGACGCCCACCTGGTGCAGCCGGAAGCGCGCCTGGTCCGCCTGCTCGACCCGCCTTTCGAGGCCGGCAGCCTGGATCCCGGCAGCCTGCGCGGCTATGCGCCGGGCCTGCGCGAGAACGGCGGCCAGGCCACGCACGCGGCGCTGTGGTGCGCGATGGCCTTTGCGCGCATGGGGAATATTGAACGTGCCTGGGAACTGTTCGACATGCTCAATCCGGTGCGCCTGGCGGCCACGCTCGAGGACTGCGCGCGCTACCGGCTCGAGCCCTATGTTGTGGCGGGAGATGTACACGCGGCCCCGCCGCACCTTGGGCGCGGCGGCTGGAGCTGGTACACTGGCTCAGCCGGATGGATGTACCGGCTGGTCGTCGAATCGCTGCTCGGTATCGAGCGCGCCGGCGAGCGGCTGGTACTGGCGCCGCAGCTGCCGCAGGGCTGGCCGGGCTTTCGCCTGCAGTACCGCTACCGCTCCACCACCTATGCGATCGACGTGCGCGCGGCGGAAAGTCCCGCGCTGCGCATCGATGGCGCGGACGTCGGCGGCGATACGGTGCAGCTCGTCGACGACGGCCTGGTGCATCGCGTCGAGCTGCATGTCGCGCGCCGGCATGGATCCGCCGCCCTGGCGGCACACGAACAACCACAGTCGAAGACCCTACCATGAAGAACACCACCCTGCTCGCCGCCGGCGCCACCCTGCTGCTGTCCTGCGCCTTTGCCAGCGCCGCCGACTGGAGCGACACCTCGATCAGCTGGCGCTACGGCACCCGCTTCGCCGAGCCGTTCAATCCCGAGCACATCACGAAGCACATCTTCGCGCTGACCCACGCCAGCGGCTACAAATACGGCAGCAACTTCTTCAATGTGGACCTGCTCCAGTCCGACAAATCCGATCCGGCCTCGCTGACGCAAAGCGAAGGCGCGCAGGAAGCGTATATCGTCTACCGCAATACCGTCGACATCGGCGCGCTGCGCGGCACCGAGATGCGCTACGGCCCGGTGAAAGGCGTGGGCGCCACCTTCGGCTTCGACTGGAATACCAAGAACGACGTCGGCTACAACTCGCGCAAGCGCATGCTGGTCGTCGGCCCGACCCTGATGTGGGACGTGCCCGGCTTCCTGAATACGAGCGTGCTGCTGCTGCGCGAATCGAACGCACCGAGCGGTGCCTTCCCTCCGATCTCGACCGTGAACGGCCGCTACACCTACGACACCCACGCCGCGCTGTCGGTCACCTGGGGCATCCCGGTGGCCGAGCGTGTCGCGTTCGAGGGTTATGGTCTGTTCATCGCGGCCAAGGGCGCGGATGAAGTGGGCAACGGCACCGGCGCCGAGACCAACATCGACATGGCGCTGATGTACGATCTGGGTTCGCACTTCGGCCAGCCGAAGAACCGCTTCCGCGTCGGCGTCGAATACCAGTTCTGGAACAACAAGTTCGGCAACACCCGCACGACCACCGGCGGCCGCGGCCAGCGCGCCAGCACGCCGATGGTGCGCGCCGAATACCACTTTTAATCTGCGTTGTTAAGCCGACCCGGCGCCGGCCTGCGCCGGCGCCGGCAGGGCAGTGAAGCCCGCTGTCCTTTTATCAAAAAATATATAATTAGTAACAACTAGCGCGCGGGATGGCGCAAACGCTCTTTGTGATGCAATTGCAACAATTGCATCATGAAAACCTTCCTCCACACCCCCTCCCGGCTCGCTGTATTCCTGTTGTGCTGCTGCGCCCACGGCGCCTTTGCGGCCATCGACGAACACAGCGAATTCGAAGCCACCCTGAACGCGCCGTATCGCGCGCTTGAACCCGCCAAGGGTGAAGCACGCACCTTCACGCTCGCCTTCGATTATCCGAATGCGCGCGCCGCGCAGGTCGTCGACTGGCAGCTCGAACTGATCAATCCGGGCAATGTCGTCGTGCGCCGCTGGCAGGGCAGCACGCCGCTCGCGCAAGGTCCGGTATCGGTGGCCGTGCCCTGGTCCGGCCAGGATGCCGGCAAGCTGGCCGCCGGCCTGTATGCGGTGCGGCTGCGCGCCGCCAGCCGCGATGCGCAGGCCAGCGCACCTTCGGCCGACATCCACGAACAGTCCTGGCAAATCGAGGTCGGGCCGTCGCGGGCGCCGGCGCTGCCGCCGTTCGCGCCGCTGCCGGTCGGGCGGCTGGCCCAGCCGGGCGCCGCTCCTGCAACCGCGGCGCTGCCCTACACCGTCTATTTCGGCAACCTGCACAGCCAGACTAACCACAGCGACGGCGGCGCCGAACTCACCGACTGCAAGGGCGCGCAGGACCCCTTGACGGCCAAATATGGCCCCGATGCCGCCTTCGCCTACGCCCGCGCGCACGGCCTCGACATCCTCGTCGCCTCCGAGCACAACCACATGTTCGACGGCTCCGACAGCACCAACGCGGCGGCCGAGCCGGGCGTCGCGAAAGGGCTGTACCGCAAGGGCCTGGACACGGCTGCCGGCTTCAACGACGCGCATCCGGATTTCCTGGCCGTCTACGGCATGGAGTGGGGCGTCATCAACAAGGGCGGCCACCTCAACATTTTTAACAGCGACCAGCTGCTGGGCTGGGAAAAGAATGCGAAGGGCGAGCTGCTGGCCGACGTCGCCACGCCGCGCAGCGATTACGCGGCCCTGTACACGCTGATGCGCGAGCGCGGCTGGGTCGGCCAGTTCAACCATCCGGCGATGAGCGGACAGTTCGTCGTGAACGGCGTACCGTTCGGCTATACGGACGATGGCGACGCGGCGATGGCGCTGTGCGAGGTGGTCAACAGCACGGCCTTCTCCGTCAACGACAGCGAGAGCGAGACCCGGCGCAGCAACTTCGAGGCGGCCTGCAACAAGGTGCTGGAAGCGGGTTACCACGTGGCCTTCAGCACCAACCAGGACAACCACTGCGCCAACTGGGGCACGGCGTACACGAACCGTACCGGGGTGCTGGTTCCGTCGGGCGAGACGCTGAGCCTGTCCAGCTTTGTCGATGCGTTGAAAGCCCGGCGCGTGTTCGCGACGATGGACAAGGGTTCGCAGCTGGTCCTGACCGCCAACGGCCGCATGATGGGCGAGCGCTTTACCAATAGTGGACCGCTGAACCTGGTGGCGCAGTTCGCCAGCACGGCCGGCAAGCAGGTGGCCGCGGTGGCGATCATGGAAGGGGTGCCGGGGCGGGGCGGGGCGGTGACGCAGATGGCGAGTGAGGCGAATGTCAGCTTCACGCCGGCGCCCGGCGCGCATTTTTATTATGCGAAGCTGACTCAGACGGACGGCAACATCCTGTGGTCGGCGCCGGTGTGGGTGGATCAGCAGTAGGGTGGTCGGCTCCACCCGGACCGATGCATGCCGGCACCGCATGCGCCGCCCACGCGTGACCGACGCGCAGACGCGGCCGTGCGGTCTTACTCCACCATCTGGCTCTGCAAATAATTCTGGATCCCGACCTTCACGATCAGGTCGAGCTGGGTCTCGAGCCACTCGATATGCTCTTCGGTGTCCTCGAGGATCAGCAGCAGCAAATCGCGCGACACGTAATCGGCGGCGGCCTCCGCGGCGGCGATGCCTTCCTTGACGGTCAGCTGGGCGGCGCGCTCCAGGCGCAGGTCGGCGGCCAGCATTTCCTCGGTGTTTTCGCCGATCAGGAGTTTGTGCAGCGCCTGCAGGTTGGGCAGGCCGTCGAGCATGAGGATGCGGTCGATCAGCTTGTCGGCGTGTTTCATTTCGCCGATCGATTCGTCGTATTCCTTCTTGCCGAGCTTGAAGAAGCCCCAATGGCGGTACATCCGCGCGTGCAGGAAGTACTGGTTGACGGCGGTAAGCTCGTTGGTCAGCTGCGCGTTGAGCAGCCGGATGACGTTGGGATCGCCCTTCATGATGTGCCTTTTGTTGGTTGTTCAGGCAATCATATCAAAAGGCTAGCGCGGCGCGTGGCGCGCAGGGGGCGGGATTTCCCGGAAAACCACGCCCGCAGCGACAAATCAGGCCGCTTGTGTCGAACGGAAACTCAGCTCGGTCACCACGGTCTTGCTGTCGATGGCTTCGTGCAGCACTTCACGCGCATAGCTGATGCATTTGCCGCAGTCGGTGCCCAGGCCGAGCTCGGCGCGCAGGGCGGCGATCGTGGTGATGCCGAGGTCGACCGCCTGGCGGATTTCACGGTCGGAGATGTTGTTGCAGACACAGACGATCATCGAATTAGCCCTTGAGTTGTCGCAATATCAATGAGAATCGTTCTCATTCGTGTTCTATTCTGCGGTCATTTTTCGACGAACGCAAGCGGTTTTGATGTGTGATCATTCCGCCAAATAGAAATAATTCCCATTTAGGTTTATGATGCTAGTATCTGTCTCATCAGCGCTACAGATCAGCGCTACACATCGGAACGCCGCCATGACCTTAGTCCCCACTTTGACCACACTCGACGCCCTCAAGGCTGGACAGAGTGCGACCGTGATCCACCTTGCGCCGCACGCACTCGGCGGCCAGGACGTGGCCCGCCGCCTGATGGAACTGGGCTTCGTTCCCGGCGAACGCATCCGCATGTTGAAACGCGGGCTGCCGGGCGGCCCGGTCGCCGTGAAGGTCGGCGAATCGACTTTTGCCCTGCGCAAGTTCGAAGCCGCACTCGTCTCGATCCAGCCGGAATAATCGATGGGTGTCATGGAACAACAGGTGGCGGCGCGTTCGCCCCTGATCGCATTGCTCGGCAATCCGAACTGCGGCAAGACGGCACTGTTCAACCGCCTCACCGGCGCGCGCCAGAAGGTCGCCAACTACGCTGGCGTCACCATCGAACGCAAGGAGGGCAGTTTTACCTCCCCGGCCGGCCGCGCGCTGCGCGTGCTCGACCTGCCCGGCGCCTACAGCCTCTCCGCCCAGACCCCCGATGAAGCGATTACGCGCGACGTCGTCGCCGGCCTGCGAGAAGGCGAACAGGCGCCGGACGCCGTCGTGTGTGTCGTCAACGCAACGAACCTGCGCCTGAATTTGCGCCTGGTGCTGGAAATCCAGCGCCTCGGGCTGCCGATGCTGCTCGCCCTGAACATGGTCGACGTGGCAAAGAAACGCGGTATCGAGATCGATACCGCCAAGTTGTCGCAGGAACTGGGCATGCCGGTGGTCGAGACGGTCGCCATCCAGGCCGGCGGAGAACAAGCGCTGCTCGACGCGCTCGACCGCATGCCTTTGACGCCCGCCACGCCGCAGCCCCTGTCGAGCATCGACGCCGTGCCGGTCGAACAGACCCAGCGCGAAGTGCGCCGCATCCTCGCCGCCACCACCAGCTATGCGCACGACACTGGCAACCTGTCGGAAAAGATCGACCACGTGATCCTGCATCCGGTGGCCGGCCCGATCATCCTGGCCGCGCTGATGTTCATCATCTTCCAGGCCGTGTTCAGCTGGGCCGCGGCGCCGATGGATTTGATTACCGGGACCGTCGACAGCGTCGGCCAGTGGATCGGCGGCGCCATGTCCGCGGGGCCGCTGCGCAGCCTGATCGTCGACGGCATCATCGCCGGCGTCGGCGGCGTGCTCGTGTTCCTGCCGCAGATTCTGATCCTGTTCTTCTTCATCCTGATCCTGGAAGACTGCGGCTACCTGCCGCGCGCCGCTTTCCTGCTCGACCGCATGATGGGCGGGGTGGGGCTATCCGGCCGCGCCTTTATCCCACTGTTGTCGTCGTTCGCCTGCGCGATTCCCGGCGTGATGGCCGCGCGCACGATCCAGAACCCGCGCGACCGCCTGGTGACGATCATGATCGCGCCTTTGATGACCTGCTCGGCGCGGCTGCCCGTGTACGCGCTGATCATCGCCGCCTTCATCCCCGACCGACAAATCGGCATCTTCAATTTGCAGGGCCTGGTGCTGTTCGTGCTGTACGCGCTCGGCATCGTCAGCGCGATGCTGGTGGCCTGGTACATGAAGCGGCGCAGCAGCAGCGGCCAGCATCCGCTGATGCTGGAACTGCCGGCTTACCACTGGCCGCACCTGCAGACACTGGCGCTGGGCCTGTGGGAACGCGCGAAGATCTTCCTGATGCGCGTCGGTACCATCATCCTCACCCTGATGGTGCTGGTCTGGTTCCTGTCGAGCTTCCCGGGCGCACCGGAGGGCGCGACGCAACCGCCGATTTATTACAGCGTGGCCGGCATGCTGGGGCGCGCCTTGTCCGTGATTTTCGAGCCGATCGGTTTTGGATGGCAGATCTGCATCGCCCTGGTGCCCGGCATGGCCGCGCGCGAAGTGGCGGTCGGCGCGCTCGGCACGGTGTACGCGTTGGCTGGCAAGGGCGACGAAGTGGCGAACAGCCTCGGCCCGCTGATCGCCGGCTCGTGGTCGCTGGCCACCGCCTTGTCGCTGCTGGCCTGGTATGTGTATGCGCCGCAGTGCCTGTCGACTTTGTCGGTGGTGCGGCGCGAAACCGGCAGCGCGAAATACGCGTGGATGATGGCCGGCTACATGTTCGCGCTGGCGTACACGGCCTCCTTCATCACCTACCGCGTCGCCCTGGCGCTCGGCGGCGGCTGAGATGTGGCAGGAACTGGTCGTCGCGCTGGTCGTGGTCTTTGCCGCCGTCTACGTCGGCGCCAAATACCTGCCGGCCGCCTGGCGCATCCGCATCGTCAACCGCCTGTCGCGCGGCGGCAGCGATTCAGCACTGGTGCGCTGGCTCGATACGGCGGAGAGTTGCGGGGGCGGGTGCAAGAGCTGCAATAGCTGCGAAACGCCGGAAGAGCCGACCGCGCCCGAGGGCAGCAAGCACCGCGTGATCAAGCTGCACGAAAAACGCTGACGCCCGATCGTTCGTTTACGTAGCGTGGACTCCCGAGTCCACGCGTATGCAGCGCTGGCAAACCTCACTGCGTCCATTTGACGTTCCACCCCCTCGCCCACGCGGCAGCGGCATACGATGCCGCACCATGCCCCGCTAGCGCCGCCAATTCGATGGCTCCACTTATTTCTTTACGGTCGTCGCGTACCGGCGCCGCGCGGTCTTTTGTGGAAGTGCTCGAAGCGCCCAGGGTCAAACTTCACGTTCGGCGGGAATTGCCACAAGAACGGCCCGAGCTTCTCGCGCAGGTCGAATACGCCGCATACCAGCCGGCGTAGCTTTCGGGCCGCTGTAGCGAGTAGAAGGAGCCGTTGATCTCGATCGTCGGCAGCTGGCGCGACGCGTAGTCGAGCTCACGCGACTGCGCCAGGCCGGGAGGATAGAACTTGCCGCGCCAGGGTGGGTAGCGCCAGCCGGAGATACCGATGTGAATCTTGCCCATGAATCCATCATGAAGGGCGGACCCGGCGGGCTTGGTGCGTTGACGAACCCTTCCGGCAGGGCAGCTCAGCTCAGGCTGGCAGCAAGCGCCGCTGGTCGTTTGATGCCGCGACCTTGAACACGCCGACGACCTCGGCCAGGCGCGTGGCCTGCCGGCGCATCGATTCCGCTGCCGCAGCCGCTTCTTCGACCAGGGCCGCATTCTTCTGGGTCACGCCATCCATCGCGGCGATCGCCCCGTTGACCTGCGCGATGCCGGTTTCCTGCTCCTCGCTGGCCGCCGTGATCTCGCCGATGATGCCGTGCACCTCGCGCACGCTGCTGACGATCTCGCCCATCGTGGCGCCGGCATTACGCACCAGCGCGCTGCCAGTGTCGACGCGGTGCATGGAATCGTCGATCAGCGCCTTGATCTCTTTCGCTGCTGCGGCCGAGCGCTGCGCCAGGGTGCGCACTTCGCCGGCGACCACCGCGAAACCGCGGCCCTGTTCGCCCGCCCGTGCCGCTTCCACGGCCGCGTTCAGGGCCAGGATATTCGTCTGGAAGGCGATGCCGTCGATGACGCCGATGATGTCGACCACCTTGCGCGACGAGGCGTTGATCGATTCCATGGTCTGCACCACCTGTTGCACCACGTCGCCGCCACGCACGGCTACTTCGGCGGCCGACGCGGCCAGGCGCGTCGCGTGGCGTGCATGCTGCGCGTTCTGGCGCACGGCGCCCGTCAGTTCTTCCATCGTGGACGCGGTTTCCTCGAACGAACTGGCCTGCTGCTCGGTGCGATTCGACAGGTCATGGTTGCCGGCGGCGATCTGGGCCGACGCGCTGGCAATCGCATGGATGCCGACATCGACTTCGCCGACGATGTTGCCGAGGCTCGTGTTCATATCGCGCAGGGCGCCCAGCAGGTGCGCCGTCTCGTCGCTGCCGCGCACGTCGATCACCGTCGTCAGGTCGCCCGCGGCGACCGTGCGCGCCACCGTCACCGCCCGCGCCAGGGGGCGGGAAATGCTGCGCGAGAGCGACAGGCCGAACAGCATCAGCACGCCGGACAAGGCGATCGTGGCGCCCGAGAACCACATCACGCGCGGCCAGAAGATCGCGCCGACGGTGTCCATGTACACGCCCGACCCGATCACCCAGTCCCAGCCTTTGACGCCTTTGACATACGACACTTTCGGCACCGGCGCATCCTGGCCCGGTTTCGGCCACATGTACGAGATGAAGCCGGCGCCGCCCTTGCGCACGACATCGACGCCTGCCGCAAACAGGCGCAGGCCGTCCGGATCGGCGATGGCGCCGACGTCCTTGCCGTCGAGTTCGGGCTTGGTCGGGTGCATCAGCATGCGCGGCCCCATGTCGTTGACCCAGAAATACTCCGTGCCGCTGTAGCGCAGGGCCTTCAGTTCCGCCAGCGCGGCCGCCTGTGCCGCTGCGGCAGGCACCAGGCCCGACTCCGCCGCCTGCCGATGGCGCTCGACGATACCGCTCGCCACCTCGACCGCCTGGCGCACGCCGTTGCCCCGCTCCTCGAGGATCAGGGTGCGTTCGGACACGAGGAAGCAGGCGGCGACCAGGGCCATGCCGAGGCCGGTACTGATCGTCAGCAGCGCAAGTTTCTGCGCAATGTTCAAGCGAAAAAGAGTTTTCATGGATGGATCAGGGACTCGGTTGATGCCGGCGCCGGGCCATATCGGCCGGCAAAGAGAAATATGGTGAATTTGATGGGCGTTTAACAAGTGATGGCGATTGTAGAACTAATGTTGCATTGAGAAAACATATTTCGGCGAATTTAAGGGTGTCTTTTTGTAACGACGCAACAGTGCTAAGCTAACGGCCTTCCAATCCCAAGCCGTGCGCCCATGATCACCGTCCATCACCTGAACAATTCGCGCTCGCAGCGCATCCTGTGGCTGCTCGAAGAGCTGGGCCTGCCGTACGAGATCAAGAAATACCAGCGCGACCCGAAGACGATGCTGGCGCCGCCGGAACTGAAGGCCGTGCACCCGCTCGGCAAATCGCCGGTGATCACCGACGGCGACACGGTCGTCGCCGAGTCGGGCGCGATCGTCGACTACCTGGTCGAGCGCTACGGCAACGGGCGCTTCATCCCGGCCGCCGGCACCCCGGAAAAATTGAAATACACCTTCTTCCTGCACTTCGCCGAAGGCTCGGCGATGTCGCCGCTGCTCATGAAGCTGGTGTTCGACCGCATCGAGCACGGCCCGATGCCCTTCTTCGCCAAGCCGATCGCCCGCGCCATCGCGCGCAAGGTAAAGGGCGCCCTGGTCGAGCCGAACATCAAGAGCCAGCTCGACTACCTGGAATCGGAGCTGGCCACGCGCGACTGGTTCGCCGGGAACGAATTCACCGGCGCCGACATCCAGATGAGCTTCCCGCTGGAAGCCGCCGCGTCGCGCGCCGGGCTCGGTGCGCAATACCCGCGCCTCAGCAGCTTCCTGGCGCGCATCCATGCCCGTCCGGCCTACGCACGCGCACTGGAACGCGGCGGCAAGTACGACTACGCAAGGTAAAAGCATGGCCAAGCTGCTCGCGATCGATGGACTGAACATCGTGCGCCGGGTGTATGAAGCGAGCCCGGAGCCGGACTCCGACCTGAAGGCCACGATCGCCCTGCGCCACGCGTTCTCTTCGTTTCGCAACGTACTCGAAACACACGCGCCCACGCACGTGCTGGCGGCCTTCGACCATGGTGGCCAGACCTGGCGCCACGCTTTATATCCGCGCTACCGCGAGCACCGCGCGCCGATGCCCTCGGTGCTGCGCGAGGCGCTGCCGGAATTCCAGGAGAGGTTGAAAACGGCCGGGGTGCCGGTGGCGATGCTGCCCGGGGTCGAGGCCGACGACGTCGTCGCGACCTGCGTCATGCGCTGGCTGAACGAGAACCGGGGCGAAGCGATCGTCGCCACCACCGACAAGGACCTGCACGTCCTGATCGCGCACGGCGCCCTGGTGTGGGATCATTTTAAAAACGAG
>Ga0308169_10001772_pt1 | contig 24209 bp, 17 predicted proteins | sample PhyBR1_2_FD_202139 | JGI IMG/M metagenome (GOLD analysis project Ga0308169, IMG submission 202139) | Phyllosphere microbial communities from UC Gill Tract Community Farm, Albany, California, United States - DLSLSB.R1 | ecosystem: Host-associated > Plants > Phyllosphere > Unclassified | place...
GTGGGTCGCTCATGGGCGTGCCCGCGCTCTCTCTGGTAGGCTGAGGACGAGCGGGGCGAGGTGTGGTGGCTCGAGGGAGGACGAGCGACGACGAGGAGAGGGTGGGGCCGCCAAAACCTGCGACAGCTCTGCTCTCTTGCGCTCGTGCAGTGCGAGAGTGCGTCTATGATAGCATCATGAACAGCTACGAGCGGCACAGGCGACGCCCGACAAGAACGACTCGGACCGCTCCCTCCTCCTCGACCCGACCGCTCTCGCTCCGCTCACCCGAGCCTGACGCCCTCGACCCTCTCCCTGACCCTCCCCCACACGTCCCTCAGCCCATCCCTCGCCGCATCGACGCCGAGCTCGATCGCGTTGCCCGCCTGCCCGCCGACGTTCAGGCTCACGGGCCCGAGGTTGAGCGCAAAGTTGTCGCGCGCGGCGGACGCCTGCTGCTGCTGGCCGAGTTGTACAGGTGTCGAGGAAGGGGGAGGGATGGTGGTCGGGCCGGTCGAGGACGAGGTTGAGGCCGAGAGCGAGACGGAGGGTGGTGCGGCGCCGAAGGACGGGCCGAAGGCGAAAGCGGCGTCGCGCACCATCTCGAGGAAGCTGCGTGCGAAATCGGCGCCCCTGTCAGTCCTTGTTGCATGCTCGACTCGAGCAAGGAGGATGAGAGACAGGGACAGGGAGAGCGTCGAACGCACCTGCGCGAGTTGTGCACGCACGTCCCGCCGAGCACGACCCTCGTCCCCTGCGGCACCATGCTCTGCGGCCCGCCTCCTGCGAGTCCTTGGCCCGCCGCAAAGCGCTCGTTGAGCTGGGCGACGTGCCGCGCCTCCTCGAACGTCGTGCCGCCGACGATGAAGACGATGATGTCCTGCGGCCTGCGAGGGAGGAGCGACGAGCGAGCAAGTGCGGCGAGGGGAGGAAGAGGGAGGCGCAAGGGCGTCAGCAAAACTGTAGCAGGATGACCTCACGACCGAGAGTGAGAGGAAGAGGGAGGTAGAAGAGGGAGAGGGAGGGGACCGAGCGACGCACCGACTCATCCCCTGCGGGCCGACGCCCTGCCCGTCGACGAACGGGTAGCTCGACTCGCGCAGCCGGCCCTTGAGGAGCAGCTCGATCGTCTCTGCGAGGTGCGGCGTGTGCTGGGTGTACACGTTCTCGACGCCCTGTTTCCTCCTCCCGTCGTTGAGTCAGCTCGCGCACTCAGGTACGAGGCGAGGGAGATGACACGGGAGGGAGAGGAGCGCACCTTGAGGCCCTTGAGCGCCGACTTGCCCTTGGAGAAGAAGTTCTCGTTGCCGAACAGGTCGTCTTGGCGCTGGTCGGCGCCGGCGAAGGCGAGCATGACGTTGACCATCTGCGAGCGAGGCGCGGTCGCGTCAGCGACTCGTTCCTTGTCCACACTTGAGCGTATTTCGCGCTGGGAGAAAAGGACACGAGGAGAGAGGAGCAGAGCACGACGCACCTCGGCCTCCTGGACGCCCTGCGCCTTGAGCAGCTCGACGACGCCGGCGATCTGCTGCCCGGGCGCCTTCTGGTACCGCAGCGCGTACAGGATGGCGAGGCGCAGCTTGGCCTCGGACGGGATCTCGGGCGCCGAGATGGCCTCGCGCACGGCCTGCGGGACGAAGGGGAGAGGGCGAGGAGAGTTAGTCCGGCTCGCTCGTGCTGCGTAGAGGGGAAGCAGGACGAGGGAGAGAGGAGGACGCACTCGTAGATCGGTTCCATGGCTCTCGTTGCTCGCCAAGCTCTGCTCGAGCTCGCTGACCTGGAGCAGGCCGCGCTCGTTGACGAGGCGCGACAGCTCGCCGACGAGCGCGACGTGCTTCGACACGTTTGAGCCGAGCTTGCGGAACTCGGGGTACTCGTCGATGAAGCTGCGCAATTCCGTAATCTTGCATCAGCCTGCGCCCTGCCGAGGGGGGAAAGCGAGGAGGAAGAGGGACTCGGTCGACGCACCGCTTCATGTCGGCGACCGTCTCGATCTTGCCCGCCTGGCTCGTCGCGCTCCGAGTGCTGTAGTCCTGCACGTAGCTGCTCAGGTGCGCGCCGAGGTCGCCAAAGTTGTCGTACAGGTTGCGCGCGAAGAAGGCGTCTTGCTCGGGCGAGAGGACGATCTCCTGCGGGGCGTGGTCGGTGCGGGTGCGGCGAGGGCGGATCAGTTGGCGAAGGTGACGGTTTGCGTGTAGGCGGAGACGAGGAAGAGGGAGAGGTGACGACGAGGTCGAGGTCGAGAGGAAGAGGAGGGGTAGAGGAAGAGGCGTGAGGCCGAGTCAGCTCCCTGCGCCTGCTCGACCCGCACGACGACAACGCCCTCTCCATAAGAACGAACGACGCACCTTGACCTCATCCCTGACCTCTGGCGCGCCCTCCAAGCTGACGCGCCCGTTCGTGATGCCGAGCAGCTCGTGCACCATGGCCTGGTACGTCCACTGCGTGAGCAGCGGTGTCACCGGGTCGTTCCTGCGGTCGAGCACGAGCAGGAGCGGTGCCGTCGCCGTCTTGCGAAAGTCCCACAGGCTCGCCGAGTCGGCCCCTCCCGCTCCCGCTGCGCCGCCCGGACCGCCGGCGCCGTTCATGGCGGCGACGAGCGCCTCGCCGAGCTGCCGCGCCATGCCGCTCATGCGCTCGTACCGGACGATCGGACGCTTCTTGAGCGCGAGGCACAGCGCCGTAAGGCCCTCGACGTGGCGCGCGAGCGCGGGCGCGTGCGCCGAGAAGGCGGCAGGCGACGAGCCGTACAGGGGCATGGTGCGCTGGGTCGGCGAGGGGTGCAGCGGGGTCGGGAGGACGTTGAGCGAGAAGTGCGACGAGGTGAGCGGGGCAAAGTCGGCGAAGAACTCCTGCGGGCGCGGCGAGGAGGAGGGTCAGCGAGATCCGGCTCGACGGGTCAGTCGAACGAGACGAGGAGCGGAGAGCGCACCTGGACCTCGCGCACGAGCTCATGCTCGTCGGCCTCGGCGAGCTTCTCGATCTGCGCCTTGCTCAACACGTTTGTGAAGTCTGCGTACAGCCGGCGAAGTCCGTCAGCGCTACCTGCAGGCGCCAGCGCGAGCGCCCGCCCGCCCGTCACGAGCTTGCGGCCGCGCACAGAGAGAGAGGGAAGCAAGAGCGACGCACAGAGCCAGTACCCGCCGAACCTGCCCTCCCTAAGCTCCCTCGCACACGCCTCGACGCTGTCGTCGGTCGGCCGGACGAGGCACACGCAGCGCAAGTGCGGCAGGCGCTCGACGCCGCGCTGTGCTGCGCCTGCTGTGGGCGGGTAGGCGCCGGGTCCCGAGGTCGAGGCGGCGGACGAGGCCAAGGTGGATGCGTGCCGAGAGGGGTTGTCGACGCGGTCGGTGAGGTAGACCTCGTGCGCGAGGAGGTGGCTCTGGGTGCTGGCGAGGCTGACGATCGGGGTCTGTGGGGTGTGCGGTGCAGTGTCAGCTGGGTCCCCGGGGCTCGCGAGAGGGAGAGAGGAGACGGCGGCGACGCACCGTGTCCGAGTCGAGGAGGAGGACCTTGATGCCCGGGGTCGACGTGATGGCCTTGTCGACGTAGGCCTGCACAGCCTTGAGGCAGTCCATCTGGGCGCGGTCCCACTGCGCCTAGTCGGAGTGCTGTCGTCGAGTGGACGGGCGAGGGAGCGGGTGCTGATGAGGACGCGGCGGAGGTGGGGAGGGGCCACAGACGAGGACCGGGCCTGGGGCGGTGTGCGCGGGTCGCTGGTGGCTGCACAGGCGATGGGGTGTGAGTGCGCTGCTCGCTCAAGGTCGGCGAGGCGATGTGGCCAAGAAGCGACGCGAGGCCACGCTCCTCTTGCGACTTGGCGCAGCAGCGCAACGACCTACTCGCTCTCGCTGCAGGCTTTCTTTTTCTTTCTGACTAGCACCAAGAGCAGGAAAGGTGCGTCTCGACAATGCACGAACGAGAACCCGCGCCGGTCACGCCTCGCCCGACCCGGCGCCGCCCTTCCTCCCCTGTCGCTTTGCCCGCATCGCCTCGAGCCGCCGCTTGAGTGCCTGCGTCAGGAGGTACTCGAATCAGTGCTGCTCCTCGGACCAAGAGCAGGGACCGAGAGAGGGGACCGAAAGACGCACCGTCACCTTGTCGTCGGCCTCGCGCTGCTCCCTCTCCTCCTCCTCGAGCCGCGCCATGAGCTCCTCGCGCTCCTCCCTCGCCTCGCGCTCGGCGCGCTCCTCGTCCGTCTCCTTGGGCTCGTCGTCCTCGCCCTCGTCATCCTCGCCCGCCGCACCCTCGTCCTCCTCACCCTCAGCCGCGACGACGGGCGCGCCAAACTCGAAGCGCACGGGCGCGGCGGCGATCGTTGCGCGCGCGGTCGTTGGTGCGCCGGACGAGGATGCCGAGGCGGCTGCATCGGGCGCGCCGAGCGAGGCGAGAAAGTCGTCGAGGTCCGGGTCGGCGTCGTCGGCGGGAGCTGCGGCTGCGGACGGGGCGGGGGCGGCGGCGGAGGACGAGGCGGTCGAGGGGGAGGGTGCTCGGGGTGCGGGTGCCTGAGACGGGTCGGCGAAGAAGTCGGTCGGGAGGGCGTTGGTGTCGGAGTGGGGAGGGGCGGGGTCGGTGTCGTCGTCGGGCGAGTCGCCTGCGGGTCGGGAGCGCTTGGAGGCTGAAGGGTCGGCGTCTGTGCGCTTGCGCTTCTGCGACTGCTGCTGCTGCTGCTGTTGGCGCTCCTGCTCGGCGTTGTGCTGCTGGACGTTGACGCGGTGGGTCTGCGGGCGCACGAGAGGGAGGACGAGGTGAGGTGGTGAAGCAGAGGTGGGAGGAAGGGGGAGAGGGAAGAGGGGAGCGGACCTTTGACTGAACGTGTGCGGACCAAAGCGAGTCGTGCTTGATGTTCAGGTGGCAGAGCGAGCACGAGAGGTGGTTGCCGGTGGACGAGTAGCGGGCGAAGGGGGCGGTGATGCGGGCAGCCTGTTGGCGTTTTGCGGCCATGAGCGACTTGAGCGAGCTCATCGTGGGCTGCTGGAGTGGCTCGAGTGTGGCTCTAGCCGGGGAGAGGGTCGAGGCTGGAGCCAGAGCTGAGGACGACGACGACGACGAGATCAAGACGAGCCGGGTCCTGCTCCCTCCCTCCCGCCCTCTGCCTCGAGCCAGGCTGTCGACTGCCCGAGTGCACCAGAGCACAGCAGCACCGCGCACACCATGCCCTTGTCCGTCCCCTCTCTCTTCGACTCGCTCTTCCTCGCCCCTCTCGTCCTCGAACAAGTGGGGGGAGCCACCCTCCACCTCGCACACCACCAACACGGTCACCGACACCACCAGCGAGTGCACCTCCGCCATTCCTCGCCGTATACCGACCCGCCCTACCGCCGACCAGCCTCGTCGACCCGCACTTCGTCCTCCAGCTCGCCTTTGTCCGACCCACAGCCACCACCTCCTTCCCCCGCCTCCCTGCCCGGTCGCCCTCGCCAGCAGGCTCACTCGATCAGCCATCCTCGACCATCCGCGCCGCCACCTCGCCCCAGCCCGCCCTCGCCCCGCGCACCTACCTACAGCACCGCCTCCCTCGCTCGACCACCTCGGCTGACCCTCTCCTTGCTCCCTCCTCCTCCCCTTGCCCAAATGCACACGCAGGCCAGAGTACAAGGTCGTCATGATGGGCGGCGGCGGCGTCGGCAAGTCGGCCCTCACCGTCCGCTTCATCCACCAGATCTTTGTCTCAGCGTCCGTCTCTTCCGCTCTCTGCTCCTCCTCCCTGCCGACTACGCAGCTGACGCACACCACAACACAGGTACGACCCGACGATTGAGGACAGCTACCGCCGCAACCTCAACGTCGACGGCATCACGGTCGCCCTCGAGGTGCTCGACACGGCCGGCACCGAGCAAGTGCGTCCCTCTCCTCCCTCTCCCTCTCCCTCCCAGTGTCCCTCTGCCTTCCCTCCTCCAAGTGCTCCTCGCTGACCACCCACCCGCGCGCGCAGTTCATGTCCCTCTCGTCCCTCTACGTCCGCTCGGGCGACGGCTTCCTCCTCGTCTTCAGCCTCACGTCGCTCGACAGCGTCGCCGAGCTCCACACCATCTGGGAGCAGATCCAGCGCATCAAGGAGACGACCCACGGCACGGGCGCGGGCATGGGTGCAGCAGGACGAGGAGGTGCCGGCGCGAGAGCGGGAGCGATGGGTGAGAAGGTGCGTGCAGCCTGCTCTCTCTCACTCTCGTTCGCTCGCACCTCGGCCTTTGTGGAGACCAGAACTGACGCCCCACTCGACCCCTCGTGCAGCAGGAGCAACCCCGAGTCCCGATCGTCCTCGTCGGCAACAAGCTCGACCTGCAGCACGAGCGACAAGTCGGGCGCGAGGTGGCCGTCAACCTGTCGCGCTCGTGGGGCGGCGTGCGTCTCTCTTCCTCTCTATTCTGGCTCTTGAGTGCTGTGAGCAAAGACTGATGAAGAACGTGCGCAGGTACCCTACTACGAGACGTCGGCGCGCAAGGAGATCAACGTGCGCTTTGACCCCCTCTCTCTCTTCCGCCCGCTTCGCTGCCAGCAGCCTTCCTCGTTCAGCAGACGCACTGGCGCTCACACTCTCTCCTCCCCTCTCGCTCGCTCTTCTACCCTCTCCCTCGCTCTTCACGCCCGCAGGTCTCGGCCATCTTCGAGGACGTCGTCCGCCAGATGATCAAGGCCGACGCGTTCGCCTCGTCGGGCTCAAACTCGTCCAGCCGGCGCTCGAGCCGGAATGGTGGGTTCGGCGGCGGTGGAGGAAGCGCAGGGAGGAAGAGAAGGTGCACATTGCTGTAAGCGGGGCGAGCTCTCGCTCGTTCCCTCCTTCCCTTCCTCGTTCCTCCCGCCTTACGCTCTCGTCCCACCGTCTCTCCTCGCCGTCCTCTTCGTCTCCTTCGTCGCCGTAGTCGCATACCCCGCTCTCGCGAGCCAGGCCTATCGTTCTTCCCCTCCGACCACCCCCTTCGCAACCCGCAGCATACCCTTCTTGCGCTCCCTCTCCCTCGTTCCGTCTCGCCGTCTACTCTATCGCACCTCGTCTCGTCTCGTAGTCCCTCTCCTCCTCTCCCGGCTGTAGTTGTACCACAAAGCGCTCGTGTGCGGTTCCCCTCGTCGTCCTCGTCCTCGGGCTCTCGCGCGCTCGGACCCTTTCTTCCTCTTCATCGCTCCTCTCGAGAGCGCTCAGAGAGTCGCACGACGCTGCAAGGTGTGCTTTAGGCTTCAGATTACAGACATCGACAGGGGAGTGCGTGGCAGCTCGGGCGCGCTCGAGCCCTCTCGCTCGAGGTGCAAGGGGTGGGGTCTATCTAGAAAGCTCGGGTTTCGTCGTCGTCTGCCTCCTCTCCTCCTCTTCCTCGACTCGACTGGACCCGGCTTGGCCGTCGACGAGTTCAGGCGCGCGTCGGCGAGGCCTGGAGCTGCAGCGGGTCGTACCGCGGCGAGGCGAGCTCAGGGGATGTCGGCGGCGAGCTGCGGGCGTGACAAGACGTCGCAGAGCGTCAGTAAAGAGCTGCTGCTGTTCGTGCTCGAGACGAGAAGGCGAGAGAGAGAGAGAGAGAAGGACGCACCCGAGGGTCATGACGCTCCCGATCGCCCTCAAGTCGGCGCTGAGCGGCCTCATCAGCTCGCCGTCCTCTCCCAGTCCCAAGCCCGGCACGCCCAAGCTCATGCTGACCGGGCCCAGGCCGGGCGACGCGCTCGCGCCGGCGCCGACGCCCGCGTACGCGCGCACAGGCTGCGGCGGCGTCGCGAGGCCGCTGAGCGACGTCGACGAGAGGTCGGGCATCGCGGCGCCGGCGTAGGCGAGCGACGTGTCCTGGTCGGGCTCGACGAGCGTCGGCGTCGCCAGGGCCGAGGGCGCGCGCTCGTCGAGCTCGTGCGCCGGGTCCGACGACTCGACCGAGTCGCGCTCGAGCCCCTCGAGGAGCTTCGACGCCTTCTCGACAGGCTCGACCGCCGCCGTCGTCGCCGCCGCCGCCGATGATACCGCAGGCACCGCAGCCGCAGCGGGCGGGTCCTCGAGCGCAAAGTCGATCTCCCTCATCTGGCTCAGCAGCCCCTCGATGTCGGCGCTCAACCGCGCGCGGCTCCTCGCGCTCGCGCTCGTGCCGGCGCCGGCGCCCGACGGGCTCGTCGACGAGCCGCTGCCCGTCGCAGCCGAGGTCGAGACCGAGCTGGGCGAGGGCGTGCCGAGCGCGGCGCGCGTCGACGACAGGTGCCACGCGGCGGGCGTGACGGGCGCCGAGGCGGGGTAGCGCGGCGTCGGGGGTGCCGCGGCGAGGAGCTCGAGAGCGTGAACGCCGTCGGCCGTCGAGGCGGGTGCTGTGTCGGAGGGAGGGGAGAGAGCTGCGGCGCGAGGAGTGCCGGGTGCGTCGGGCGGGTATGCGGCGGCGGGCGCGCCGAGCGCGGGCGAGGGCGGCAGGGCGGTCGAGAAGGGGAAGGCGGGCTGCGTCGGCGAGAGGAGGGTGGATGCCGAGGCCGCAGACGACGAGGCCGACGTTGACGACTGGGCGGAGAGCGACGCGCGAGGCGAGGGCGAGCCGAACGAGGACGAGGCGCGAGGGTGCGGCGGCTCGATCGAGGCGGCGGCGGCGCTCGTGGAAGGCGGAGGTGCAGGGAAGTCGAGCTCGGCGATCGGCGGCGACGTCGTGTGCTGCGTGTCGGAAGGCGAGAAGGCCTCGGCGGCGAGGGGGAGCGACTCGTACGCCGCCGGGAACGAGGTAGGCGTTGACGGCGCGGCGACGCCGAAGAGCTCGTCGCGCTGCTGCACCTGCGTCAGGTCGGCGAGAGGAGGGAGGCTCGGCGCCGAGGCCTGCTGCTCCTGCTCGTGCGACGACGAGGACGAGGTGACCGTCTCGGCGGCGAACGCGGCCGGCACGGGCGGCACACGTTCTTCCTGGACGACCTCGCTCGACTGCGAGGGCGAGCCCGTAGACGTGGACGGGCGGCGAGGCCGGCCGAACCCCGAGAAGAAGTGCTCCGTCTCGGCGTCGAGCGAGGGCTGTCGCGGCGGGAGGGCAGGGAGGACTGGCGCCGAGGCGTCGGTCATAGCCGCAGGAACAGGCGGCTCAGGCGAGGTAGCTGCAAGGAAGCGAGAGTCAGTCTCGGCCCGTACCTTGAGCGAGGGAGAAAGGATGAGAGGGACGCACAGTCGCCGCGGCGGAAGAAGCCCTTCTTGTCGCCCTTGCCGAACTTGCCGAAGAACGACCCGAGCGGGCTCTTGGCGCCGCTGCCGGTGCTCGGCTCGTCGCCTGAGGGCGAGGGCGCGCTGGGGGCTTGAGGGGGACCGGCGTTGGCCTTGCCGGTGTCGATGCTCTTGTTGCGGCTGCCCCACTTGAAGCCGCCCTTCTTGGCGCCCGGCGAGCGTGGCTGCGACGCCTGGATCTCGTCGACGGCGTGAGGAGGGGGAGGAAGAGGGGGAAGGCCTGCGGCGTGCGGCAGGAAGTTGTCGAACGGCGGGGACGGCGAGGGCGGGAGAGGCGGTGCGGCCGGCCAGGACGGGCTTGCCGCGGGGAGGGAGGGCAGCGGCTCCTCGTGAGCGTCGGGCGAGGACGCGAAGGCCGAGACGCTGGCCGGCATCGGCGACGGCGGCAGCGCGACGAGGTGCGGCTGCGGGTCCGCTCGGACCTCGGGTTTCGACAGCGACGACGAGCGCGGGATCCGCACCGGCTCGGTGGGAACGGCGAGCTCGGCTGCTGCTGTCGGCGCCTCGCTGACGTCGCTGACGGCGGCCCCGCCGGGCGAGCTCGGCGCGCGGTAGCGGAACGCCGGGCGGCTCGCGAGAAGCGACGAGGGCGGTGCGGGCGACGCGGGCACCACCGGCGCCGCCTCGCTCTCCTCGCTCTGCTCGCGCGACGAGGTGCGCGGCGGGAAGGTAGGGCGCGGCGCCTCGGCTCGCTGCGAGACCTCGCCGGCGGCCTCGAGAACGGCGGCGGGCGAGCGGGCGCCCATCCTCGCCCGGGCGCTCGCACGGGGCGAGAGGTCGGCGAGCGCACGCTCGAGGTCGTCGAGGTTCTCCATGAGGCCCGCCGAGCTCGACGAGCGTGCGCTGTCGCTCGCGCCGCCCGCGGCCGAGATGGACGACATCGTGGACGAGGTCGACAAGGCCGGATCGACGACGGCGGGGACGCTCGTCCAGCCCTGGCGCTGCTTGCGGTTCTGGACGTACTCAGGCGACATGGATGCGATCGTCGACGGCGGGCGAACCGAGAAGTTGACCGTGCTGATGCTCGTCGCCGCCGAGTGCGACGGCAGGAACGGCGACGAGCGCTCCTCCTGCTCGTGAGAGAAGGCGCGCTCGCGGTCGACGACCTGCTGGACCGGCGAGGGCGGGAAGACGCCGGTGTCGGTCGCGGCGGCGCCCGACGAGTCGAGGCGGATCGGCGAGGCGAGGTTGACCGGGTGCGTCGCCGTTGTCGGCGTCGAGCTGAGCATGCTCATGACGTCGCGCACGTCGTCCTGCGGCGGCGGCAGGCCTCGCTCGTCGAGCGTCTCGTCCTGCGCGCGGCGCTCGAGAACGCCGGGCGCGGCGGCGGCGGGCTCGAGGTTGGCGACGTGGCGGGCGCCCGAGATGCCGAGGCCGGTCGTCTCGATGGCGTCGCGCTCCTCGAGGCGCGGGAACGAGTCGTCGTCGGCGATGGACCGCCACGTCGCCTCGTCCGACTCGAAGACGTCGGCGAGCGGGTCGCCCCGGATCGGCTCGCTCGGCTCGCCGCCGTCCTCGGCCGTCGCGCTGCCGTACCGCAGCTCGTCCGAGTCGGCGTCGCTCGCAGGCGGTTTGACGACGTGCTCGGCCTCGTCCTCGTCCTCGAGCGGCGCGTAGCCGTTCTCGCCGCCGACGAGGTGCGCGTCGCTCGAGCCGTGCTCGCTCGCCGAGCTGTCGTCGTTCTCCATGAGGGTCGACGCCGTCGACGCCGGCCGCGAGGGAAGTGAGCTCGGCGCACGAGAGGGCGGTGGCAGCGAACCGAACGAGGTGTCGGAGGGGTGCAGCTGGACGTGGTCGGGCGACGAGGTCGGTGCGAGCTTGTCGACGATCGACGAGTCGGCGTGTGCGTCCCCCTGCGACGACGTCTCGTACACGTGCGCAGGAGGAAGCGCGACCGTCTCGGCGAGCGGCGTCGGCTCCGACTCGACGGGCGATGAGTCGTCCGGAGCGAGGGCGCGCTCGCGCGAGCTGCCGGTCGGGCTATGCCCAGCCATGGCGGCGAGCGACGAGCTCGAAAAGGCCGCCGACGCGAGCGTCGCAGCGTCGAACGACGGCGTCTCGTGCGCAGACTGCGGCGCGGCGATGCCGAGCCCGCGCGCTGTCGATTCCTCGGGCGGCGGCGGCGCCCGAACGCCGTTGGCGACCATGCCGGGCAGCTGCAGCTCCTGCCACCGCTGATGCGGCTGCTCGACGGCCTTGATCGGCGCCGACGCGGCCACCGCCGGGGTCGAAGCACTGCTCGTGCCGCTGCTCCCCGGCTGCGACGCGCTCGCGAGCCACGCCTCGTACCACTTGCCCTGGCGCGACCCGGCGTGGATGTCGAACTCGACCTTGCCGACGACGACGGACGCGCCGTAGCCGGGGAGGAAGGCCGAGCCGCCGGCGGTCGACGGCGAGAAGAGCGACGCCGGCCCGCTCGTGTAGCGGGACGAGCCGTACGAGGCGAGCCGGGCCGAGGGCGGCGCCGTCGCGTAGCCGTAGCTCGAGGCGCGCTGCGCCGCCGTGCGGTGCGAGGCGGAGCGGAGGGACTGGCGCGAGGAGCGGCGGGCGAGGGATGGGAGCGCGGCGGTGGGGAAGGACGAGAAGCGCTTGCCGCCGGCGCCGGGCGACATGGACGACGGAGGCGGGCCGCGGCCGAGGCCGGCACGAGCGATGGCGGAGGCGCGGTTGTCGGGTCGGGGCGCCTTGCCGTCGCTCGCACCGCCGTCGGCGCTCGACTGGCTCACGAGCTCGTGCTCATGCTCCTGCTCGTCCGAGAAGAGCCCGACGTCCTCGGACTGCTCGCGCTGACGGGGTGCGGCGTGCTCGGACGGGATGGGCGGTACCGGCGGCGGCGGCGCGTGGTAGTCCTCGTCGTCGTCCGCGTCGTCCGAGTCGAGCAGCTCTTGCTCGCGCTGCTGCTGCTCGTACAGGAGCATCTCGCGCTCGGCCTCCTCCTCGGCCATGAGCTGCGCCCACAAGAGGTTCCACGCGCCGTCGCTGATGCGCGGACCGCCCTCGCCGGCGAACCCGGCGGCCTGCGGGAACGGCTGCTGCGTCGCCGGGTTGTTCGTCGAGAGGAGGTAGAGAACGAGACCGCCGGACGAGGGGAGGCCGTACTCGCGAGCGATGGCGGCGAGCTGAGAGGAGAGGGTCGGGTAGAGGGGGACGAGGGTGCCGCGCCTGCGGGGCTCGGAAGGCGTCAGCGCTGCGTTCTCGCACGTTGCGAAGGACGAGAGGAGGAAAGGGACGCACCGGAAGTGCTCTGGAGGGCCGTACCCTGAACAGGCAGGGTTGGTGCGAGGGTGCGGCGGATCGTGCGGCAGATGCTCGGGCGGAACGACCGTGAGGAGGAAGCGCGAGCTGCTCGTCGTGCCACTCCCGCTCGGGCCCGCGCCGCCCGCTCCTGCTGGCCCTGCGCCTGGTCCGGCACTCGCGCCCATGGACGACGAAGCGGCCGCGCCGCTGCCGCCGCGGCTTGGCGAACCGGTGCGCCTCGCCGCCGAGGTGTAGCCCAGGACGCTGCGGCCGCCGATCGAGGTCGTCGATGCCGACGCAGGCAGCTTGGCCGACGCGCGCCGTGCGGCGTAGCCGACAACGGGCGAGGGGAAGCTCGAGGCGGATGGGCGAGCGGCGGCGGGTGGGGAGGTGAGGGAGGCGAGGGCGGCGGGAGAGGGCGGCGACGGGGCGTGCGCCTGCGCCCGGCGCGGCTCTGTGCCCTCGCTCGACGCTGACGGCCCGCCGTTGAGCGACCTAGGTCCCGCGAGGCCTGCTGCTCGGTCGGGAGTCGCCGGCGAGCCGAGCTGAGCTCGAGGGCTGACGAGCGAGTCGGCGGCGGTGGCTGGCGGGGACGAGTAGGTGCTGCTGCTCGCCGAGGGGGTGCTGGTGCTGTACGAGGCAGCGGTGCCGCTGGCGAGGTCGAGAGGGCGAGGGGCGGCCTTGCCGAGCGCGAGCCGAGTTGCTGTCGGCGAGCCGTGAGGGCGCGGCGGCGGCGGCGGCGGCTGCACGGAGGCTGCTGGCCCGTCCATCGGGTGTGGCGTGGATTGGTGTGCGGTAGTTGCCGCGCACAGGCTGGCGAGAGGGTTGGACGCGGAGGAAGTCCTTCCAGGGACCTCGGCGAGTTCGGCAGCGACGATCGGGTCGACGTCGCGCTCGGGGCGGGTCTGCGCGGCGTTGGTGGGGTCAGCGACGTCTACGACACGTCTAACAGCGAGCGCAGCGCACCTCGAGGTTGTGCAGGCGCTGTGTGGACGGCGAGAGTCGCGTCGACCGACTGCCGGCGAGGAAGGTGCGGAGCGGCGGGCTTGCGGGGTGCTGCCGGCCAAGACAAGGGGAGGATCGCTGCGCACGACTCGCAGCCGAGGAAGCTGCGCTCGGAAAGTCGCTCTCGCGCGGTAACGGCGGAGGCGAGGGTCGAGGAAGAAGCGCGCTCGTTCCTCTCCCGCTCGCTCGCCTCTCTCGCACTCGGACGCACTTGAGCGCGTTTTGGGCTTCCCGTCTCCCAGAGCCTTGGCGCACACGAGTCGTCGCGAGGGCTCGCTCGACTTCGGCCGGGTCTCTGGCGCGATCGCAATCGCAGCCCACAGCGGCCGCTCCAAGGGATTCCGGCCGGCCGTCCCACGCTGAGACGTCCTTCTTCCTGCGCGGCTGCGTCTCTCCGGGCCTCAGCTGGACGCCCTCGAGCTGCATACGGTGCGGCGACGTCGTCGAGCCAGTGAGCGGGCCGCGCTTTGACCGCCTCGCTCTCCTCGAGCGCACCGCCCTGCTCGACGCTCGCGCATGCTGTAAGCACCGATCGCTTCGCCGTCGCCGAATTCACGAACAGCGCACATGCTGGCCGTCGGGCAATGCCCAAAGACATGCTCGTCGCCGCACGAGCGTCGAGCAGAGACCGCATCCTCGCTCTGCGCGCGCTGCGGGCCCGAACGCAGCCGTCGTCCCGCCTTCTCACGCTCACGAGCCTCGCCTCGCAACTCCGGCAAGCTCGATCTCGTCCAAGCCGCAAGCGAGGACCAGCGAGCGAGGAACCGAGATGCTTCTCCCCGCCCGGAATGCTGACCCCGGTTCACCTGCCGCCGAGCTTGAGGGCGACGCGGCGCGTTTGTTTGGCACCGCTTGCGCGCGCTCGACGTCAGCAGACCTTCCTGCGACGTTGGAAGCTCGAGCGGTCGAGCAGGAAAAGCTGCGCTGACGCAAACGAGGCCGCTCGCTGAGCGCGCACGAGCCGGTCGAGGAGTGAACTGCTACACGGCGTCGAGACGATGCAGAGCGAGGAATGCTACGAGGAGGGAATGCGCATCTAGTCCAACAAAAGGTGACAGAGAGAGAGAGGGAGCTCAACAAAGAGAGAGTGAGAGAGAGAGAGGAACGAGAGGACGAGTCGTACAAAGTCGCGCGCCGACGACCGGCCGAGGAAGCCCTCCCTCACCCGCTCAGGATCCCGACGACGTCGTCGAACGACAGCTTGCCCTTGGTGTGCCCGCCACCGAGCGGCGCCGCGCGCCGGTGCCCGCCCCGCAGCGGTGCCACGTCGTCGTGCTCGTCGTCGTCCGAGTCGCACAGCTCGAGCATGCGCAGCCCGACGCCCGCCGTGCCCGTCGCGCCCGCGCCGGCACCCGAGCCGCGCTGCGTCGGCGAGTCGTCGTCGACGTCGTCGGGCCCGCCCGGCGTGTGCGGGAAGGCGGCGCGCGGCGTCGAGTTGCACCCGGACCCGGACGCCGAGCCCGAGCCCGAGGTGTAGTAGGCGTGCGGCAGCTGCGTCGGCGTGCGCAGCTTGTCGCCGGCCTGCGGCGTCGTGAGGAGGTACGACGAGTAGATGTCGCTCGCGTCGAGGTGGGCCGGGCTCGCCGGCGAGTGCGCGCCCATCGACGAGAAGTGGTGCTGCGCCCGAGGGTTGGGCGTGCAGGGCCGGGCGAGGTGCTCCTCCTCGGCGACCGGTCCGAGCGGCGCGTCGTGGAACGAGTAGGAGGAGGGCGTCGGCGGCTCGACGATGAAGGGCGAGTCCGAGGCGTGATGAGGAGGGAAGGCGGGCGAGATGGGCGACGGCGCGGCCGACGAGGCGAGCGACGACACGGACGACGACAGCGACGGCGTCCGTCGCGACGAGGTGCGAGGCGGCGGCGCGAACGAGTCCTGCGCCGGCGCCCTCGACGAGGCGACGTCGCCCTGGCTCCGGCGCAGCGAGCCGGACGCGCTCCTACGCTCCTGCGCCTGCACGCGCTCGCGCTCCTCGAGTGCGCGAGCCTTGCGCGCCTTGTCCTCCTTGCGCTGGGCGCGCTCGCGCTCCTTGGCCCTGCGCTCCTCCTCCCTCCTCACGCGGCGGTAGTGCGAGTCGATCCCGCCGACGCCGCTCCCACCGCTGCCGCCGCTCGACCCGCTGCGGAGGCTCGCCGCGTCCGAGCTGCTCGCGGCGTCCTCGGCACTCGAGCTCGTGCCGCAGAGAGCGTTGAGCGCGTCGGCCTGGGCGCACGCGCGCGAGCAGTAGATCGAGTCGTCCTCGGGCTCGGCGCCGCAGAAGCACCGGTCGAGGGTCGACGACGTGGCGGCGAGTGCGGCGAGGAGGGCCAAGTGCGAGTCGGGTGCGGGTGCGGGTGCGGCGGCGGCGGTCGACGCGAGCGAGAGGTGGCCGAACGCGCCTTCGAGGTGGTGGTGGGGCGAGGAGGAGGAGGGTGCTGGACCTGGGCCGGGGACGAAGGACGCCGACGAGCGGTACCGGGTGCGCTCGCGGAGCTGCATCGTCGAGTCGGTGCTGGCCGTGTGCTGGTGGAAGCGCGGCGGCGAGTCGTCGAGACGCGCCGAGCTAAAGTCGCGGTACAGCGAGTCGAGGACGCTGCCGGCGTCCGAGTAGCCGTCGTCGCACGCGTCGTCGTGGTCGTACGAGTCGCTGGTGAAGCTCGTGTAGGTGCTCGACACGGCCGAGCGCGCCGTCGAGGGGGACCGAAAGTCGGAGCTCGAGGTGGTCGACGACGACGAGGTGCTGGCCTGGGCGGCGTGCTGTGCGCCGTGCTGCTGGAGCGAGTCGCCGCGGACCGGGTACTGGAACGCTGCGCCGAGCGAAGGCGCGCCCTTGGTGTGTGCCGAGTCGCGTGCGGGCGAGCGTGCCGAGGTGGAGAGGGAGGGGGAGGGGAAGGCGAAGCTGGACGGCGAGCGCGCTTGCGGGTGGTGGAGGGTCATCCCTGCGACCGTGTGTGGCTCGAGTCGTGCTTCGAGAACAGGGTCGGCGAGAGGGAGGGCGAGGGCGAGGACAGAGAAGAGGGGACACGGCCAACGGCCGACGCGCGCGCAGCTCCTCCTCCTCCTCGTCGCCGGCGCGGGCAACGGTGCCATTGCGGAGCTCCTCCCTCCCTCTCTCGATCATGAGAAGGGCGCAAGCGGTCGCCCCCTTTGCATCTTGCTCGCGGTGACCTCCCCTTGCTGCGCTGCGCGAGCTCGCGAGTCTGTGCAGGCTCGCCCGCACCACCGGCGCACGGACTCCCTCGTCCGGGCAGGTCTCGCTCACGGTTGCCACAGCTGCGGACCGCGGGCCTGGCTAAACTGCGTCGCTCTCGCTTGCGCCCTCGCTCACCTCGGCTTCGAGAGCATCCGTCTCGTCTCGCAGCGCAGCGGGCTTCCGACGCAATCCAGCTGCGAGTCGTCGTCGTCGCTCGCGGCCGTCCCTGCCTCGCAGCGCGCGGGACATCGCTCGCAGCTGAAGGGGCTCGTTCGAGGGGGACGAGCCGACGAGCGAGGAAGGAGCGTCGCGCGACGCGGAATGACGACGGCCGCTCGGTGAGGGGAGGAGGAGGAGCACCCTCGATTCGGCTCCGCGTGGTGAGGAGAAGAACCCTCGGTGATCTGCAAGCAGCACTCTGCTTTCATCTGACGAGGCAAGCACGGCTTCTCGGCGAGGTGAGCGAGCGCAGGAGGGCGAGGGAGGTCGAGAGGAGGGACGGCTGCTCGTCCTCGCTTGCCGCTCTGCCGCGTCGGGTGGTCTGTGTCGGGTGCAGCTCAGCTACGGAGTACTTGTGCACGCGCTCGAAAGGCACCGCCCTGCAGCGAGAGCGGTGCGACCCCCACCTCGCGCCTCGTCGGACGAGGCGGACGAGCTGCTCCTCGCCCTGCTTCCTTACACTCGCTCGTCCAGCTCGCTCGCTGCGCCTGGCGTGCTCTTCTACCTCTCGACCGACCGCACGACCGGTCGTGCTCGTCCTCTCGCGCCATGGTCGACGCCGACGCCGACGCGCAGATCCAGGCCATCCTCCGCCGGGCGGCGGAGCTCGCCGACACGCTGCCGCCGCTGTACAGCTGGGACGAGCTCTGCAACACCATCGCAACCGAGTGCGTCCCCCTTCTCCCACGCCGTCGCCCCGGGTTCCCGCCGCTGACTCCCCTTCGCGGCGGTGTCGCACAACAGAGACCTCGCCGCCCTGAACCGCCACCCCGACCTCGAGAAGCTCTACGTGACCGAGTTCAACCCGCTCATTCGGCGCGCCTACGGCTCGACCGAGGCCTACTTACGGCTTCGGCTCGGGTGGGCGGCGCCGGCGCCGGACGAGGAGGGCGCAGAGCGCCGGGCCGACGAGGGCGAGCAGCACATGCGCAAGGAGGGGGGCGGGAAGCGCAGGCAGAAGGAGTACTGGGAGCGGGACGACGTCGTCAACGTGCGCAGGAACGACTGGAAGTACTCGATGCCGAGGGACGTCAGGTGCGTCTCTCTCGCCGTTCTCTCGTGCCCTGCGCTCGTCCTAAAGCTGACACGGCACTCTAACTCCTTCTCTGCAGCCATTACGTGGTCTGGGTCGACCTCCCCCTCTTCCACCCGCTCCTTTGCACTCCTCCACCCTCGTCCCTTCCCTCCCACCTCGCCTCGTCCTCCTCGTCCTCGAGCTCGGCACCCGCAAGTGGCACATCCACCCCGTCCGGCCCCTCTCGGCACAACCCACTCGCCTCACGCGCCGACGACGAGCCCGGCGCAGCGCTCGTAGCGCCGACCAAGGGGACGTGGGACCACGTGTCGGAGAAGGGGCTTGGCGGGCTCACGGGCGCGGCGCAGCGGCGGTGGGGGCGGCGGCGGGGCCTGCCGGCGGAGGACGACGAGGATGATCGAGTGAGGGGCGAGCGAGGCGGGCCGGAGAGGGAGGTGCGGGCGTTCGTCGAGCGCAAGTGGCCCGAGAAGGACGGGTGGGAGACGGCGTGGTGCGTCGGCGCTCTCTCCTCCCGCTCTCGCACGCGCCGCCTGTCTCAGAAGACGCTCAGAGCGAGAGCTCGTGGTGCAAGGACGACGCTGACGATCGCCTCCCGCCCGCAGGTTCGCCAACCCGCCGGCGCTTCAGAGCGTGCCCGGCCTCGCCCACTTCCATGTCCTCGCACGGCAAGTACCGCACGAGGAGCAGGACATCGAGCGTGTGTCGAGCGGCACGGCATAGAGTCGGCTGCTGACGAGGACGACGTGCAGGTCGAGGTCGAGGATTGGGTAGATGCGCCGAGTGCGAGAGGCTCGAGCAGCGGGGCTGCATGTCATAGAAGCTCAGTATCTAGCTCGAACTATGCCCTGAGCCGAAAACCGAGGTGCAGCATGCAGAAAGAAGCGCATCGTCGCCGCGAAGAGAGCTCTGTCCGCGGAAGCAGGCGGAGATTGCATCGAGCAGGAGGAGAGACGGCTCACCTCGCTCGGCGGCGCTTGTAGCCACGCATGCCTACGTTTGATACACTGTAGAGTAGCTTGAACGAGCGCACTCACGGGCTAGAGGTGCGGGGGAGGCTGGCGAGGCTCGTCACGGTCGCCCGGTGTTTGGGCTCGCCCTCCTCCTCCCCCCTCGCTCTCTCCCTCACCCTCTCCGAGACGAGCTGCGAGCACCAGCCGCCTGCGAGTACACCCCTCGTCCAGTGCCTCGCCCTCTGCACCACCCGCACCGCCTGCGTCGCCGCCAACTCTCCTCGGCCTCCCTTGTTTGGCCGCCCTCGTCGACCCGACCTCGCTCGCCCTCGCTCCCTCCAGGAGCCGCGACGAGTACCGCCTACCGCTCAAGCACCCGCCAGGTCCACCTAGCTCGCTCAAGCACTCGGTCACCGCCATGTCGTCGACCGCTCCGCAGGCCAAGGTCCGTCCACTTTCTACCTCTCGCTCCCCCTCGTCGTGCGCCGTATGGGACCATCTACGCGGTGCTGCAGAGCTCCAGTGCACCATCATCTACGGCGTGCGCGGCACAGTCACCCTTCATGAGCGGTCACTGACTCTCCTCCCGCCTCCTCCTCCCCTTGTTCACTCATCGCCTCGGCCCTCTCGCATGCACCCACCACAGCTCTCGCGCCCTCGCCGTGCCGCCCGCGCACCCGTCCGCCTCGGTCAGCAGTCTCAAGGTCAAGACGAGAACGCGCCCGCAGCCGCAGGTGGCAGTCGCGTCGCCGTCGCCCCGGGCAAGGCCGTCCTCGCCGGCAAGCAGGCCGTCGTCTCGGCTCAGCCCGCGGGCAAGGTCGCCCTCCAGACGCAGCAGCCGACGCAGGCTGCCAGGCGGGCGTTCGGCGACGTCAGCAACGCGCAGGGTGCAGCTCTCAGGGTGCGTCTCGGCTCGTTCGCTCAACTCGGCTCGGCCGGCCTGCGCGCTCTGCGTGTGGGCGGCCCTGCTGCATGCTGTGTAGCGCACACGCTGATATGATGCTCGTCGACAGGTCCACGTCGACCGGTCGTCCAAGGAGGTCGCCGCCAAGCCGACTACCCGCTCTCGCGCCGCGTCCGGCCAGTCGGTCGCCTCGTCCTCCGCCGCTGCGCCGCAGCCGCCGTCCTCAACCGGTACCGGCATCGGTCGCCTCGCCATCGGCACCGGTGCGCGCGGCGTCGCCGCCCCTCCCGTCGCCGGCACCGCCGCGACAAGGACGCACCGCCCGGCGCGCGTCCCTGCCGCCGGCGCTCGCGCTCCGACCCAGCCCGCAGCGGTCGCGCCCGCCGCCCCCAAGATCGAGCAGGGCGAGTGGGCCGGCGCGTACGCGGGCCCGTCGCAGGTCCTGCCGCAGGCCAAGAGCGAGCACGGCGCCGTCCCGGCCGTCGGCCTCGGCATCGCCGGCAAGTGGGACGACGACATGGCCGTCGACCAGCAGCAGCAGCACGCGCAGCACGGCGTCAAGCGCGCGCACGAGGTCGACCACGAGTTCGGCGCCGACGAGGACGACGAGCCGGCGGCGGCGTTCGGCGGCGGGCACGCTCACCCGCACGGCGCCGCGGCGCACGAGGACAAGGTGCGCGTCCTCGCCGGCGACGACGAGGTCGAGGGCGAGGGCGGCGCGGCGATGGAGCTCGACCCGGAGGACTGGCTCCTCGCCCTGTGCGACCCGGACGAGGCCGAGGAGAGCGAGCGCGTGCTCGAGGTCCTCAAGCGCGAGTTCAAGGAGGAGGTCGACTGGTGGGACATCTCGATGGTCGCAGAGTACAGCGACGAGATCTTCAAGTACATGAGCGAGCTCGAGGTGCGTCGGCGTCCCTCCCTTCCCCTCTCGGCTCGACGCACGGGCCTCGCGGCACGTAGTCGTCCCTCCTTACGGGCGAGGTGTTGACACCTTCTCATTCTCGCATGCAGGAGTCGTCGATGCCGAATCCGCGCTACATGGACCACCAGACCGAGATCGAGTGGTGCGTCCCCTCCCTCCAGGTCGTCTCGCTTCGACTCAGAGTCCGAGTCGTCGAACGCCTTGCTGACGCCTCGTCCTCGTCCCTCGCAGGTCGATGCGGACGACGCTCATCGACTGGCTGCTCCAGGTGCACCTGCGGTACCACATGCTGCCCGAGACGCTGTGGATCGCCATCAACGTCATCGACCGCTTCCTGTCGAACCGCGTCGTGTCGCTCATCAAGTTCCAGCTCGTCGGCGTCACGGCCATGTTCGTCGCCGCCAAGTACGAGGAGATCATGGCGCCGTCGGTCGAGGAGTTCGTCTTCATGACCGAGGGCGGCTACTCGCGCGAGGAGATCCTCAAGGGCGAGCGCATCATCCTCCAGAGCCTCGAGTTCAACATCTCGTCCTACTGCACGCCCTACTCGTGGGTCCGCCGCATCTCCAAGGCCGACGACTACGACATCCAGACGCGCACCCTGTCCAAGTTCCTCATGGAGGTGACCCTCCTCGACCACCGCTTCCTGCGCGCCAAGCCGTCCATGATCGCCGCCGTCGGCATGTACCTCTCGCGCCGCATGCTCGGAGGTGACTGGGTGCGTCCCTCTCTCTTCTTCGCGTCGTCCTTGTCGCTCGTCGTCCCCGACCCTGACCCTTCTTCCCCTTCGCGCGCAGAACGAGGCCTTCATCTTCTACTCGCAGTACACCGAGGCGCAGCTCCTCGTCCCGGCCGGCTTCCTCCTCGAGAACCTGTCGCAGCCCGGCTTCGAGGAGCGCTTCGTCTTCAAGAAGTACTCGGCCAAGAGTGCGTCCCTCTCGTCCTTGTTCTTCGAGCTGCGCACTCCTCGACTCGCACTGACTCTCGTTCCTTCTCTCGCAGAGTTCCTCAAGGCGTCCATCTTTGCGCGCAACTGGGCCCGCCAGAACTCGGCGACAGAGGACGCCTGATCCGCTCGACGACCTCTCCGCCTCTTTTTCGCCCTCGCCCGCTAGACCTAGCCTACTTCTTCGCCCTGCGCACATACCCGCATACCCGCGCCGTCTTCTGTAGTTATCGCCCTCCCTGCGTGCCGTTCTCCCTCCCTTTCGCCGCATCCACCCCCTCCCACCTCCCTCGTCAGCGAGCCGCAGCCTTTGCGCACGCGCCGCCCCTCCCCTTTCGTCCTTTCACCGCATACCCTTCCTGCCCTATCCCCTTCCCCTCGCCCTCCTTTTGGCTCGACGCTTTGCCCTCGCCCTCTGGCCCTCCTCGCGCGCCGACGATTCTTGGCCGCGCTCGAACGTGCGCGCCCCCTTGCCGTGTCTGTCGTCCCTCCTCGCGCCTCTCCTCCTCCTTTCGTAGCTATCTCACGACTTGGACGATCTGGAATGCACGAGGGCGACTTGCTTGACCCTTTGCGAGCGACCAAGCCTGCGAGAGAGAAAGCAAGCGAGCGGGAGCGAGCGCGATAGAGCATGGCGCCCAACTTGCGAAGGCCGTCCGAGTGAGGACGAGGCAGAAAGGCGAGAACGAACGAGGCGTTGCAAGGTGTCTAAGCGGTAGACTCAATAGAAGGAGAGACGGACGAGACTCGAGCGGGAGCACGACAAGGAAGGACGAAGAGAGGTCGCACGCGCTGCGCCGACCGAGGGGAACTGACGAAGAGGGGAGAGAGACGCAGGCGTCGGGTGCTTTTTGTGAGATAGATCGGGGTGTACATAGGTCGTGAGTCGTGATAAAGAGCGAGAGGGGACAACGAGCGAGGGAGAGGGGTAAGAGAGGAAGCGCTAGCCAAAGACCTTGCTCATCACCTTGCGAAGCCTGCCTCCCTTCCTCCTCTTCTTCACTCCATCCGCCCCCGCCTGCCCCGCCGTACCTCCCTCATCGAGCTGCGCATGGCTCGTCGTGCTCCAGGCGAGGCTCGAGAGGTCGCTCGCGCGCGAGCTCGGCCTCGTCGGCGCGCCGTCGTGAGCCTCGCCGCCGCCGCCGCCGCCGCCGAGCGACAGCGAGAAGAACGACAGGACCGAGCGCGAGCGCTTGTGCAGGCCCTTGGGCTTGGAGCCGCCGTTCGAGTCGTCGCGCGCGGCCGAGCGCGAAGCTGGGCGCGAGTGCGAACGCGAGCTGTCGAGCGTACCGACCGTCGACTGCGAGTCGGTGCGCAGGTGCTGCAGGTTGGTGAAGGGGAGGACCGAGTACGACGGCGACGGCGGGCGAGAGGGCGCCGTGACCGAGCCCTTGGCGACGGCGGCGACGGGCGAGACCGACTCGTAAGTGGCCTTGCGGCCGAACGGCGGGCGCGACGGCGAGACGTCTGAGACGGCGCCGACGTCCGAGTCACGGCGCCCGGCCGTCGTGTCCTTGGTCGGCGTGCGCATCGACGCCGTGCGGCTCGGCTTGCGCTTGATGCGAGAGGGCGAGCCGGCGACGAGCTTGATGGTCGGCTCGTCGACGTCGGCGTCCGAGCCTTCGTCCGACGAGACGTCCTCGGGGACCCCTGCGAGAGGAGGAGTGAGCGAATTAGGTGAGAAGCTGGAGATGTAGTAAAGCGAGAGGACGCACAGGTCGGCAGCTGTCTCGACGGCTGGACGACCTTCGGCGGCGGCGGCGGGCTCGCGACGCGGTCGAAGGCGGGCGTGTCGGCGCGCGAGTAGTCGGACTCGGAGAAGTCAGCGTCGTCGGCCGACTCGTGCAGGACGACGGAAGGGAGGTTGCGGATGGCCTGCGCGCAGAGTTGGGCGTCAGCTTGATGAGGACGAGACGGACTGAGGAGGATGGCGAGGACGCACAGTCGGGATCCGGCGGTGCCCGGGCCTGAAGTCGTCCTGCGAGTAGTTCGGCGACGAGATGGGCGAAGCTGCGGCGCAGAGATGAGCGAGGTCGGCGACCTTCTCAACTCGAAGGTCTCGGACGAGGACGTACCGAGAGACGAGATGCTGCCGGCCGGCGACTTGGAGCGGATGCGCAGGGACGACTTGCGCTGGGGCGGCGAGATGCGGAGCGGCGTGCTGGGCGTGGACGAGTGGCTCGCCTCGGTCGAAGGCGAGATTGAGGACGAGAGCGGCGAGGTGCTGTTGAAGCTGAAGGGCACAGGAACCGCTGCGAGATACCAAGACAAGGGTCAGTACGCCGGTCGAGAGACTGAGACTCGGCTCGAGAAAGAGGACGCACTGGGCTGCAACGGCTGCGACGACTCGTCGACCGGTCGGCGGGGCGGCTCGGGCGTGGAGAATGGCGAGGACGGCGTGATCTGGAACGGGTCGACCGTCTTGCGCGCGTCGAGGACGTCTTGCACACGGCGAGCGAACGAGTTGAGGCGGAGCCTGCAGAGAGAGAAAGCGAGAGAGCTCGTTAGCGAGGGCTCAAGAGGGCGGAAGGGGCTCGTGCGCACCTCTGAGGAGGCGAAGCGGCGAGCGGCTTGGTCTTGAAGTTGAGCGGGAGCGTGACGGCGTCTGCGCAGCTCAGAGGGACATCAGAGGAGGTTGGCTTGATGTCAGAGGAGGAAAGAGGACGCACTGCGCTCCTCAACCCT
>Ga0308169_10001773_pt1 | contig 24204 bp, 18 predicted proteins | sample PhyBR1_2_FD_202139 | JGI IMG/M metagenome (GOLD analysis project Ga0308169, IMG submission 202139) | Phyllosphere microbial communities from UC Gill Tract Community Farm, Albany, California, United States - DLSLSB.R1 | ecosystem: Host-associated > Plants > Phyllosphere > Unclassified | place...
GAGCGGATCGCCACGATCCTGCTCGGGACGCGGGGCGCGGTCGACGTTCGCGTCGAACAGACCAAGGGCCTGCCGATGCTCGACATCCGTCCGAACCGCATGGCGATGTCGCGGATCGGCGTCACGGCCGGCGACGTGCAGGATACGGTGGCGGCCGCGATCGGTGGACGTGAGGCCGGCCTGATCTTCGAGGGCGACCGCCGCTTCCCCGTCGTGATCCGCCTGTCCGAGGCGTCGCGATCCGACCTGACCCAGGTGGCGCAGGTACCGGTCCCGACGTCCGGCGGCGGTTTCGTGCCGCTATCGACCGTCGCCGATATCGCGGTCGTCGATGGCCCCAACCAGATCAGTCGCGAGAACGGCAAACGCCGCGTCGTCGTCCAGGCGAACGTTCGCGACCGCGACGTCGCCGGCGTGGTCGCCGACGCGCGCGCCGCGATCGAGGCGCAGGTAAAGATGCCGCCGGGCATTTATGTCGAATGGGGTGGCCAGTTCGAAAACCTGGCCTCGGCCCGTGACCGGCTGTTACTCGTCGTGCCGGTCTGCTTCGCGGTCATCATTCTGTTGCTGTACGGCGCGCTCGGCTCGGTCCGCGACGCGGTGATCGTCTTCACCGGCGTACCGCTCGCGCTGGTCGGCGGCGTGCTCGCGCTCGTGCTGCGCGGCATGCCGTTCTCGGTCTCGGCGGCGGTCGGGTTCATCGCGCTGTCGGGTATCGCCGTGCTCAATGGCCTGGTGATGGTGTCGTCGATCCACGACCTGATGGCCCGCGGCATGGACAGGGTCCGCGCCGCGCACGACGGCGCGCTCGCCCGGTTGCGCCCCGTGGCGATGACGGCGCTCGTCGCCAGTCTCGGCTTCGTCCCGATGGCGCTCGGCCACGGCGCCGGCGCCGAAGTGCAGAAGCCGCTCGCGACCGTCGTCATCGGCGGCTTGATCTCGGCAACGCTGCTCACGCTCTTCGTCCTGCCGACGCTCTACGCACAGTTCGGCGGATGGCGGGCGTCGGAGGATACGACCTCCTGGAACGAGCTTGATCGGGGACGTGTCAGTTAGACGAAGACCACCACGACCCGAATGCGAACTTGGCCGATCGACACCGTTTTTCCAGTCTTTGCCACTCGCTCGCAGGCATCGACGCCAACCATGAAGGGGAACGGGTACTTTGTCTTTTCCGATGTACGCTTCAGCGGTGGAGTATCTTAGGCAACGCAGGAAAGTATTGAAACGACCTAGCGGATCAGCGCGGACAAACGCGCCCTACAAATCCTACCCAAGTTAGCAGATCACGATATTCGCGCAGGATATCTGTCGAGCAATCAAATGAATTGATCCATGTTGAGATGACCAAGATGGCTGGAACATTGCCCACCCGTGCCGGTTCGGCTTTTAGCTGTGCGTCGTACATGCCGCAGCACTCAGGAGAATGTCATGACAAAGCTTCTTACGCTCGCAGCCATAATCGCGCTGCCCGCTGTCGCGGCCGTCGCACAGGCACCGATGGCCGCGCCGACTTATGTAATGAAGGCGGGTGCCGGCGATCAGTATGAAATTCAGTCGAGCCGCTTACTGCTCACCACCACCAAGGACGCCAAGCTGCGGTCGTTCGCGACGATGATGGTCACCGATCACACCAAGTCGACCGCTGATGTGAAGGCCGCGGCGATGCGCGCCGGCTTGCACCCCGCACCGCCCAAGCTCGACGCTATAGGTACCAAGAACGTCGCGGCGCTGCGCGCCACCTCCGGGACCGCACGCGACCGGTTGTATGTCGAGCAGCAGAAGGCCGCGCACCAGCGCGCGCTGACTCTTCACCAGACCTATGCCCAGTCCGGAACGGCGGCGCCACTCAAGGCGGCTGCGGCGTCGATTGCGCCGGTCGTGCAGACCCACATCACCGAGCTGTCCACGATGTGACCGACGCGCGTTGGCCGGCGAGTGCACATGTACGCCGGCTAGCGCTGCACTAGAATCTGGCGGCGCTCGCAATATTTCTTGCCGGGCATTGCGGCAGATAGAGCTGATACTCCACTATCCGCCTGCACGGGTCGCTTCCCCGATGATGCTGCAGTTCAGAGAAACGGATTGCCGATCTGGGTGCGCAATGGAAGGATGCGATCATGCAGATACTCAAAGCGGCCGGCCTCGCCCTCCTCGCGTCAGTGCCCGCCAGCGCGCAGATCGTCGCGCAACCCTCGGCAGGAACCTATTCACGCGCGGTAGCGGCCGGGTACAAGGCGGCGCTCTATTGCTCAGGGATCTTCAATGCGGGGCGCACGCCTGAGCAGATCGATGCCGATGAACTGGCCGGCATCTACCCCGACTATGAGAAGATCGTGCCGACGCTGACGGCGAACGTCGACCGCAGTCTACAGTCCGTTTCCGTAGCATTCGATCCAAAGCTTCCCCCGAGACGCGCGATGTGGACCCGCGGGCATGGTTGCGTGACCCTGCCGATCGGCAGCACGGCACCGGCTGGCCGGACGTCGACAGCGGCGCCGTCGATCGCCGCAGCGAATCCGCGGCGCTGGCCGCAGGGTGACGCCGGTATCGCACCGCGCCCGTCGGCCTCGCTGACCGGTGCGGTCGGCAAGGCATTCGGAACCAACTATGGCGTCGGCGCCAAGACGGTCGGCGTGATCGTCGTCAAAGACGGCCAGGTTCTTGCCGAGCAATACGGCTCCGGTTTTGGGCCGTTCGTGTCCAATCGCACCTGGTCGGTCGGCAAGTCGATCTCCGGCACGCTCATCGGCCTGAACAATGCAGCCGCGTTGAAGGCTCCCGCCGCCGTGCCACAATGGAAGGTCGGCGATCCGCGGCAGGCCATCACGCTCGACAATCTCCTGCGCATGGGGTCCGGCCTGCACAGCGATACCGCCGGCAATCGCACCGATGCGATCTATTTCGGCGGGACCACGGTGGACGAACAGGCGGTGTCATGGCCTTTGGAGGCCCTGCCCGGCACACGCTTCCGCTACGCCAATAATGATATCCTGCTCGCGGTCTATGCCACCCGAAACGCGATCGGCGAGGCGCGGTACCGGGCGTTGCCGGGCAGCCTGTTCGGTCCGCTCGGCATGACGCACACCGTCGCCGAAACCGACTGGCACGGCAATTACATTCTCTCCAGTCAGGTCTGGTCGACCGCACGCGACCTGGCGAGACTGGGGTTGTTCTGGTCGCAGGACGGCGTCTGGCAGGGCAAGCGACTGTTGCCGGCCGGCTGGATGCGGACCATGACGACGCCGAGCGGACCGCAGCCGGAGAGCGGACCCGGCTATGGCGCGACGATGTGGCTGTTCGGCGCCAAGCAGGGTTTGCCCGAGGGCAGCTACGCCGCGCAAGGCAACCGGGGACAGTATGTCATGGTGATCCCGTCCCGGCAGCTCGTGATCGTCAGGCGCGGCGAGGATCCCGGCACCGCACGGTTCGACATCGCGCGCTTCGCCGCGGACGTCGCCGCCGCGCTGCCATAACAACGACATACGCGGCGAGGTGGAGAACGGCCGTACGCCGCGACGTCTAGCGCTTCGTGAACACCGCCTTGGGCAAGACGACGTGGACGCCCTTGTTGCGGTCGACGAGCTCGGTGATCTCGACATCGCCTGCGACGCTGATCAGCATATAGGCATCGTCGCGCGTCATGCCTTTTTCCGCGACGAGGAAATCGATCATATTGCGGAGCGCCTTGCGGGTCGCATGGCTGAGATCGTCGTCGAAGCCCATCGCGATATAGGCCTTGGGCGTCTCGGCACGCGGATAGGGGAGCGCCGCCTTCTTGTGCAGCACGAACTCGAACGTGCCCGTCAACGAGGTTTCGAGCGCGGTGATATCGACCTCGCCATTGCCCTGCGCGGCATGGCCGTCGCCGGCCTGGAACAGCGCGCCGGGCGCGTAGACGGGAAGGAACAAGGTCGTCCCGGCGACGAGCGCCTTGTCGTCCATGTTGCCGCCGTTGATCGTGGGCGGCGCGCTGTCGTAGCGGCCGAACGACGGTGGCGGCGCAACCCCCATGCTGCCGAAGAACGGCGCCAGCGGCACTTCGACGCCGGGCGCGAACAGACCTACCATGCGCTTGGCGTCGAGCGGGACGATCTTCATCCGCGCATAGGGAAAGTCGTCGGTCAGGAACCCCGCCCCGTAGCGGAACGCGTTATAGGCATAGGGGATCGCCAGATCGACTTTGCGGATGCGCACCTCCAGCATGTCGCCGGGTTCCGCGCCTGCAATTGCAATGGGGCCAGTCAGGATATGACCGCCGGGACCGCGTGCGCTGGCTGGGACGCCGTCATAGACCGCACGCAGCGCCGGTTCGACCTGCGCAGGCGCGACGCCGGCCTTCTCAAGGCCCGCCGGACTGTTGGTCAGCAACGTGTGGATCACCACCGTGTCGCCCGACCGGATCGTCAGCACCGGCTTGTCGGTGGCATCGTAATGCCCCCAGGCGACCGTCTGCGGCGTCGCCTTCAATTCATAGGTCTCGGCATCCGCGAGCGTCGCCGCGGCAGCCAGAGCGGCAAGGATCAGGTAGCGCATCGTCATCCCCTCAATAGGCCAGCGCGCAGCCGTCGGCGCGCATCTCGCTTGCTGCGGCATAGACGCGCGTTGCACCGTCCATGCGGTGCTCGACGCATTCGTAGCGGCCGAAGCCCCCGTCGGGCTCGCCGATCGTCCAGCCGATCTCGGCGAGACGCTGCTTCGTGGCGACGGGCACGCCCGATTCCAGCCGCAGCAATCCGCGCGGGCCAAGCCCGGCCGCATCCTCCCCCATCGACTGCGACGAGCCCTCGTGATGCCAGCGCGGCGCATCGCCTGCCGACTGGATCTCGAGGCCATAATCGACGCGGTTGACGATGATCTGCGTCTGCCCCTGCGGTTGCATGTCGCCGCCCATCACGCCGAAGCTCATCCAGGGATCGTTCCCGCGTGTGGCGAAACCGGGGATGATCGTCTGGAACGGCCGCTTGCCCGGCGCGTAGATGTTGGGGTGGCCGTCCTTGAGGCTGAACAACTGCCCGCGATCCTGGAACATGAAGCCGAGACCATCGGCGACCAGCCCCGACCCCATGCCGCGGAAGTTCGACTGGATCATCGACACCATCATGCCGTCCTTGTCAGCGCAGCTGAAATAGGTGGTGTCGCCGTGGCTGGGCGCCTGGCCGGGGTGGACGGGATCGAGGATCCGGTCGCGGCGGATCAGTTTCGCGCGCTCGCGGGCGTAGTCCTTGGAGATCAGCCACTCGACTGGGACTTTGCTGAAATGCGGGTCGGCGTAGAAGCGCGCGCGGTCTTCATAGGCGAGCCGCTTGGCTTCCGCCTGCAGATGGATCGACAGCGGCGACTGGAAGCCTGCGTCGCCGAGATCGAAGGTCTCGAGGATATTCAGCATCTGCAGCGTCGCGATGCCCTGCGTGTTGGCGCCGAGCGCATGCACGTCGACACCGCGGTAGCCTGTCCGGTGCGGCGCGATCCATTCCGACCGGTGCGCGGCCAGATCCTCGAAGCGCAGCCAGCCGCCGATCCGCTTGAAATAGCGATCGACGACCCGCGCAATCTCGCCGGTATAGAACGCGTCGCGCCCACCCGCTGCGATCGCACGATAGGTGCGGGCGAGATCGGGATTGCGGAACACCTGCCCGGTCGCCGGGCCCTTGCCGTCCGCAAGGCCGTAGGTCCTGAGCGCGTTCGCCGTTTCCTCGATGCCGTTACCCGGCCGGCGGAATGCCGCCATGCTGCGGCGGATGTAATAGGCGATGATGTCCGGCACCGGCGCGCCGGCTTCGGCATGCGCGATCGCCGGCTCGAACAGCTGCGCCCAGGGTAGCCGGCCATAGCGTTGGTGCATCGTCCACCAGGCATCCACCGCACCCGGCACCGATACGGACACCGCACCCAACGGTGGCAGTGCACCGCCGCGCGCCCGCGACCGCACCGTTTCCAGGCTCAGGCCGCGCGGCGACGCGCCCGATCCGGCGAGCCCGACGACCTTGCGCTGCTTCGGATCCCAGATCATCGCATAGGCGTCGCCACCGATGCCGCTCGATGTTGGTTCCAGGAAACCGAGACACGCGTTGATCGCGATCGCGGCGTCGACGGCGGATCCGCCTCGCCGCAGGATGTCGATCCCCGCCTGCGTCGCCAGCGGATGCGCAGTCCCCGCAGCGCCGTTGAGGCCATAGGCCGCGGTGCGCGAGGCGAAACTGGCGCCGACCGGGCGATCCCCCGCCGCCACGTCGGGACGCAGGAAACGGTCCTCGCCGGCAACCCAGCGGGGCGGCAGCGTCGCGATGGCCGGCTGAGGCGCACCACCCTGTCCCGGTCCCGGAACGCCCTGCTTGCCTGGAACGCCGGGTCCGGCCTGACCGCCCTGCGCCATACCGATGCCCGGTAGCAAAGCGGCCCCTGGGAAGGCGGCAATGAAAGTTCGACGACGCATAGAGGACGCTCCCGGTGCTGATGCCCGATCTTCGCTGCCTCCTCAAGCAAGTACAAGGGGTTGTGCTGCTTCGCCGGAGCGCCCGCTCACTGAATGTGATCAGCCGCGACAGTCCAGTCCATCTTCGTTCAGTCGCGTGGTGCGCGGGCGATCACCGCCTGCGCCGAACGAAGACGGGCCTTCCAGATCTTGACCGAAGGATGCCCGGCAGCAAGGCCGACCAGCCGTCCCTCGATCTGCGTGACCTCTCGCTTGGCGGCATCGAGCTCGGCAGCTGTCGGTGCAGGCTGGATATTGGCGCGCGCGTGCGCACCGGTGCGTCCCTTACTCTTGGTCATGAGCAACGCGATGGCCGCAGATGCGGGATGCCGTCAACAAGGGATGCCATCGAAGACGCACCGTCTCGCTACGCGACCCATTTGCAGATGAAAGAGGCCCCGCTCCCGCCGCCCAGCATCGGACGGTCGTAAATAATGGTTTCATGCAATTTCGGCGCTGCCTCATGCGATATCGGTGGCACGGCATGGTCGATTGCAAAAGGTCGAGATCCGGTGGCTAGGCAGGAATGAACACCGCACCGTCCATCAGTATGCGAGCCGATCTGCTGAAAGAGGTACGTCTGATCCGCCAGCCTCCGTCGTTTCCAGCCTCGGACCCCACCGGAACGGATCCTGAGGCGTGGCCGATGCGCACCATGCCGCGAATGCCCGTGATGGCGCTTACCGTGGTGCCAGGAACCGACGCCGCTGCCGCGATTGCGACCGTCCCCGTACCGGTCATCGCGTGATGAAGCTTGCCCATCGAGAATGTACGGGCGACGAGATCGATCGAGCCTTCGGGCACACGCGTTCCGCTTGCCGTGACATAATCCCGCGCTCGATTGACATACGCCAGCTTGGGACTCTGCCTGTATCGAGCGGAAACCTCCTCAGGCGTTGCCGCGAAGCCCAGGCGAACCGCGGCATGAGCCCGCATCTGCTCGGCTCGGGCGAGCAGTTCCGCGTTGGCGTTCACCTCCGCCGGAGTTTCCACACCGGTCAACCCCAGAGCGTCTGCGTAAACCAGGATCGTCGGGCTTCCGGCATCGATCAGCGTTGCCTCGAACGGTAACCCGCCCGACCACTCGATGACACTGGTCGGAGCGCCCGTCGGAAAGAGATCGGGCGCATCCGGTCCACTTTCGAAGTCCAGTCGGATTTCGGCTGCGGGAAATGCAACGCCGTCGAGAATGAAGTCGCCATCCTCTTGTACCCGACCACCGCGGACAGGAATATGCGCCACGATCAGCCTCGACGTGTTGACCTGCCAGATACGGATGGCTGCGATGCCATCGCGGGGCACCTCCAGCATGCCGCGATGGAACGCGAACGGTGCGACGGCTGCTGCAAGGTTGCCGCAATTGCCGCTCCAGTCCACAAAGGGGGCATCGATCGGTAGAGCGGCCGAGTAATAGTCCAGGTCGTAACCAGGGCGGGTGCTCCTGTTGACGAGCGCCGCCTTGCTGGTGCTCGAGCTTCCGCCCCCCATTCCATCGATCTGCTGGGCATAAGGGTCAGGGCTGCCGATGGCGCGAAGCAACAGCCTGTCTCGGGCCAGGGGATCGGCAGGCAGATCCTCGGGATCGAAGAACAGCCCCTTGCTGGTGCCGCCGCGCATGAACGTCGCGCGTACTTCCATGGTCATTCGGGTCTCCGGCTACAGCAGTTCTCACAACGCTTGCCGCACTGTCGCGCACCTCTCGGCAAGCCCTATCCTTTCGTCGTGCAGCCACCCGATTGGCGCGTGGGCGGTCGCCGTCATGCCGACCTGTGCGGCGGCGTGTAGCAGTGGAACGTCGCAGTCCCCAAGCGCTGCGGCAATAGCATCGGACAAGGCTGCGATCTTGGCAAGTTCGCGTTGCCGCGACGCCAGCGTCGTTCGCGGGATGAAACGTGCCATGTCCAGTTTCCAGAGAGGCCCGACACAGCACAGCTATCCAAGTGCCTCACGCTGTCGCAGAGGCGATAGTCTTATAAAAACCGCAGATGCGGGCGCCATTACACGGTTGCCACCCGCCCCAACCAGAGCGGTGTTCTCTAGCTCGACCGAAGCTGGTATCGGATTACGATGACGCCGATCAACTGCGAACTCCTGGACCTGCGCGCACTCGTCGCGGTGGCGGAGGGACGGAACTTCCACCGCGCGGCCGACCTGCTGAACCTGTCGCAACCTGCGCTTAGTCGACGCATTCAGAAACTGGAAGGAGCGGTCGGCGCGCCGCTTCTCGAGCGCACGACGCGCAGCGTGAGGCTGACCCCGGCTGGCCGCGAGATCGTCCCGCTCCTGCGCCGGATGCTGGACGAGATGGATGGATCGCTGTTCGGCACGATGGCGCTCGGTGAGAAACAGTCGGGTCGGGTCACGGTCGCCAGCGTGCCGAGCGCGACGGTGCGCTTCCTGCCGGACGTGCTGCAACGGTTCGGCCAGGAATATCGCAACGTGCGCGTACGCATCCTCGATCTGTCCGCGACCGAATGCGCCGAAGCGGTTCGTACCGGCGAGGCGGAGTTCGGTATCGCGCTGCCGGTGTCGACCGATGCCGATCTGGCGTTCGATCCGCTGCATGAGGACCCTTACGGGGTGGTATGCCGACACGACGACGCACTGGCTACGATCGCGGCCCCCCGGTGGAGCGATCTCCAGGGGCGACGGCTCGTCACCGTCCACCGGGGTAGCGGCAATCGAACGACGCTGGAGGCGGGGCTCGCGCGCGTCGGGGTCGAACTCGAATGGTTCTACGAAGTCACGCGGCTGACGTCGGCGCTCGCCCTGGTGCATGCGGGGCTCGGGCCGTCGATCCTGCCGAAGCTGGCCTGCGATGGCCCCGATGCGCGCGACCTCGTCTGGCGACCGATCGAGGGCGAGCAGATCACGCGTACGATCGGCGTACTGCGGCGGCCGTCGGCTTCGCTGTCGCCGGCTGCGTCGCGGTTCCTGTCACTGCTGACCGATGCGTGGACGGCGGCGACCTAAGGACAACTTAGCGATGGCCGGACGCCACTCCAGCGCGAGACCAGGATCGACGCCGTGATGTTGGCGATGCCGCTGGTCAGCGCGCGGATCTCCGACAACAGGCGATCCGCCGCGATCAGCAGCGCGGCTGCGCCAACCGGCACGTCGGGTAGCAGCGACAAGGTCAGCAACAGCGCGGAAAAGCCGCTGCCCGTCACGCCCGCCGCGGCCTTCGACGTCACCAGCATGATCGCGAGATAGGCGACGATCCGGTCTGGCGGGAGGCTGATGCCCAGCGCCTCCGACAGGAACAGCGTGGCGACGATCAGATAGGTGGCGGTCCCGGCAAGATTGAGCGTGTAGCCCAGCGGGATGACGAGGCCGACGACGGCAGGCGGGCACCCCATCGCCTCCAGCTTGACGATCAGCCGCGGCAGGACGACCTCGCTCGACGACGTCCCCAGGATGACGAGCAACTCGTCGCGGAAATGACGGACGAGCGCGAAAGGCGAAAGGCCCGTCACGGCCTGGACGACGAGCAGCAGCGTCAGTGCCAGTGTCCCGCAGGCGGCCGTCAGCGTCGTGATCAGCATCCCCAGCGAGGCGATGAACCCTATCCCGTAGGTGCCGATCGTGAATGCGATGGCGCCCATCGCACCGACCGGCGCTGCGCGGATGAGAAAGCCGAAGATCGCGAATTGCAGCGTGGTCAGCGCATGTATCGCGCGCACGATCGGTTCGCCCGCAGCACCGATGCGGACGAGGCCGAAGCCGACCAGACCCGCAATGAACAATACCGGCAGGACGTCGCCCGCGGTGAACGCGGAGAAGAACGTCTCCGGAATCAGGTGGACGAGGAAATCGCCGGGTCCGGAGATGCCCTTACCCTCGATGCGGTGTTCCAGGCCCGCCGCGGCGAGCGAGAAATCCGGTACGGCGAGATCGTCGCCCGGCCGTAGCAGCAAGGCCGATCCAAGCCCAATCAGCAGCGCGAGCGCGGTTGTCGCGAGGAACACCGTCAGGCTCCGCAGGATGGTCGAGCCGGTACTGCGCGCGCCGCCATGGCGAACGATACCGTCGACGATCGTGCAGAACACGATCGGCGGCACCATCATCCGCATCGCCTTGACGAACGCGATGCCGAGCGGCGCCAGCTGGATGCCGAACATTGGCCAGACGAAGCCGATGATCGTGCCGAGCACGATACCCAGAATCATCTGCACGTAAAGGTGTCGGAGCGGTCGAAGCATTACATATCCCAGTCGTCGGCCCGATAGATTGATGTGAGTGGCGCATCAACTGTTCCGATCATTGCATTTGATCGCATCCCGCCGCTGTGACCTTGCTTCGGCCATCCATACAGGCTCGTGCAACCGACGGACGAACGCAACGAAGATCACCCTCGGGGTGGCGTCACACATAGGAGAGATTCCCATTCGCTGTAGCGTATCTTCATCAGGTTCGACCCGGTCCTGGCGGTCATCGGCCCGCCGCATGACGCTGGAATGGTTGCTCCCGCTGCCGGTGTTGCTGGCCGCGTGTCAGACGACCGCGACGCGCCCTGCCGAGACGGCGGTAGCGCCGGCACAAACTCTGCATGTGCTGACCTCGGGCGGTTTCACCTCGGCGTTCAAGGCGCTCTCGACACACTACGAGCATGTTTCGGGCGGCAAGGTCGTTGCCGGATACGGGCCGTCGATGGGCGACACGCCCAACGCGATTCCGCAACGCCTCACGCGTCGTGAGCCCGCCGATGTCGTCATCCTCGCCCGGTCCGCGCTCGACAAGCTGGCCGCCAGCGGCGCGATCGTCGCGGGGTCGGAGGTCGATCTCGGCCTGTCGAAGATCGCCGTTGCCGTGAAGGCCGGAGCGCCGACGCCGGACATCAGCACGCCGGACGCCCTACGCGCGACGCTGCTCAACGCGAAGTCGGTCGCGTGGTCGGACAGCGCGAGCGGCGTCTATATCCAATCGGTTTTGCTGCAAAAGCTCGGCGTCGCGGATCAGGTCCGTGCCAAGGGGCGCATGATTCCGGCAGCGCCGGTCGGCGAGATCGTCGCGCATGGCGACGCCGAGATCGGATTCCAGCAATTGAGCGAGCTGAAACCGATCAAGGGCATCCGTATCGTCGGATTGCTGCCGGACTCGCTGCAAAAGGTCACGCCGTTCTCCGCCGGCGTGGTCAGCTATTCGCCGAACCAGGCCGGCGCCCGTGCGCTCATCACCTATCTTTCCTCCTCCAAGGCCGACGCCAGCATCCGCGCTAGCGGGCTGGAACCGGCGCCGCGAAAGGCACAGCCATGACCGTGCAGGCTTCCCCCCTCGTTCCCCCGGCGTCGCTTGGCGAAGCACCGCCCCTCTCGGACGCCAGGAAGAAATCCGCGTTCAAGTCGATCTTCATCGTCGCGAGCGGCAACTTCCTCGAGATGTTCGACTTCATGGTGTTCGGTTATTACGCCACCTACATCGCCAAGGCGTTCTTCCCGACCGGCAGCGAGTTCGCATCGCTGCTGCTCACGCTGATGACATTCGGCGCGGGCTTCCTGATGCGGCCGGTCGGAGCGCTCGTTCTCGGCGCGTATATCGACAAGCATGGTCGTCGGCAGGGCCTGTTGCTGACTCTCGGCCTGATGGCGCTGGGCACGCTCGCGATCGCGATCACGCCGGGATATGCACAGATCGGCCTCGCCGCGCCGATCATCATCCTGGTCGGCCGGCTCGTCCAGGGGCTATCGGCCGGCGTCGAGGTCGGCGGCGTCTCGGTCTATCTGAACGAGATCGCGCCGCCCGACCGCAAGGGCTTCTACTGTTCATGGCAGTCGGCCAGCCAGCAATTGGCGGTCGTGTTCGCCGCGCTGATCGGCCTGCTCGTATCGTCGAGCCTGAGCGCCGAGACCATGCAGGCCTGGGGCTGGCGGATACCGTTCTTCATCGGCTGCGCGATGATCCCGTTCCTGTTCATCATCCGCCGCCACATGGAGGAGACCGAGACGTTCCTGAAGCGCAAGGAGCATCCCGCGATCGGCCAGATCCTGCGGATCATCGGCGCCAACTGGGGCGTGGTGCTGCAGGGTACGCTGATGGCGGTGATGACGACGGTCTTCTTCTACATGATCACCGCGTACACGCCGACCTTCGGCAACAAGGTGCTGGCGCTGTCGCCGGGTGCCAGCCTATTCGTCACGGCCTGTGTCGGGCTCACCAACTTCGCGCTGCTGCCGGTCATGGGCGCGCTGTCCGACCGCATCGGCCGCACGCCGCTGCTGATCACCGCGTCGGTGCTGGGATTGGTGTTCGCCTATCCGCTCATGCTGTGGCTGGTCGCGGCGCCGAGCTTCGAGCGACTGCTGACGGTCGAACTGCTGCTCGCGGCGATCTATGCCACGTATAACGGCGCGTTCATCGTCTATCTGACCGAGGCGATCCCAGCGCACGTCCGCACCGTCGGCTTCAGCCTCGCCTACAGCCTGGCGACGGCGATCTTCGGTGGCTTCACGCCCGCGATCAGCACCGCGCTGATCGGCGCGACCGGCGACAAGGCCATTCCAGGCGCATGGTGCGCCGCCGCGGCCGGGCTGTCGCTGCTCGCCCTGCTGATCGGCAAGGCCCGCGCGAAGCGTAAGATCGCCTGACCTACCGGCCACCGGCGTGCGGCAACGTCGGTGGCCATTCTCGGGCGACGATACGCACGCAACGGCAAACGTCGGCACAGATCGAGGCGCGCAAGGGCGGGCAGCATACGCGCATCGTCTTGCTGTTCGAGATTTGGCGGCCCGGATCGACGCAAGACAAACGCGCCGCGCTGACCGATATCTTCGAGGCAATCGGCACCTATCGAGGTGCGGCCATCGATATGGGCTGGGTATTTTATAGCGCGCGATCGCGCCTCAACACGCACGATGCAACGAACACTCCATGCGTCAGTTATGGTGCTATCGGAGACCGCACATGCAAACCTGGATAGTGTTGAGCCTGATTCTTTGCGCAAGTACCTCTTCCGCTCAGTTTTTTGTGTCGGGTCCCAATCCAACATCGGGGTCCACGTCTACCTTATCCAGTGCCTATCAGGGTGTAGCGCCGCTCGACCCTAGCTATGGACTAGGCGACCATGGCGTGACGCCGACCATGCAGCGCCAGAGACAGGAAAGAGCCCGGCAGGTTGCGATCATGTTTCCGCATTTGGAAGCGGAGATGGCACGCCAGACGCCCAGTCGGGCACGATACACCTACGCCAGAGCGGAAAAGAAGGCGATGTGGGCCAACATCCGGGCAAAACAGTCGCCGGATTGACGAAGCCGGTCTGTCGGCAACGCCGCTCGCATTGCCAGGCGTAGTCCCCAACGTTCCGAACGTATGACGCAGAATGGCGATTTCGTCGGGCGTTGACACGAACGCTTCACCAACACGCCATTCGCATGTCTCGCTGCCGCCCATGAACCCGCATTTTTCAAGTTCGATCAACGGCAGACGCACGACCGATCGAATGTTGCCGATACCGGTATGGAGCGGCGGACGCGCTCCCGGTTTACGCACTGAGGAGAATGCGGTCGAGGCCATGGTGAATTCGACGTGCCACGCAATCGCCAGGGGTCCTGATTCTTGCCTTCGTCGGTGGAGATGTGCTGCGTGATATGCGATCGCGATACCATGAAACCTCCGGTACGCTTCTCTTCGCCTTCCAGCCGTGACGTGGTGGATAGGGGAATCGCCGACCCCGACTGGCTGGCGCACCGTTACGATCCGGATGGCGACGCCGTACACTTCATCGCTGCGGATCGTGCGGTCCGCAGGGCCGCGACATTCCTGATCGACGACCATCTGCCGTCAGCAGTCAATCCGATGGTCGTCGCGCGGAAGGAGGCGCTCGGTGCCGCCCCACGCGCAGACCCGATCCATTTCATCTTCCATTCGGCTTATTGTTGTTCGACGCTGCTGGCGCAGGCTTTCGATCATGTCGGGCTGGCCACGACGTTGAAGGAACCGTTGATCCTCAACGATCTCGTCGGATGGCGGCATCGCGGCGGAAATCCGGCGAAGCTCGCAGAGGTGCTCGACAGTGTCCTGACGTTGCTGTCGCGCGGGTTCGTTCCTGGCGAAGCTGTGATCATCAAACCGTCGAACGTCGTCAACGCACTGGCACCGACGATCCTGACGATGCGTCCGGAAGCCCGTGCCGTCCTGCTCTACGCACCGCTTCGCGTGTTCCTGACCTCGATCGCGCGCAAGGGTATGTGGGGACGGTTGTGGGTGCGCGAGTTGCTCGCCAAGCAGCTTGCGGATGGCATGGTCGACCTGGGGTTTCGGCCCGAGGACTATTTCCGGCTGACCGACCTTCAGGTCGCAGCGATTGGCTGGATCGCGCAGGCCGACTTGTTCGCCGGACTCGTGACGCGATTTCCGGGGCGTGTCCGGTGCCTGCAGAGCGAAGCCCTGCTTGCATCGCCGCGCGCCGCGATTGCGGCGATCTGCGATCTCTATGCGCTATCGGCCGATGCCGACACGATCGATGCGATGGCTGATAGCGACGTCTTTGGGCGCAACGCCAAGGACGGCACGGTATACCAGGCAAACGACCGGATGCGTGAGCAGATCGAGGGCGCCGCGCTGCATGCCGACGAGATCGACAAGGTGCTGGTTTGGGCCGACGCCGTGGCGCGTAACGCGGGCGTCGCGTTGGAGCCACCCGCCCCGCTGTAACCTGGGGATCGTCGACCGTAGCGGCGATCATCCGCCGTGCTCACTGGGTCGATACCGGCGTGTGGCCACCACCCCGCACAAAAAAAAGGGCGACTCCGAAGAGCCGCCCCTGAGAGTGGATCTGGTGGATCCTAGAAGTGCAGTCGCGCGGCAACGGCGAAACGACGGCCCAGAGCGTCGTACGTCGACGGATAGGTGTTGCCGCTGTTGTACGAGGTCGACCCGACGGTCGAGCCGACGATTGGCGGCGTCTTATCGAACAGGTTCTGCACGGTGACCGTGAAGTCGAAATTCTCGGCAACACCGATCCGGGTAGACAGATCAATGTAATCGTAGCTCGGGATCTTCCCGAAATTATAGGTGTCGCCTGCAAGTTGCCCGCCAGTGACCGTACCCGAGAATGGCGTCGTCGCTGCCGAGGTCATCGCTGCCGGCTCGTACCGAACCTTGTCGACATGACGCCACAGTACTGACAGATCGACATTGTCGAAGAACGAGAAGGTCGCGCGGGAATTCCACGAGAACTTGGGCTGGATCGATTGGCAGTTCACCGAATAATAGCCGGTGCACTCACGGTTGACCGAAGTCGGCGTCGCCTGGAACTTCGAATCGCGCGTGTAATTGCCTTGGAAGGACAGCGCGAGCTTCACGTCCTGGAACAACGGCGTGCGGTAGTTGACCTGGAGATCGATGCCATCGGTCTTGATCCTGCCCAGGTTCGACAAGGGCTGCGGAAGGCCCGTGAAGACCGACTGGTCGCCCGACAATGCGCCCGTTACCGGCTCGCGACGGATCGAGGTGCAGGCCGTGCTGGTCGCGCTGGCGGCCGTGACGTTGCCAAAGCACGCGTTGATGATGTCGCCGGGAGTCGGGTTGGTGATCGCCCGCTTCACCTTGATGTTGTAATAATCCACCGTGATCGAGAGGCCACGAATGAACTGCTGCGGCTGGATCACGATACCAGCGGTGATGCTGTCCGACTTTTCAGGGCTCAGGTTCGGGTTGCCGCCGCCGGTAGCGACCGCCTGACCGGAGGTCGGGGTCTGGATCAGACCGATCTGCGACGCGGGTGCGCCCTGCGCCGCACAGACTGCGGCCAGATTGCCCGTCGGCGTTGCAGCGATGCGAACGCCACGATCGTTGAACGAGGCGCACGGATCGGTCGACAGATTGGTCAGACCCGAGACGAGCGGCGCGAACAGCTCACTGATGTTCGGTGCGCGAACCGCACGCTGGTACATGCCGCGGAACTTCAGGCCCGTTGCCGGCTCCCAACTGCCGCCAGCCTTGTAGGTGGTCGTGTTGAAGGTCGGGGCAGCGGCCGTGAACACCTTGTAATGCGAGTATCGTACGCCGGCTTCGAGCGTCAGGCTCTGGAAGAACCGACGATCCTGAACCAACGGCGCGATAATTTCGCCGAAGCCTTCGCTGACTTCATAGCCACCGTCGATGTTCGGTGCGGCGCCACCGGCACCACCAAGCTCACCCGAGGTCTGGGCCAGCGTGTCCGAACGCTGAGATGCACGATACTTGCGATACTCGCCACCCGCCGCGAAGCCGATCGAGTCCGTTGCGAAGGGCGAAGCAAAGCCGAAATCGCCGTTCAGAACTGCGCGCGCCTGGGCCAGCGACGTGCGGATCGTCGTGGTGCTCTCACCCGTGATGTACGGGATCTGGTTTGCAGCGATCGATCCATCGGCGCCAAAAACGTTCAACGGGACGCAGCCCGAACCAGCCGTGATCGCCGCACCGAGCGGTGCGCCACCGAGGCAGGTCGTGGTGTTGGTCGCGTAAAGCGCCGAGCGTACGCGCGACGTCAGGACATAGCCCTGCAGGGTCTGCGTATTCTCGGATTCGCCGTAGCCGCCCGACACGTCAAGCTTGATTCCATCGGTGATGCCGACCTTCACACCTGCGCGATAGTCGAAGATGGTGGTCTGGTAGTTCGAGATACGCGGACCGACTTCGGTCGTACGACGCGACAGATTGGTCGTGATCGTCCGGAAGTTAGGATCGCTGGGGTTAACCGCCGCGGCTGCCGCATTGCACTGCGCCACGGTGATAGGCTGAATGCCGGCAAGCGTCAGATTGGTATCGGTTGCTGCGCAGAACTGCTGGCGTGCGGCGGCGGGCAAATACGGATTCGACAGCGGGATCACCACCTGCGTACCGAATACGCCCGACGGTGCGATGATCGTCTCGACGGTGTTCTTCGAGAACAGGCCACGCGTGTAGACCTCGACCGTGTCCGACACGTCGTAATGCCCTGCACCGTACATGTTGAAACGCTCGAACGGCGTCTGGAAAATGTTGTACGGGTTGAAATTGAACGGCACTACCGGCGTGGTCAGCGCGCCGGTCGTCGGACTGATCTGACGACGGCCGCCAAGCGTGAAGACCGACGGGGTCGTCGTGCCCGAACCGCTGGTGCCGCCCGAGAACGAGTCATAGTTCTGGATCGAGTAGGGCCGCTCACCCTGGTAGACAGGATGGGACTGCTGGTAGCCGACCGAAAATACCGCGTTGCCGCGACCATCGTCGAAGTTTGCGCCGATCGTGATGTCGCCGCGGAAATACGCACCATCGCCACGCCCGGTGATCTGATTCGACACCGACGCGTCGAGGCCCGAGAAATCCGAACGGGTAACGAAGTTGACGACGCCGGCAACGGCATCGGCGCCATAGGTGGTCGCAGCACCACCCGTCAGCGCATCGACGCGCTCGACCAGCGCGAGCGGAATGTTGTTCAGATCGACGCGGCCAGCGAGCCCCGATGGTGCCAGACGGTTGCCGTCAAGCAGCACGACGTTGCGAACCGAGCCGAGACCGCGAAGGTCGACGTACGATGCGCCGCCGTTACCGTTGTTCACGGCCGAACCGATGCTCGGCACCGCGCCCGGCAGCGTGCGAAGAATGTCTTCGGCGGTGTTCGACTGGCGAAGCTGGATTTCCTCCTGGCCGATGACTTGAACGGGTGCCGACGCGATCAGCGCAGGGTTCTTGATCAGCGACCCGGTGACGACGATATCGCCCTGACTGTTCTCGGTGGTCGGCGCGGCCTCCGACGTCGTCATGCCGACTTCGCCCTGCGCATTCGCACCCGGCGTGGTCGACGGCGTTGCGGTCGCACCGCCAGCGCGGATACCCGAATTGTCCCCTTGAAACTGCGCGAACGCAGGTGTGGCGAGCGAGGCCGCCCCCATGAGCAACGTCGTCGCAAGCAGGTGAGTGCGCGCAGCAGAATTCATCAATAGCCCTTTTTCGATTTGCCGGCGTTGTGCCGTGCCTTTGCCCCCGGAAACTCCCGGTATGACAATGGCTTATCGACCGCCAATGCAGCACCGCAACAGATATCGTCGATTCGGCCCTTTCTCGCTCCGATTGCACAATTAGCGTGACATTCCCGCAACATAGTAGCGCGACATCGCCAAATGAGACATAAAACCTCAATTCAGGCATCAAGGCTGTCATAATGCTTTTTCCACCGACCATTCCTGTTCGCGCTGTGACCCTTCTCGTTATGAGTATCGTTCTCAGCACCCCTGTCGCCGCACAGACCGGTTCGGACGCGTCGAAAACCCTGGACGCGCTCGCTGAATGTGAAAAACTTCCGACCGATTCGACCAAACTCGTCTGTTTTCAATCTGCAGCGCGTGAAATCGCCGCTGCGCGTAAGTCGGGCAAGTTGCTTGCGCTCGACCGTGACAACGTCGTTGAGCGCAGGCGGCAGCGGTTCGGGTTGGCGCATGCCAACCAAAGTCCCTTGGACGGCGGCAAAGCCGATCGGGACACCATGGTCACCGAGATACATACGACGATCACGCGCGCAAAGCCGGCCAGCTATGCTCGGTTCACATTGCAATTGGCAAACAACACGGTCTGGGAAACAATCGAACCCCTGAAGACAGAACCACGTCCGGGAACGGCCATAGTGATAAAGCAATCCGGCTTCGGAGGCCTTAAAGCGACGATCAGCGGCGAACGGCCTGTTCTCGTAAAGCGGCAACGCTGAGTGGCTGGTTCTGGTGCGGCCTTCGACGGGCATGACCAGGCGACAAATGGCGAAAACTTACCGCTGGGCCTTAGACGAGAACGCAATCGGAAGACCCGAACGTGGACGTCCTAAAGCTCACGGTCCTCGTGCGGTTGGGGTCGTCGGCCCGCGCGCAAGGGCAAGGCGTGAGCCGGATTATCTCGGGCCGCGCATCGAAGTATTGAAATGGCCTGGCGGAATGACAGCGGCCGACCTGCCCCCCAATTCCAACCACGTTACTCGATCACGATATTCGCGCAGAATATCTGTCGAGAGATCAAATTAATTGATCCAGATTGAGATGACCAAGATCGCTGGAACATTGCCCAGCCGTGCCGGTTCGGCTTGTAGCTGTGGGTCGTACATGCCGCAGCACTTAGGGAGAATGTCATGACGAAGCTTCTTACGTTCGCAGCCATGATCGCGCTGCCCGCCGCCGCGGCCGTCGCACAGGCACCGATGGCCGCGCCGACCTATGTGACGAAGGCGGGTGCCGGCGATCAGTATGAAATCCAGTCCAGTCGCTTGCTGCTCACCTCGACCAAGGACGCCAAGCTGCGGTCGTTCGCGACGATGATGGTCACCGATCACACCAAGTCGACCGCGGATGTGAAGGCTGCGGCGATGCGCGCTGGCCTGCACCCCGCGCCGCCCAAGCTCGACGCCATGGGTGCCAAGAACGTCGCGGCCCTGCGCGCCACCACCGGGACCGCACGCGACCGGTTGTACGTCGAGCAGCAGAAGGCGGCGCATCAGCGCGCGCTAACCCTTCACCAGACCTATGCGCAGTCCGGAACGGCGGCGCCACTCAAGGCGATTGCGGCCTCGATTGCGCCGGTCGTGCAGACCCACATCAGCGAACTTTCCGCAATGTGATCACCGCCAATGGCCGGCGACTGCACCTGTACGCCGGCCAGAGACGCGACGGAGACGCGGCGCCGCTCGCAACCGATAGGAGATCCGACATGCATGATACCAAGTCACACAGCGACGATGCGCCGCCATCGACGTGGAAGAGGGGCGATGCCCTTACAGAGTCGGGTATCCCCGACGACAAGGGAAGCTCGATCGTGGCGCGTGCGGTTACTATCAACCGGCCCGTTGCCGAGGTGTTCGCCTATTTCCGCGACTTCGCCAATTTGCCGACGTTCATGGAAAACGTCGAACGGATCGACATTCTGAGCGATACGCGGTCGCATTGGGTCGTGAAGGCGCCCGCCGGCAAGACGGTCGAGTGGGATGCGGTCGTGACCGAGCAGACGCAGGACAGCGTCATCGCGTGGAGGTCCGAGCCCGGTGCCGATGTCGCCAACAGCGGCCGGGTCGAGTTTCGTGACGCTGGCGCGCGTGGCACGGTCGTCACCGCGACGATCGCCTACGATCCGCCCGCGGGTATCGTTGGCAAGCTTATAGCCAAGATGTTCCAACGCGAACCCGCGATCCAGGCACGTCGCGACCTGCGGCGGTTCAAGCAATTGATGGAAACCGGCGAAATCGCGACCGCCGCGATGAACCGCAAGCAGCATGAAGAGGAACTCGCCTGATGCGCGCTTTGGCATGGCACGGTAAGCACGACGTTCGCGTCGATACCGTCGACGATCCCGAGATCGTCAATCCGCGCGACTGTATCATCAAGGTCACCGCGACCGCGATCTGCGGCTCCGACCTGCATCTGTACGACGGCTATATCCCGACGATGCGGGCGGGCGACATTCTCGGCCATGAATTCATGGGCGAAGTCGTCGAGGTCGGCGCCAAGTCGACGCTGAAGAAGGGGCAGAAAGTCGTCGTCCCGTTCACGATCGCGTGCGGCAGCTGCTATCACTGCGGCAAGCATCAGTATTCGGCGTGCGACAATGGCTTGCCCGCCGACAACCAGGATATCGCGCAGGAGCTTTACGGCCAGCCGATGTCGGGCCTGTTCGGTTACAGCCACATGACCGGCGGCTATGCCGGCGGACAAGCGGAATACGTCCGCGTGCCGTTCAGCGATGTCGGTCCGATCGTCATTCCTGACGGTGTCGAAGACGAGAAGGTGCTGTTCCTATCGGACATCCTGCCGACCGGCTGGATGGCCGCGGAGAACGCGGAGATCGAGCCCGGCGACACCGTCGCGGTGTGGGGTTGCGGTCCGGTTGGGCTGTTCGCGGTCCAGTCGGCGTTCCTGATGGGTGCCGAACGCGTCATTGCCATCGACCATTTCCCGCATCGACTCGAATTGGCGAAGAAGTTCGGCGCTGAGACGATCAATTACAAGGAAAGCGCGGTCTACGAGGCGCTGATGGTGATGACCGGCGGGATCGGTCCCGATGCGGTGATCGACAGCGTCGGGCTTGAGGCACACGGCTTCTTCGTCGACAACGTGCTCGACCAGATCAAGGCGTCGACTTTCCTCGGCACCGACCGCGCGCATTCGATCCGCCAGGCGATCATCGCGTGTCGCAAGGGCGGGCGGGTGTCGATGCCGGCGGTCTATGGCGGCTTCATCGACAAGTTCCCGCTCGGTGCGCTGATGGAGAAGGGGCTGACGCTCAAGACCGGCCAGACGCACGTCCAGCACTACATGCCCGCGCTGCTCAACGCGATCATGGAGGGCAAGATCGACACGACCTTCCTGATCTCGCACCGGATGGACCTGGAGGACGCGCCCAAGGGCTATGACATGTTCAAGAACAACCAGAACGAAGTGACCAAGGTCGTGCTCAAGCCCGGCTTCAATTGAGAGGATCTGACGACATGGCCGATAAATTCGCGATCATCACCGGCGCCTCGACGGGCATCGGTTTCGAACTTGCCACGCTCGCGGCGAAGGACGGCTACGACATCCTCGTCGTCGCCAACGAAGCGCTGATTCATTCCGCTGCCGCCGACTTCAAGCAGTTCGGCACCGATGTCGCCGCGGTCGAAGCGGACCTGTCGACGATCGAGGGCGTCGATGCGCTGCTCGCCGCAACCAACGGGCGGACAGTCGACATATTGTGCGCCAATGCCGGCCATGGTCTCGGCCACGGCTTTCTTGACCAGACGGTCGACGACTGGCGCAACGTGATCGACACCAACATCACCGGTACGCTGTACCTTCTGCAAAAGGTGATGCCGGCGATGGTCGCGCGTAACGACGGCAAAGTGCTCGTGACTGGGTCGGTCGCCGGCTACATCCCCGGTGCTTTCCAGGCGGTCTACAATGGCTCGAAGGCGTTTATCGACAGCTTCACCGAGGCACTGCGCAACGAGATCAAGGACGCGGACGGCGTGACGCTGACGACGCTGATGCCCGGTCCGGTCGACACCGAATTCTTCGACCGTGCCGACATGAACGACACGTCGGTCGGCACCGATCCGAACAAGCGGGATCCGGCCGACGTCGCCAAGGACGGCTGGGATGCGCTGATGAGCGGGAAGGCGTCGGTCTTCTCGGGCTTCATGACAAAGGTCCAGGGCGTGCTCGCCAACGTTATCCCGGGGTCGGTACTCGCCGAACAGCACCGAAAGATGGCTGAACCCGGCAGCGCCAAGGACTGATCGGCGGCAAAGCTCGGGGTGCCCAGCCTCGATAGGATTGGGCACCCCGACGATGATGGGGAAATTACAGATGGCGGCACCGTTGACGGCTCGGCGATCGGTCGTCGTCATCAGCGACTGGGTCGATGGCCAGCATCCCGAGCACGACCGCCCGTCATCCTCCCCGCTGCCGACACACGCAGTCGCACCGGTCAGTCAGCCATGGACCGGCGATCTTGCCCCCGCGGAGGTGATGGGGGGATATCTGGAACGGCTGCCGCTCGCGTTGATCGCCGCCGGCATCGTCGATCAAGCCGAAATCTGGCATCATTGGCGCGGCGAAGACGAGCCTCCGTTCCGCAGGGACAACGCGGTTCTGGCGCGCCGCGCTTTCCGGATCGACGGCGAGCATGCCCCCTTTGCTTCGTCGCAAATGCATGCGTTCGTCGAGGCGTTCGGGGCGCCGCATATCCTCGTCGTGTTCGGCTTGGGTGTCGCGCCCGACCTGCTTGCGCTATGCGCAAACAGCATCATCCTCTACAATTCGATCGACGCGCCCTCGTTGCGCGTGCCTCGGCAAGTCAGCGAGCATTTCGATCTCGTCCTGACCGGCGCGCAGTGGCAGTCGGACGAGGTCGAGGCCCGCCACCCCGGCATGCGCACCGCGATCCTGCCGGTCGGGCCTGAGTTCGCCGCGGTCGACCAGTTCCGTCCGCTCGGCACGCCAAAGGATGTCGACCTGATCTACGTCGCCGCCGCACAACCGTATAAGCGCCACGACATTCTGTTCGACGCGCTGGCGCAGCTTCCGCGCGACGTGCGCGCGCTCTGCGTGTTCGGATACGGCGAGGATGCCGAGGCGCTGCGTGAGCGCGCGCGAGACCAGAACTTGTCGATCGAGTTCGTCGGACCGCCCGGCGTACCGATAGATGAGGTGAACCGGCTGATGAACCGCGCCAAGTTCGGCGTGGTCTGTGGGATCGACGACGGCGCGCCTGCGATCCTTACCGAGTACATGCTCGCAGGGCTGCCCGTGCTGGCCAACGCCGAACTGCGCTGCGGCTTGCAGTTCATCCTGCCCGAAACCGGCATGACCGCGTCGGCGTCAGGCTTTGCCGAGGCAATCCTGGCGATGCGTGAACGCTTCGCCGATTTCCATCCGCGTGCGCGAGTATTGGAGCGCTGGACTTGGCCACACAGTGTTGCGTGCTTGAGCGCAATTATCCAGCAAATACATGATGCAAAGCAATTACATTTACATAGTCAGCGTTGAGGCGGGCGCTTAGGTTCGATCAACAACGCGGATCACCGCGGGTTTGCGGATTGGAAGAGCGTGCACGGAATCGGACCTACCCTCACGCCCGCGAACTCCGACGATGCCGCCCCCCCGCCGCTGATCTGCTTCTCGCACCTGCGCTGGGATTTCGTCACGCAGCGCCCGCAGCACCTGATGAAGCGGTTCGCGCAGGCCCAGAGCGTGTTCGTTTGGGAAGAACACATCCCCTGCGACCACCCGCTGCCGTTCCTCGAACACCACCCCTTCCCC
>Ga0308169_10001775_pt1 | contig 24202 bp, 20 predicted proteins | sample PhyBR1_2_FD_202139 | JGI IMG/M metagenome (GOLD analysis project Ga0308169, IMG submission 202139) | Phyllosphere microbial communities from UC Gill Tract Community Farm, Albany, California, United States - DLSLSB.R1 | ecosystem: Host-associated > Plants > Phyllosphere > Unclassified | place...
CTCCCTTGTCTTGCCCCCTTTCTCCCTCTCGTCGTCGGACATCCTGCCTCGAGATGTAATGCTGTTCTCGCTTGCCCAAGGCGCCGAGGAGATGAGGAAGCGAGAGAGAGAGCGCGAGAAACTGACTTTTTGCCGACGGACCCGGAGGAGAGAGAGGGAAGGGGGGAGCTACAGCGCCAAGAGAGGGTCCGACAGAGGTACTTAGAGAGAGGGAAAGAGAGAGGGGAAGAGCTAGTACAACCTGGTAAGCGATAGTGCGGGAGCCGGCCTCCTCAGCCGCCACGACGAGCGTCCACCTCGAGCGTCTCCATCGCCGAGGCATCCCCCGCCGCCGCGTCCACCCCCTGCTGCGGGCCCCAGCTCTTCTCGCGCCCGACCCACCACCCGCTGCCGTCCCCGCCTGCCGACCCGCCGGCGTCCGAGAACGAGCCGAAGCGCGACGCGCTCAGGCCCCCACTCGCAGGCGTGAGCGGGCTCCTCAGCGCGTCGCTGGCCGCGCTCGGCCTGCGCGCCCAGCCGTCGTCGCCGTCGCCGGCGACGTTCGAGAGCGGCGAGAAGAGCGCCGAGAGGGGCGTCGACGAGGCGAGCGAGGTCGGCGAGCGCGTCGGGGTGGACGAGGCGACCGTCGCGGGCGAGACGGGGACTTCAGGCTCGCGCTGCTGCTGCTGCTGCGCCTGCTCGTCGTCGACAACGTCCGGCGTCGTGCCCGTCGACGCCGCAAAGCTGCGCTCGGGGAACTCGAAGCTCCCGCTGAGCGAACCCTGCGCCGGACCGACGAAGCTCGCGCCGAGCGAGCCGACGAGGTCGTCGAGCTGGTGGACGACGTCCTCGCGCCTGATCTCGCTGAGACGGCGCAGGGAGGACGACGTGCGCGACGGGACGCTCGAGTTGATCGAGAGGAACGACGTGCGCGAGGGGGCGCCGGCGGCGAGGTGGACGTCGAGCGGGAGCGGGAGGAGCGCGTGCTGCGCTACGAGCGACGCCGGGAACGACGGGATCGGGTCGCGGCGGCGACGCTCGTCGCTGCTGCCGCTGCGGCGCGGGTGGAAGATGGACGAGCCGAACGGCGAGACGTCGTGGATGGGCGGGAGCTGAACCTGCGACCAGCGCACGGCGTTGCGGCCCGACAGCAGCGGCAGCGAGTTGCTGCGTCCGTGCACGTGCGACGACGACGCGCTCGAGTTGCCGCCGGGCGACGAGCGCGGCGCGATGAGGGCCGACGAGCCGAGGCTGGCCGAGCGCGCGAGGCTGAGCCCGGGCGACGACGACGAGCGGCGCGGCACCATCGACGACGCCGACGAGCGCAAGTACGGCGTGCCCGTGCGGCTGCCCGGCAAGCGGTTCCACCACGGCCTGCGGGCGGGCGCGCTGCCGGGCTGGATCGTCGTCTCGGCCGTGCCGACGACGATCTCGAGCGCGTTCTCGCCGTCGCTGCTCGAGTGCGCGCTCGCCTGCGTGCGAGCAGGAGGAACGATGATGCCGGACGCGCCGAGGTCGCTGCCGCTCGTCGACGGCCCGCGGCAGGCGAACGACAGGCCCGATGACTCGGACGCGCGCGACTCCTCCTGCGGCGAGGGCGAGCGGCGGCGCATGCGGCGCAGGGCGAGCGCCGACGTCATGAGGAGCGAGGGCGACGACGTCGTGCGCTTGGTGCGCGAGAGAAGGCTGCCGCGGCGGACGCTGCTCGAAGGCGGGGTTGAGGCGAGAGAGGCGGGCGACGAGTTGAGCGGGAGGATCGAGGGACGGATGCGGCTGCCGCGCCTCGTCGGGAAGGGCGACTCGCGCTGCACCGGCGGAAAGGACGACGACGAGTCGTGCAGGGCGGGGCTGCGGGTGCTGGCGCCGAACGAGAGGAGCTGCGGTTGGACCTCCTCTGCGACGACGTCGACGCCGCCGACGAGCGGGACGCTCGGTCTCCTGCTCGTAGGGACCGTCGGCGACATTGAGGCCTTCTGGTCCGTGCGCCTTCTCGGCAACGAGACGACCGGCGTCTCGAGGCCGAGCGCGTTGTCGGCGGGCAGGGCGAGTCCGAGCTGGAGCGCCGTCGCCGCGCTCAGGCCCGAGAGCGACGACGCCGGCGACGGCGAGTCGAGGTGCTCGCGGAATTGCGAGCCCGTGCTCGACGCGTGGCGGTGGAGCCCGCTCCCGCCGCCGAACGTCGAGTCCTCGAACGAAGCGCGCGACGGCGCCGGCGCCGGCGTCAGGACCCGCTCGAGCCCCTCGCACGCGTCGTCGCTGCCCGGCGCCGGCGCCGAGTACTTGCTCGTCCTAGCGCTGCTCTCGCGGCTGCCCTCGGTCGCCGGCTCGTGGATCGCCTCGAGCGCGCGGCGGAGCTTGGTCGCGCCCGCCTCGTCGGCGACGTCGAGCACCGAGCGAGCGCCCGAAGCCGACGACGGGCGCAGCGAGGCGATCGAGCGCGCGCCGCGCAGCGACGCCGACGAGATCGAGGGCGGCAGCGAGCGTGCCGCGAAGGGGTCGTCCTCCGACTCGTTCGGCTCGACCTCCCAGAACGACAGGTCGCCCGTCGGCGTCGGCGTCGTGCTGCTGCGCCCGCTCGCGCCCGTGCTCATGCCGCTCAGTCCCTTGCCCGCCGCGACGCTGCGCAGCAGGCTGCCGACCGACCCGCTGCGGCGCCGGCCGCCGCCGAACGACGGCGACAGGGTCGAGGCGGCGGCGGGCGATGCCGAGCGCGTCGAGCTCAGGCGCGCGTCGGGGACCGAGCCGAGGCGCGGGAGCGACGGGCGGCGCAGCTTGCGCGGCGAGGACGACGCGCTCCTCGTCGGTTGCGGGCGCACCGTGTGCGGCGACGACATGGGCGAGAAGTACTTGGATGACGGCGCGTCGCTCGAAGGGTGATTCGAGGGACGAGCACGCTCGGGCGAGCGCGAGGTGGACGAGGTGCGGTTGTGCGGGAAGCGGTAGGGCGAGGCTGGGCCGACGGCGGGCGAGGGCGAGGGTCCGTGCGGCGAGAAGGTGCGGTTGAGGGTGCGCGCGAGGAGGGGCAGCGTGCTCAGCGCGCTACTCGTGCGACGCCCACGGCCGCGCCCGAACGACTGCTCGAGCGTCGGCGAGCTTGAGAGCTCGTCGGCCGTGCTGTTGCCGGCCTGCGCGTGCGGGAACGCCCTCGACGACGACGGCGGCGGCGTGCTCGTGAGGAGCGGCGGCAGCGAGTGGTGCGCGCGCTGCGCGACGTTCGTGCGCCGCTGCTGGAACGACGGCGGGAGCGACGGCGAGATGCGGCCCGTGCGGCGACCGCCCGGGAGCGGCGACGGCGACGGCGGGACGACGAGGTCCTCCGAGCGGCCCTGCTCGTCCTCGTCGTCGGCCTCGTCGACCGACGAGGCGTACGTCGACGTCGGCATCGTCTGGAGGCGCGAGTGCATGTACGGGTGGTCGAGCTCGAGCGCCTCCTGGTCGGACGGCTCGGTGTCGGCGGCGGTCCCGAGCGACAGGAACGACGTGTGCGCGGCGGCCTTGCGCTTGGCCGCGCTGCTGCCGACGTGAGGCGAGGCCGACGACTGCTGCACCGGCGAGCGGTAGGTCATCGTCGTGAGCCGGTCGGGCGAGCCCGCTCCGGGTCGACGAAACGTCGCGAGCGGCGAGGGGTGGGCCCAGGATGAGAACGTCGAGTCGAGGTGGTTGAACGACGGTGAACGATGCGGGCGAAGGTGCCGGGCCGAGGCGGAGGGCGTGAGGGAACGGCGCTCGTGCTCGAAGGTCCGAGCGGGCGAGACGGTCGAGCCTGCGAGCGACGAGGATGCGTGAGGCGCTGCGCTGAGCCGCTTGTAGGGAGACGAAGAGGGACGCACCAGCAACCGAGAGCGTCAGCGCCCACCTCGTCAGGACGAGGCAGCTCACGACGACGTAGGCGGTCGTCGAGCTCGTCGTGCCGAACAGGGACGGGGCGGACCTGCCGCCGACACCGTCGAGCATCATGTAGTTCTCGCTGACGGGGAAGATGACTGAGATGATGTCGAGGGCGATGCCGAAGAGCTGAGCGACGATGAGGACGGCCTGTGGACGGGGAAGAAGTCAGTGCGCTGCAGGGGGAGAGGATCGAGGAGGCGAAGGCGACGCACCTGCGGCGAAACGACCTTGGCGATGCGGCGAGAGCTGGCCCTTGACGGCTCGTACCACGCGCCGGCGGTGGAAGTCGCCTGCTCTTGATGCGCACAGCGCTGCACGACGCAAAGGAGGGGGGAGTCGTCAGCTCGAGGCCGCTCAACAAGCTTGAAGAACGGCGAGAGCACGCACCTCGGCGTCGAAGCTGGGTCCATCGAAGAACAGCTTGCGGGCGAGAAGGAGAGAGACGAGGGCGAGGAAGACGAGGTGCAGGACGGCGCGGCCGACCGAGAGGGCGAGAGCTGTCGAGTGCGGCAGGGCGACGCAGAGGAGGACGACGTGCAGGACCGTGGCTGTAGCAGGTCATCATCAGTACGTGCGAACGGAGTGGCAGGGTGCTCGAGAAGCGGCGCACCGGAGAGGACGAGGAGCGACAGAAGGCCGGCGAGGGCGAGCCGGTCGCCGTTCGAGCGCGAGCGGCTGTCGCCGTCTTGTTCTTGACGGTCGGCGGCGCACGAGTTCAGGACGAGGAAGATGTCCACTGCAAGGGATGTGCGAGCCGTCAGTGCGTGGATCTGATGAGCGAGATGCTGACCCTCTCCGCCTCCGCGGATTCTCCGAGCGCAGGCGCCTCGTTCTTTCCACCCCGCAGTCGTCCGGCTTTCGCACCCTCGCCGTCTCGAGAGAGCTGAGAGGAGGAGAGAGAGGATGCAGGGACGTACTGAAGAGGGACCCGACGCAGGCCAGCGTCCCTGCGACCAGCGAGGCGACCCGTCCGTCCTCGACGCCCGAGCCTGCGAGCGCGACGAGGGCACACGTGCCGAACAGCCCGACGCACAGCGTCGAGGTGCCGATGATGGTGCTCTGGATGGGCGAGGCGGACCGCGCGAGGCGAGGGAGGTGGAGGACGACGAGGGGGAGGAGCGAGAGAACGAGGGTGTGGGCGAGGGCGAGGAGAAGGAGAGTCGGGGCCATGGTGGGCGGCTTGTCGAGGGTGCCGAGGGGGCGAGTAGGGTGCCCGATGCGGCGCCCGCTTGGACTATGTCGGCGAGTTGAGGGAGCGAGGTGGTGGAAGGAGGAAGAGAGGCGAGTTGAGCGATGGCGGCGGACGTCCGTCTGTTTGCTCGCCGGCCCCGACGAGACGCTCACGCGCAACTGCGCCGGCTCGACAGCTCGCAGTGCGCGCACCTTGCGCCGGTCCAGCTTGGAGGACGAGCTGCTCGTGCCCTGCGTCGTCGCCCGCCGTCGAGCTGCTGTGCGCTCGCCCGCCGCTCAGCTCGCGAATGCGGCGGACCTCGAGAGAGTTCTCATCTCGGTGTCGGCGGGCCTCGTGACGGCCCACGAGCCCTCTCGGCCCCGCGTTCGTCGCGAGAGGAGACGAGGCGGACGGGGTGCCGGCTCGACGAGCTTGGACGGTGCGAGCTGGGAGCTGGAGCAGAGCGGTACGCGGGGCGCAAAGTGGAGCGCTGGCGGCATCGCAGCGTCGAGCGTGCGACGGTGGTGCGTGTGAAGAGAGCGAGAGGAGGACGAAGGCACGACCGAGGCGGACCGGACGAGCCGCCGTCGTCTCACCCTCGCTATGTGGTCCCGGCTCGCGAGCTTTCGAGTCCAAGTATGAGCTGCTGTACACGTTCGCTGTCCCAGCACAGCAGCACAGGCGCTGTCCAGCGAGGCTGAACGGCGAGACGGCGCGTGTCTCATCTTGGTTTCGCGCCGCGGCGCGCGGAGGTTTCTGCCGGTCACCCTCGCCTCGCGCTCGCTCTTCTCCCTCCTCACACCGCTCGACCCGCTCTACTCTGTGCCATCTCTACCACTCGAGCTCCAGCCCCACCGACCCGGCTCAGCGCTCATCGCCGCCCACTCCCCCCTCCTCCTCCGCTCTTCTGCCGTCACTCGTCCCCACCATGTCCATCGTCGCCGCGCTCCAGGGCCGCCAGTCGACCGCCAAGCCCCAGGGCTTCCTCATCACGCCGTCCGACCCCGAGGCGTCCCCGCGCAAGGCCGCACCCCGCCCCGCCAGCACCGACAAGCCCGCCGCCCTCACCTCCCCCTCCCCCTCGACCGCATCACACGCCCCGGCTCCCGCCGCCCGCATGCCGACGCCCGCCGCGACCCCGACCAAGCGCACGCCGACGCGCAAGGACAAGCCCGCGACGACCCCGGTCCGCTCGACGCGCAGCTCGGGCAAGCCCGACCACTACAAGCCGCTCGAGGGCGCCCCGACCGAGACCCCCTCGAGGAGGAAGCCGGCGGCCTCGCCGTCCAAGCGCCAGCGCGTCGTCGAGTCCGACACCGACAGTGAGTCGGACGCGCCCGTCGTGCGCCGCACGCCGGTCAAGCGCACGCCGACCAAGCGCACGGCAGCCTCGAGCAAGCCGAGCGCGACCCAGGCGCCCGAGGTGCAGCTCCCCTCGCCCGCACCCGAGCCCGAGCACGTCGTCGCCGACTCGGAGGAGGACGACGTCGACGCGCAGGCGCCGGTCGCGCGCGTCGCCCCGAGCGACTCGGAGGACGAGCGCGTCCCGACCGCTCTCTCGCCCCCTGCGCGCGAGCGCGCGCAGCGCATCGCCGTCCTCCCCCTCCCCTCTACGACCACCTCGGTCACCAGCACGCCGTCGAAGGCGCGCGCGACGTCGACGTCGGCGCCGAGGACCGTCACGCCGCTCAAGAAGCGCACCCGCCGCGAGGCCGTCGAGTCGGACGCCGACGAGGACGTCTTCGGGCCCGTCGCCTCGAGCTCGTCGCCGACCAAGAGCGCCGCCCGCACGCCGGCGACGACGCCGCGCTGCTCGGCGTCCAAGACGGTGACGCCCTCGCGCTCGTCGTCGCGCATCCAGCGCCTGCCCGCTTCGGTCGCCGAGATCGCCAACGCGCCGGCTAACCTGCGCAGCCGGCTCGTCGGGTTCCACATGGAGGACGACGGGTACGGCGCCGAGGTCCTGCGGGCGCAGGAAGACGAGCGGGACAGCGACGACGAGGAGGGCGAGGTCGAGCAGGAGCAGGCGGTCGAGGAGGTCGAGGTCGAGGCTGCGAGGCGCCGCGCGGAGAAGGGCAAGGGCCGCGCGCTCATGATGGAGGAGGACGAGCGGGTCGAGGACGACGAGATGCTCGGCGCCGACGACCACGACGACGACGACCTCATCCTCCCCGAGCCGCCGAGCCACTTCCACCAGGCCGCGCAGCCGATGCCGTCCTTCCCCTCCGCCCTCACCGACTCGTCCTACCTCTCCTCCCCTCTCGGCACCCACCTCGCCTCGACGCTCGCCCTCCTCACCGGCGCGCGCCTCCCGCGCCCGTTCCTCGCGCCCGACGCCGCGTCGACCCTCCCGCCGCGCGACGCCGGCCTCCTCGGCCTGCCATACCTTGAGGGCGGGTTTGACGAGTGGGAGCGTCCCCTCAGGAGCGCGCTCGACGAGTGCGTCACCAAGGGCATGGGCAACGCCGTCATGCTCCTCGGGCCGCGCGGCGTCGGCAAGACCATGGTGCGTTCGCCTCTCCCTCTTCTGCTTCCCCCACCTTTCGGCGCGCAACCTGACTCCTGTGCTCCCGCCCGCAGCTCGTCGAGCGCACGCTCGCCCTCCTCTCACACGTGCACGGCGCCGGCTCGTTCGTCACGGTGCGCCTGTCGGGCCTCGTGCACACGACCGACCGCCTCGCGCTGCGCAGCATCGCCGTGCAGCTGCAGGAGCAACGCTTCGGCACGGCGGGCCTCTTTGCCGACGAGGGCGACTATGTGCGTCGCTCGTTTCGCTTCCTCTCTTCCTCGCCGCCGCCGCGACTGACTCTCTGACCTCGCACGCAGTCGAGCAACTCGGCGACCATGTCGACCCTCCTGCGCCTGTTCGAGCCGTCGTCGGCCTCGACCGCCTCGTCGACCGGCACCAAGGCGAGCAGCAGCAGCAGCAGCAAGCCGCTCGTCCTCGTCGTCGACGAGTTCGACCTCTTCGCGGCGCACCCTCGCCAAAGCTTCCTCTACTGCCTCCTCGACATCGTGCAGGGCAACCGCCGCAGCGGCGGGTTCGCCGTCGTCGGCGTCTCGGCGCGCGTCGACTGCCTGTCGCTCCTCGAGAAGCGCGTCCGCTCGCGGTGCCAGAGCCACGTGCTCCAGGTCGTGCCGCGCTCGAGCTTCGAGGGCCTGTGCGCCATGGCGGCGAGGATGCTCAGGGCGGATGCGCGCGCGTGGGAGCTCGTGCGCGGCGAGGAGGGCAAGAAGTGGGCCGAGGCGTGGAACGGCGAGGTCGAGGTGCGTCCCTCTCTCTCCTTTTCTCTCGCTCGGGTACTCGAAGCGAGACTGACGTCAACTCTCCCTGCAGCGCTTCCTCAAGGAGAAGAAGGTCGTCGAGTACTTGAACCGCCTCTGGTCGATCCACGGCAACGTCCCGACCGAGCTCCGCTCCGCTCTGGTGCGTCCTGCTCTCTCTTTCTTCGAGCACTTGCCTCTCGTCCACGTTCCTGACCTCGTTCTCTCCCTGCAGTCGCACCTCTGCTACCGCCTCGACTCGCAGTCGCGCTTCCACGGCGTCGGGCAGGGCAGCACCGTCCCTCGGCTCTCGTTCGACATGCTCAAGCCGCCGCCTCGCACCGACGACAAGGCTCGCGACGACGTTCTCAAGCGTGCGCTCTCTTTCTCTTTGTCTCGCTCGCGCTCTCGCAGGCGCCCTCGCTGACGTTCCTCCTCCCTGCGCACAGACCTCTCGATCCCTCAGCTCACGGCCCTCATCTCGGCCAAGCACCTCAGCACCTCGACGCTCGACCGCCAAGCCGGCTTCAACTTTGAAATGGTCTACGACGGCTACCTGTCGCACGTGCGGCGCGTCGCCGCCTCGACCGCGACCGGGTCGCTCGGCACGGGCGGCGCGGGCGGCGGCGCCCTGCGCGCGCTGTCCAAGCCCGCCCTGCGCGAGGCGTTCGACGCCCTGCGCGCGCGCGAGCTCGTCCTCCCGCGCGCGTCGAGCGGGAGCGGCGGCGGCGCGCTCACGGCGGGGACGGGCCTGCCCGTGAGCGTGCCGGGCGTCGGGTACCGCGCGCCGACCCAGCGGGACCCGTGGAGGATGTACCGCCTCACGACGTGGGCCAAGGACGTCGATCGCGAGGTCGAGGCGAGGGGCGCAGAGTGCCCCTTGGCGCTCAGGCGGTGGTGCAAGAACTGGCTCGACTGAGCGCGAGGAAGAAGGGGAAGGGGGAGGGGTTCGAGCGCGGGTGGCTCGTCTTGGAGGCTTTCTTGTAGACGCTCTTTCTTATTGACGACCTCTTTATCTCGAGCACGAAGTTTGAGCGAGATCGAGAGTCAGAGAGCGGCCCAACTCGCAGGAGGGGCTCGAGAGAGAAGCAGCGGCTCGAGCGGCCGGCGAAAGGCTCTCTCGACTCGCTCGAACGATCAGCTTGTACAAACAAGCAGTGCTCCAGTGCAAGCGCAGACGTACTCGCTCCCTTCTACGGCAGCCACGCGACGCACGTAGGCTGGTTGACGCCCTTGAGCCTCGCCACCTCGCTCAGCTCGTCCTCCTTGCCCTGCGCCACCTCGTACACGACGCACTCGCTCGTGCGCTCGAGCGGCACGGCGAGGTACCGCCCATCGGCGCTCAGCGCAAAGTGGCGCGGCCCGCGGCCCTCGAGGTTGAAGAAGGACGCCTCGGCGCGCAGGATCGAGCCGTCGGCGGCGACAGGGAAGATGGTGAGCGTGTCGTACGGCGCCGGGTTGTCGACGGGCGAGCGGTTCGTCGCGTAGAGGAACGTGCCCGAGGGCGAGAGGGCGAGCTCGGCGGCGGTCCAGTCGCCCGGGCTGCGGGCGGGCAACAGGAAGGGAGCATCAGCGAGTGCACCTCTCGCGCGAGCAGGAGGAGAGAGAGAGGGAGAGAGACGCACGTGTCTTTGGCGTCGGGCGGGAGCACGCTGACCTCGCGCTGGATCGCGTTGAGCCTGAGCGCCGGCTGGTTCTCGCTCGGGTACTCGACCTCGAACACGCCGACCGTGTTGCCCATCTCCTCGATCAGGTACACGAGCGTGCGGTCCGACCGCGCGTTGGGCGGCGAGAAGATGAGGTGGCGAGGGCCGTTGCCCGCCGGGCGCGAGATCGAGGGCAGCGAGGAGGGCTTGCCGGAAGAGATGTCGAAGACGCGGATCATGTCGGCGCCGAGGTCGGCTGCGAGGAGGTACTTGCCCGTCGGGTCGACGTATCTGTGCGCTCAACCGCGTCAGTTTGTGCTTTGGAGGAGAGCCTGCGCCGAAGGAAAGAGAGAGAGAGGACGCACACGCCGTGGACGTGAGGAGCCTCCTGCCGCTCCTTGTTGGGCCCGACGCCCTTAAACTTCTGCGTCTCCTCCGAGCCCTCGACAAACATGCCCTCGCCGTCGAGCTCGACGGTCGACAAGCTCCCGCCCGAGTAGTTGGCCGTGTAGAGGTGCCGCCCGTCGTGCGAGAGCGCAAAGTGGACCGGGCCCGCGCCGACCTTGGCCGTGCCGCCGAGCGGGGTGAGCGTGCCGGCTTGAGCGTCGTACGACAGGGCGTGCACGAGGCCGTCGGGCTCTGCGAACTCGGCGCCGGTGTAGACGAGAGGGCGAGTCGGGCTCAGGGTCGACCAGGTCGGCGCGGCGTCGAGCTTGGCCGTGTGCGACTTGGCGAGGGTGCCGGCAGCCGGGTCGAAGGTGAGGATGTCGACGTCGCCGCCGTACCCAGAAGTGAGGAGGCGGAGAGGCATCGTGGTCGGGTAGGCGTCGGCGGTCGTGGTGTGGGGAGGAGGAGGGGCGAGGTGAGGCTGCAGGTGGGTGCCGTGCGGGTGTGTGGGCTGCTTGCCGAGGTGCAGGAGAGCGAGAGCGAGCTGGCTCGTGTGTGCAGAAGGAGAGAGAGCGACGTCGGCGACTCGCGAGCGGAGCCGACCTCGGGCGAGATGTCACACCGGCGCATTTCCTCGCGGCGCGAAAAAGGCGAGACAGGCAGTCCTCGAGTTGCACGAGCACAGACAGAGGGAAGCTGCACAACGAAAGCGATGCACAGGGGAGGGGAGCCCGAGGGCTCAGGCGCCGACCGACTTGAGGTCGTCCTTGACCTCGTCCTTGAGGTCGTTGAGCGACGCGCCCTCGCCGTCCTCCTTCTTGACGACGCCGTTGAAGCGCACCTTGCTCGACGTCTCGCCGTCCTGGTAGCTGCCGGGGAGGAGGAGCGCGGCCGCCTCGTCCTGGAAGTCCTGCGAACGAGAGCGCGAGGAGGGTCAGCGGTCCCCTCGACAGTGACGCGCTACAGGAGAGAGGACGTACCTGGATGGCGTCGGGGAGCGTCTCGGACTGCTTGAGGATCGTGTAGAAGCGGTACACGGCGTACGTCGCGCCGAGCGAGAGCGTCGCAAGGACCGAGAAGAACGCGGCGAAGCACAGGACGCCGAAGAGGACGAGGCCTGCGTGCGAGACAGCGCCAGTGTCAGCTCGTCCAGACTCCCCCCCCCCGACTGCTGCAGACAGGAGAAGTGCGACGCACCGGCTGTAGCGAGCGCCCACGAGACGATGACGGTCGAGACGACGAGGGCGGTTCCGCCGACGACGAGGATCGTGCCGATGGCGAAGGCGCTGAAGGCGAGAATGGGCAGGAAGGAGAAGAGAGCGAACACGGCGAGGAACGAGGCGCGGACCGGGTGCCCCTGGGCACGCTTCGAGAGCGAGTCGACGGCGGGCTCGACGTAGCGCGAGTGGAGGCTGCGATGCGAGGGCGAGGGCTGGGTCAGCTCTGCACAGGCGAGACCGTGTCCAGGGTGCGCACTGACCGGCTCGCACGGCCGTTGAGCGACTTGGTCTGCGAGGGCGTCACACAGCGGGGAGGGTCAGCGAGCGAGGACGAGGGAGGGCGAGGTGGGGGTGAGGGCGAGAGGGGAACGCGCCTGCTTGCTGAACTCGTCGAGGGCCTGCTGCTTGTAGCTGTCGAGCTTGTCCGAGGTCAGGTCGAGCGGGGCCATGGTTGCGCGTGAAGGCGAGGAGGAGAGAGCCGCGCGAGGCGAGGAGGCTGCGGAGCGAGCCGAGTCGACCTCGTCGTCGCGTCTGAGCGATAGCTGCACGGCTTGAGGGGCCGAGTAAAGCGTAGCATAGCTGTAGAGCGCAGCAGCACTGCAGTAAAGCGGCGAGACGAGGTGGGCTCCTCCTTCGCCGTCTCGTCGCCTCGCCCCTCTTCCTCGTCCCATCACCCAGCTTGCGGCCCCCGCTGCCGCACAGCCACGCGCTAGCTCGCCCACCCGAGCCACACGCGCACAGCAACCCCTGTCGCACGCCTCGCCCGCCTGGTCCAAGCCGCTCGAGGCTCGTCGTCGTCACGGTTTGACGAGGTTGAGGTCCTCTTCAGCCAGCGCGAGCGGTCTACTGGAGCCTGTCGGGCTTCTTCACGGCTACTACTACGAGATGGCGGTGCGTCCCAGTCCTCCTCGCCCCTCCTCCTCCCCCACAGTCCCCCTCCTCCTCCCCGCTCCGTCCCCCTCGCCTCCTCTGCACTTTTCCGCGCACTGCACAGAGCAAGGCAGCTAACTCGTCTTCCTCATCCTCTCGCAGACCTTCGACGACCTGCCCATCGAGCTCGTCCGCCGCATCTGGTCGTTCCTCAAGCACGACCCGGCCGGCAGGCGGCACCTCTGCGTCGCCGTCGTGCCCGACGTCCGCCGTCATGCCGTCGGACGGACTCGGCTCGAGTCGCAGGAGGACCTCGACGCCTTTGCGAGCCTCGTCGAGGCCATAGACTCGCTCTCGCTCCGCCACGTAGGCGTCGAGCCCCTCGCCGACTACGTTCGCCACCTCGAGTTGCCTTACGTCAGCGGCGTACACGGCCGCGTCGACGACCCCGAGGACTTGGAGGATATGGAGCCCGTCGCGACCATCCTCCGCGAGTGCCAGGCGGTCAAGACCCTCGAGTGCAAGGGCATGGCCGCCCTGTGCGTCCTCCTGCACGCGCGGCAGACCTGGTTCCTGCCCGAGCTCGAGGCGCTCGTCGTGCGCGAGTTCCAGGCCGGGCTGAGCATGGGGCGCTCGACAATCTTTATGGCGCACCTGCGCCGGTTCCCCTTCCTACGCCGCCTCGTCCTCCATGTCCGGCAGCGCGACCGCCACGCGTTCAGCGCGCTCGTCCCCTCGACGGCCAGCACAGCTGTATCGTCGCCCATCACGTCGCTCTGCCTGCAGGCAGGTGAGAGCCTAGGCATGCAGAGCGCCGCCGACTTCATCGCCGACTTCGCCCGCCTCACGCAACTCGAGATCACCGTGACGGCCCGCGTCGACCTCGGGCGCTTCCTCCAGGCGTGCCCAGTCACGCTCACGGCGCTCACCATCCATCTCGTCGATGACCGCGAGCCGATCCACGTCGAGGCCGACCTCGGGCGGTTCGTCCACCTCAGCACGCTCAAGCTCGGCGCGTGCACGTACGCGCCCTCGTGCGAGCTCTTCGACGTTCTCTGTGCGCACTTGCCGCGCTTGCGCGAAGTCACGCTCAAGCGCGGCACACGCCTCGTCGCCGACAAGGTCCTCAACTTTGTCCTCGCGCGCGGCGGGTCCTCGGGCTCGCTCGAGCATCTCGTCCTCGACTCGATCGTCGCCGTCACGGATCCTTCACCGTCGCAGAATACCGACCACCCCGACGTCGCCTCGGGCATGCTCGACCTCTCGAGCTGGTGGGGCCCGCCGGCCTGGACGCCCTCGTTCACGCTCGCCGACGCACGCGCCCTCATCGCCGCCGCCGAGCACGCCGGCGTGCAGCTCGAGGGCTCGACGGTGCGCGCGGTCGAGTACGACGCGGTGCTCGCGAGGGAGGAGAGGTACCTGCTCGGGAGGAGGGACGAGGTGCTCGAGGCAGTGCGAGGACTGTTCGGCGAGGGCGACGGCGAGGCATGAGGGGGACTGCAACGTCAGAGTGTTTGTCTGACACTCGGTGTGCGACGGCGAGAGCGAGAGAGCGAGAGCGAGTGCGAAAAGGCCGGCAACGCGTGATGGGCTCGAAGACGAGGGGACCGAGCGCATCTGGCTTGCTCTCGCTCGCGCTGTCACTCCCTCTTTGTGTAGCGCGTTCTGCAGTGCAGAGCGAGGCTCTGCCCGAGCGAGCTGCTCTATGCAAGGCCGGGTGCGTCTCTCTCTCGGTCGGGCACGAAGACGAGGCGCGAGAGAAAGAGAAAGACAGCCCAGTCCATTTTGGCGCACCCACGCGCACCCTCGACGGACTCCTCTACATCCCACCCGCACCCTCCCAAAGAGCCCTCGCACGCGCCGCGCCGCGCTCACGCCTCGACAGCCTCGTCCCTCTTCTTGAAGAACTCGACGCGCTCCTTCTCGCGCTCGCTGCGCATCTTGCGCCCGCTCTCCCACCCGAGCTGCCCACCGGCGAGGTCGTACGTGCCGACGAGCGCGCCCGTGAAGGCGCACATGCCCATGGCGGCGGGGACCGACCCGCTGCGGAGCCCGGTGATGAAGCCCGCCGCGCAGCCGCCCGATGCGCCGGCGAGGCCGGAATCGCGCGACTCGACGAGGTTGGCGACGCTGTGGTTGACGTAGGAGAAGGCGAACGAGGCGGTGGCTGCGGGCGGGCGCGAGAGAGGGGAGGGGGGTCAGGACGAGGTGCAGGCGTGCGCGAGCTCCTCACTCGCGACCAACGGCGAACGACGAGCCTGACAGGCTCAACGTCGTCGTGACCGAGGAGAGAGAGAGAGAGCTCGAGCGGACTGACCAAAGTAGCCGATGAGCCAGCCGGTGCGCGAGAAGACGCCCATGGCGCCCTTGTTGTGCGTCTCGAGCGAGTTCTTGATGGCCGAGACGAAGAGGCCGACGCCGGCGCCGGTGAGGGCCGAGTTGAAGGCGGGCGCAAAGGGTGCGGTCGGGGTGTAGGCGCGCGGGGCGACGGCCGTGTAGGGGGCGAGGAAGGGTCGAGGGGGCAGGGTCACGTCGAGGTCGGCGCGGGGCTGCTCGTAGGTCTGCGGGCGGGTGCCAGAAGTCAGCTGTGGGTTCTTAATGGAGGTGGAAGGGGCGTAGGAGGGTGCGGGAGCAGAGAGGGAGTCGGTGGAGCGGCGGGGAGATGAGGACGGGGACGAGATGAGGAGGGAGAGGGGAGAGAGGGCGAGACGAACCGGGGCCATGGCTGCGCTCTATCTCTGCAGCGTGGGAGGTGTCAGTTGCAGTCCAGAGGGTCCAGGAGGCGCAGGCGAGGGCTTACAGGTGGGTGGACGAGGACGGCGACGAGTGGACGGAGGGGGACCAGCTGCGCGGCACCACGAGGGCGGGTCAGCGTGGGTGGGCTGTGTTGCGGGTCAAGAGGGACGGACCGGAGAGTGGCAGAGTGGCTGTGCGAGCTAGAGTGAGAGGGACGACGAGCTGAGCCGGCCCGGCGTGCTCCTCTCGCCTCTCCGCGCACCTCGTCCTCCGCCTCTCAGCCCGAGCCGACCTCTCTCCCTCCTTCCTCCACCACCACAGCACTGTGCGTCCTCGTTCAACTTGCCCAGCCCTCGCTCAGGACTCGGCTCACTCTTCCTCCCTCGCAGCACCATGAAGGCCGTCCTCGTCGGCAAGACTCGCCGCGACATCGTCGACCGCGACATCCCCAAGCCTGGCCCCAACGAGGTCCTCGTCAAGAGTGCGTCCCCCGTCCTTCTCCTACTCGGCTCGACGGCGCGCGTGCGATCCGGCTCGGACCGCCGCTCTCTCGTCGTCCACCGCCCTCCTCCTCCTCCTCCCCCTCGGCAAGCCTATGGCGTCATCTCGCTCCTCGTCTCGGCCTTCTTTCGCCTCTCGTGCGACTCGAGGACGGTCAGGCAGTGTGTGCAGAGGGAGCGTACGATTAGCGGGCGGCGGAGCGGGTCCGGGTCGAGCAGACCGACCTCCCACCTCCCCAAGGTCCTACCGCCTCTCTCGACCTGCTGCTGAGCACCAGAACCTGTTCGTCGAGCCGCCGCTGACCCGGCTGCGTCCTTCCTTGCGTGCTGCAGACGTCGCTGTGTCTTCTGACCCCAAAGGTAACGTCTCTTCTCATCGACCCCTGCTGTCCTCGCCGGCGCTGGGCTTGGTGCGCGGCGAGAACTGGCCCGAACGACCAAGTCACGCTCTCGCTGACCCGTGGATGATCCTGCTCGCAGACTACAAGCTCCCGCACTACCTCGACCCGTACGAGGCCATCGAGGGCAACAACATCGCTGGGTACGTCGAGGAGGTCGGTTCCGACGTCCAGCGCTTGAAGAAAGGCGACAAGGTGGCGGCCTTCACCGTCATGAAGACGCACGACAAGTACGGAGCTTATGCCGAGTACACGGTGCGTCCCTGCTTCTCTTTTCGTCGCCGTCGAGCCGCTCTCGAGCCTCTTCCTGACCTCGTCCCCCTCCCTCTTCCCTCTTCGCCCGACAGATCTCGCCCGACAACACGGTCTTCCACGTCGGCCCCAACACGTCGTTCGAGGACGCGGCGGCGCTCCCGCTCGCCTACATCACGGCCGCCATCGGCCTCTTCAAGCGCCTCAAGCTCGTCGAGCCGGGCCAGGAGGGCGAGCGCGACGGCGCTGTGCTCGTCTACGGCGGCGCGACGACCGTCGGCGTCTATGCGATCCAGCTCGCCAAGGTGCGTCGCCCTTCCTCGCTTCGTTCGACGCCGAGGGAGGGAGGAGGTCCCTCGGTCCGGCTCGACAACGAGCTCTCGCCCGGCTCGACGACAAGCACCAGCTCTCCTTCCCCTTGCGCATCCCCACTGACTCCTCCCTCTCTCTCCCTCCACCGCACTCGCAGAAGGCGGGCTACCACGTCGTCGCCGTCGCCGGCGCCTCGCAGGACGTCGCCACCTCGTACGGCGCCGACGAGGTGATCGACTACCGCAACAAGTCCGAGGACGAGCTCATCAGCGCCATCGCGGCGTCGCACGGCGGGCGCGGCGTCTCGCACGTGTACGACGCCGTGAGCGAGCACGGCTCGACCGAGGCGTCGCTCGGCGCGCTCGTCAAGTCGGGCCGCGGCGGGCGCTACACCTACGTCCTGCCGGTCGAGCTCGAGTCGTTCGGCTTCCTCCCGGCGACGATCAAGCACGAGCGCACGCTGTGCGCGACGGCGCACGAGGACGAGGGCGAGTTTGCCCAGCGGTACTTTGACCTCGTCGGCGAGTGGATGGACCGGGGCGAGTTTCGCGCGCAGAAGGTGACGGTCATCCCGGGCGGGCTCGAGGGCGTCAAGGAGGGGTTGAGGCGCCTTCAGGCGGGCGAGGTGCACGGCGAGAAGCTCGTGTACCGCATCGCCGAGACGCCCGGGCTTGCTTAGGCTCGCGCTCCTCCTCTTCCTTCCTTCCTTCCTCTCGTTCATAGTCTCTCTATAGCCTCTCTATCGTCCATAGCTGTCACTCGTTCTGTGTAGCGCCTCGCACTGCAAGCTGTGTTCGACGTCGACGCAACCGAGAGCGCGCGAGGGGCAAAACTGAGAAGGCCGGGTCCGAGCGTCGTAACGAGCGAAGCCGGTCGGGAGCGACGGCGTGCAGCGCATGCCTTTCGAGCTGCAGCCGAGCTATGCAGGGGGAGAAAGCTGGCTGACGGCCTCGCGAGCCCCTGCGCATGTGCGGCAGCAAGCTCGGCGTAGTTGTCGCAGCCGGCTCGTCTTGCAGCGGTGGTGCAGCACGCTTGCGCTTTCATGCACAGCCTACGCACGTTCTTCGTATCGTGCGACGAGTCTAGCACTTTGTAGTACAGAGACACACGCGCGCCCGACCCGAGAGAGCCGGTGCTGCAATTTGGGAAGGCCGGTCCGAGCGTCGACTCTCGGTGAGGAAGGGGACGAGCGACGTTGCGAATGCGAGAGAGGCATGCAGCTACAACAGAGTGAGAGACAGTGAGAGCTATACAAGAGAGAGCCCACCGCCTACTCGAGGCGCTCGTCGCGCTGGACGACCTCACTGCGCACCTCGACGACCTTGTCGCCCCTCCTCCTTTCCTCCTCGACCTTGCGCTTCTCCTCGCCCTCGCGCGCCCTGCGCCGCAGCGCCTTGACCCCCCGGCTCGGGCTCGTGTACTCGAGGCCGTCGGCGACCGGGAACCGGAGCGCGAGGTCGCTCTCGTCGAGCTCGACGCCCGCCGCGCGCGCCTTCTCCTGCGCGTCGCGCACCTCGGTCGGCGAGATGCCCGTCGGCAGGTACAGGCTCGAGAACATCTGCTGGTGCTCGCGCGTGCGGCCAAAGAGGCGCACAATGTCGAACGGCGAGACGAGGTCCTGCTCGCGCGGCGAGGTCGACGACGAGGCCGTGATGTCGAACGCGAGCTGCCACGTCTTGCGCGCGTCCGGGTGGCGCAGGTCGAGCGAGCCGTCGGTCGGCGCCGAGGCCGGCGGGAGCGTGACGGGCTCGTGCTGCGCCTCGCCGTCGAGGAAGCTCGTCCCGCGCACCTCGAGGAGCGTCATCGGGATCGGCGGCGGCGGCGCGACCGGGTCCTGCGCCTCCCCACTCGACGCCTCGCTCGACGCCGATGCCGCATCGCCGCCGTCGACGGCCGCCGAGCTCGAGCCGGCGCTCGCCTCGACGTCGGCCTGCCGAGCGACAAAGACGCGCAGGACGTCGGCGTCCGGGTCGACGGCGAACGTCGCGTTGACGCTCTCGCCCGGGTAGCAGTCCTTGGCGCGGTGCAGGATCGTCTCGAGGGCGCCGAGCGCGAGGCGGAAGACGGCGTCGCCCGTCGCCGAGTTGCCGAACAGGGCCTCGTCCATCTCGCTGATGGGCACGTACTGGAACCCGTAGAAGCGCGCCGTCGAGTGGTACGCGACAAAGATGCCGTCCATGCAGCCGATGCGCGCCTGGAACTGGTACTTGAGGAACGCCGAGCGGATGAGGTCCTGCGCGCGCAAGCTCGAGGCTGGGTGAGCTCATCTGCTTCGAGCGAGGCACGGTCTCGGCGAGGAGGGAGAGTGGACGCACGTAGTACTCGCGCTCGAACGATTCCCACGGTCCGCGCAGCTTGTCGATCACGTACCCGGCTCCCTCCTGCGAGAACTCGAAGCATCTCGTCAGTCCCGCTCGGGCGCTCAGGCCTCCGAGGAGAGGAACCGACGCACCTCGTAGTTGAGCCGGTCCTGCCGGATGGCGACGGTGCCGCGCGTTTTGAGGTCGAACGTCTTGTTGGGCAGGTGCTCGTTGTGCGCGTCGAGCTGCGAGCGGAGGACGAGGTGGTCCGTCTGCGCGAGGACGGCCGTCAGCTCAGCTCTGCGCGCACAGCAGAACAGGGAGAGCGAGATGAGGACGCACCATGCCGTAGTGGTACGCTTGGCGGTGGTCGGCCTCGGACGGCGCCGGGTCCTCGCTGTCGTGCAGGAAGCGCTTGAACTCGCTCGCCTCGGTCGTCAAGAGCTTCTCCATGAGGTGGCCCTGCGTCGACGAGAGGAGTCAGGACGTGCTCTCGACTCGATGAGGAGGAAGGAGGGAGAGGAAGAGGGACGCACGTAATGGGCGAGGATGTTGGTCTCGATCCCGGTGTCGAAACTCTTGTCGGCGTCGATGCTGTAACGCCCGTTGTCATGCCGCAGGACGACCGACGCCGGCAGCTGCTGGCCCATGCTGAACTCCTTCGACTGCAAGAGGGAAAGGAAGAGTCAGATTCGGCTCGCCCGAAGCGGAGAGGAAGAGGGAGGAGGGGAGAGGGGACGCACCGCCGTCGCAAAGTTGCTGCTGAGCATGCCCGTGTTGATCGGCTTGCCCTTGCTGAGCCAGAAGTAGATCTGCAAGAGGGCAAGGCGTGAGACGAGGCGCTGGATGAGGCGCGGAAGGAGAGAGAGGAGCGAGCGCACCTGACAGAGCATGCCGATGGTCGAGCTCGTGCTGCCGGCGAACGTCCTGCCCTCGCTCTCGACCAAGCCCTTGAGCGTCTCGTCCTTCGAGCTCGTGATGTACTGCGGCAGCTTGTCGAAGTCGAACTCGTCGACCTTGGGCACGTTCTCGAGGACGTCGCGCGCAAAGTTGTACACGCCGGTCCGCGGGTCGCGCAGGAAGTGGACGCCCGGGTTGAACAGGACGCGGTCGAGGGAGTGGGCGAGGGTCGCGATCGGGACGTTGCCGAGCGGCGAAGGGCGAGGGACGTAGGGGACGGTCGAGGGGGAGATGACGTGCTGGTACGACGACAGCTCGCGGTCGGGAGCGGGCTTGTGCGCGTTGTCGTCCTTGGTCGAGGATGCAGAGGCGCCGCGAAGTGCAGGGTGCTCGTCGTAGCGATCTGGGTGAGGAGAAGAGTCAGCGCACGCCGCCGAGCAACCTCGTCGATGACTGGGGACGCACCTGCGCTGCGCGTCTGCGCCGCACGACCCGATCCCGCCGCCGCTCTCGCCGCATCTTCTGCTGCGAGTGCCGCCCGTCGCTCTGCCGGCTTGATCCTCCCTCCCTTCCGCTTCTCGCTCCCACCCACACTCGGGCCCGCCCGATCCGCCTCGCCCGCGCTCGCCTTCTCCTTCTCCTTCTGCGGCGCCGACTGCTGCTTCTTGTCGCCCGGCAAGGGGAGCGTCTGCGCGATCTGCTCCATGAGCGGCGGGCCGTCGCGCTCAGGGACTGAGCCCTTTTTGGGCACGGGCAGCGCGCGCAGCTCGCTCAGCTCGGTGCGCGCCTTGGCGAGCTCGCGGTTGAGGGCCTTCTCGTCCCTGCGCTGCGATGTGGGAGAAGAGTGAGAGTCAGTACGAGCTGCGCCGGGCTGGCGTGCGAGCGGGGAGAGGGGACGCACGAGTCGGGCGAGCGTCTCGGGCCACTTGTCGGCGACGGCCTTCTCGAGCTCGGCCTTGCTCGGCTGAGAGGCGGACGAGATCGAAGAGGAGGTCCCGGCCTCGGCCTCGGCGGGTGCTTGTGCGCCGTCGGGTTGGCGCGGTACAGGCTGCGAGGGGTGGCGCCGAGCTCGAGGGTCAGAACGAGGGCGCACGACGGACGCCAAGGAGAGGGGACGCACCTGTCGAGCAAAGTGGACTTGTCGGTACCGCTGCGACGCGTTGAGCTTGTCCCACGGCTGGAGGATCTGATGGATCTTGCGCACGCGGCGTTTGAGCGACGAGATCTGGTCGAGCTTGGCGACGACCTCGGGCGCTGTCGCGGGTCGGCGCTCGGCCTGCGGGCGCAGCAAGAGGGTCTCATGTCAGCTCGATCGATGGGCTGCAGCTGGCGCAGAAGTGGACGCACCTGGTTGACGCCGCCCTCAGACGCTGAACCGCCCTTCTTGCCGTCCGTCTTGCCCGCCTGCTCGCCCGCCTTGGCCTGCGGCAGCTGCGCCTTGCGCACCGCCGCGTTCTTCCTCAACCTGGCCCGCCGCGCCTTCTCCCATGCCGCCTCCCGATTCAGCTTGAGCTGCTTCTGCGTGTTGGCCTCGCGCACCTCGATCATCTCGACGTGCGCCCGCCCGGGGATGCGCGCGCCTTGCGCCGTCGCGGGCGGAGGCTCGGTAGTCGGGCGAGCGCTGTCGCCCGAGTCGGTCGTGCTAGACGAGGCGGGCGAGGATGAGGTCGAGGGCCCGCTCGCATCGGCGGCCGAGGGAGGGGAAGGGGAAGTCGAGGCGGCGTTGCTGTCGGTGCGCTGCGCGCGTGCCGTGCGGAGCTTCTCGGCAAGCGAGGGCTCGCGCGCGGGCGAGGTCGTGGCGAGGGTCCTCGATGGCGGCGCGGCGGTGCTGGTGAGCTGGGGGAGCGAGGCGAGGCGAGTCGGGGGTGGGGACAGCCGCAGCGCGACTGCCCGGCGTCGCAAGAGCGACTTGAGCATCTCGGCGAGCTCAGGGGAGCCTGAGCGGAGTGCGGAGAGGTCAGAAGGGCGGCGAGGGAGGAGGAGGAGCGATGACCGTCTCGCTCTCACGCTCGCTCATGGTCGAGTTGCGCTCGTGCATTGCAGCTGAAGAGTGCAGTTCTCTCGGCTCGGCGCAAGGCTATCTGGCTCTCGTGGTCCTGCGAGGAGAGAGAGCTCGTCGACGACAAGGTCAACTCGGCGGCAGAGAGATCGAGGCAACACGGTTTGCAAGGGACGGCTTGCGCTGCTCGCTCCAGACTCGAGCGCTGTGATGCTACGAGGCCCAGCACCACCGGCCGAGAAGCGCTGGCCGACGAGGATGCAGCTCTTCGCTCGACTTCGCGAACGCCGCTCTCCCTTCTCCGCACTTCGCACCAGCACACCTCGCCCGGCCATGGTTGCGCCCTCGCTCTACCTGTCGCGCTCTCGCACAGTTGCGCGCACCGCCAGCCGCACCGCCCACCCGCCGCGACCAGCCCCCCGCCTTCCTCCTCGACCTGCACCGCGGCCAGCACCATCCGCAACCGCTCGCTACTCGACCGCGTCGCACGCCAGCTCGTCAGCCTCGTCCTCGTCCACCCGCCGGATAGCCATGTCGGTCGCCCTCGCATCAGGGCTCGCCGCCGCCGCCGCCGTCTCGTTCTCCAAGTCGGCGCGTCCTCGCCGTCGGCTCTCTCCTTCCCGCCCACACCTCGCTGATGTTGCCCGCTCGACAGCCTCTCGATCCACTCGCCTGCGAGGAGCAAGTACCTGCGCCGACCAAGGATGGCCGTCCCTCGTTCGTCGTGCGTCCCCTCTCGCCTCCTCCCCTCCTCCCCACCTCGCCCTCCGGCACGAGCTGACCCAGGCTTCCCTCCCTCGCGCGCAGCCCGTCAACTCGATCGACCTCGACGATGCCTCGATCCCGATGCGACTGCGCATGATCCACCACGTCAAGTCGCTCCAGTCGACCATCTGCAACGCGCTCGAGTCGCTCGAGCCGTCGGGCAAGAAGTTCAAGTCGTCGTACTACCTGCGCGACGCTGCAAAGGGGTTCGGCGACTCGCGCGTGCTCCAGGACGGCGACACGTTCGAGAAGGCCGGGTGCAACATCTCGGTCATCAAGTCGACCCTGTCGCCGGCGGCCGTGCGCCAGATGCGCGCCGAGCGGTTCGACTGGTGGGACGGCAAGAGCGAGCTGCCGTACTTTGTCGCCGGCTGCTCGCTCGTCGTCCACCCGCGCAACCCGCACGCGCCGACCGTCCACTTCAACTACCGCTACTTTGAGATCCAGGACCCGGCCGACCCGAACGGCGAGCCCAAGGCGTGGTGGTTTGGCGGCGGGACCGACCTCACGCCGTCGTACCTGTACCCGGACGACGTCGCCCACTTCCACGGCCAGTACAAGGAGGCGTGCGACGCGCACGACCCGGCCTACTACGCGCGCTTCAAGCAGTGGTGCGACGACTACTTCCGGATCCCGCACCGCGGCGAGACGCGCGGCGTCGGCGGCATCTTCTTCGACGACCTGTCGGACCGCGACCCCGAGACCATCTTCCGCTTTGTGCGCGACTGCGGCAACAAGTACCTCCCGGCCTACTACCCGCTCGTCGAGCGCCGCAAGGACCAGGCCTTTTCCGACGCCGAGAAGCGCTGGCAGCAGCTGCGCCGCGGCCGGTACGTCGAGTTCAACCTCGTGTACGACCGCGGGACCAAGTTCGGCCTCGCCATGAAGGAGCCGAGGACCGAGAGCATCCTCATGAGCTGTGCGTCCTCCCCTCGCTCTCTCTCTCGTCGCGCCCTCGCCTCGAGCACCGTCACTGAAGCCCACCTCTCTCTCGCCCGCCCGCAGTGCCCCTCACCTCGCGCTGGGAGTACGAGCCCGAGCTCGGCACGGCCGAGGGCTCGCCGGAGAAGGAGCTCCTCGACGTCCTCAAGCAGCCGCGCGAGTGGGTCTGAGCGGTGCGCTCGACGGCGCTCGACTTTTGTGTAGATCCATCCCCTTTCCCTTCGCCTCTCCTGCACTGCAAGATACCTCGTCGTCCTTCTCTTGCGCAAGCTGAGCCGAGAGGAAGAGCGAGAGCTCCTGTTCGGGAGCGTTCGCTCTGCGCGAGCGAGCCGAACGCGAGAGGGACGAAAGCGAGAAGGGGGACTGTGCATTGCGTGTGCTTCGAGGCATCTATCTTCGAGGATCGAGGAGGCAGGAGAGAGAGAGAAAGAAGAGGGCCGTGCGCGCTCACGCCTCCGGAGCGAGGTTCTGCGGCGGCGGCAAGCTCGGCTCGCCCTCGGGCGTGACGTACGCTGCGCAGATGCCGCCGTCGACCTTGAAGTCGGCGCCGATGACGTAGCTCGAGTCGTCGCTCGCGAGGAAGAGGGCGCCCTTTGCCTGCTCGATCGCCTCGCCGAACCGGCCGGCGGGCACCTGCACGAGGCGGCGGTTCTTCTTCTCGGGCGTGTCGAGG
>Ga0308169_10001776_pt1 | contig 24196 bp, 22 predicted proteins | sample PhyBR1_2_FD_202139 | JGI IMG/M metagenome (GOLD analysis project Ga0308169, IMG submission 202139) | Phyllosphere microbial communities from UC Gill Tract Community Farm, Albany, California, United States - DLSLSB.R1 | ecosystem: Host-associated > Plants > Phyllosphere > Unclassified | place...
TGATCAATTTGCAACAACAAACTAAGGAATGGTTTGATCAGATTGTCGCGTGTGGATTGGAGGATGTCAAGAGTACTAGTGTAGAGGCGGAATTACGAAGGTTGGGGAGGAAGGAGGAGGTGAGTGTCGATGGAGCGATCGAGAGGACGGTTCAACTGTTTGGAGAGAGGTATCGGAGGGAAATGAGGCAATTGAAAGAAGGGGACGAACATGAGGAAGTGAGGGGAATTATTAGGGATGGAGTCGAGGGGAAGTTGGGAGAGGTAAAGAGGGAAATGATGGGAGTATAATTTATTCGTATGATTGCGAAACGAAGAGTTCAGCTTGGTCGTTTCGCAGGCCTCGGATGAGTTGTAACTCGTTATAGAGAGTTTCAGGATCGACGTGAGCTTGAGTTCGATGTCTGCCGAGCAGCGCGCCAAGGGTAGAACCTCGAAAGCGAAGAACGACAGATTTCTCGGATTCGTTGCAAGTTCACGCTGCAAAGTCGGATTTGCGAGGATCGTTTCGATACCGCTAGATCCGATCGGTGTATTTGACGGGATGCATGTTGGATGCAGCGAGGGAGAAAGATAAGGAAACGAACCTCCGAAATTTTGCGACGAATCGGAAAAGTTCGTCTCAAAAGATTGAAGCGAAAACTGGCTCGAACCTCTGCTCTTCGGCTTCTCTCCTACTCCTTCCTCCCTCCCTCCAGCTCGTCAAGATCTATCCTATCATGATCAGGACTTCAACAAGTGCAGCTTCCCGCCTTTGTTCCCCTTCAACTAGCAAAGTTTGTCGGATCCCTCTCGGTCGAATCGGTCAACAAAAGTCACTCTCTACTCAAACCATCTCTCAATCCTATTCACGCCAATCTCAATCGACCAAACGAGGATTAGGTTACAGTGTAGGAGCATTAGCACTAGCAGGTTCCGCTTACCTCGTAGCTTCTTCCTCTCTCGAATCGGTTCCCACTCCTTTATCTCCCCCTTCTTTCAACTCGAACGATCCTCTCTCCTCCCTCGACCCATCAGCTCTACAAAGAACAACTGCGCATCTCACTGGACAAAGAATCTCGGATCTACTTAGGCAATGGGTAGTCTTTGCAGTTTCGGAACAATCGACCCTCGTTTCTGCTGGTCCTTGGATCATGGGCAAGATTGAGTGGACGAGGGATAACGTACCTATCTTGGGAAGTGCTGTTTGGGCAGTATTCGCTTTCGTGAGTCGAAACTACACTTTTAATCTTGTTTCGAGCGAAGGAAAATGCTGATCTCCGTCTCAACACGACGCAGGGCATGGATCAAACTTTCTACAGAGTGTTTGTAGGAGGGGATTCTGTTCCGGGATGTGAAGAGACCGTCAAGAAATACGCCGAGAAAGGAGTGAGTTTCCCATCTCACGAAATCGGATTCAAGACTCACCCGCTCTCGTTTCGATCAGGTCGGAGTCATGTTCAACTACTCAGCAGAAGCCCCCTTAGGAGCCTCGAAGCCCGCTTCGGGAATCGATCAGAACTCGATGCGAGAGATTTACAACGCCGTTGTCGAAGCCGCTAAACTCGCACCCACGACTAAATCAACCACTGAAGTCCCTCTGACCGCCATCAAACCCTCTCTACTCGCGATCAAACTCACCGGTCTCATCTACGACGCATCCTTGCTCGCTAGGGCTTCGAGCGCTTTGACTAGCAACTCGATCTACCAAAGAGGAGATCGACTCAAGGTGGATGAAACGAGACCTTTCCCTGAAAGTCCCGATCTTACGGACGATGATCATTTACAACTCTCAAAGCTGTATGATGGGTTGAGGAGGGTCGCGGGGGAGGCTCAAAAGCAAGGAGTAAGGTTACTAGTCGATGCGGAACAAAGTTGGTACCAACCTGCGTAAGCTTCTCCACTTCCTCTCTCATTACCTCTCTTCGTGTGCTGACTGACAATGAGGGCTCGGAATAGTATCGATCACTTTGCGGATCTCCTCTCCGAGGAATTCAACAAACCCGATCCTTCTTCGACCGAACCTGGTTCTCCCATTGTCTACAACACTTGTACGTCCATGGCACTGTTATCTTCTCGGGAAATCAAGATTGACACTCTTGACACCTGCACAGATCAATGCTACCTCCGCACGACTCCGTCGAAACTTCAAAACGCCCTCGCTCACGCTTCTTCGAACAACTATTCGTTCGGAGCCAAACTAGTTCGAGGAGCCTATGTCGAATCCGAGCGTAAACGACACTCTGTCTCCCCCATCGCCAATTCCGAACCCTGCATCGTCTGGAACTCGAAAGATGAAACCGATCATTGTTATGACTCTTGCGCTTCGATCCTCGAATCCCGAATCGTTCAAGATCTAAAGGAGGATGGACAAGCGAAAGGAAAGGCGAGTGTCGGAGTTTGTTTGGCGAGTCATAATGGAACTAGTATGAGAAAATTCTTGGGGAAATTGAGAGAGGATGGATTGGTTCAAGAGGGTCAAGAAGGTAGGTTGCAAGTTGATGATCGAGTGAGAGGCCGGGTAGCATTCGGTCAACTCATGGGTGAGCCTCCTTTTTTCCTTCCTTCACTGGCATCAGAATTGCAAGAAGCTGACTCGTCGATTTTCTTTCCTAGGCATGTCGGATAATCTAACTGCGACTCTCCTCTCTCTCCTTCCTCCTCCTACACCTTCCGAAGTACCCCTCGTCGTCAAATACGTCCCCTACGCATCCCTCTCGCAAGGTTTACCCTACTTGATTCGACGCGCGAACGAGAACCAAAGTATCTTGAAAGGAGATCCTACGAGTGGTAGAGGTGGAGCTAGGGACGAGAGGAGGGCGGTAGGTAAAGAGATTCGGGCGAGAATGGGCTTGTCGTTCTAGGGGATCAAGTCCTTGTACATAAACGCATTTCTTAATAGATTCTTTTTTTCGTTATCTCTTCTCTCGAGTATTGGTCTAATTGTTGTAGTATCTTACCACCTTACATCTGCAATCCCGTCTTCATATCGCACTCCCTTTCGTTTGGAGATGATCGACAATAAATTAAGAAATCGCAAGTTGCGAAACAATGACGTTGTTGAGGAATCTCTCTTCTCTTCTTCCCATTCACTTGGAACTCTCAAACTTCCAAAGACCACTAACAATAACAATGCCCAGTAATCCATTCTCACACTCTCACACTGAAGAAGCGCCTCCTCCTTCTTACCAAGTCGCAAACTCTCAACACGCCCCTCAAGATCAATCTGGTCATTTGGCCGCACCTGGTTCATCCGCAGATGTCACACACGGTGGACCTGCATTGGGAAGGACGAGGAGTAACTCGGCTGGATCATTGACTGCCTCGAGCGGGGAGGACGACGGAGAGAGGGGATTATCAGTCGAGGAACGAGTAGATATGGAGGACTCGTTCAGGGAGTTACCTGATGGTTGGAGACGAGAATTCGATCCCGTGAGCTCTCCAACTTCTTCTACGCTCTTCGAGTTCTCTCTCTCTCTCGAATTTTGTGAAATTTTCCTTTTCGGAACTCGTAGGAACTGATTCCCGTTCGCTTTCGCTCCCTCCAACATTATATAGAATAGCAACCATTTCTTCTACGTCGACACGAAAGCTAGCCCTCCTCGTTCAATCTGGGTTCACCCACTCGATGATCCCGAATTCCTCAAAACTCACCCTCAGTACAAAGAAGCTTCTCGACTCTACTCTCCTCCCGAGGGAGCTCCTCCAGTCGACGAGAAAGGTCGAGCGCAACACCACGGTGGAGCTTCTTCTTCCCACGTTCCCGTCGCCGCCGGTTCGTCTTCGCACGGTCATCACGAACAGAGGAAACCTAAATCCAAGGATGAACGCACTCTCGGAAGGAAGATGAAGGACAAATTGACTGGTTCTACTCACGAAGAACGTGTTCTTCAACGCAAGAAGCAGAAGGAAGCTGTACGTCTCGTCTACCGCTCTTATTCGAAGAGGGAAGTTCTGAAACTGATTTGTCAAACGACTTGAAAACTTTCGCTAGGAGTTGAAAGCTCATCAACAATACATCATGCGTCGTAACGAGATCATCAAGGCTCAGAGAGAAGGTCGATTACAAACTGTTTACGCTGCTCCCTCGATGCCTTATGGATCACGCTACGGTGGATATGGTGGGGGATATGGATACGGGGGAGGGATGTATGGTCGACCCATGTATGGAGGATATGGCTACGGTCGTCCAGGATACGGTGGAATGGGAATGGGAGGTGCAGGAATGGGACTTCTCGGAGGTAAATCTCTCTCTTTTCTTTCTTTGATCCGACTTGATTGGCGCAAGGCTCACTCTTTCGTTCTCTTGGAAACAGGTCTCGCTGTCGGTTCTCTACTCTTCTAAGCTCGTCAACAACAACGACATCAAACCTTGCTCAGCGCGAAAACACACGGACTCTTTTTCCCTCTTCTACCTTTTACTGTAGCCTAATTTTTTGTGTCTCTGTTCAGTCAAGTCTGGAATGTCTATACTTTGAATCTGTCGAACCGTTCGCTCAATCAAGTGCAAGAGAGTGATTGCGAAATTTGACTTAGAGCGAAATCTTGAAACTTCGCTTCAGTACTTTCAACTCGCAACTCGCTGTACACCTCAATCCAAGCTTCTCTGATCAATGGTGAGCACGCCACCTCACCCTGATCTGTCCCCTCGGTGTTCACTCTCCTCAGTTGGAATGTTGATCTCACTCAACCTCGCTCTCTGACAGGCATCAAACAACCGATGGGCAGCGCGTAAAGGTGGATCATTCGTAGCTAGAGACGCCCTATCATTCGAACAGCAACAGATCTTGGCTGCTGTACCGGTTTGTTCTCTTGATCTCTTCATTCTTCCCTCGCGCGAGCTGATCCGTCTGAAGAATGCGCGAACAGAGATGGAAGAAAGAATGGGTCAGACCTACCAACCTACAACCAGGTCAGAACCCAAATTACAAAAGTGAGTTTTGGAGTTACTCGCTCAGAATTTCGCACTCCTGAATTACGCTGACCATCGAGGTTTCTTTACAGTCTTGAAATGGGTCGTCGATACTTCAGCAGACAAATCGAGTGGTACGGTAGAAGAGATGGAAGCTGCCGTTGAACAAGTGACTGCTGGAAACAACGAAGAAGCAGTGTCAACGACAACAGGTGAAGTAGGGAACGCTGCGCAATCAGGATCGAATGGTTCGACACCAGCACCTCCTACCTCCGCAGCTCCGACGACGCAAGTTCCAACAGCGACTCTTGCGAACTCTGCAGCTCCGATCAAAGAAGTTATGCAATCTGGATCCGCACAAGACGGAGGAGTGACAACAGGTCAAGGGATGGTACAAGAGGCAGTGAAGCCGTTGGAAGGTGTACCAAGTCAGGGTCTCGTAGATGGAGGAGGTCAAACGGAACAGAAGGACAAGAGTTTGATGGAGGAATAAAAGTGAATGATTCTCGGTAGTTTTTTTGTTTCGGTTCAGTAAAACCAATGTTGTAAACAGTTTCAAGAGTATCATCACCAATCTTCACGACCAGAGTAATAACCGTCCATGGCATCTCCAGCTTGTTTCCAACCATCAACTTCTTCATCCCAATCATCATCTCCCTCAATCTCCTCCTCTTCATCCTCATTCTCTTCTCCGACTTGTTCATCTTCCAGCTCCAACAATCCACCTCTCCTCCGTTGTCGTGCGAGTTCAGTAGGTTCCCGCAGTAGTTTCGCAACTTGACGATCTTTTGCTGTTTCTGTCGATTTCGTAGGTGAAGCTCTCAGCGAAAGTATCGAAGCGAGGTCGGAAGGAAGTGATGCGCCGAGAGCAGGTGGAGGAGGAGAGTTGGGTTGTCGGGGTCTGTCGGATGAAACGATTGAACGATTTTGAGGTCTCGACAAGAATGAAACGTCGTCTCTTAGCAAATCCTCCTCGTCTTCTTCCCCTCCTTCCTCCTGATCCAATTCCATTCCTTCAGCGTTCCCTCGTCTATTTCGATCCCTCCCTTGTTGCATCACTTTGATCCTCTCCCTCATTTCCCCTCCCTCTTCTCCCTCGACTCGATCCACCCTCAAATCCAGCACCAACCCACCTCTCCCATCTCTCTCCACCCGTAACTCATCATCCACCTCCCCTTCTTCCTCTCCCAATTCCTCATCTCTAGCTTTTCCCTTCCCTTTTCCTCCTCTACCCCTTCCTCTTCCCCTCCCAGCAGCAGTAGTAGTACCAACTCGTTTCCTCTTCCCTCCTTTTCCTTTCTTCCCACTATCCTCCTCCCCCTCCTTCCCCTCGAGTGCGTCGAAAGCATCAGCATAAAAATCGTCCTCTCCATCATCCAATAACCCATCCATCTCGTCCCCTCCTCCTCCTCCTGCTGCTGCTTTCTTTCCTCCCGTCGAACTATTCGTCCTCTTCAATCCTCTCGAGTTTGAGTTTGATACTTCAACTGATTCTGTTCGAAGAGAAGTTTCAAACAATTTAGGACGAACAGAGGGGGGTTTCATTTCGACCTCTTCCTTAGCCTTGGATTGAGAGGAGTTAGTTGCGATTGGTGGTGGTTGTGGAGGAAGCGGGTCGTCGTCAAAGAGAGGTTTGAATGGTTTTTTCGAAGAATCGAACCCGAAAGAAGTTGAAGAAATCGATCGACGGAATTGAGAGGGAGGTTTGATTGGGGATGGTCCAAGAAGTTCATCGTCCTCTTCTTCATCTTGTGATTGTGATTGTGATTGTGGTTGTAAGGCAGAAGCGGGGGAGAGGAATGGATTTGAGTCTTGAGGTTTAGTCAAGGTCGAGGATGTCGAGGGGGAACCGAAGAACGAATCCACTTCATCCAATTCCATCCTGCTGCCTCTATTATTCCCGATCTCTAACGCGTCACTCGAATGACCCCATCCCATCCCACCTTTCACTTTAATGATCCCTTTCTCTTTCTTCTTCTTCTCACGTTTGATTCGATCGAGTTCTTGTTTCTCGAATTCGAGAAACAAGGTTGTTCCACGAGAAGGAGGAGCTATGACGACTGTTTCACGTTTCTTGGGTGATGCGAATGGGTTCAATGCTTTACGAGGAGAAGTATTCATCGTCGTCGAAGAAGAAGAAGGACGGGGTTGCGATGAAATGGATTTGGTTCTTTTGGAAGATTGTGAGGAACTGGAAGTGGAAGCGGTTAACCAGTTTGGACCGGAAGGACGATTGGGAGATCCAGAAGTCGAATGCATGGCTGCTAGTGCTCGGAGTTTCGAGGGTGAGTTTGCGAGAACGTATTGAGGTTCTTTCGTTTTACCATTCGCAGAGAGTCGTTTCGTTGGTGAACCTCCTCCTCCTCCTCCTCCTCGTCCATTCTCGTGAGTTGTCGCAAGAGCGTCCGAAGAAGTAGAAGGATCTCCTTGAGTGGTAGTTGTGAGTTGACGCGAAGTTGTTGAAGGACGAGGTTTCGTCGGAGTTTTGAAGATTGGTGCTGCTTGTTTGATGGGAGCTTGAGTTGGTTGCTTGGATTTACTATACTCTTTATACTTCTTGGCTGTAATCCCATCAATGGAGGGTATCCGAGTGAGTTTGACGCGAAGTTAGTTGAAAGAGAGGGGAGACTCACCAATCTCGACGTTTTGTTTGATATCTACCTTGTTGGGATCCCTACCATTCTCTTGACGGAATTTGTGTTCCCATGCTTTCAATTCTTGTTTAAGTGAAGTCGACATGCAGTGAGAGGAGATAAACAATGGATTGAATTGGGATTTGTATCACCTCGAAACTCGTCCTTAGGTTTGGTTCGGCTCTCCCTCTCCCTCTCTCGCTCCACTCACAACCCTCGGTTCCTCACTCTAGTACTATAGAGTGAAGCCTTGGAAGTAGTACTTACTACACTACACTCTTAATCGACAGTCCACGCTTCTCCTCTCGCTTGTCCCTCTCTTCCAACCCCCCAAAGTCGCACTCGTCCTCTCAACCCTTCGCATTCCCGACGCTCTAGCTGTATAGACCACCTACTCTTCAATCACTGTAAACAACCTCGAAAAACATCTACACCACTAATCAAACGAATCGCCACAAATCTTGAAACTCTCTCTCTCTCTCTACCCCTCGAACACTCGTAGCCCTTTAATCAGTCATGTTGGGTCATGAATTCGCTCATTCTGCTCAGTAAGTCTCACTCATTCATCACTACCACACTCCTGCATTCGAGAGAGAAGGAAGTGTCGAGTTGCTGACTTGCCTTCGACCAACGACTTGCTTGCGTGCAGACCCATCAAGAGACCTCGAACGATTCAATTCGGTATCCTATCTCCTGAAGAGATTAAAGCGATTTCAGTATGTAAAGTAGAGTACCCTGAAACGTTTGAAGAAGGAAACAATCGACCCGTACGCATTCATCCCTCTTACTCTTTACTCTTCCAAATTCGACGGTGGACTGACGAGGGAATGGAGAATGTAAACAGAAAGTGGGTGGTTTGAGTGATTCGAGATTGGGAACGATTGATAGGAATTTCAAGTGTGCGACTTGTGGTGAAGGAATGGCGGAATGTCCTGGTCATTTCGGTCATATCGAATTGAGTCGTGCTGTATTCCATGTCGGTAAGTCACACCAATTTCTTCTTCTCTCTCTCTCTCTCGTCTCGTCTCGTCAGTGCTGATTGATAGAAATGGGTGGGTTTTAGGTTTCCTGAACAAAGTCAAGAAAATTACGGAATGTATTTGCGTCTTGTGCGGTAAACTCAAAGTAGCACCTCACGAAGATCCACGACTCCACGACGCCGTTCGATTCATTCGAGACCCGAAGAAGAGGTTGGCAGTCGTTCATGCGTTGGTGAAAGCGAAAATGTCGTGTGATATGGATAGTCATGATGAGGAACAACAACAGAAGATTGCGAATGGGGAAGAAGTACCAAAAGGACATGGAGGGTGTGGTCATGATCAACCAGTGTTGAGGAGGGAAGGTTTGAAATTGTTCTTGGTTTACGGTAGAGGTAAAGATGAAGTGAGCAGATTCTTCTTTCTCTCATGATCCGAGTTCAGCGAAGCTTACCAGTACTCGATCGTGATAGGATGGTAACGCTCAACAACCCGATCGAAAACCTTTCACGGCGACTCAAGCCCACGCCTTGTTCCGCAAGATTTCCGACGAAGATTTACACATCCTCGGTTTATCCGCCTCGGAAGCTCACCCAGCTTGGATGATCTTGACCGTCTTACCCGTCCCTCCTCCTCCAGTTCGACCTTCAATTTCGGTCGATGGTGGTGCGATGAGAGGTGAGGATGATTTGACGTATAAATTGGCGGAGATCATTAGGGCGAATTCGAGTTTGAGGAAGTTTGAGGAGGAGGGTGCTCCCGCTCATGTCGTCAACGAGTTTGAAACGTTGTTACAGGTACGTATCTCCCTTTCACCTCTCGCGAGAGCTTCGACACTAGAAACTAATTCTCTTATCTTGAATAGTGGCACATCGCCACTTACATGGACAACGATTTACCTGGACAACCTCAAGCACTTCAAAAGTCTGGTCGACCGGTGAAATCGATTCGAGCACGATTAAAGGGAAAAGAAGGACGATTACGAGGAAACTTGATGGGAAAACGTGTCGACTTCTCTGCTCGTACCGTCATTACCGGAGATCCGAATTTGGCATTGGACGAAGTTGGAGTTCCCTTCTCAATCGCACGAACCCTCACCTATCCCGAACGAGTCACTCCTTACAACATTTCTTACCTTCAAGAATTGGTTCGAAATGGACCGAACGAATACCCTGGAGCTCGATACGTTGTGAGGGATACGGGAGATAGGATCGATTTGAGGTACAACAAGAGGGCAGATACGTTCTTGCAGTATGGTTGGATCGTCGAGAGGCATTTGAAGGATGGTGATATCGTTTTGTTCAATCGTCAACCTAGTTTACATAAAATGTCTATGAGTAAGTCTCCCCCTTCTCTCTTTCTTCTTCGTGTTCGTCGAGCGTGTTCGTCGAGGATGTGTGCTGATGCTAGAGTTGATTGATTACAGTGGCTCATCGAGTGAAACTTATGCCTTATTCGACTTTCCGTCTCAATCTTTCCGTTACTGTGAGTTGTGACCAAGCATCGCAGCTTGTGAACAGAGATTGACTTTTCTCGTTTCGAACCTATCCTTTCAGTCGCCTTACAACGCCGAGTACATCTACTTTCGACCGCTTGAATCCTAATAAGCTGGCAAAGTTACTAACCCTCTCTTCTTCTCGAACAGTTTCGATGGAGACGAGATGAATCTTCACGTTCCTCAATCGGAAGAAACTCGAGCCGAATTGATGCAAATCGCTGCCGTCCCTCGAAACATCATCTCTCCTCAGGCGAACAAACCCGTCATGGGTATCGTTCAGGACACTTTGTGTGGAGTTCGCAAGTTCACCTTACGAGATTGTTTCATGGACCGAGACTTCATTCAGAACATCCTCCTCTGGGTTCCCGATTGGGATGGAGTTCTCCCTCCTCCTGCGATCATGAAACCGAAACAACTCTGGACGGGGAAACAAATCTTGTCGATGTGTATCCCGAGCGGTATCAACCTTTATCGATCTTCCGAACCCGCTAGTCCGAATCCTCCAGAAGACAACGGCATGTGGATCGAGAATGGTCAAATCATGTTTGGAACGGTCGATAAGAAGACGGTTGGAACTTCTCAGGGAGGATTGATTCACATCATCTTCAGGGAGAAAGGATCGGACGTCTGTCGAGATTGGTTCTCTGGAGTTCAAAAGGTGGTCAACTACTGGTTACTTCACAACGGGTTCTCGATCGGAATCGGAGATACCGTTCCCGACAAGGCTACGATGGAGGCGATCACTGGATTCATCGATTCGGCAAAGGCTGAAGTCAACCGAGTCATCTTACTCGCTCAGGAGGACAAACTCGAACCGGAACCGGGAATGACGATTCGTGAATCGTTCGAATCAAAGGTTACTCGAGCGCTCAATCAAGCTCGTGATTCCTCTGGACGATCGGCGGAACGTTCGCTCAAGGCCGACAACAACGTCAAACAAATGGTAGTCGCAGGTTCGAAAGGATCCTTCATCAACATTTCGCAAATGTCAGCTTGTGTCGGTCAACAAGTCGTAGAAGGTAAACGTGTCCCCTTCGGATTCAAGTTCAGAACTCTACCTCACTTCACGAAGGACGACTACTCTCCCGAAGCTCGAGGATTCGTCGAAAACTCTTACCTTCGTGGTTTGACTCCTCAAGAATTCTTCTTCCACGCCATGGCCGGACGAGAAGGATTGATCGATACCGCCGTCAAGACTGCCGAGACTGGATACATTCAACGTCGATTGGTCAAAGCACTCGAGGACGTCATGGTCGCTTACGATGGAACGGTTCGAAACTCGTTGGGAGACGTCGTTCAATTCGTTTATGGAGAGGATGGGATGGATGGAGCGTTCATCGAGGAACAAGTGGTGGATCCGATTCGATTGTCGGATGCGAGGTACGAAGCGAGGTATCGAGTGGATGTGATGGACGATGCTTGGAAGTTCAAAGAGGGAACTTTACGAGTCGATCTCGCGGAACCGGATGCCGACCTTCAACGACTCCTCGACGTCGAGTATGAACAACTTCGAGAAGATCGTCTACTCCTTCGTTCCTTCATCTTCCCCAACGGTGACGCTACCGTTTCCCTCCCCGTCAACATTCGTCGTATCGTTCAAAACGCTCAACAAATCTTCCACATCGACGACCGAAAAGCCTCCGATCTCCCTCCCGCCGACGTCATCCAAACCGTCACCGATCTCTGCGACCGCCTCATCGTCGTTCGAGGAGAAGATCGACTCTCTCACGAAGCCCAGGACAACGCGACTCAACTCTTCCGAATCTTCCTCCGATCTTCGTTCGCCGTTCGACGAGTCATTGAGGAGTACCGACTCAACCGAGAAGCGTTCGAATGGGTCATCGGAGAAGTCGAATCGAAGTTCAACCTCTCAATGGTCGCTCCTGGAGAAATGTGTGGAACTTTGGCAGCTCAATCGATCGGAGAACCCGCTACTCAAATGACGCTCAACACTTTCCATTACGCTGGTGTCTCGTCGAAGAACGTCACTCTCGGTGTACCTCGTTTGAAAGAAATCATCAACGTCGCGGTCAACCTCAAAACTCCTTCGACCACCGTTTACCTCCAACCTGAAATCGCTCGAGACGTCAACTTGGCCAAGGAGGTTCAAACGAAACTCTCCTTCACTACTCTCCAGACCATCACCGCTTCGACTCAGATCTTCTACGACCCGGATCCTTCAGCAACCGTTATCGAGGACGACCGAGAATTCGTCGAAGCTTTCTTCGCTATTCCGGATGAAGACGTCGAAGCGAATCTAGGTCGACAGTCCCCTTGGCTCCTCCGATTCGAACTCGACCGTGCAAAGATGCTCGACAAGAAACTCGAAATGGCTTACGTCGCTGGCAAGATCGCAGAAACTTTCGATCAAGATTTGTTCGTCATTTGGTCAGAAGATAACGCAGAGAAGCTCGTCATTCGTTGTCGTGCTTTGATGCCTACCGATGGAGACAAGGAAGGAATGGACGAAGGAGAAGACGATGCCGAAGACATCTTCCTCAAACAACTCGAATCTCAAATGTTGGGTTCGATCGCTTTGGGAGGAGTCGAAGGTATCGATCGAGTCTTCATGGTCGAACAAAAGAGGAGTCAATTGAACGAAGTTGGTGAATACCACACTCCGACCGAATGGGTTCTCGAAACGGATGGAATCAACCTTCGAAAGGTTCTCTGCGTCGATGGTGTCGATTCGAGGAGGACGTCTTCCAACTCGTGCGTCGAAATCTTGGAGGTACTCGGTATCGAAGCTGCTCGAGCATCAGTTCTTCGTGAACTTCGAAACGTTATCGAATTCGATGGTTCGAAAGTCAACTACCGCCACTTGTCGATGCTTACCGATATCATGACGAACCGAGGATCTCTCATGGCCATCACTCGACACGGTATCAACAGATCCGACACTGGTGCTCTCATGCGTTGTTCGTTCGAGGAAACGGTCGAAATCTTGATGGAGGCTGCAGCAGCTGGAGAAACCGATTACTGTACCGGTGTCGCCGAGAATGTGTAAGTCTCTACTGTTTGATTGTGACTTGTTGGTTCCTGACCTTTTCCCCTCCGAATGTAGTCTCCTCGGACAAGTCGCTCCGATGGGAACTGGTGCTTTCGAACTCGCTCTCGACACTTCTTTGTTGAAGGATGTCGTTCCCGATCATCGTCTACCAGTTCCCGCAGCGATGATGATGGATATGGCGAACGATGGAGGCAAAACACCTGGACTTCACGCAGGAGGAGCGACTCCTTACGCCGAAATGTACGATGGAAAGACTCCCGCTTACCAAGGCACGAACGATCTCGCAACCGCTTCTTTCTCTCCTATGATTCAACCTGGACAAGATGGTTACGATCAAGGTTCGGGAGGAATGGGAGGAATGTCACCTTTCGGTGGTCAATCTCCTTTCTCTGGAGGTGCTTCCCCATTCGGTGGAGCGAGTCCGTTCGCTGGAGGTGCTTCTCCTTTCACTGGTGGCGCTTCACCTTTCGGTGCAGCAGGTTACTCTCCGTATGTTCTTTCTCTCTCTTGATGGTGTTTCGTTTCGCTGACCTCTTTCCTTTGAATTAGTGCTTCACCTTTCGGAGGAGCTTACGCATCATCTCCTTACAACCCGAGAAGTCCCGGTACCAACTTTGCTCCTACTTCTCCTTGGGTCAATCGAGGTGGAGCAGCGAGCTCCCCTGGTTACTCTCCTACTTCCCCGATGATGAACATGAGCCCAGCCTCACCGAGATTTTCGTCAGTACCCTTTCCTGATCTCGTCAAGTTTCGCGAATAAGCGAAACTGACCTTTTTTTTTTTTAAACTCGATCTGCAGTCCTACTTCTCCGTCGTACTCGCAAGCTCTATTCTCGAGATTCTCGATCTATTGTTCGCAGAGAGCGAGACTGACTTTTTTTTTTTAAATTGTCTCCACAGGCCAACCTCCCCGAGATTCTCTCCTGCATCTCCTTCGTATTCACCAACTTCTCCTCAATTCTCTCCTTCCTCTCCAGCTTTCTCCCCGAGCTCGCCTCGTTACTCTCCAACTTCTCCTTCTTTCAGTCCAACCTCACCAAAATATTCTCCAACTTCTCCCTCTTTTTCGCAAGTCTTTCTTCTCTCTCGAGGCCCTCGAAGTCGTCGAGAAGCCGGAACTGACTCGTTTCGTTGTGCTCTGCAGCCCTACCTCTCCTCGTTACTCGCACGTTCAACTTCCCTTCTTTTCTGGAAAGGATATTCGACGAAACTGACCTCTTTTTTTTTTTTTATATCATTCTCACAGACCCACTTCTCCCGCTTATTCTCCCACGAGTCCCGGACAAGCGAGTGCGGCATCTCCTGCTTACAGCCCCACCTCTCCACAATTTTCGCCTTCTTCTCCCTCGTTCTCGCCCGCTTCACCACGAGAAGGAGCTTCGACCTCGAATCCGACAAATTACTCGAGTACTGCTTCCTGGAATCGTTGAGTGTGGATCGGAACCCTCTGATAGTGATGAGAAGTTTTGCAAACCCCCCTGCTGCTATTTCACAATTGTTGTGCACCTTCATTAAGTTCTGATCCTTCGAGAGCGCTAGGTCAGGGGAGTCCACAGAATAATGACTTCTCACTGTGAGCAGCCACGAGCGAGTCGCACACGTTGCATCCGACGACTCGAAGGAACGTCGTTTCGTCGTCGTTTGCGAGCGGAGTCTGACATCTTCATTCATCGTTCGTGGCACTCGACGAATCTCCTCAGCTCTGTTGCTCTTCGCCAGCTCGAACGATTCTCGCACGGATACCCGAAGTCTCGCAAGTCATCTTCGAGCGAAGGAGTCGATGAGCGCGCAGAGCTTCCGAGACAGCTCTCCCAGTCGATTTATGCCTCTTCGCAATGCCTATCTGATCTACGGAGCTCAGCACTCGGGACCCTCCAAGTAACTTCCTCACTCTCTTCTCCCGCTCTCATGGTTGACCAGTCTCGACAAAAACGAGGCGAAGAACCGGGTTGCGAAGATTCGAACCCTTGCGAAACACAAGCGAAATATCGCAAAATCCGCAAATTTGAACAGATCTTCCGACTGCCGCTATCCCCTAGCTGTGTTTCTGTAGCACTCATCGCGAACAATTGAAAAAAAGCTTCGATTGCGAAATGGACCCGTCGAAGAATTCTTCGACGTTTTTCTCTCTCTTCCCCCTCCCATCCACGATGCAGCTTCGACGACAGTCACCAATTCATGCACAGTATGATCAAGCTTCTGTTGATTGAATGCTCCTGAGCTCCACGTGTTCCTAGAGTTCTCCCGCTCAGGTCTTCTCACTCATTTTTTCGGAACACTTCAGAAGCTCCTTCCTACAGACGTGTTCTTCTTGACCAGTTCTGAATACTCTCGAGCTATCACAGCCAGCTCGAATACACTACAGCCTCTCAGATAGTCAGCTTCAGCTCCTCTTCCCCTCCTTCTCCTCCTCAAGTTCCGCTTCAACCTCCCTCAAATCGATCAGCAGTAGTCCGATCCAGTCAATCTAGCTGCTAGAAGCTACTCCTTCGCTTCCAGGAAATGCATTCAAATGGTCCTCCTCGATTAGTACGTCTCCCTCGTCCTCCCTCTTTCACCTTCTAATGGAGCTGAGCGTTTACACCCCTCGTATGCAGCACATCAATCCGCCCTATTATCAACAGCAACAACAAGCTCAGACTTCTGCTCCTTACTTCTCCTCGCCAGCCACTTACAGTCCTTTGCCTTTCGCTCAACAAACTTTCAATTCGGGAGAGAGTGGTGGACGAGGTTTCTTTCCAGCTGGACGACAAGGCGGTTCGAACGTGGGCTATGCTGGGATACCGATGAATGGAGTGACGTTGACTGGAGCACCGATGATGGGACTCGGGTTGAGTCAGATATCGGAGGCTCCCTCAATGTTGCGATCTTCCTCCTCCTCTTCGTATTCCTCGACCTCATCCTTCGTTCCTTCGACGCCAAGCAACCTTGAATCCTACTTCTCGCCTCCGCTCCAACAATCCTCTCCCGCTCTCTTCTCTCCACCTCTCCCTGCTTCACCATCCTTCTCTTCGAACTCGATTCGACCAAGTCCACCTCGAACGAAACTCCATGCCCATGCTCCTTCCTTCCACATCCCGACCTCAAGTCCTCCAGCAAGACGCTCGAACAGGAACCTGAGCATTTCGGTGCGAGGAGGAAACCCGTTCCCTCAGCGTCACTCTCGCAACGAATCCACATTCAAAGCGACAACGCCTCTCGGCATCGGGACCCGACCTGACGAAGAAGTCAAGAAGAAGAAGAAGGTCTTGGTAAGGATTCCAAAAGAGCGCGAGAAGGAGGAAGAAGATGGCAGGGAGGATGATCGGAAGGAGAGCAAGTTCTGTAGGATCCCGCTTGGAAGAGATGACAAGCTAAGGAAGATGGAGAAGATGGAGCGAGATCTCAAGGAAGGCGCGATCATGCTGGAAGAGGATGAAATAGTCGGAAAGCTTTGCCACTACGACGAGCAGAAAAGTCCTTCTTTGCCTTCGACGATCGAAGTGTACCTTCCAGGACTCGCTGGATGGGAAGTAGCTTGGGAAGAGTTTGGAGAAGAGTCTTACACGAGGTTTGGATCTTTCGTAAGTCTTCGTCACTTGTTCAAAGACTGCTTCGAAACTCATTTCGAGATCGATTTTTTGCAGGATGTTCCGAAACCTTCTTTCCTCGAACCCATCTCGCCAGCCCTACCTCGATCCAGTCTATCCTCTCCGATCGCTGCTTTCTCCCCTTCCACCCCGCTTCACGCCGCTCCACTTCCCCCTCCTCCTTCTTCACAACGCTCTCACACTCGCACATTCTCCCTCTTTGACTCTCCCGTCGCCCTTCCTGCTCGGCTACAGAACGTTCTCGACAGTCTCTCTAGTCGGCGAGCGAGTCACACCTCCTCAATGTCGCTCAGTAATTCGAAAGATCAGCTCAATCCTGCAGCGACTCCCTTCACGACCAGCAAACCAAGTTCTCAATCGAAGCTCACACCCTTCGCCCCAGCCTTCACGCTCCCTAGCTGGGCAGCTATCAAGGCGAAAGCGCAAGGCGTGCCTCTGCCGGATACCGATGAATCGATGGAGGAAGGCATCGAGGGAGACGATACTTCTCCGAACGATACTATCGAGGCAGGTCGGGAGGTGGTTGCATCACCTGTAGCGATTGAAGGGAACGTATTGGCACGAGACGGAGCAGAGGAATCGAAGCGAGCTGTCGATACAAAGATGGAGGAGGCAAACGACGAAGAAGGGCCAACAAGGAAGCTGTCAGGCGTATCTGCTCGAACCGATCACACGGGCATAGCGAGCATATCGGATGGCTTCTTGGAGAAGGATCGAAGTAACGCAGGGGATGTAGGTGCTCAGGACAACCTCGTTCCCGAAGCTTCCAATGATCATCTCGACAACTCTCCTCCCAACCGATCACCTTCGCCTCTCGGTGATGAGATGAGTCGAGCACTATCGGACCTGGGACCCCTCGATACGACTGCTGGATCCCCGAACGGCGACTCTTCGGCTCAGCTTCTCTCGGTCAACGTCCATTCTCACTCGGGAGAGGAGGCATCAGAAGGCGATCACAAGGTCAACAAGTCATTCGAGTTTCCTCTACGCTCCCCAGCTGTTTCGCCGGAGAAACCTCGCCCCGCTCAGCTTCTCCCGTCTCCGGAAACCCTCGATCCTGCCCCCATCGAGACTGCGATGAACTTCTCGCCTGATATCCCGACGACTCTCGCCTTCCGTCAAGCCGGAGACTCGCTACAGAACTCGCCGACTCTGTTCGGCATGAACGGTGCCCCCGGACCTCTCGCAACGTCTTCACCACGAAACGACTCTCCTCTACCTTCCTCTCCCCATGCTTCAACCACTCAGACAGAAGGCTTGACTACTGAAGACCTCGAGCCTCTACGTGCCCTACGACCTCTCTCGGCTTGCGACGGATTGAAAGACGATATGAAGAGCAACTCTACTTCCCTTTCACCTGCGGTCCCTCTCGTTCGACCGACTCCTCGTCGCCCTCATCTCGACCCGCGAAACGATTCTCCTCTCACCGCTCCTGCTCCTTTCCCCTTCGCAAGTTCCTGCAATCTCGCGTCAACTTCCTCTTCACACTCTTTCGATTTCCGACTACCCTCCGATGCTCCTCAGCTACCCTCTCATCAGCAGAACGGAACTCCTTGCAAAGTCTCACATGGACCTCTTCCTCCGATTCCGCTTCTCGCGGTAACTTCCTCCCACGACAGCGCGACCAAACGTCAAAAGGTTGAGACACCTCAAACCGGTAACGAAGTCATTCGACCCCCATCCTTCTCTAGAGCTGGATCGACCCCGAACATCAGCGCTCGTCGTCCTCTTCCGACCCCGCCAGCTGAATATCGGCCAAAGACCCCTGCAAACTACCGAGCCAGTTACGACTTTGGCTCTCTTTCAATCGCTTCTCTCGACGATGCCATACCGGAGCAGTACAGCCCCAAACGATCGAGTCATCGCAACGGAGATGATCGACCTTTCGAATTGCGGGCAATGGCATCGTTCTCGTCGGATGGGAGAATCTTAGGATACAATGGAGGGGCTTCGTCAAAGATTCGCTCACCTGTACCAAACTTCTCTACACCAGGCTCGTCAATCGATGCGGGAAGTGGTCATGGGCGAGGACGGCAGGAAAGCACAGACATCAATCTTCCGACGACTTCTCGATCGAAATCCAGAGCTGTTGCGATCTCTTCTGGAACTGTCGATGCTGTTGATGTACGTCTGCCTCGCGCAAATATCGTTATCTTTACTGACGATCACGCGTCAATAGGAACGACGTTCATCCGACACCAATTCTTCGCCAAATTCGTCGGGCGAGAGCAGTGTCGTCGAGCTTTCGGAGGACGGAACGATCGACGGAGACGAAGATGACATGCCACTCAGGATCTTGGAAGGGATCATCGAGCGACAATTCGACGGTCTGCGAGCGGAACTCAAGACAGCGGCGTCGACTTTGCAGCAAGACAGTCTGGTCGAAGCTGTAGCAGATCGATTGGAAGGTCTGCTTGTATCAACGAACTCCGGACGCACTCGAGCTCTCTCCCTTTCGACTCAGCAACTCGGACTTTCACCAACTCACAGCGTTCTTCGACCCGCGACTCCAGCACTCGAATCTCATCCAGCAGCTGCATATTCGGTCTTCCTCGACGATCTTCGCGCAACAGTCCTCCCTCTCGTTCAAACTCCCATCGACACGCATTCCCTCACAACAAAGCTCACGGTGCAACTCCAGCAAGAACTCGCCCGACACTCGGAGGAAATGCTCAAAGCATCGACTCGCCACGAATCCTCCTCGTCCCCTTCTCTCGGAGACCTCAAGCAAGTAGCCACGAAGCCGGAGGCTCTCGCCGAAGCCGTCAAGGATTTGAGTTCGAAGTTCTCTCAACTAGCTCAAAACGTCAATCTTTCGCAAGCAGCTTCGACCAATCTCAAGAGTACGATGGGACAGCTCAGTCTCGACGTGACGTCTCGTCTCGATTCGGCTTATTCTGCCCTCGACGTCCTTCTTCAAGAACATCTCGCCAAACTCCCTTCGCCGGACTATCTCGCAAAAATCAACGATCTCGAGGCACAGTAAGCTTGCTCTTCCCATCCATCTCAAGCTCGTGTAATTGACTGTTGAACTCTCCACAGGCTAGCGAAAGCACGAAATGATCATGGTGCAGTACGGAGCGAAAGGGCAGTTCTCGAGGAGCGACTTCTGAATGAGAAGACACGACGCAGCGATGAAGCAGCACAACTCCGCAGCGATCTACTCAGCGCTCAAGCTACTATCAAGAAGCTCGAAGAGGAGAAGCTGGAATCGATTACCAAGTCTGCACGACTCGAAGCCGATTTCGCAAACTCGCAGGAGAGTTTGCACGATCTCAAGCAGTCCTTGATCACTCGAGTGAGATCACCTCTCTACTATTCCTTCAAGTATGGCTCAAGCTGACGATCCAAGTGCAGGACGAGCGTTTGGAAGCCGTTCATAGCGAGAAATCAGAGTTGACAATCGAGCTCGGCGAAGCAAGGGCACAAATCGAGCAGCTGTCGCAAGAACGAGACCAACTCTGTCGAGAGAAAGATGCGCTAGTCCAGCAATACTCGAAGCATCCTCGTCCTTCTCCTCCTATCTTTGATCACGCCCGACTCGACTCGACAGAATCCGACCCAGACATGTCTTCAACTCCTCCCTCCCGCCCTTCCCTTTCGAAATGTACTTCCTCTTCTCGACCTTCTACACCTACGAAGCTCGTCCCTCAGCTCACAGGAGGATCTGACGATTCAGACGATACCATAGCTCACACCGATGTTTCGCCTTCTCCGAGTGTTTTAGGTCGATCTTATGTATTGTCAGACGACGGGTGGTATTCTGAAGCTTAGCGGTGACTCTTATGTGTGACTTTCTTGCTTGTTCTTTGCTATCGTTTTGCATCCTTTCTATTCTCGAATCTCAAAATAACTCGTTTTCGTTTCGCATGCATCTCTCGATTCTGCCCAGCGCATGGCCTAGCCCAGAGTAGTAACGAGAGCGATTTTATTCGTTTATTCTGACAAGAAGGGGAGAGGAGAGGAGAAAGCAAGCTAATAAAGTATGTAAATCGATGCAGAGGGGGAAGAGGGTGTATGGCGGTGTGAGGGGGTATCGATGACTGGGGGATTTGTGCTGCGACGAGAAACGTTACGGGTAGATGAAACGACGTCGGATGAATTCGATGGGCTGCGTAAGGAGAGGAGAAAAAGGTATTCGAGGGTAGTAGAGTTATCGATAAAAACGAGACAAAGGAAGGGTAACAAGCGGAGGGTAATCAAGGCGTGAAGTAGGAGGAGGGAGAGAGTGGGTATGGAAGGGGTAGGTTTAGTGGAGTGCGAGATTTGAGAAAGCGCCTGAAACGTCGTCACCGTTTTCGTAAGGTCTCGAGGTATTGGCGAAAGCGACGGAAGCGGATTGACCATGGTGACCGCGAAGTTGGTGTTGCGAAAGATCGAGAGATTGAGCTCGAGGACCGAGACCGCGAGGCTGTCGACCAGGAGTTGACATTTCTTTCAGTTGATCTTCGACGGTTGAAGTTGCGGCAGTTGAAGCCCCTCCGGGTGAAGAAGGTACACCTGTCGAGCCAGTGACGGTCGAAGGGAACGAGATCGATGCCGAAGCTCCGTGAGAACGAGGCGATCTCAAATCGTCGTGAGAAAGGCGATTCGTCGGAGTAGCGATCGCAGAGTAACCTCCATTGTTGTAAGGAGCCGGACTAGGAGCAGCTGAAGGGTATCCTGGAGCACTTGGGTAGCCCTGAGAAAGAGGTAGCGTAAGGGATCAGCCCAGGAAGAAGAGGAAGGTTCAGAAAAAAGTTCAAACTAACCATTGGTTGACCACCTCTCGGCATTCCCCAATGATACTCTGGCTGTTGTTGAGGGGGTTGAGGAGGGAAAGGTCCCGGTTGATGTTGACCTGGCGCAGAGAAATTCGAGTGCTGCTGATATTGATGAGGAAGATTGGGAACCGGAGGAGGAGTCGGGTAATAAGGAGGGTAGTCTGGTTGTTGCTGCTGTTGAAGCGGCTGCTCGGGAATGCCTTGAGAAGGACGGAAAGAGCCTCGAGGGAAAGCTGATCCTCCAGGGTTCGCATCAAAGATTGCTTTGATATTGGGCGAAGAAGCAGCGAGACGAAGTTTGCGATCCGATCCAGGTCGAGGGTCAGGTCGATGGTCGCCGTCACCTCCGGTCATAGTCGAGGTCGAAAGCAGCTTGCTGTTGAAAGGTGCGAAGACATCGGCAAAGGATTCGGAACGAGGTCGAAGTGAACCAGGGTACAGGTTGATCTGCAAAGAGATTCGTGAGTCTTGACAAATTCAGCGCGAGAGCATGATGAAACTCACTTTGCGTTGAACAAGGTACTCTTCGACGAGATCTCGACTCGTAGCGAGGAAGTCGACGTTGCTTCGGTTGAGACAGAATCGAATGATGGTCTCTTCTCCAGCTCCTGATCGATCGACCCAGGGCAAGATAGTGATGTTGAGATCTCGCTTAATCTTTTCGGTGAGGTTGACAAAGTCTTGCGACAGAGTGAGAGCGGCCATTTCGGAAGAGTGAGGAAGGCGGTATTCACTATGAAGGGGGCCTCGAGGTCAGTCACGGTGAGAGATCTGATAGAAAGAGTAAGAGCTTACGCTTCGAAAGGAACGTGATCTAACAGCATTTGAGCCGCGATGTGAACCTGACTCTCGGGTCCGAAGATCGAAACGACGTCGCTAGCTGTTTCCTTGCTGGGGAATCGAACGGCAGAGTTGGTCTTGGCCTCGATGTCGTGGATGAAGATGGACTTCTCGCCGAGGAGAGTTCGATGATACCTCCTCGGAATCGAGACTGTCTCGACGATGAAATCCTTGTCTTTCGGACTGACCAACTCCATGACGCTCTGTTTGAGGTGTTCGAGGTTCATAGCGTTCTTGGCGGGAGTTCGCGCGATTACGTTGTCTTCGTTGTCGTTGTAACCTCCGAGAGCGGCGAACTCTTCAGCATTGGAGAACTTGACGTAAACTCCATATTTCTTCATGATTCGTTGAATGTTCTTTCCTCCAACTCCGATGATTCGTTTGTGGTAAGCTTCGGGAACGTGGAACGAGATTTCGGCGGGAAGCTCCTCTTGAAGCATCGTCAATCCGTGAAGGGCACCAGGATCATTTCCAGCGACGTCGATGAGGAAATTGTAGTCGTTGAACGTTTCGAACTTGATCTTGACATTCGCGGACTTCATGATCTTGTTCAATTTTCCGTTCTTCTTCCCTGAGATGAACTCCCGGTGTTCGTTCGCGAGCTCGATCTGGAATCGGATCTCATGGTGGAAGGACTGTAGGGGAAGATTCGATCAGCATAAACTGTCAACTACTTCAGACAGGAAGTATTGCTCACCTTGACAAAGTCGAGTTCAAGAACCAATTGAACAGCTTGTCGAACTTCTGCTTCGAGACCGTGAAACTCGAAGCAGTTGCTCTTGAAGACTGCTTCGGCACCACTTGTGACGCTGATGTGTCGGAGAATGGGAGGGATTTGAGCAGGGTTGATCGTCGAAGGAGGCATGAATACATCGAAAGAGATAGGAAGGAGCCAGAACGAAGCGACGTAGAATTGACAAGCCTGTTCCGGCATCATCTTCAGCGATCGGTTCTAGGAAGAGGGGCGAAGGGAACACTCACGAGTCCCATGATGGCTCGAATCGATCGTTCGATGTTGACCCGGTGATCACCGTAAACTGAGATGAGACTGGCTTGACTGCCGAGAGGAGGGAAGTTGATGAAAGTTCCATTATCGTTCATGATCTGCTTGAGGTCGTCCAATCGATCCGAGAGCATCCAATCGAGTTTTCGGGGAAGAATCGCAGTATCTCGAGAGATGATGCATTTGCTCTGCAAGATACAGGAAACGAGGAAAAATGAGTAAGGGAATTGAAGCTACTGTAGAGACTCGGGAAGTAGTAGCTTACCTTGTGAAGGGAAACCTGGAATAGCATATCTCGAGCTCTTTGAACACCGAAGAACTCGCCAGTAATGAAGATCAAGTTCTGTTTAGCTTGAAGAGAGCTAGTCTTGCCGCCGATAACACCGGAGAGCGGTGTAGGGAAGTAGATATTCGTAGCCGTTTCCTCTTGAATTGTTTGAACGACGCATCGTTTGCGACCAGAGATGATGTTGTGAAGCTTGTAGTCGATCTCGCAGACTTCCGAATGTAACCCGCTCTGGTCAAGGGGATCACATAGAGTAAGCGGCGGGAGTCGAACGACACGAATGGAATGAAAGTTTGAACTTACGAGTTCATCGAGGAGAACCAGTAATCGAACTCTAGCTTGTTCGACACTTTCGTAAGGTCCGGTAATGACGATCTCGACGTTTCGTTCCGTTTCCAATCCGAACCCAATCGTGCCATTTGCTTGTCCGACGATAGCGAGGTGTGCCTTCGTGAGGGAAGCGATTTCATCGAGTTTGCGACGCATCTCGACTTTGACGTTCTCCTTTCCATCGAGTACTTCGGAACGAGGGACTTTGACAACCGACTTGCGCTATTGAAGACAAGACTCGAAGTCAGGGTCAGAAGCAAGAGTTGGGAAAAGTTCGAAGAAAACTCACCTTGAAAGGATTCTCCCGTAAGATGCTACCTCTCGCACTCATTACTTGCTGATATCCACCACTGAGATGAAAGTTGTACATCTTGTT
>Ga0308169_10001777_pt1 | contig 24187 bp, 14 predicted proteins | sample PhyBR1_2_FD_202139 | JGI IMG/M metagenome (GOLD analysis project Ga0308169, IMG submission 202139) | Phyllosphere microbial communities from UC Gill Tract Community Farm, Albany, California, United States - DLSLSB.R1 | ecosystem: Host-associated > Plants > Phyllosphere > Unclassified | place...
GGCCGGCGTGTCACTGGAAAACATCACCCGCACGGTGTCGAATATCCAGTCGATGAACCAGCAGATCGCCGCTGCCGCCGAACAGCAGAGCGCCGTGGCCGAGGAAATCAGCCGCAGCATCATCAACGTGCGCGACGTCTCCGAACAGACCGCCGCCGCCAGCGAAGAAACCGCAGCTTCCAGCGTTGAACTGGCGCGGTTGGGTAATCAGTTGCAGATGATGGTGAGCCACTTCAGGGTTTGATCACGACAAACGCCCATTTCCAGCTGGAAATGGGCGTTTGGTGTGAAGGTATTACTCAAGGGTTCCAGGGATTGATGACTTCAATTCCTGGAAACTTGAAGTCCTTGGTGTTACGGGTTGCAATCAGAGCGCCGAGCGTTCGGCAAATGGCTGCGATCTGCGTATCGGCCATACTCGCCGCTCGCCCCTCAGCCTCGCATGACGCAACCAGGGCCGCGTACTCGACAGCTGCGTGGGCATCAAAGGGCAGGATCCTGTCGACAAAATCCTCCATATCGACTGTATTCCGCCTGTTCAATCTCCAGGCAACGCATCGCCCTTTCGTACAAAACCCACCCCCTCTCGTCCTACCGCCTTTTGTCGCACGCTGCTGTACGGTTTCTCCTGGACACGCACATTCCGTTCGGAAAGGAGATGGACAACACATGGACGCAAGCAACGATTCACTGTTGCATCGGCTCATCGACGCGTCAGTTAGCGAGGACAACGCCCGGGCCGATTTCGGCACAGCCATGCAGCGCATGGGATTGGCGTCGGTCTTCGATGTCATGCGCATGGGCAAGGCGAAGTTCATTCTTGAACTGAGCAAGCACACCGATGTGGATGGCGGGCAGGCCTACGAAAATGCCGCGAGCTTTGCCCAGCAGGTCAGCCGCCTGTTTCAGGAACACTTGATAGCGCCCGGCAATGCCCGGCAACGTACCCGGCGCAGCCTGGCTTCGGGTTCAACCTCGACGTCCGTCAGCTATCAAGCGCTGTTCAACGAGCGCTGGGATCAGTTCTGCAAGGAAGGCGACATCGCTGCCATCGACTCGCCGGTGGCCTATCTGCGGGCGCTGTATCTGTTTGCCGGCCAGCTGGAAAACGCCTCCCCATCAAGCGACAAAATCACCCTGAAGCAACGGCGCCCGGACCTCACGGCGCTGATGCTCGATCAGCAAAGTGCCTTCGTTGCGCGACCGATGCTGGAGATCGTCAACGACACCTTGCGCAGCGCAATCGAAGCCCATCTGGCAACGACCGGCAGGACCGTCCATCAGGTTCTGGCCAGCGAACATTACCCTTTCTCATTGCCCTACGACCTGCATCATCACCAATGCCTGCTTGGGCTGGACGCAGGCAGACCAGCACTGGGCGAGCTGAATTACCGGGTCAGCCTGCAACTGCCATTCTCCCCCGGCGACTCACCTTATGGGCGCGTATCGCAATCTCATGTGGAGGCGCAAAAACTGCTGTCTGGACTGAGTCCCGAACAACAGAAACTGCTTCTTGCGCCCGCCAGTTCCGACCTGGACCTTGGCGTCCTGAAGAAAAACTACGGCACTGAAGACATCAATCGCCTGCACGATCTTTCGTTCTTCAAGGAGCGCACCGGGCTCACCACCGAACAGGTCGAGCAGTTGCTGGCGCAAGGCCCATATAGCCCACGGGTTTCGACCAACAGCCCGCCCTCGACTTTTCCCAGCCATGGCGCCGGTTACATCAATGGGTCCGAATCGGAACCCGCCCTGGCTATTTCCAAAGCATCGAATGCCTTTGCCTACGGTTCGCGAGAACGTTTCGCACGCTTGCAGCGAATGATCCGACTGCACCGCTGGACCGGCATTCCCGTTGCGGACCTGGATACGCTGCTCGTCAATGCCCTGCGTTCGGAAAGCAGCACGACGATGACCCTCGACGCCAATACCTTGCGCACGCTGGGGGTCTATCGGTACCTGAACCAACGCCACGGCATCGCGCCGCAAGAGTTCGCGTCGCTGCTGCACGACATGCCGATTTCAGCCTGCGGGCCGCAAGTGTCATTGTTTGATCAAGTCTTCAATCGAACCCGATTGCTCGAACATCCACCGGCGCAAGACCTTGTCACGACGGACCCGAAAACCCTCAGCTATCTCAGCGCGGGCCTCGGTCTTGCTGTTACACAAGATTCGCTGTTGTGGCTGATCAAGCAGACCGAGAAATACCTGCCTTCGTTTAAATACGATTTATCCACACTCTCGTCCCTCTACCGCCAGGCCCGGATCGCCCGGATGTTCGGGCTCACGCCCGTCGAATGCACGGCATTGGCCCATCTATTGGGCGGCGAAGAGTTTTGCAAAGCATTGGTGACCGGCGCATTGAGCCCGTCCCACGCCCCACAGCCAGACATCCTCGATGTTCTGATGGCACTGGATTGGGCCGTCGACTGGCTCAAGGAAGGCACCCGGGAAGTCGCGCCATGGTGTCGCCTGTTCGACGCCATCGAAGGTGACTTGCCAATGAACAAGAATATGGAGCGACGACTATCGATACTGCTGGCAGAGGACCGCCTCCCTAGCGGCGACCGGCACGTGGTGGAAACCCTGCTGCACGACTTTGTCGACTTGTCCGCAGACTATGCTTCCTGCGTGATGCAATTGGCCGACACCCATGCCACGACGATTGTCGCGGCCATCGAGAAGTCTCCTGGAGCAATGCCCGCGCTGCTGGCGACCGTATTGCGCACTGCCCAAGCGTGCAAGGCAATGCACCTGAGCAGCAGCACGCTGCGGCAGTTGCTGAACAACCCAAGTTGGCTGGCCGCCAATCACCCGGGAACGCTGACGCCTCAAACCCTGTACCTGCTCGATCGCTTCAGCCACTGCGCACAGCACCAGGCCCGGTCAGAAGAACACCTGCTGCACTACTTGCAACTTGCCAACCAGGACACGACGCAAGGCCCAGCGGAAGAAGCCAATAAGTTGCTGGCCAGCCTGCTGGATTGGAGCACCGACGAAGTCAGTTGCCTGACCGCACAACTGGAACACAAACGGGCCCAGTCAATGGAAACGGTGGATTGGGTCATGCGCTGCCAGGCGTGCTGCCAGCGCACCGGGTTGTCGGCCAGCCTGCTGCTCCAGGCAAGCGCATTGAACAGCGACAGCCAGGCATCGGACTGGAGGACCGTCGGCGAAGCGCTGATCGCGGCCCGCCACTGACACGCCCCTTCTTCAACATTCAAGGATTGAATATGACCGTTGCCATAAAAAAGCAGCTTGATGAAAGTCTGCGCGATGCACAGTTAGCGCTCTATCTGCACAAGGTCGCGCCCAACAACCCCACGATAAAAAACCTGAAGCTCAAGACGGCCGAGGCGCTTTACGAACATTGGCTGCTCGACGTGCTGGTCAGCCAGGATGTGCCCACCACGCCCGTGGCGTGTGCCATCGCCAGCCTGCAGCAATACATCCATCGCATCCTGATGAACCTGGAACCCGGTTATGACTCGGCCAGCCTGAGCGTCGAGCACCTGAAGACCTGGCGCAACGAGATGCATCAGTACCCGATCTGGGCCGCCCATCAGAAGTTGCTCTATTTCCCCGGGGCTTATCTGGACCCACAGCTCAGGAGCAACAAGAGCGACAACTTCCGACAACTGGAAAACGACCTCAACCAGAACCAGATTCAACCCGATGCGGTCCAGTCGGCGGTCATGGCGTACCTGACCCGCTTCGAAGAAGTCGCCAACCTGAACATTCTCAATGGCTACATCGATGGCGTGGACCTTGCCAACGACACTTACTACTTCATTGCCAAATCCCGCTCGGAGAACAGCTATTTCTGGCGTTCGCTGAACATGGCCCAACGCCCGCTCGACGGCCCGCCACCGCTCCCGCCAGCCATCCCGCCCAAACTCGACCAGCCGGATCCCCAGGCCTGGTCAGACTGGGAAAAAGCCAACGTGCCGATTTCCGACAGCGCGATCGAACACTCGATACGGCCGGTCTGGTTCAACAATCGCCTGTTCGTTGTATGGGCCGAATACATCCATCAAGAGCCGTCGGCCACCCGCGACGCTTCTTCAGCGTCACCAACGGGTACTCACCCGCCTCTATTGCGCTTGAGTCTGTGTTTCAAAAAACCGGATGGAAACTGGAGCACTCCACGGGTTTGCCTGCAAGGTTATTGCGAGGACACTGCGCTTCGCAGCAAGGGTCTGGATGCGATCAAGGCATTGGTCGGCACTGTTGCTGTACATCACCAACAAGACTCGCACGACTTACTTTATCTTGCGCTGTGCGTCAGAGCGCCCCAAGCAAACTCGTCCAACACCTTCATATTCAAGAAAACCACTTACCTCGATAAAAATCTCGGCGTCGAACCCACAGGTTCAGACACCTCAAAACAAACGCCGGCAGAACAGTATCTTCCGTACTCAAACATCCATCGCATTCAACTGAAGGTGCCTCTCCAAACGGAAGGCGAGCCGCCGATAACAGGCGTTTTTCTTGGTCAGAAGCTGAGACCTGAGACTCTTCCTCCCGAGATTACCAGCGTGAAGTCCAGCCAGGGGAACACTCAGTTTCTCGATTTCGCCAACTCAGCGCTCAGCGACAACGATGCCCTGGACACACCACGCCAGCCCATCAGGCTCACCACCGCATTCGCCCCGGAACTGATTCGACGCACCAAAGACAGCCTGGATGAATTGTTCGATTGGCAGACACAACACCTGCCGGAACCCGCTTTATCTGACAGCCCTCATAACAAGATGGATTTCCACGGCCCTTACGGTCGTTATTTCACCGAGCTGTTCCTTTACGTGCCATGGCTGATCGCCCATCGGTTGAACACCGAGCAGCGATACGAGGAGGCCGAACGCTGGCTCCGTCATGTCTTCGAACCAGGTCTAGGGGATCAAGAGTGTTGGCGAAGCGTCCCTTTGGTCGACAGCAATACAACCGCCTATCACGACCAGGCGCCCCATGATCCTCACCAGATCGCCCTCAGTCATCCGGTGCACTTTCGCAAAGCGCTGTACTTTCTGTACCTCGACATCCTGATCAACCGAGGCGATGCCGCGTACCGCGCGCTGACGCCCGACAGTCTCAGCGAGGCCAAGCTTTGGTATGTGCGGGCACTGGAGTTGTTGGGACCGCAGGCAGACGTTCAACCACCCGATCAATGGGCGAAGATCAGCCTGCAAGCGCTGAGCGAAACCACCAACGACAAGCTGCGCGAATTCGAACAATCCCTGACCGGCTCGAACGCCAACCACTCGCTGCGCCTTCGTGAAAACCCTTCGCAGTCATCCCTACCCGCCATCGACACCGCCCATTTACGCGTACCGTTCAACCCGGAGCTGCTCAAGCGCTGGGACATCACCGAAAGTCGCCTGTACAACCTGCGGCATAACCTCGATATCGTCGGCAAGCCGCTGCATTTGCCGGTATTTGCCGCGCCGCTGGATCCTCGTGCCCTGCCCGGCGCCAACGCCCTGAACATCACCGACAGCGCGCCACCAGGCCTATCGTTCCCATACCTGCCCAACTACCGCTTCGTGACCCTGCACAGCCAGGCCCAGGGCGCCGTCGAAAGCCTCAGCCAGTTCGGCGCCACGCTGCTGTCGCTGATCGAGCGCAAAGAACAGGCGCAATTGCAGGAACTGCAACAACAGCAAGCCTGGGATCTGGCGAAAATCTCTATCGACCTGCAACGTCAGGCACTGAAGATCGACCGCTATAACCGCCAGGCGCTGCTGGCCAGCCGCTCCATCGTCGAGGGGCGGGTCAATCACTACCGGCATCTGCTGGACAAAGGCGTCAGCGAAACCGAGCGGCGGGCCTGTCGGTTGTATTTGAAAAGCGGCGCGTCCGAACTGGAGGCATCCGACGCCCAGGCTTTGGCGGGCGGGCTGATGCTGACGCCTAACGTTTTCGGGCTGAGCAACGGTGGCAGTCGTTGGGAAGGCGTGATGCACGCTGCCGCCGCCATCGCCCAAGGGACCGCCATCGGCGCTCGCACGGCAGCGACCCACCTGGAACGGACCGCTCAATTCCATCGCCGTCGGGAGGAATGGACCCAGGCCCATGACCAGGCCCGGCTCGAACTGACCCAGGTCGACGCACAACTGGCGCACTTTGCCGAGCAGGAAACGGCCACGCGCCTGCAACTTCGCCTGGCGGAATCGAGCCTCGGCCAAGCCAAGGCCAACTACGACTTTTTCCGCAAGCGCTTTAGCAAGGCGCAACTGTACCAATGGCTGAACAGCCAGTTCTGCGCGCTTTACCGCCAGGCCTATGACGCAACATTGGCGCTGTGCCTGGATGCTGAAGCCTGCTGGCAGTACGAAATCGCAGATACAAACAAGCGCTTCATCCAGCCCTACACCTGGAATGCAACCTATCGCGGCCTGGGATTGGGTGAGCAACTGAAGCTGAGTCTGTTGAACATGCACGCCGAATACCTGCGACGTAACGAGCGGGAGCTAGAAATTCGCAAAACAGTTTCGTTGCGCCAAATCAAGAGCAAAACCGCAACCAGCACCCTCAACAAGGAATGGGCGCAAATCCACGCTGACCTGCTACAAGGCCAGTGCGAATTCGAGCTGACCCACGAGCTGTTCGAAGACGACTACAACGGCCAGCAACATTACCTGCGACGCATCAAGACCGTCAGCGTCTCCTTGCCGGCCCTCGTCGGCCCTTACGAAAACATTCGGGCCACGCTGACCCAGACCGCCAGCAAAGTGTTCATGTCTCCAGGTGGCCGGTCCGTGGAAAGCCGTTACGCCAACCAGCAGATTGCCCTGTCCACGGGGCTCGATGACAACGGCCTGTTCACCCTCAATTTCAACGATGAACGCTACCTGCCTTTTGAATACACCGGCGCAGTTTCCACATGGTGCCTGACCTTCCCGAATCCCGAAGCGCAAAAGGACATGCTGGAATCGCTCACCGACATCATCGTACAGGTGAGCTACACAGCCAGGGTTGGCGGAGGCTCGCAATGAGCGAACACAGCGAATTACCTGTAACCGCGCCGTCATTGCCCAAGGGCGGCGGCGCCATCCAGAGCATCGGCAAAGGCTGGAATGCGATCGGCGCCCACGGCACGGCGTCCTATGACATCGCCCTGCCGATTTCGCCGGGGCGCGGCTTTGCACCGTCCTTGTCATTGGGTTACGCCAGTTCCTGCGGCAACGGCGTGTTCGGCCTCGGCTGGGGACTGTCGCTGCCCTGCGTGGCGCGACGCATCAGCCAGGGTGTACCGGCCTATACCGAGGATGACCCGATCATCGGCACCGGCGGTGAAGTGTGGCTACCCGAACGCGACACGCAAGGAAACATCCGCTCGACCCGCGTCGACCGCTACAACAGTCTGGAATTGGAGAGAACCTACACGGTGACTCGCCATTTTCCGAGAATCGAAAGCAGCTTCGAGCGGATCGAGTACTGGTCGCCGGCCCCTGGGGAACCGGGCTTCTGGCTCGTACACGGTGCCGACGGCAGCCTTCACGTGTACGGAAAAAATCCCTCGGCACGCCGTGCAGATCCTCGGGATGCGAGGCGCGTAGGTGAATGGCTGCTGGAGGAAAGCCTGAACGCCCATGGCGAGCACATCCTTTACCAATACAAAGTCGACGTCACGGGCCAGCGTTATTTGAGTCGGGTAAGTTACGGCAATTTCCAGGCCGACGCGGACCTCTACCTGTGGAAAACGGATCGGCTGAAGACTGTGCAATGGCACTTCGAATTGTTGTTCGACTACGGCGAACGAAGCACGCAATACCAGGAGAAACCGCACTATGAAGGCCAGCAATGGCTGGCCCGTGACGATGCATTTTCCAGCTTCGCCTACGGCTTCGAATTGCGTACCGAACGGCTGTGCCGTCAGGTATTGATGTTCCACCGTTTTGCCGATGAATGCGGCGCAGACCCCGTGCTGGTGCGACGCCTGCTGCTCGACTATCGCCAGACGGACCAGGGTTATCAGCACCTGATCGCCGCACACGACCAGGCATTTGGCGAGTCGCAGACGCCCGAAAGCCGCCCTCCCATCGAGTTCAGCTACAGCGAGTTCAACCCCTTGGATAAGGTTCCGGGCTGGCAGCCTTGGCCGAATATGTCAGGGCTCACCGGAAGTCTGGGCTGCCAATGGGTGGACCTTTACGGCGAAGGCCTGCCCGGCGTGCTCTACCAAGGCGATGGTGGTTGGTATTACCGCGAGCCGATGCGGGCCAAGGCCAACACCGACGAAGTGACCTACGGCCAATGGCAGGCATTGCCGCGCATTCCCGTGGCTGACACAACAAAACCCATGCTCCAGTCATTGAGGGATCTCACGGGGGATGGTCGACTGGACTGGGTCATTGCCCAGCCCGGGGGGAGCGGTTTCTTCGCCCTCGGTCCCAATCGGGACTGGTCGGATTTCGCCACGTTCGGGGCGTTTCCTGCAGAGTTCTGCCATCGGCACGGGCAACTGGCCGACCTGGTGGGCGCGGGCCTCAGCGACCTGGCAGTGATCGGCCCGCGCAGCGTCCGGCTGTACGCCAACCAGCGCCACAAAGGGTTCGCCGCCGCCCGCGAAGTGACTCGCGACGAAGAGGCCGATGCCCTCCCGATCCTGGGCCCTTCGCTGCGCGAGTTGGTGGCCTTTAGCGACATCCTCGGCAGCGGCCAGCAGCACCTGGTGCGCATCCGTCACAACGAAGTGAAGTGCTGGCCGAACCTGGGCCATGGACGTTTTGGCAACGGCATCGTGCTCGGCTCGCCGGACCTTGCCGACGAAAGCTTCGATCCCTCGCGTATCCGCCTGGCGGACCTGGACGGTTCCGGCGCGACCGACCTGATCTATCTGAAAGCGAATCAGGCACTGATCTTCATGAACCGCGGCGGCAATGGCTTCAGCCCTCCCGTTGCGCTGCCCTGGCCGCCGGGGATCCACTACGACTCGTTATGCCAGGTAAGCATCGCTGACGTTCAGGGGCTCGGTTGTTCCAGCCTGATCCTTAGCCTGCCCCACAGCGGGGACCAACATTGGCGCTGCGACTTTGTCCGGGAGAAACCCTATCTGCTGACCGGTACCCACAACAATACCGGTGCGGCCCACCGCATCGCCTACCGCAGCTCGGCACAGGAATGGCTGGATGAGAAAGCCGAAAGAACCCAGGCCGACAGCTCCCTGGATTGTCATGTGCCCTTGATCCTGCAAGTGGTGTCGAGCCAGACCCAGATGGATGAGATCACCGGCAACCGACTGTGCCAGACCTTCGCTTACCGCCAAGGTTATTACGACGGTATCGAACGGGAGTTTTGCGGCTTCGGCCTGCTGCTGCAAACCGATCAGGAGACCCGCCCCGGCAACGCCGACTCGCCGAATTTCACAGCGCCGAGCCTGACAAAAACCTGGTTCCACACCGGACAAACGCTGGACCTGCCCCGCTTCGGCTATAGCCGCGCCGACACGCAAGCCGTCGCGTTGGGCCCGACGGTCCTGTGCCAATACCAGCCTGAGAACGGGGGCGACACGCTCATTGCCTCGCCAACGGCCACCCTCGTCGTTGAGATGTCGCGCGCGCTGAATGGTCGTCTGCTCCGCAGCGAGCTCTTCGGTGTCGATCCACAGTTGAACGGAAGGACGTTGTATTCGGTCCAGGAAAACCGCTATCGAATACGCTTGCTCCAGGCATCCACCGGTCATTTGCCCTACGCCAGTTCATTGCCGCTGCTGCTCGAATCCATCCGCTACCAGTACGAGGGCATCACCGACGATCCGCAATGCCAGCACACCTTCAACCTGCACCATGACGCCTATGGCGCTCTGGCCCACAGCATCACCGCCCACTACGCCCGGCGAAAAACCGTCGACGATCCTCCGCCGTTCAGTGACATCGACCAGCAACGCTGGTGGCGCGATGCTCACGATCCGGTGCAACAGTTCCATTACCTGAGCGAAACCCGCGCCGAATATATACATCTCCCCGCACCCCAAGGTTGGCGCCTGGGCCTACCGTATCGCCAGCGGACCAATGCGCACAAAAGACCCAAGGCACCGCAGGCCGGTGGGCTCGGCACACGGGGCATGTCGTATGAAAAGCTCATCGAACTGACCGGGGAAACGACCTGGGCAACCCAAAGCGTTCTGACGAGCCTGTCCGTGCACCGCTACAAGGACGCCAGAACCGCAGAAACCCTGCCGGACGGCGTCGCACACTTCGAAGCCCTAGGCGATCACCTGGAAACCGCCGAGCTGGACGAAACAGCCTTGCAAGCTTTCCACGTGTTGCCACAAGCCTCGCGCCCCCAGCACGAGTTGCTGGAAAGCATCGGCTACCACCGCATGGATGCCTTTCTTCCCGCAACATCGCCGCAGGGCAGGCTCTGGTCAGTCAAGAGCGGCTTCGCAACCTATGCCCCACTGCAAGGCTTCTACAAAATCCAGACCCAGCAGGCCAGTGAAAGCCATGGGTTGACCACGTTCAGCTACGACGCCTATCAATGTTGCATCACCGCGTTCAAATTGCCCGATGGCTGCGTCACAAGGGCGCTCTACGATTACCGCACGCTTGTGCCATGGCGCATTACCGATCCCAACGGCAACACACAGGAGGGCCGCGTTGATGCCTTCGGCCAGATTTTGGCCACGACCTTCTACGGCGAAGAAAACAACACACCCGTGGGTTTCCAGCCCATCGCGCAGTTCGCGCGGCCAAGCTTCAACACGCCGAATGAGGCGATTGAACAGAGCTCGGAGGCGTTACAGAACGCCGCCACCGCGCTCTATTACGCCCCGTTCAGTTGGATGGGTTGCGTATCGAAGGACGCTCTGGTCGACAGCGAGTGGCTGGCGCGTTGCGTGCTCAATCACGATCTGCTGCCCGGCGGGCACATCTGCGCATCGGCGCGGGCGCGACTGGCGAACCTGCGCACACTCTCGGTCGACGAACTGAAACTGAAACAAGAAATGGATGCCGGCCCCCGTGAACCGGTACACATCGCCGTGCTGACGGCTGACTGTTATCCCACTGACGACCAGCAGCAGATTCGCATCGCCATCACCTGCTTCGACGGCTTCGGTCGAACACTGCAAAGCAAACAACGGGTCGAGTCGGGCATGGCCTACATCATCGATGCCAATGGAGCGCTGACACTCAAGGACGCAACCCCTGTGGAGCAAACCGCGCCAACACGCTGGCGTGTCAGTGAACGCGTGGAATACAACCATAAAGGTTTGCCGATCCGCCTCTATCGTCCCTACTTTGCCGATCAGCATCGCTACATCAACGACGCGTCATTGCGCCGGTTTGGCCATTTTGACCGGCAGTTCTACGACGCGTTGGGCCGTCCTACCCGCACCCGTCTTGCCCGGCAAAATGGTCTTTCGCTGATGCGACGCCAAACCCGCTACGCCTGGTATGCCCTGGACGAGGATGAGAATGACACTCTGGAAGAAGTCATGGCCGAACACGTCCAGGCAAACGGAGGTGAGGCATGAACCCGCGCCTTCACCGCAAGACACCTACCATCAACGCTGTCGACAGCCGAGGCCTGCCCGTGCGGCAGGTCGCCTACTATCGGCGCAACGCAGAAGAACAGTCTCTGACGCGTGTCACCCGCCAGCACCACGACACGGCTGGACGCCTGGCTGCGCAGTGGGATCCCCGGCTGTTCGGCACAGCGCCCGAAGCCAACCTGACGACCCTCTACAGCCTTGGCGGCAGACCGCTGTTGGTGAACAGTGTCGATGCCGGCTGGCGCTTGAGCCTGCCTGGCGTCGCCGGGCAGATCCTGCGCCGCTGGGACCAACGGGGAAACCACTGGCACACGACCTACGATGATCAGTTGAGGGCGATCACCATCCATGAATATGCGCCAGACCAGGATCCACGCCAGGTCGAATGCCTGCGCTACGGGGACAGCTCGCCAGCATCCGCGGCACGCAATCTATGCGGCGCCCTCACCCGCCACGATGACAGCGCGGGCAGTTTGTTCATCAGCGAATACGCGCTTTGCGCCAAGCCGCTTAGCCAGACCCGGCACTTCCTCGTCGATGCCACACAAGCGCACTGGCCGGCCGCTGAGGCGGAACGCGACGTGCTGTTGGAAAAGGGCGACGGCTACACAACGAAATGGCGCTACGACGCATTGGCGCAGCCCATCCTGCAGTCAGATGCGGCCTTGCACCAACAACGCTACGCGTTTGATGTGGCGGGCCAACTCAAGTCGGTGAGCCTGAAAGTAACGGGGGCGACGACGTACAAAAGCATCGTGAAAGACCTGGTCTACAACGCGTCCGGCCAAGTCGAATCCCAGGTCGCCGGTAATGGCGTGGTCAGTCGTGCGGTGTTCGATCCGGCCAGCGGTCGATTGACCTCACTCAGCGCATCGGTGTCCGCCAGCATCTTGCAAGACCTGCACTACAGCTATGACGCAGTGGGTAACGTGACCCAGATCGAGGACCGGGCCCAACCGGTGCGGTTCGGCAGCAACCAGCGGGTCGACGCCACTTGCGAGTTCGCCTATGACAGCCTCTATCAATTGACCCGTGCCACGGGCCGTGAAGCGGCGGGGCTGACCGGCAACCCGAGCCTTCCGGCCTTCGGCAGGGTACCGTTCGACGCACGGCAACTGTTCCAGTTTACCGAGCACTACGAGTACGACGCCGGTGGCAACCTGATCGAACTGCGCCATGTTCGCGACCGTAACAACTACACCCGGACACTGCACGTTGCCGCCAACAGCAATCGCCTGCTGTCCTGGAACAACGCCGGACACTTCGATGCCAACGGCAACTCACAGGTACTGCATCCAGGCCGGGCGCTGGAATGGACGACGCGCAATCAACTCGCCAGCGTGACATTAGTGCAGCGCGCCGACGGCCAGCATGACCTTGAACGCTATAGCTACGACAGCGCGGGTCAACGGGTGCGCAAGGTACAGGTCACCCATGCGTCGACGGTGACGCACACCCGGGAGGTCCGTTACCTGCCGGGCCTGGAAATCCATACCCGTCAGAACGAACGACTGGAGGTCATCACCCTGCAGGCCGGTCGTTGCAGCGTGAGATATTTGCATTGGACGCAAGGCCGTCCGGCCGGCATCGCGTCAAACCAACTGCGCTACAGCCTCGACGATCACCTGGGTTCCAGCTCGTTGGAGCTCGATGATGAAGGCTGGCTGATCAGCCAGGAAAGCTACCTGCCCTATGGTGGGACCGCTTGGGCAGCGTCCCGCTCGGCCGTGGAAGCCGACTACCGGACCATTCGCTATTCCGGCAAGGAGCGTGATGCCAGCGGCCTGTACTACTACGGGCAAAGGTATTACGCGCCGTGGCTGCAACGTTGGATCAGCCCCGATCCGGCGGGGGCCGTGGATGGGTTGAACCTGTATTGCATGGTGGGGAACAACCCGATGAGATTCATCGACCCATCGGGCCTGATGAGGGATGAGGATCTCAAGGAATTCGAAAGCTGGGGCCGGGCCCGTTCGCAGCAAATCATGGATTCGGCGAAGCGAGACTTTTCCTACAGTCAGCCAGATTCCCAGGATCAAACGACCGATCAGTTTTTCAGCTGTGAACTACTGGGCCGTGAGTTTCTCGCCCACTCCTATGGCTACATCAAGACCGAAGGAGTTGGGCTCAGCGACTTTTTCAATCTTCCAAAACCGCAAGGCAGCATGAGGGGCTACAAAGGCGTGGACCGTGATTATGACGGCAGGGCCAGGACCGCCACGCCTCAGGAATACTATTTGAATTTCGGCACTTATCGGATCGGTAATACCGCCGACTACCTGACTGATTTATCCAGCCGCTACGCCGCCGCAAAAAACGACATGTTCCATAATGTGGAAATAGAGGAAGACGTCCTGAAAGACGCTCCGACGCTGAGCCGGCTGACCGATCAGGTCCATCAACTGCAACAACCCACCCGGGATTGGATCGAAACCCATATCGAGAAAATGGACGGGATCATGCCGATGCTTGCTGGCGGGCCCGGAGCCCATGCGGAAGTGCGGCTGGCGAATTCCATCGTAGCGCTCTACCCGGACAGAGCGGAAAGAATGCTTTCGGACACCACGATACTGACTGACAGGATATCCAGGGGGGACGCCCCCGAGCCATTCCCTGCGTGCATCAATTGCAGTGGGGTTCTTCCTTCACAAATCACCGTGCCCACCGGACGCACCGTCGTCGACTACGCCGGGTACAACGCTCGCGTCCAGCAACTGAACGAGGCTTCACGTGTTCGCCCAGGAGGTAGTCGGAACAGAAGATGACGCGGCTCAAACGCTGATTGCGTTGGTGAACACCAGGCGATTGCCAAACGGATCACTGATGGTCATGTCCTGGCTGCCCCAGGGCATGGCCTGGATCTGCGGGTGAGCATAGCGGTAATCCTTGGCAAGCAGCTGCGCCTGGAACGCTTCCAGCTCATCGGTCTCGATCCGCAGCGCCGAGCCGGGTGTGCAATCGCCATGATGCTCGCTCAGGTGCAACACACAGTCGCCACGGGAGACTTGCAAATACAGCGGAAAATTGTCACCGAAGCGATGCTGCCAGTCGACGGTAAAGCCCAGGAAATCGACATAGAACGCCAACGCCTTGGCTTCATCGAAGATCCGCAGGATCGGAGTGGTTTTACCGAAGCTCATGGGTTGCTCCCTGGCTGAAAATACCCAGTTTAGACGGGTGACCTTAATACTTCGGCCTTGGCCCCGGCTTCTTTAGTGTCGCAGTGCCATTATTGTGGCGCCAATTAGAGTAAATTCAGCCGCTTACAACCGTCAAACCCTGAAATCCTGGGCGCAAGTCGCCGTCGCGCGCCAGAAAGCGCCCTTCCCTGCGCCCATTCGCCTGGCCCTCGCCATAACTCAAGGCACCGTTGACCCATACCCCATCGATGCCTTCGGCGGCCCGTTGCGGCTCGTTGAAGTCGGCAACGTCGCGAATGGTCTGCGGATTGAACAACACCAGGTCTGCCCAATGGCCTTCCCGGATCTCACCTCGTTCCTTCAAGCCGAATCGCGCCGCGGAAAGGCCGGTCATCTTGTGCACGGCGGTGTGTAGGGGAAAAAGCCCGACGTCACGACTGAAATGTCCCAGCACCCGTGGGAAAGCGCCCCAGAGGCGTGGATGGGGAAACGGGTCCTCAGGCAGACCGTCGGAGCCCACCATGGACAGTGGGTGGGCGAGGATCCGTCTGACGTCACCTTCGTCCATGCCGTAGTACACCGCACCGGCCGGTTGCAGGCGACGCGCCGCCTCCAGCAGCGACACATTCCACTCGCCGGCGATGTCGGCAAGGTCGCGGCCACCGACCTGCGGATGCGCTGTCGACCAGGTGATGGTGATGCGATGGGCATCGGTCACTTGCTTGAGATCCAGGGTCGAGGAACTTGCCGCGTAGGGGTAACAGTCGCAGCCGACGGGATGACCTTGCGCGGCGTTTTCCAGCGCTGCGAGGACCTGTGGGCTGCGTCCCCAATTACCGGCCCCGGCACATTTGAGGTGGGAAATGATCACGGGACTGCGGGCGTGACGGCCGATCTGGAACGCCTCGTCCATGGCTTCGAGCACCGGTTCGAATTCGCTGCGCAGGTGAGTGGCGTAGATCGCGCCGAAGGCGCTCAACTCCTCGGCCAGTTGCATCACCTCGTCAGTGGAGGCTGAAAACGCGCTGGCGTAGGCCAGGCCAGTGGACAGGCCAAGGGCGCCGGCCTCCAGGCTTTCGCGCAGTTGCTGGCGCATGGTGGCGATTTCGTCCCCGGTAGCCGTGCGCAACAAATCATCCATATGGTTGCTGCGCAACGCCGTATGCCCCACCAGCGCCGCGACGTTGACGGCAGGCATGGCCGCCGCCACCGCCTGCCGATAATCAGCGAAGCGAGGGTAAGCGAACGCTTGGGCGGTGCCGAGCAGGTTCATCGGGTCCGGTGGATCGCCACGCAGGCTGACCGGTGAAGCGCTGATGCCGCAGTTACCGACGATGACCGTGGTCACGCCCTGGCTGAGTTTGGGTAACATCTGCGGTTGGCGGATCACCACGGTGTCGTCATGGGTGTGCACATCGATGAAGCCCGGCGCCAGCACGCGGCCAGCGGCGTCGACTTCTTCCACCGCCCGGGCATCGCCCAGGCTGCCGATGCGCTCGATGCGACCGGCGCGAACCGCTACATCAGCGCTGTAGCCGGGTGTGTCGCTGCCATCGATGACCAGCGCATTGCGGATTAGCGTGTCGTACAACATCTCAGTCTCCCAGCGGCAGGTGATCGTCGCCGCCGCGGTAATCGTCCAGGGCGAGTTTGACCCGCCGCAGCCGCTCTTGATTGTCTTCGGGATGGGCCAGCGCCAGCTCGGTGGCGAGCACGTCGATGGCCAGCAGCATGCCGTAGCGCGCCGCCGTGGGTTTATAGATGAACGAGGTTTCGGCGCCTTGCAGCGGCAGCACCACATCGGCCAGTTGGGCGAGCGGTGAACCGGCGCGGGTGATCGCGAGAATCGGCGCGCCGTAGCCACGGGCCAGCTCAACCGCTCCGAGCAGCTCCGGCGTGATGCCGGTCAGCGAACACGCAATGACCAGATGCGCCTCGCTCAACGATGTGGCGGTGATGCGCATCATCACCGGGTCACGGCACGCGGCGATCGGGTAGCCAAAACGCACCAGCCGCACCTGCAATTCTTCGCCGCACAACGCCGACCAGCCACCGAGCCCGAACGCATGGATCATCCGCGCCTTGCCGATCATTCGCACGGCATCGTCGAATCGCGACTCTTCGAACCCCGACAGGTGTTGGCGCAGGGTCGATTCGATATCGCCGACAATCTGCCCATAAAACGCCGACTGCTCGGGCGCGCCGGCCGGGTCGAGAAACCGGCTGCCGACACCACTGGCCTGGGCCAGTTGCAGGCGCAAGTCACGAAGATCACGGCAGCCGACGGTGCGGGCGAAACGCGACAGCGTGGCGCTGCTGACTTCCGCTCGCTGGGCCAGTTCATCGAGGCTGGCGGAGGCGGCAAATCCTACGTCGTCGAGCATCAGCCGGGCGATGCGTCCTTCGCCGGCGCTGAAGGAGTCCTGGCGGGAGCGGATCTGGTAAAGGATGTCCATGACGGCTCCTGTGGGTTGTGCTGCGTCAAAGCAACTGTGCAAGCCCGAGGGTCAGGCCGAACGCGACCACGGAAATCAGCGTCTCGAGCACGGTCCAGGTCTTGAAGGTTTGCGTGACGGTCATATTGAAGTATTCCTTGATCAGCCAGAAGCCGCCGTCGTTGACGTGGGAAAAGATAACCGACCCGGCCCCGGTGGCCAGCACCAGCAGTTCGGGATGGGGATAACCCAGGCCGATCGCCACGGGCGCGACGATACCCGAGGCGGTGGTCATCGCCACCGTCGCCGAGCCCGTGGCCACGCGCATCAGGGCGGCGAACAACCAGCCCATGACCAGCGGTGACAATTGGAATTCCTGGGCCAGGCCAACAATCTGCTGCGTGACGCCGGCGTCCACCAGGATTCGATTCAAACCGCCCCCGGCGCCCACCAGCAGGGTGATGCTGGCCGTCGGGGCCAGGCATTCGTTGGTGAACTTGAGGATCGACTCGCGATTGAAGCCCTGGGCCAGGCCCAGGGTCCAGAAGCTGAGGATGGTCGCCAGCAGCAAGGCGATCACCGAGTTGCCAATGAACAGCAGGAATTGGTTGAAACCGCTGCCCGGCGTGGAGATCAGGTTGGCCCAGCCGCCGATCAGCATGAGGATGACCGGCAGCAGGATGGTCCCCAGGGTCACGCCGAAACCCGGCAGCCTGGCGCGCGGCTCGCGGTCGAGAAATTGCCGCTCCAGCGGGTTTTCGGCCGGCAACTGGATGCGCGGCACGATGAATTTGGCGTACAGGGGACCGGCGATGATCGCGGTCGGAATGCCGATCAGGATCGCGTACAGCAGGGTCTGCCCCACCGAGGCCTGGAACGCCTGCACCGCCAGCATCGCCGCTGGATGCGGCGGTACCAGGGCATGAACCACCGAGAGCCCGGCAACCATCGGCAATCCCACCATCAGGATCGACACGCCGACACGTCGGGCGATGGTGAACGCGATAGGCACCAGCAGCACGAAACCGACTTCGAAAAACAACGGCAGCCCGACCAGGAAGGCGATGCACACCATTGCCCAATGGGCGTTGCGCTCGCCGAAGCGCTCGATCAGCGTCTGCGCCATGCGCTCCGCCCCGCCGGACTCGGCCATCATCTTGCCGAGCATCGTCCCCAGCGCCACCACCAGCGCGATGTGCCCCAGCGTCTTACCCACACCCGCCTCGTATGCGCCCACCACACCGGAGGGCGGCATGCCGGCCAGCAACGCCAGGCCGATGGACACCAGCGTAATCACGATGAACGGATTGAGCCGGTAACGAGCGATCAGAACGATCAGCGCAATGATGGCGATGGCGGCGTAGACCAACAGCCAATAACCGAAAGCAGGTGCCATGCGTGACTCCTCGAATGGGGTGACGTCGATGTGTTGTGAAACTCATAAATCATTTCGACGAGCAATCTTCAAACCCATTGAAAGTAACTTTCGTACACAGACAAGAAATGTCGCTGACGGACATCGAGAAACGGCGCTGATGAAAATCCAGCAGAGGATTTTCATTGCCCTCCGTGGCGAGGGAGCTTGCTCCCGCTGGGGCACGCAGCGGCCCAAATTCCCATCAATACAAATCGACCAACGGCTGGCCGCTCCGCACTCAATTCCGTACCATCCGCACCTGTTTTTTGCATCATGCCCGGCAATCGATACTCAGCCGGCGCCCCAGTCAGGTATCCCATGAAACCAGCACGCCTTCGCGCCGATGTCCTCGCCGGCCTCACCACGTCCTTCGCCTTGCTTCCCGAGTGCATCGCCTTCGCCCTGGTGGCCCATCTCAACCCGCTGATGGGACTCTACGGCGCGTTTATCATCTGTACGCTGACGGCCCTGTTCGGCGGACGTCCGGGTATGGTGTCGGGAGCGGCAGGGTCGATGGCGGTAGTGATCGTCGCGCTGGTGGTGCAGCACGGCGTGCAGTACTTGCTGGCCACCGTGCTGCTGGGCGGGCTGATCATGATGGCGTTCGGGCTGTTGCGCCTGGGCAAACTGGTGCGCATGGTGCCGCATCCGGTGATGCTCGGCTTCGTCAACGGCCTGGCCATTGTGATTGCACTGGCTCAACTGGAACACTTCAAGAATGGCGGGGCCTGGCTCAGCGGCGCTCCGCTGTACCTGATGGCCGGCCTGGTGGCGCTGACCATGGCCATCGTCTACCTGTTGCCGCGCCTGACCCGCAGCGTGCCGCCGGCGTTGGTGGCAATCCTCGGCGTCGGCCTGGCGGTCTACCTGCTCGGCCTGCCAACCCGAACGCTGGGGGACATGGCGCACATCGCCGGCGGCTTGCCAGCCTTTGCGTGGCCGGATATTGCGTGGAACCTGGAGACCTTGCTGATCGTCGCGCCCTATGCGGTGATCATGGCGATGGTCGGCCTGCTGGAAACCCTGCTGACCTTGAACCTCACCGATGAAATCACCCAGAGCCGTGGTTACCCGGATCGCGAGTGCGTGGCGTTGGGTGCGGCCAACGTGGTCTCCGGCCTGTTCGGCGGCATGGGCGGTTGCGCCATGATCGGCCAGACGATGATCAACCTCAGCTCGGGCGGACGTGGACGGCTGTCGGGCGTGGTGGCTGGGGTCATGGTGTTGCTGTTCGTGTTGTTCCTGTCGCCGCTGATCGAGTGCATCCCGCTCGCCGCGCTGGTGGGAGTGATGTTCGTGGTATCGCAACAGACGTTTGCCTGGGCCTCGCTGCGGGTGATCAACAAAGTCCCGAGAAACGACGTGCTGGTGATCATCGCGGTGACGGTCATCACGGTGTTCACCGACCTGGCCATCGCCGTGCTCTGCGGCATCGTCATCGCGGCACTCAACTTCGCCTGGCAACAGGCCCGGGAGCTGTATGCCGACGCGCAACTGGAAGCCGACGGCAGCAAACTCTATCGCCTGCACGGCACACTGTTCTTCGCCTCGACGACGCCGTTCCTCAACCAGTTCGACCCGGCCAACGACCCGGCCCAAGTGACCCTGGATTGCCGGCACTTGCGCTTCGTCGACTACTCGGCGATCGCCGCCCTCAAGACCCTGCGCGAGCGCTACAGCAAGGCCGGCAAACACCTGCGGGTATTTCACCTGTCCGAACGCTGCAAACAAATGCTCAAGCGCGCGGGCGTGCAGCACGACTAAAGATGCCGCCGGTACAAAACCTGTGGGAGCGAGCTTGCTCGCGAATGCGGCGTGTCAGGCAACATTTTAATCGACTGACATATCGCCTTCGCGAGCAGGCTCGCTCCCACAGGGTTATGCAGTGGGCTCGGCGGCGAATTCCCGCGAAGCGTATTCGGCCAGCTTGCCCTGGATGAAGTCCAGGAAGCACTGGATTCGCAGCGCCAATTGGGAGTTTCGGTAGTACACCGCATTGATCGGCTGGCGATAGCCGCTATTGGCATCGGCTAGCAGCACCTTGAGTCGACCGACTCGGATGTCTTCACGGGTCATGAAGTCCGACAGGCAGGCAATGCCCTGCGCTTGCAATGCCAGGTGGCGCACGGTCTCGCCGCTGGACGCGCTGATGGCGGGTTGGATCGGCCAGCGATCGCCGTGAACGTGGCGCAGCGGCCATTGATTGAGCCCTTCGTTTTGAGCGAACCCCAGCAGCGCATGGTCCGCCAGCTCGGCGACGCTTGACGGTGTGCCGTGCTGCGTCAGGTAGGCCGGGCTGGCCAGGATGTGCAACGGGCTGCAGCCCAGGGAGCGGGCGTGGAGCGTCGAGTCGGTGAGTGTTCCAATGCGGATGGCAACGTCCGTACTTTGCTCCAGCAGGTCGATGATCAAATCGTTGCTGTTCAGCTCAAGCTGGATGTCCGGGTAGAGCCTGCGGAATTCTTCGATGTGCGGAACGATGGCGTGCAGCATGAACGGCGAGGCCGCGTTGATGCGCAAACGTCCGGCGGGATTTTTCTGGCGGGACGACAAGCGCTCCTCCAGCTCATCCATCTGGTCGAGGATACCTTTGGCCTGTTCGAAGAAGTACTTGCCCTCCTCGGTCAGGTCCATGCGCCGCGTGGTGCGGTTGATCAGCGTGGTATCGAGCTTGGCCTCCAGGCGCGACAACGTGCGACTGACCGCCGACGGTGTCTGCCCGACTTGTTCGGCGGCGGCGGAGATGGATCCGCACTCGATCACGCAGACGAAAATCTGTAGTTCGTCGGATCTGGCTTTCACGGGCGTCCTCTCTGGAAATGCAACTCAGGCTGGCCCCGATGTTAGCCGGATTACCGAGAAAGACCGAACACCTCGATCAGATGCTGCTCATACCGCGCCACATCGGTCTCGATGTCCGGCCGCTTCATCACGTCCACGCAGAGGAAGGTCGGCAGGCCGGTCATGCCCAGGAACTGGTTGGCCTTGTGAAACGGGAAGTACACCGCATCCACGCCCTTGGCTTCGAAGAAATCGGTCGGGTCGTCGAAGGCTTGCTGCGGGGCGTTCCAAGTCAGCGACAACATGTACTGTTTGCCCTGTACCAGGCCACCGCTGCCGTATTTCTGCGAGGCATCGGAGCGGGTCCGGCCGTCGCTGGCATAGAGGCTGCCGTGGCCTTCGGTGAACACTTCGTCGATGTATTTCTTTACGGTCCACGGCGCGCCCATCCACCAGCCCGGCATCTGGTAAATGATCACGTCGGCCCAGAGGAATTTCGCCACTTCTTCCTTGATGTCGTAGCCACCGTCGATAAAGGTGGTCTTGACGTCGAAACCACCGCGGTCCAGCACGCTGGCCGCCGTGTCGTGAAGGGTCGCGTTATAACGACCGTCGGAATGAGCGAATTGTTTGCCACCATTGAGCAACAGGACTTTTTTCATGTGGGCCTCATCGGGTTTCCTCGGCATGGACCAAATACATGGCGCCGAATGGAGAGATTGAAAACGATGGCGGCAGACTACCGATGAGACTCGGACGGAATAAGCGCCACGAGTGCAAAACTGTTTTGACCCATACGCACGAATCAATAGCTTATTGTTGCCTTAGAATTTCGCGGACTTCCAATTAGCGAGATTCTCCGATGAGCCAATTGCACGGTTTTATCCTTCACGCCAAAACCCGTCCGGAAAAATCCGAAGCCTTCGAAGCGCTTTTCCGTGCCTACGTCGAGCCAAGTCGTGCCGAGCCCGGCTGCATCGAATATCACATGCTGCGGGACCAGCAAGACCCGACGCTTTTCATCTTTTATGAAATCTGGGCCTCCCAGGCGCACCTGGATATACATTCGAACCTGCCGCACATGAAGCAGTTTTTCGAGCAGCGCATGGATTACCTGGAACGCGATTTCGACATCCGCCGGGTCGACATGCTCAGCCCGTCCTCGGCTAGCCGCTGATCAGCAAGTGGCCGCCGAGCACACCGAGGCCGATGAAAAATACCCGTTTGAACAGCACGGCGCTGATTCGCTGGCGTAGCCACTGCCCCAGCCACATCCCCAGCAGCGCCGGGACCAGCGCCAGCATCGAAGCACTCAGTTCACCACCGCCCAAGGCGCCGCGCCACAGCAGGCCGGCGGCCAATGCCAGGGTGGAAACAGTGAATGACAGACCCAGGGCTTGCACCAGTTCATCCCTGCTCAAGCCCAATGCCTGTAGATAGGGCACCGCCGGAATGACGAACACCCCGGTGGCGGAAGTGATGATGCCGGTGAGCAATCCGCAGAGTGGCGCAAGCCAAAGCTCTGCGTGGGCACTGACCCGTAATGTAGGCAGAAACAACCCACTCAGCGCGTACAGCAACAACGCCCCACCCAAGCCTCGTACCACCCAGGTCCCGCCCGTCATGCCGATCCACAGCGTGCCGAGTCCAGTGCCAAGGAAAATCGCCAGCAGCAGCGGCCACAAGCGCCGAACCAGTGCTTGCAGGTGACCGCCGAAGGCCATCTGCCAGAGGTTGGTCAGGGTCGCTGGAATGATCAGCAGCGCCGCAGCCTGCGCCGGCGCCATAGCCAGTCCGAGCAAGCCCATGGAGACAGTCGGCAGGCCGAGGCCGATCACGCCCTTGATGGTACCGGCCACCAAGAAGGTACCAATCACCAGCAATGACAGCATCAGACCGAGGTTCTGATAAAAATCGATGAGTGTGTTCATGGGGGCTATCGTGCGCCCGCGGCCTTGGCTTGAAAATCTGCCATATACTGATGGTGCCTCTTGCACAGCGAGAGGCTGATGATTTTATTGATGCTACCGACGCCATCGCGAGCAGGCTCGCTCCCACAGGGGGCTGCATTTCAATGTGGGAGCGAGCCTGCTCGCGATGGCGGCAGATCAGCCACCACTGAACACGGCACAGGATCCCTTCGCCATGCACTTCGACCTCACCGACCTGCGCCTCTACTTGCACATCCTCGACACCGGCAATATCACCGCCGGTGCCGCCCGCAGCCATTTATCCCTGGCAGCGGCCAGCGCACGAGTCCGAGCCATGGAATCGTCCCTGGGAACGGCGCTGCTCGAACGCGGCCGACGCGGGGTAATCCCGACGCCGGCCGGCAAGGCCCTGGCGCAGCATGCCCGGGTCCTGCTGCAACATGTCGAGCATATGCAACAGGACCTGGCCGAATACGCCCAGGGCGTCAAAGGCCGGGTCAGGTTGTTGTGCAACACCAGCGCCCTGACCGAATACCTGCCCGAGCTACTGGCCGGTTTCTTGAAGGCCCACCCCAACCTGGACATCGATCAGCAGGAATTGCCCAGCTCACGAATCACCCATGCGCTGCGCGAGGGCGCGGCGGACCTTGGGATCGTTTCCGACGCGGTGGACACCGACAGCCTTCAGACCTGGCCCTTTCGCGACGACCCACTGGTACTGATCCTACCCGCCGGACATCCATTGGCTGACGGCCGAACCCCAAGCTTCGGCGAGACCTTGAGCCACGACTATGTCGGCCTGAACGCCTCCAGCGCCTTGGCCATCTATCTCGAGGAACAGGCGCTGCATACCGGGATGCGCATGCAGATCCGTATTCGCGCCGACAGTTTCGACGGAGTCATTCGCATGGTCGCCCAAGGCGCAGGCATCGCCGTCGTGCCGCAAGCTGCAGTCCTGCGTCGCCCGGCCCAGGCCTCCTATCGGT
>Ga0308169_10001778_pt1 | contig 24165 bp, 24 predicted proteins | sample PhyBR1_2_FD_202139 | JGI IMG/M metagenome (GOLD analysis project Ga0308169, IMG submission 202139) | Phyllosphere microbial communities from UC Gill Tract Community Farm, Albany, California, United States - DLSLSB.R1 | ecosystem: Host-associated > Plants > Phyllosphere > Unclassified | place...
GCGCGCGCCGCGCCCAGGAAACCTATGCGGCCGCCTCCGAGGGCAGCCTGGACGCCTTTTTCGTGCTGCGCTGCGTACGCGGCCCCGGCGCGACCGTGGAGGACTTCGTGGTGGAGGCGACCAATTCGCGCGCCGAAGACATCATCGGCCTGCCGCGTGAAGAGATGCGCGGCATGCGCGTGTGCGAGATGCTGCCGAAACTCCGCGACAACGGAATCTTCGACGACATCGCCCTCGTGGCGCTCGACGGCGAACCGCGCGAAGGCGAATGGCAGGCCTCTTCAACCCGGGCCAGCGGGCGCTGGCTACACCGCCAGGTGGTGGCGGTCGAGGACGGCGTGGTCGTGATCGTGCGCGACATCAGCGAGCGCAAACAGGTCGAGGAACGCATCTTCCACCTGGCGCACCACGACGAGCTGACCGGCCTGCCGAACCGGAACCTGATGCACAACCGGATCGAGGCGGCGATCGGCAATGCGGCGCGCCAGGGCAGCGCGGTGGCGCTGGCCTTCGTCGACCTGGACGGCTTCAAGCTGGTCAACGACGGCCTCGGCCACCAGGCCGGCGACGAGCTGCTCAAGGTGGTGAGTACGCGCATGGGCGCCTGCCTGCGCCGAAACGACACGCTGGCGCGCTTCGGCGGCGACGAATTCGTGATCCTGCTGCCGGACCAGGGGCACGATCCGCAGTCGCTCGCGCCGCTGCTGGAAAAGATCCGGATCGCCGTCACCGAGGAGGCCGAGGTGGCGGGCCAGGCGGTGCAGGTCAGCTGCAGCATGGGCGTGGTGATGTACCCGCGCGACGGGCTCGATGCCAACGCCTTGCTCATGAATGCCGACGCGGCGATGTACCGCGCCAAGGACCTGGGCAGTAACAACTTCCAGTTTTACGCGCGCGAAATGAATGCCAGCGTCGAAGAAAAGCTGGTGCTGCTCGACGGCCTGCGCGGCGCCGTGCAGGCGACTTTCGAGGGTGCGCCCGATAACGGTTTCCGGCTGCTGTACCAGCCGAAGATCGACCTGCGCACCGGGCGCCTGTTCGGCGTCGAGGCCCTGATCCGCTGGCAGCATCCGGAACACGGCATGGTGCCGCCGCAGCGCTTCATCGGCCTGGCCGAGGAAAGCGGTTTGATCGTCGAGATCGGCGACTGGGTGATACGCGAAGCCTGCCGCCAGGCGCGCGCCTGGGTCGACGCCGGCCTGCCGCCGGTGACGATGTCGGTCAACGTCTCGGCGCGCCAGTTCGAGGAAGCACGCCTGGTCGAGCGCGTCGCCGCGGCCCTGCGCGACACGCGCCTGGCGCCGGAACTGCTGGAACTGGAAGTGACGGAAAGCCTGATCATGCGCGACCTCTCGAGGTCGGTCGCCAGGATGCGCGAGCTGGAGGCGATGGGCGTGTCGCTCTCGATCGACGACTTCGGCACGGGTTACTCGAGCTTATCCTCGCTGAAGACCTTCCCGATCAGCCGCCTGAAGATCGACAAGAGTTTTGTCAGCGAACTGGCCGACAACCCGGACGACCAGGCGATCGCCATGGCCGTGATCTCGCTCGGCCACAAGCTCAATTTGCGCGTGATCGCCGAGGGTGTCGAAACCGAGCAGCAGCGCGCCTTCCTGCGCGAGAACGAGTGCGACGAGATGCAGGGGTATTTGTTCAGCAAGCCGGTGGCGGCGGATGCGATTGTCGACATGCTGGAGGCGATTGCGCTGGAGCTGGAGACGCCGAAACGGCTGGCGACCGCTTCGTAGGGTGGGCCTCGGCGGCCCCGCGGTCTCCCGCCCACCCTACGGATTACGCCGCCGGTCCGACCGCCTCGCGCAGGCGTTTTACCAGTACGTCCGCATCCGCATCCACCTGCATCAGCCCAGCATGTCCCGGCCGCACGAAGCCTTCTTCCACCTGGTGACGAGCGAAACTCACCAGGCCGTCATAAAACCCGTCCACATTGAGCAGCCCGATCGGCTTGGCATGAATCCCCAGCTGCGCCCAGGTCACCATCTCGAACAGCTCTTCCAGCGTGCCGAAGCCGCCGGGCATGGCGATAAACCCTTCCGACAGCTCGGCCATCATCGCTTTGCGTTCGTGCATGTCCTTCACCACGAACAGCCGCGTCAGGCCCGCGTGCCCGACTTCGCGCTCGACCAGCGCGCGCGGGATGACACCGGTCGCCTCGCCGCCGAGCCTCAGCACCTCGTCCGCGATCACGCCCATCAGGCCGACCTTGCCGCCGCCGTAGACGAGGGCGATGTTGTGCTCGACCAGCACGCGCGCCAGGCTGCGCGCGGCGTCGGCATACAGGGGCTTGGCGCCGTTGGAGGCGCCGCAGTAGACAGCAATCGATTTCATAAATGTTCGGTAATCAGGAGGGATCTTTGCCCTCGTCGGGCAGTTTTTTGAGATATTCCTCGGCCAGCTTCTCGAACAGCAGCCGGGTGTCGCCGCGCAAGTAAGGCCCCAGCATCGACAGCACCTGGTAGCAGCCGCGCGCCAGCGCGTCGGCAATGGCCTGCTGCTCGCTGTACTTGCGCGGGTTGCGCACGTATTCGTAGGACAGCCAATAGGTCGCCACCACCACCATGTTGGTCGCCATCGCGCCGATCTGCTGGTCGCCCGCTTCCAGCGAATTTTCGCTGCGCAGGTCTTCGCACAGCTGGCGCGCGACCTTGATCTTGTGGGCGAGGATGGCCTTGAAGTGCAGTTCGAGCTTGCGGTTGCGCGACAGCAGGTCGTTCAGGTCGCGGTAGAAAAAGCGGTAGCGCCAGATCAGTTCGAACATCAGGTGCAAATACAGCCAGACGTCTTCCATGTTCGAACGCCGGCCCGCCGGCACCGTCAGGATGCGCTCGATCTCGGCTTCGAACTGCACGAAGATCGAGTTGACGATGTCGTCCTTGTTGCGGAAATGGTAGTACAGGTTGCCGGGCGAGATATTCATCTCCTCGGCAATGACGGTCGTCGTGATGTTCGGCTCGCCGAACTCGTTGAACAGCCTGAGCGAGAGCTCGAGGATGCGTTCACGGGTGCGGCGTGGAGCTTTCTGTAGCATGGATGGCGGTCTGGTTGGTGTCACCCGCAAGCATATCATCGAACCGCAGCTCGACGACACTGCGGCCGGGCTTGCAGGTCACTCGGCGCTGTCGCGTTTTGGCGCGGCGCGTTTGGTGGCGGGGCGCTTGACTGCGCCTGTTTTGGCGGTCGCCTTAGTGGTCGCTTTAGCGGCCGGCTTCTTTGCGGCGGCCCGCCGCATCTGCTCGCCAGCCAGCTCGGCCAGCATCCGTTCGAGTTCGTCGATGCGATTATTCAGCGCCTCCATCTCGCTGCGCGCGGGCACGCCGATCGTGGCCAGCGCACGCGCCACGCGCTCCTCGAACACCTGTTCCAGCTTGCCCCAGGTGCCCGACGCGCGGCGGCTGGAACGCTCGGCCTTGCGCGCCACGGTGTCGGTCGCATCCTCGACCTGGCGCGCGCGCTTCTGCAGCTCGCTGCCGTCGCGCACCAGGCGCGTGAACGCGCGCCCGCCCTCCTGCTCCTGCGCCTTGGCGAAGGCGCCCAGGCCCGCCTGCCAGATCTGCTGGGCCGAACTGCGCACCGCGCGCGACAGCTCTTCTTCTTCCTGCTCGAGTTCCTTGATATTTTTCGTCATCGCTTCCTCATGCCGCCCGAACCCATTGTAGGTCCGCACGATAGAACCCGCATTTTAAACGCCGTGCACCCGCTGCGCGGCAAAGCCTTCGTGCAGCAGCGCCAGCAGCTCGTCCAGGCGCCAGGGCTTGGGCTGGAAGGCGTCCGCATCGCCGCTGGCGAGCGAGGCCGCGATCGCCGGGTCGTCGCGCGCACCGGACAGCAGGATGCGAAAGCTCGCCGGCTGCATGCGCCTTGCCTGCGCCAGCAAGGCGGCGCCGCTCATCTCCGGCATCAGGTGATCGCTGACGATCACGGCGACCTGCTCACGCGCCAGCACGGCGAGGGCGGCGCGCCCGGAACCGGCCGTCTCCACGCGCCAGCCCTGCCCCGCCGCGGCGTCGGCCAGCACCTCCAGCATGAAGGGGTCGTCATCGACCAGCAGCAGGACCGGGCCTGCCTGCGTATCCGCGGCGACCGCATCGACGGCCGGCGCCAGCGCTTTCAATTCCGCCATCACGGTATCGAGCACGCGTGCGTTGCAGCCCAGCGCCACGTGCCCGACGCCGCCCAGCGCGATATTACGCGCGCCCTCCAGCACGCTCGAGGTTTGCGGCGCGACGATGTTGTCGTGGTGGCTGAAGATCGAGGTAACCAGGGCGCGCCGCCCCGCGTCTTCGCTGGCGGCGAGTTCGCGCAGCCAGCCGCTGGTGCGCCGCATCTGGACCGCGTTGGCGCCGGGCCCGAAATCCGCGAGCCGCGTGCCATGGTGCGGCGTGCCGAGCGTGACCAGGCGGGCGACGCGCGCGCTGCCGTGTGCACGCATCCAGGCGCGCGCCACCAGGCCGCCCATGCTGTGGGCGACGATGGCCACTTGCGGCGCGCCGGTCGCCATGCACAAGTCCTCGACCGCGGCTTGCAGCGCCGGCACATAGTCGTCGATCGCACCGCCGACCGGTTCCAGGTCGATGCTCGCGTAACTGATGCGGTCGCGCTCAAGGCGCGGCATCAGGTAAGTCCAGTAGCCGCTGTTGCAGCCGTAGCCGTGCACCAGCAACACGGGGACCGCGTGCAGGTCGGGAGAAATGCGCGGATAGATGCGGCGGCAGGCCGCGGCGCGCGGCATGAACCAGGAACTGTGCAGCATGCTCGACCTGAATTCCTCGCCCAGCAGGCGCAGGCGCGCGCCCGGGCCGAGGCGGTATTCGCGCGGCGTCGGGCTGGCGAAGCAGGCGCTGAGCACAAAATTGTTCATGTTGATGATGAGGCGCACCAGCACCACGCAAGCGAGGCCACACAGCAGCGCCGCCCAGGGCGCGGCCCCGAACCAGCGCCAGGCTGCGAACGCGATGCCGGCTGCGCCCAGGGCCTGCACCATCAGCAGCCATCGCAGCATCCGGCGCGCGCTCATGCCCGTTGCCATGCGCATTCTCACACCACCCGCGGCGCCGGCTTGCCGGTCAGCGCCTGCGCCAGGCCGCTCGCCAGGCGCGCCGTGATGCCGTAGATCGACAGCTGCGGATTGGCGCCGATCGAGGTCGGGAACAGCGATCCATCGTGCACCGACAGGTTCGACAATTCCCGGTAGCGCCCGTCCGGCGCGACCACGCCGCGTTTGGCGTCGCCTGCCATCGTGCAGCCGCCCATCACGTGGGCCGAGGCGACGCGCGTCATGTGGAGCTTTTGCGGCAGCGCCGCGATCTCGCGCTTCGCCTCCGCCCAGCTGGCGTAGGAGCGCGCGGTCTCGTGCGCCGGCTGCACGGCTTTGGCGCCGGCCGCGAACTGGATCTCGGCCATCGTCAGCAAGGCGCGGCGCGCGCCGTCCCACAGGAAGTCGTTCAATGGATAGTCGAGCACCCCCGCGCCATCCTTCAGTTTCACCGTGCCGCCCGGCGACTCGGCGTGGAAGCCGTCGCGCAGCAGCGCCAGCATGCCGTTGATGTGCGGGAACTGGCGCATGATCTCGGCATGCCGCTGCCCGAAACCGTTCAGGGTCGTCGACAGCAGCACCGGATGCAGCGGCGGCGCTTCGAGCTTGTAGCCGATCGCGCCATCGATCGGGCCCGTGTGCAGGAAGTGGTCGGAATACACCGTCTGCGGCGCGCCCGCATATGCGTCGACGCGCTGCGGGAAGATGCCGGCCGAGATCAGGGTCGGATGCAGGAAGCTGCGCTTGCCGAGCAGGCCGTGCGGATCCGGCGCGCCTGAGCGCAGCAGCAGGGCCGGCGAGTTGATCGCGCCGCCGGCGACAACGAAGTGCTTCGCACGCAGGCGCAGCACGTGCCCGGTCGGCGCCACGCCATCGAGACCCAGCGCGCTGCACAGCAGCTCGTCGGCATGCTCGCCGCGCAGGACAAAACGCTCGGCGCGCGCACGGGTGACCAGGGTCGCGCCATGGTCGAGCGCCGAAGGAATCGTCGTCACCAGCATCGACTGCTTGGCGTTCGTCGGGCAGCCCATGCCGCAATAGCCCAGGTTCCAGCAGCCGTTGACGTTGCGGCGGATGAAGCCCGGCTCGATGCCGAGCTTCTCGAGGCCGCGTTTCAGGAGGTCGTTGTTTTCGTTGGGCGGCGCCTGCCAGTCGCCCACGTGCAGGCGCGCCTCCATCATCGCGAACCAGGGCGCGAGCGTGTCGCTGTCGTAGCCGGTGAGGCCGAACCGGTCGCGCCAGTAGTCGAGGGTCGGCACGGGCGTGCGGAAGCTCGAGGTCCAGTTGACGGTGGTCGAGCCGCCGACGGTGCGCCCCTGCAGGATCTTGATGCCCTTGTCCAGCGTCTGGCGCGCGGCCGACTCCTGGTACAGGGTCGGATAGGCATCGGCCTCGCGCATCTTGAAGTCGCTGGAAGAACGCAGCGCGCCCTCTTCCACGATCAGCACCTTCAGGCCGGCCAGCGCCAGGATCTCGGCCGTCACGCCGCCGCCGGCGCCGCTGCCGACGATGACGACGTCCGCGTCCAAAGTGCGGTCGGCCTCGAGGCGGGCCGCGTCGACGATCTTCCAGCCGCGCGCGATACCGGCCTGGATCGGGTCCGGGATGATGCCCGCCACGGGTTTGACGGGAATGGTGTTATCGCTCATCTCAGGACAGTTCCTTCAGCGGACCGGGATAGCCGATCGCGCTCCAGTTGGCCGGCTGGGCATACCAGGCGCCGAGCGACAGGTCGTGCAGGGCGCCGTAGGCGGTGCGCAGCAGGGCGAAGCGGTGCAGGCGCCAGTCCTCTAGGCACGCCGTCACCTCGGCCTCCCTGGCATTCGCCCAGCCGCCGGAAATGCCGGTCAGCAGGCGCCGCGCGGGCGCCAGGGCGAGCAGGCCGAACAGGTCCTGCACTTCCTTTTGCACGGACAGGGGCAGGTTCGAGATGGCCGTGTGCACGCCCTCGATCGTGTTGTTGATCGCGGCCTTGCGTTCGTTTTGCCCGCCCGGCAGCGCGCCCGCCAGCATGGCCGGCACGATGGCGCCCAGCGCGGCGCGCGCCTCGCCGTCGAGGACGAAAGCCTGCGGGCGCGGCGTGTGCACGGCCCGGTAAATGCCGCCGCCCGCGGCGAGCACGAGCGCACCGAGAGCGCCGGCTTTCAGGAAGGACCTGCGGTTTGTCTCCATCTGACATCCTTGTTGTTATGGACATAGTGTACGTCAGGGCGGCGCGATCGCAACGGGGTGGAACTAGAGGGAATCGTCGAGATGACGGCGCGGGCGGCCGATGTGCAAATAAGCTTTGCAAAACAGGCTCAGGATGCAAATATTGTTTGCATCCAAGCCCGCAGACCTGAACACCGCTGGCACCGAGCCTTCTCATCGGAGCGGGGGCCTAGTACCATAGCGCCATTCAGCTCGACTACGAAAGCCCGCCATGACCCTCACCTCCCTCTCCCGCGCCGTCTGCCTGGCCCTGTTCGCCGCCGCCTGCGCCCTGCCGGTCCAGGCCGCCAGCACCGCCGCCTCGTCCGCTTCCAGCGCCGGGTCGGCCTCGTCGGGCAGCGTGTCCGATTCGATCGGCGCGTCGAGCAACAGCTCCGGCGACGACAAACGGGTCGCCGCCGGCCAGTACCGCGTGATCGACATCGCCGCCGCACCGGGCAAGCGGGACACCACGCGCATGACCCTGCACGCGGCCGCTGCCGGCGCAACGCAGGAGTTCTATCTGGACGTGCCGAACCGCGCCCTGGCGCAGCGCGATGTGGCCAAGGGTGAACTGGTGCAGGTGAACGCGCGCGAATACGGCTACGAGTTCGCGCACGCGGACACGAAGCAATCCTTCTTCCTCGCGCTGGAAGACAGCTGGTACCGCGAACTGGGCTCGCAAAAAGTCGCGATCTGATGCGTGAACCGCTCCGGCTCGGCGTTGCCGCGCTGGCCTTCTGCGCCGGCGGCAGCGCCTGGGCCGGCATCCCGACCTTCTGCGAGCGCGCCAACGAGGTTACGGCCGCCGACCAGGACCGCGTGCTGCGCTTTGCCGGCGTCGTCAAGCGCGAGCTGGAACAGGCCGGCGGCAAGGTCGCGCTGGTCTCGCGCGCCGGGCTCGACCTGAGCCGCTTTGGCCTGCTGTACTCGCATGCCGGCATTGCACTGAAAGACAATCCCGGCAGCCCGTGGGCCGTGCGCCAGCTCTATTACGCCTGCGACGAATCGCGCCCGCGCCTGTTCGACCAAGGCATCGCCGGCTTCGCGCTCGGGGCCGATGCGCCGACAAGCGGCCACATGTCGCTGGTCTTCCTGCCGGATGAAGACGGCGCGCTGCTCGAACGCGCGGCCCTCGACAAGCCGCTCGCCCTCTCTCTGCTGGCCGGCCAGTACAGCGCGAACGCGTACGCCTTCGGCCTGCGCTACCAGAACTGCAACCAGTGGGTGGCCGAACTCCTCGCCGGCGCATGGGGCCGCCTGGGCGCCACGAGCAACGCCCGCGCCCAGGCCCAGTCCTGGCTGCGCGCCCAGGGCTATACGGCCGGTCCGGTGAAGGTGCCCTCGCGGGCGATGATGTTCGCCGGCCAGTTCGTGCCGCTGATCCACGTGGATGACCATCCGCTCGACGATATTTATGCGCTCGCGCTGCAGGTCAGCGTGCCGGAATCGATCGAAGCCTTCGTGCGGCGCCGCCTGCCCGCCGCGCGGCGGGTGGAGATGTGCCATGACAGGGAGCGCATCGTCGTGCATCGCGGCTGGGCGCCGCTGGGACCGGCGTGCCGTCCGCTGCCGGGCGACGAGGTGATCGCCCTTGAGCCAGATCAAGGTACGTCGCAAGGTGGCCCGGGCTGAGGAAACGTTAGGCCGCACTTAACAAAATTTTCACGCCGACTGCCGCAGGCTGGGGTTTTCCTTGCGAAGGACGACGCCATGAACGAAGTCGAAAAGAAATACGTCGACGCGCACATCAGCCAGCACAACGCCGGCTGGACCTTCGAGAACATCAGCGCCAGCTTCGACGACCACATCCTCAAATCCATCCCCCTGTACCGCGAGGGGCACCAGCTCGTCTGCTATTACAGCGATTTCTTCCTCAAGCCGGACAGCGTGGTGTACGACATCGGCTGCTCGACCGGCACCATGCTGGCGCAGCTGGCCGAACGCCATCCGTCGAAACAACAGCTACAGCTGATCGGCATCGACTGCGTGCCGGACATGATCGAACGCGCGAACCACTTCGCCGAGCGCGATCCGCGCTTGTCCTTCATCGAGGGCGATGTCCTCGATATCGATTTCAAGCCCTGCGACATGATCATCGCCAACTACACGATCCAGTTCCTGCCGCCACGCGTGCGGCAAGTGCTGATCGACCAGGTCTATCGGGCATTGAACTGGGGCGGCGCCTTCTTCATGTTCGAAAAGGTGCGCGCGCCGGATGGCCGGTTCCAGGATTACGCCAGCCAGGTGTATGTCGAATACAAACTGGACAAGGGTTTTACCGAAGCGGAAGTGCTGAACAAATCGCGCAGCATCAAGGGCGTGATGGAGCCATTTTCCAGCCAGGGCAATGCCGACATGCTGCGGCGCGCGGGATTCACGGATCTCGTCACCGTCCATAAATATGTGTGCTTTGAAGGTTTTCTCGCGATCAAATGAGCAAACTGAATATACGCGTCGGGAACTTCCTTTTCCGCTACCGCAATGGTCTCGGCCCCGTCCTCTTCATCCTCGCGCTGCTCGGGGGCCGTCCCACCTTCCCGGCCGGAAGCGCCGACCTGAACCTGCTGCTCGACTGTGCGGGGGTCGTGCTGGCGCTGGCGGGCCAGCTGCTGCGCATCGTGACCATCGGTTTCGAATACATCGAACGCGGCGGACGCAACCGGCAGGTGTATGCCAGCAAGCTGGTGCAAGGCGGCGTCTTCGCGCAATGCCGCAACCCGCTGTACGTCGGGAACATCTTGCTGGCGGCGGGACTGGCGCTGGTCGTCAATTCCGTGGTGTTCTATGTGCTGGTGCTGCCCCTGGTCACCTACGCCTATGTTGCGATCGTCGCGGCCGAGGAAGCCTTCCTGCGCGAGAAATTTGGCGCGGACTATGTGCAGTACTGCCGGCGCGTCGCCAGGTGGGTGCCGCGCCTGCGCGGCTGGCGTGCGGCGGTGGCAGGGATGCGCTTCAACTGGCGCCGCGTGCTCGTCAAGGAGTACAACACCATGTTCGTTGTGCTCCTGACCCTGGCGGCGGTCAAGCTGTGGGCGGACTACCAGGTGCTCGGCCCGCCTGCCCTGCCCGCGCCGGCCGCCATGGCGACGGCGTTTATCGTCTGGCTGGGGAGCTATCTCGCGGTGCGGACGGCGAAAAAGACCGGCTATGTGAAGCCCTGAGGGAGCCTTCAGCGCTTCAGGATCTGCCTTGCGATCCCGCGCAGGATATTCACCTCTTCCGTCTCGAGCTGGGTGCGCGCAAACAGGCGCTTGAGGCGCGGCATCAGCTTTTTCGGGTTGTCCGCGTTCAGGAAGCCGATCGACACCAGCGCCTCTTCCAGGTGCGCGTACATGCCCTCGATCTGGGTGACGCTGGCGGCGTCGCCGTGGAAGCCGACCGGCGTCTCGAGCACGCCGTCGCCGATCGCCGCCATCCGGCATTCGTAGGCCAGCACCTGCGCCGCCTGCGACAGGTTCAGCGAGGAATAGGCCGGATTGGCGGGAATATTGATCAGCACATTGCACTTCTCGACGATCCCGTTCGGCAGGCCGACGCGTTCATTGCCGAGGATGAGCGCAGCCCTCACGTCCCCCTGCCCGGCGGCGTGGCCGGCAAAGGCGCGCGGGGTCCACACGGGCGGCGAAAATTCGCGCAATCGGGCCGAGACGGCGGCGGCGAAATTGCAGCCTTCCAGCGCTTCGCCGATGCTGCCGACGATGCGCGCGTTCTGCAGGACGTCGATCGCGCCGCTGGCAAAGGCGACCGCTTCCGGATCGTTCAGGGGGTCCGCGCAGCGCGGCGATACAAGCACGAGTTCCGTAAAACCCATGGTTTTCATGGCACGTGCGACGGAGCCGATATTGCCGGCGCGGCTGGTCTCGACGAGAACGAAGCGAAGCCGATTGAAAAGAGACGTGTCGGAAGTTGGCGGGTTCATTTAAAATAGCGCTATCGCGCGGCAACGAGCAATTGAAATTCTGGCATCAAGGGCCGGGATTTTAACGGGTTCGGCGCCGCCCCGCTCTTTAATTCGGCTTCAAGTCGTCAACTCATACTCGACCGTCCACGGCGCTTTTTGCCCCGTGGGCGTCAGCGTTTTTTTCAGGGAAAAAGCACAATGCATCCAATGCTCAATACGGCCATCAAGGCCGCTCGCCGCGCCGCCACCGTCATCAACCGCGCGTCTTTCGACATCGACCGCATCGTGGTCTCTGAAAAACAACACAACGATTTCGTTACCGATGTCGACCAGGCGTCGGAACAGGCCATCGTCGAAACGCTGCTGAAAGCCTACCCCGACCACGCCATCCTGGCCGAAGAGTCGGGCGCGTCGCGCAACCTGAACGACGACAGCGAGTATGTCTGGATTATCGACCCGCTCGACGGCACCACCAATTTCATGCACGGCTACCCGAACTTCTGCATCTCGATCGCGCTGCAGCACAAGGGCGTGATCACGCAAGCGGTCATCTATGACCCGGTCCGCAACGACCTGTTCACCGCCAGCAAGGGCGCCGGCTCCTACCTGAACGACAAGCGCATCCGCGTCAAGAACCACGACCGTATCGGCAAGGCGCTGATCGCCGCCGGCCACGGCCCTGATCCACGCGCGCTGGCCGAATACCTGCGCATGTACGAAGTCGTCGCGTCGCGCTGCCATGGCGTGCGCAGCAGCGGTTCGGCTGCGCTCGAGCTGGCCAACGTGGCCGCCGGCCGCGTCGACGCCTTCTTCGAGAAGGGCCTGAAAATCTGGGACCTCGCGGCCGGTTCGCTGCTGGTGACGGAAGCAGGCGGCATCTGCGGCGAGTTCAACGGCGAGTCCTCGTACCTGAACAAGGGCGACATCATGGCGGCCGGCCCGAAGGTATTCGCACAGATGGTGCCGCTGATGGTCCCGTTCGCGTAATTCGCGTAAAATAGCGGTCTTGCTTGCCACCGTGAACGCAGTGCACACGGTGGCAGCCCCTCATACCCCCGAAGCACCAGCATTTCCACTGCGCAACAAATTCACTATAATGCTCCGGCTTGACGGCTGACCGCGCTCCTGCGTGGCCGGAATGCCCTGCACCTTCCGCTCCTGGCGCCGCTTGCGCCGCGGCGGATCAACCTCACCAGAAGAGTCTATGTCATTTGCTACCCTCGGCTTGTCCGACGCTATCGTTCGTGCTGTCACTGAACAAGGCTATACCACGCCTACCCCGATCCAGGCGCAAGCTATCCCCGCCGTGCTCGGCGGCGGCGACCTGCTCGCCGGCGCCCAGACCGGCACCGGCAAGACCGCCGGCTTTACCCTGCCGCTGCTCCAGCGCCTGTCGACCGACGCCGTCGGCGCAGCCCAAAAAAGCAAGAGCTCGCCCCGCGCGATCCGCGCCCTGGTCCTGACCCCGACCCGCGAACTCGCGGCCCAGGTCGAGGAAAGCGTGCGCCTGTACGGCAAGTACACCAACATGAATTCGGCCGTGATCTTCGGCGGCGTCGGCATCAACCCGCAGATCAAGCTGCTCAAGCAAGGCGTCGACGTCCTCGTCGCCACGCCTGGCCGCCTGCTCGACCACGTCGGCCAGCGCACGGTCGACCTGTCGAAAGTCGAAATCCTGATCCTCGACGAAGCCGACCGCATGCTCGACATGGGCTTCATCCATGACATCAAGAAAGTGCTGGCCGTGCTGCCGCCGAAGCGCCAGAACCTGCTGTTCTCGGCGACCTTCTCGGACGAGATCAAGGCCCTGGCCGACAAGCTGCTGAACAACCCGGCCTCGATCGAAGTCGCACGCCGCAATTCGACCGTGGAAGTGATCTCGCAAAAGATCCACCCGGTCGACCGCGACAAGAAGCACCCGATGCTGTCGCACCTGATCAAGGAAAACGACTGGAGCCAGGTGCTGGTGTTTACCCGCACCAAGCACGGCGCGAATAAACTGGTCGAGCAGCTCGGCAAGGACGGCATCGGCGCGATGGCGATCCACGGCAACAAGAGCCAGACCGCCCGTACCAAGGCCCTGGCCGAGTTCAAGGACGGCAGCCTGCAGGTGCTGGTCGCAACCGACATCGCCGCGCGCGGCATCGACATCGACCAGCTGCCGCACGTGGTCAACTATGACCTGCCGAACGTGCCGGAAGACTACGTGCACCGCATCGGCCGTACCGGCCGCGCCGGCGCCACCGGCGAAGCCGTGTCGCTGGTCTGCGTCGACGAGCACCAGATGCTGAAAGACATCGAGAAGCTGATCAAGCAGACGCTGCCGCGTCACGTGATCCCGGGCTTCGAGCCGGACATGAACGCCAAGGCCCAGCCGATCCAGCTGCGTAGCGGCGCGCCCGGCCATGGCGGCCGTGGCGGCCGTCCTGGTGGTGGCGGCGGCGGTGGCCGCGGCCAGGGCCAGCCGCGCAGCGCGGCGCCTGCATCCGGTGCGCGTCCGGCCGGTAATGGTGGTGGCCGTCCGGCCAGTGCTGGCGGCGGCGCAGGCCGTGGCGGCAATGGCAACGGCCCGCGTACGGCATCCGCGCCACGCACGGGTGGCCGCGGACGCTGAGTCGTCACGCAGGTGAATCAGAAACAGCCCGGCTTGCCGGGCTGTTTTTTTATGCGCCGACGCCCGACGTCGGGTGGGCGGCTCGACCCGCGCGATGGCCCCTACGCGGCGGATGCGCCGCCCACGCGTTCAAGGCACGCCGGCATCGCGAGGTTTCATCGGTTGGTTGAACGCGTGGGCGGCGCAGCCGCCCGCCCTACGTCGCACGATTGCCGCTCCCGGCGCGTTCTTCGCCCAAATGCTACGATAGCGGGCTGACAACATTCGAGACCGCCATGCCCAAATTCGCCGCCAACCTGAGCACGCTCTTCACCGAGCTCAGCTTTCTCGACCGCTTCGCCGCGGCGCGCGAGGCTGGCTTCGACGCCGTCGAATTCCTGTTCCCGTATGCCTGCGAACCGGAATGGATCGCCGGCCGCCTGGCGCGCTACCAGCTCGCGCTCGTGCTGCACAATCTCCCGCCGGGCGACTGGGCGGCGGGCGACCGCGGCATGGCCTGCGATCCGCGCCGCATCGGCGAATTCCAGGACAGCGTCGAACTGGCCCTCGATTACGCCGAAGAACTCGGCGTCAAGCAACTCCACTGCATGGCGGGCAAGCTGCCGCCGAACGTGCCGCGCGAGCGCGCCCACGCAACTTATGTGTCGAACCTGCGCTTCGCCGCCGCTGCCTTGAAAGAAAAAGGCTTGAACCTGTTGATCGAACCGATCAACGACCGCGACATGCCGGGCTATTTCCTCACCGGCTCGCGCCAGGCGGCGGCCGTCATTGCCGAGTGCGCCGTCGACAACCTGTTCCTGCAATTCGACATCTATCACATGCAGCGCATGGAAGGCGACCTCGGCAACAGCCTGCGCGACCTGCTGCCCCTGATCCGCCACATCCAGCTGGCCGACGTACCGGGCCGGCACGAGCCGGGCACGGGCGAGATCAATTTCCCTTACCTGTTCCGCCTGCTGGACGAGCTGGGCTATGACGGCTGGATCGGCTGCGAGTACAACCCCGCCGCCGGCACGCTCGAAGGACTCGGCTGGCGCGGCGTCCCGGCGCCCTTCGAGGCCGGGACGGCCGAGGGCTAGACAGGCCGCGCCGGCTGGGGCACCATTGTTTCCTTACCAATAAGGAGAACACCATGATCCAGGGACTGCGCACCGTCATCTACCCGGTCACGCAACTGCTCGAGGCGACCGACTGGTACCGCCGCGTACTCGACAAGGCGCCCTATTTCGAGCAGCCCTTCTATGTCGGCTTCGAGGTCGGCGGCTTTGAACTCGGCCTGGTTCCCGATGGTGTGCCCGGCAGTGCCGGCGCGACGGCCTACTGGGGCACGGCCGACGCCGCAGCCGAACTGGCGCGGCTGGAGGCCCTCGGCGCCACGGTCGAGTCGCCGCTGGCCGACGTCGGCGACGGCATCAAGGTCGCGACCGTGCGCGATCCGTACGGCAACCTGTTCGGTATCATCGAAAATCCCCACTTCGACGCCGCTAAAGTCGCTTAATTAGTTGATCCAATGCAACGCCGCTCCTGGCGGCGTTCGCCAGAATAGGGTCTTTCCGTCCGGCATCATCGCCGCTTCGAGAGGACCCGATGAGAACCTTCCGCCTTGCCCTCGCCATCTGCCTGTTCGGCCTGAACCTGCTGCTGGCCGGCTGCGCTTCGACCGGCGGCCCGGTCAGCCTGCAGGAAGTGCGCGAATTCGCGGACGCTTCCGCCAAGCTCGGCGGCTACGGCGAGCTGTCGCGCCGCTACCGCGATACCTATGAGCGCGAACAGCCGTATCTTCCCGCCTCGAGCGACAAACTGGCGCGGGAAAACGACGCCAAGCGGCGCGCCGTGTACGAGGATTTCGTCAGCGTGCAAAAGGCCGTCGTGCTCTACATGCAGACGCTCAGCCTGCTGGCCGGCGACACGCGCTACGACCTGACCGAGCGCATCGACGACCTCGGGAATGGTCTGAAGGCAAATGCCGAATCGGGTTTGCAGCAGCGCCATATTGCCGCGTACACGGGCCTGACCCGCCTGCTGACGCGGGTCATCGCTTCGGGCTACCAGAACCGCAGCGTCGAGACCATGGTGCGCGACGGCGACGCCGACGTCCAGATCCTGCTGGAGGCGATGATCTCGCTCACCCGCCTCTACTACAAGACCAACGAGAATGAAAAGAAGACCATCCTCGGCATCTTCGACGTCGAGCTGCCGATCACGCGGGGCAGCAACGAACGCATGCTGGTGACCCTGGCCAAGGTCCATTACCTGAACAAGGCGAGCGAATACAAGCTGATCGACCGCCGTTACGACCTGGCCTTGCAGGGCTTGACCAAGGTGGCGCTCGGGCACCAGAAGCTGCGCGAAAACCTGCACAAGCTGACGCAGGAAGACGTCAAGCGCCTGCTCGGCAACTACGGACGCGACCTGCGGGTGATCCACGAAGGCCTCACGGCCAATTGAATTTCACGGAGGCAGTATGGCAGACGAAGCGAAAGCAAAGGTCGACCCGACGGACGCGGCAATTGATGCGCTTGCCGGCGCGTTGGCCGGCACCGTGGGCAGCGCGGCGACAGCGCAGGACGATGCCGGCGCCAGCGCGGGGAACGGCGAGGCCGCCGTGGGGCGCTCGCCCGTGCCCGCGCCGGCCGCGGCCAAGGGCGATGGCGGCCTGGCCAGCGTGCCGCAAATCGTCGAGCTGGCCGACCAGCTGTCGGCCTGCGCCGACCAGCTGCACGAGCGCATCATGCGCGACATCCGCGCCTATGACGGCGGTATCGTGCCGGCCCATGTGCAGGCGACCGCGCGCGCCCTGCTGGAAGACGAGTTGCTGCTGCGCCAGCGGGCCAACGGCCTGTATGCCGATGCGGCGAGCTATATCGTCAAGTCGCTCGGCAAGTCGCAGCAGGGCGTGGTGGCGCTCACGTCCGCGGCGGCGGAAAAGATCCGCAAGATTGCGTTGATCGGGGACGTGACCGGCCTGGTCGGAGGCCTGCTCAGCCTGGCGGGGGCGGCCGCCACCGGGCAGGCCGCGCCGATCGTCCTTGCGCTCGACAGGATCCACACGCACATCAAGGACATCGACACCCATCGCGCCGGCGCACCCAAGCCGGCCTGAGCACGCCAATACCGATACGTGCGCCCATGTTCATCGGGCGCACATCGCGCTACACTGATCCCACACCAGTTCCAGTTCCAGATTCAGCTCCAGCCCCAGCTCAGTTCCAGCCCAGTTCCAGCCCATGTGGGAGGTCGCAATGCACGGCTTTTCCTCGCTTCGTCCACGCGCGCGGCTTGCCGCCGCGCAGGCCTGACACACGCAGGTCTCCCCATGAACGCCCTCGACCAAGGACAGCTGGCCCAGTTGCGCGCAGCGCTCGAGGCGCAACTGGCTGCCCTCAGCAGCACGGATGCGCCGCAGGCGGATGGCGCGCACGACCTGCCCGTCTCGGAAGTGGAAACCTCGCCGGCCGACAAGGCCACCGTGCGCCTGCTGAACGACCTCGCACTGGAAGCGGCCGGGCACCACGTGGCCCGGATGCAGGTGCTGCGCCATGCACTGGCCAAATTCGACGACGGCAGCTATGGCCTGTGCGAGGAATGCGGGAGCGACATCGGCTTTTCGCGACTGCAGGCACGGCCGGAAGCGCGCCTGTGCATCGGGTGCCAGACGCGCGCGGAAAAACGCTAGCGGCCGCCGCGCCGCGCAGCCTGCCTCAGTGAACTATTTCGGGTGGAATCGAAGGGTCGAAATCGGCCCAGTCGCCATCGACAATATTGCCGCGCGCGCGTTCGATCTGGAACGCACCCAGGCGGCGCAGCACATCGACCGCGCGCGACTCGTCGCCCGCCTCATCGAAGGCAACCGCGACCAGCATGCCGGCCTTGCGCTGTTCGATGGGCGCGTGCCCGCCCTGCTCGCCTTCGCCGGCTTCCTTCATCTTGCTGAAGCTGAACAGCGAGCCGACGTGGGCGCCGACCAGGCCGCCGACGATGGGACCGGCCGGCCCGGTCACCGGGACGGTGGCGGCGCCGAGGATGGCGCCGACCGCGCCGCCGGTGGTGGCGCCCTGCACCACACCCACCGGCGTTTCCTTGGCGCCAGGCGAATGGAGGTTATCGCCGCCGATGGGCGTCATGTCATGCTGCCCGGCCTGGCCCAGGTAGAAGATGCTGACGCGCTCGCCCGTGAAGCCGGCTTGCGCCAGCGCGCTTGAGGCGGCGTCGGCCTCGTCCTGGGTCTGGAAATGCCCTGCGATGATGATCGACATCGGTTTCTCCTGCATCGTTGTTTAGCCGAAGCATGCTCCCGCTGGGCTGCAGTCTCTGTACGCAAACGCACGCAGCCTACCGCCACTGCCCGTAAGCCATTTCGTCGATGTCCGGCTCGGCTGCGGGCGGCGCCTGCCAGGCGCGCGGATCGACCCGGTAGTATTTGAGGAATTCCTCGTACAAGGCCGAATGACGTGCCGCAAGCCGGTGCGGCTGCTCGAAGAAGGCTTCGGTGGCGACCGCGAAAAACTCGGCCGGATTGGTCGCGCCGTAATGGTCGAGCACGCCCTCCTGGCCGAACCAGGCATCGTGGCGCAGGGCCGCGAAATCGCGCGCCAGCACCTCGGACCAGCTGCGGTAACGCTCGGCGCTGCCCAGGTAGGGCGCGCCGTTGGTGGTGCCCGACTCGCTGTCGAGCTGGTGCGCGAATTCGTGCAGCACGACATTATGCGAAGGCGGCGCCTCCATGCCGGCGCGGCGCACATGGTCCCAGGACAGGATCACGCGGCCATCGCCCCAGGACTCGCCCAATAAATCCTGGCGCTCCTCAGTGACGACGCCGGCGGCGTCGACCTGGCGCCGCGGCACCAGGAAGGCGCCCGGATAGACCAGCACCGCGTTCAGCGTCGGATACACGGCCTCGCCGCGGGCGCCGAGCAGCAGCAGGCAAGCCTGGCCGGCGATGGTCAGGCGCATCTCCTCGGTGATCTCCAGTCCGGCGCAGCCGACAAAGGTCTTTTCGTGCAGGAAGCGGCGCACGAGGCGCTCGAGCCGGGCGCGTCCTGCGTCATCCATCGCCCGGTACTGGCCGACATTGCGCTCGAGGATCGCGATCGCGTCCGCCCCGAGCGGCTGCGCCAGCGCGCGCCGCAGGCGCCAGCGCGGCAGCGCCCAGGCCAGCAGGCCGGCCGCGGCCAGCATCGAGACGGTCAACAAGGCGTCCATCAGGCGGCTCCTGCCGTGGTGAGGTTCACGCGCCGGCCAGGTGCGCGTCGAGTTCGTCCGCGCCGCCGATCAGGCGTCCGCCGATGAACACCTGCGGCCAGGTCAGGCGGCCGCTGACGGCGCGCAGCACGCTGGTGTTGATGCGCTGGTCCTGCGAGAAATCGGTATACCGCAGTCCGCGATCCGACAGCGCTTCCTTGGCACGCGCGCAGAACGGGCAGCCCGGACGCGAGAAGATGACGATCGGCTCCGGTGCGCGCGCTTGCGGGTTAATGTGGCGCAGCATGGTGTCGGCGTCGGAGACCTTGAACGGGTCCTCGTCTTCGCCCTCTTCCTCGATGAAGACCTTGTCGATGATGCCGTCGCGCACCAGCATCGAATAGCGCCAGGAGCGCATGCCGAAGCCGAGCGCGCGCTTGTCGACCAGCATGCCCATGCCGCGCGCGAAATCGCCGTTGCCGTCCGGGATGAAGGTGATGCCCTCTGCGTCCTGGCCCTGCTTCCACTCGTTCATCACGAAGGCGTCGTTCACCGACAGGCAGAAGATATCGTCCACGCCGTTCTCGCGGAACACCTGGGACAACTCGTTATAGCGCGGCAGGTGAGTGGAAGAGCAAGTGGGCGTATAGGCGCCGGGCAAGGAGAAGACGACGACGGTCTTTCCCTTGAACAGTTCGTCGGTCGTCAGGTCGCGCCACTGGTCCTTGGGGCGGGCCTTGAACGTGACCTGGGGTACGGGCTTTCCTTCCAGCGATTCGGCAGTCGGCAACATGGGCACTCCTTTTGCGGTGGGTGGTGCGGCCATGGCGGCCGCTTCGCCAGCAGTTGGGGCCTGTTGCCGGGTTTTCAATATTGCGCATCCACTGCGCCGGGCGCGCTGGACGTAAACGGCAAACGCCGCGCAATGCGCGGCGTTTTGCTTGACGACAGCGATCGTCGGTTACGGGAATGCGCCCCAGGTCTCCACCGCGGCGCCTCCCGTCAGGAGATTACTTGGCCAGCTGGCTCGGCGCCGGGCCGAACAGGGCGGCGACCAGCGGATCGCGGGTGACCGGGCTGCGGTTCACGCGGATCGCGTAATGGGTGTCGTCGGCCAGGATGTGGAAGTGGCGGCCGCTGCCGGCCATGCTCTGTTCGCGCAGGCCCGGACGTTCCTTGCGTGGGGCGACGCCCTCGCGCTTTGGCTGGCAGATCGCGGCGAGGAAGGCTTTCACGCGTTCCTGGTCGGGGCAAATCTGGTAGACGGCCTTGCCGAGGTAGGTGGCGGTGCCTTCGATGTAGCGGGCCAGTTCGATCACGCCGGCTTCGCGCAGGTCGCGGATATATTTGCGGGCGCCCGATGGCGAGAATTTCAGGAACCATGCGATCTCGTCGGCCAGCATTTCATGGGTCGACAGTTCGTTGATCAGCTTTTGCATGTTCTCGATCCGACGCTGCGTGGCAGAAGTCGACCGCACTCGCTCGATCGGCGCCAGCGAGATGGGCGCGCGTTCGGTTGGCTGTGGCGGGACGCGTTCGATCAGCGCTGAATTGCTGGAAGTGTGCACTGCGCCGATGTCGCCTTGCACCGCGTTGTGATGAGTCGTTGCATGCATGTTGATTTACTCCAATAGAGAGAGAGACTTGGAAGGCCCGGGTCGCTGTGTGTGGTCTGACACTCTGACAACACCTCGGGTTCCGCTTAACTGACTACAAGATTGCCTGCGTCAGCCCGGCCGGTCTGTGCGCCAGCCCACATTGGCAAAATTCCCCTAAGCATTTTTATGAATTTGTCCTAGCGGAAAATCAATCGTGCGGGGTCAACACGTCGTTTGTTGCAAAAACACGACGATTCAGCAAAAAATTTTGCGAAAGAAATAATTATCGAAATTACACCGTTTTATGCACGCTATATAAAGGGAATTTTGCGAGCGCAGTATTTTGTTGCGTATTTGTCACTCATCAGTATGAGTAGGTGCGCTAGCGCACCGACCCTCGGGAACCCCAACTCGTATTCTTCACTCCAACATCACTGTTAAGCACGCGATGTCACCTACCTTTTCAACTTATGGGAGTTTCCTGTGAACAATACGAAGAAGATCGCCCTGGCCGTGGCCATGCTGTGCGCCGCCGGTACCACGCTGGCCCAAGAAATCAACCCGTCCTGGTACATCCAGCCGAGCGTCGTCGGCATGAAGCCGGATGCGGACTTCGGCGTGGACGACAAGGACTGGGGCGGTGGCCTGAAGTTCGGTAAAGCCATCAACCAGTACTGGGACATCCAGGCCGGCGGCACCCATGTCCGTGCCGAAGACGGCGCGAACCGTTACCGCCAGACCCTGCTGGGCGTCGATGCCCTGCTGATGCTGTCGCGTAACAAGATCCGCCCATTCGTACTGTTCGGCGCCGGCGTCGAGCGTGACAAGGTTGAAACCCCAGGCGTGCGCTTCGTGAGCCGCAACTCCCCATACTGGACCGCCGGCATCGGCGTCCAGGCGACCCTGACCCCGCAGTGGTCCCTGCAGGCCGACATCCGCTCGGTGCGCAGCGACCTGCGTCACGACTCGGAATTCGGTTTCAACAAGCCGAACAACAAGTACGTGACCATCGGCCTGAACTACGCGTTCAACCCGCCGCCAGTTGCAGCAGCGCCAGTCATGGCACCGGCACCGGTCGCCGAAGCCCCTGCCCCGGCACCAGCGCCGGCACCGGTCGCTCCACCGCCGGCACGCTTCGAAAAGGTCACCCTGTCGAGCACCGAACTGTTTGAATTCGACAAGGCCACCCTGCGCGCGCCGCAGCCGAAGCTGGACGAGATCGCCGCCGCCCTGCAAGCCGACACGAGCATCACCGACGTCGACATCACCGGCTACGCCGACCGCCTGGGTTCGGAGAAGTACAACCTGAAGCTGTCGCAGCGCCGCGCCGATGCCGTGCGTGAATACCTGGTGAACAAGGGCGTCGACGGCAGCCGCCTGAAAGCCTACGGCAAGGGCGAAGCCAACCCGGTCGTGACCTGCACCGAGAAAAACCGTGCAGCCCTGATCAAGTGCCTGGAGCCTAACCGCCGCGTCGAAGTCGAACAGATCACGATCGAAAAGCGCGTTCAGTAATCGGCATCTCAGCCGCCGCTCCGGCATCGATGCGGAGCGGCGCTACGCGGCCAGGTCGGCCGCGGCCTGAGGGGTACTTGGCCCGGTCAACCTGGATTCTCACGAAGACAGGTTGACCAGGAGCCCGGTGCCCCTTTTTTCTTTTTCAGGAGAGGCGGTATGGATTCGGTCAGTAAAGATAAAAAACAGTGGATTCCGTCGCCGCGCCAGATCTTCCACATCATCAAATGCGCGGTGACCGAATGGCTGGCGCACCGTGCCGCCAGCAAGGGCGCGGCCCTCGCCTTCTATACGCTGTTCTCGATGGCGCCGATCCTGGTACTGGTGATCGCGGTCGCCGGCTTCTTCTATGGCGCGGAAGCGGCGCAGGGCCAGTTGCTCAGCGAATTGCGCGGCCTGGTCGGCAAGGAAGGCGCGGAGACGATCCAGTCCATCCTGGCCGGCGCCCGGAACAAGGAAACCGGCAAGATCGCCACCATCATTGCGACCGTGCTGCTGCTGGTCGGCGCCACCAGCGTGTTTGCCGAACTGAAGGACAGCCTCGACGAAATCTGGAACGTGCCGGCGCCCAAGGATGCCAGCTGGTGGGACACGGTACGCACCCGCGTGCTGTCCTTCGGCCTGATCCTGGTGCTGGGTTTCCTGCTGCTGGTGTCGCTGGTCGTCAGCGCGGCGATGAACGTGGTCGACGGCTATCTCGGCGGCATGTGGAAAGACTCGGCCATCCTGATGGGATGGATTTCGTCCTGCATCGGTTTCCTCGTGATTGCGACGATGTTCGGCGTGATCTACAAGCTGCTGCCGCGGATCAAGCTGTCCTGGCATGACGTGATCATCGGGGCGCTGGGCACGGCCGCCCTGTTCACGCTCGGTAAATTCCTGATCGGCCTGTACATCGGCAACAGCGGCGCGGCGAGCAGTTTCGGCGCGGCCGGCTCGCTCATTGCGCTGCTGCTGTGGGTGTACTACTCGGCCCAGATCTTCTTCCTCGGCGCCGAGTTCGCGCGCCAGTATGCGCTGCAACTGGGTAGTCTGCGGCACAAGCCGGAGCAGGAGACCGGGGCGAAGAATGTGAAGCGGATGGCGTGAAGTGATTTGTTGGATGGAATGGAAACGGCGCGGATCCGATGGGGTCCGCGCCGTTTGTTTATGTTGGCTTGCGAGCGGTCGTGATATGACAGGCTGTGCGCGTGATCGACGGCACGAACGCGTGGACTCGGGAGTCCACCCTACGACCGTTGCGTAAGGTAGGGGGGGCATGCCCACGCGTTTTACGTGCCCTTGCACACCCGACCGCAATTACTCGCCCAACAACTCCGCCACGAACTCCATCCCCTCGACCCGCTCCGCTACCGTCTTGATGATCATGACAACCGGCACGCCGAGCAACAAGCCCCACATCCCCCACAGCCAGCCCCAGAACAGCAGGCTGACAAACACGGCCGCCGGGTTCATCTTGGCGATCTTGCCGGTCATCCAGGTCGTGACGACCATGCCGACCAGCGTGGCGATGCCCATCGCGGCGCCGGCGACCAGGATCACCATGCGCAGCGATTCGAATTGCAGGAAGGCGACCAGGCCGGTGGCGGTCGTGATCAGGAGCGGGCCGAAGTACGGCATGATGTGCGCAACGCCCGAGAAGATGGCCCAGGCGCCGGCATTTTCCAGGCCGATCGCACGCAGCGCCACCCACATCAGCAGCGCCAGCAGGATATTGGTCACCAGCAGCATGAACATATAGCTCTGGATCGTGGTGTTGATGTCGTCCAGGATGTGGACGGTCACTTTTTTACGCGTCAGCGAGGGGCCGGTCAGCTTGACCAGCTTGCGCTTGAAGGTGTCCCCGGCAAGCAGCAGGAAAAACACCAGGAACAGCACCATCGTGGCCTGGCTGATGAAGGCGGCGAGGCCCACCGAGCCGGCCAGCAGCCAGTCGGTGACGCGGAAGGCTGGCGCATGCGGCTGCGACAGGGTCGGGCGGCGCTGGACCAGGCGCGCGTCCTTGTTCTGGCCGACGCTGGCGGTGGCCTGCTCGATCTCGGCGGCCGCCTTCTGCATCTGCTGGATGGTCCCCTCCCCGCTGGCGGCGGACGCGAGCAGCTTGGTGACCTTG
>Ga0308169_10001779_pt1 | contig 24163 bp, 20 predicted proteins | sample PhyBR1_2_FD_202139 | JGI IMG/M metagenome (GOLD analysis project Ga0308169, IMG submission 202139) | Phyllosphere microbial communities from UC Gill Tract Community Farm, Albany, California, United States - DLSLSB.R1 | ecosystem: Host-associated > Plants > Phyllosphere > Unclassified | place...
CATTCCTCGGTAATACGGCGGAACAGGTGATTGATCATCTGCGTTGCGATCTGCTGGCGCTTAAGCCGGACGATTTCAAATCGCCGATTGACCTGGATGATGAAGAGGATGAGGAGGATTAATCCTCCTCAGAAACAGAGAGGGCGGCTGATTAGCCGCCCTTTTTTATTACAGCGCTTTGAGAATCGCTTCCACGCTGGCTTTGGCATCGCCAAACAGCATCTGGCTATTCTCTTTGAAGAACAGCGGATTCTGCACCCCGGCATAGCCAGTGTTCATTGAGCGTTTGAACACTATCACGTTGTGCGCCTTCCACACTTCCAGCACCGGCATGCCCGCAATCGGACTGCGGGGATCATCCTGCGCCGCCGGGTTGACCGTGTCGTTAGCACCGATGACCAGCACCGTGTCGGTGTCACTGAAATCGTCGTTGATCTCATCCATCTCCAGCACCACGTCATAAGGCACTTTCGCCTCTGCCAGCAGCACGTTCATGTGACCCGGCAGACGCCCCGCCACCGGATGGATACCGAAGCGCACTTTGATGCCAAGCGCACGCAGTCGGGCAGTCATTTCCGCGACCGGATACTGCGCCTGCGCTACCGCCATGCCGTAGCCTGGGGTGATAATCACCGAGCTGGAAGCCTTGAGCATCTCAGCGGTCTCTTCAGCCGTAATCTCACGATGCTCGCCCGCTTCCTGACTTTCATCGCCACTGCTGGCTTCAGTACCAAAGCCGCCCGCGATCACGCTGATAAACGAACGGTTCATCGCTTTACACATAATGTAGGAGAGGATCGCACCGGATGACCCCACCAGCGCACCGGTCACAATCAGCAGATCGTTGCTCAACATGAAACCGGCAGCGGCGGCGGCCCAGCCTGAATAGGAGTTAAGCATCGATACCACGACCGGCATATCCGCGCCGCCGATCGACGCGACCAGATGCCAGCCAAACGCCAGCGCAATCACCGTCATCAGCAAGAGTGCAAACACCTGCACAGCCGTGCTGCTGGTGTTAACAAACCACAGCAGCAGCAGGAACGAAACCACCAGCGCCAGCAGATTCAGCTTGTGACGATGCGGTAACGCTAACGGCCGTGAAGAGATTTTGCCGCACAGTTTGCCAAACGCCACCAGCGAGCCGGTGAAGGTGACGGCACCGATAAAGATACCGATAAACACTTCGCTGAGATGGATATTCTCCATCACCGCTGGCAGGCCAGGCGCATGGTCGATATAGCTGTTGATGCCCACCAGCACCGCGGCCAGGCCGACAAAGCTGTGCAGAATCGCCACCAGTTCCGGCATTTCCGTCATTTCGACTTTCTTCGCCAGACGAATGCCGATAGCGCCGCCAATGACCATCGCCAGCAGGATCCAGACCACATTACCGCTGTCCGGGCCAAATATGGTGGCGATCAGCGCAATCGCCATGCCGCTGATACCGAAAATATTACCCCGCTTAGAGGTCTCATGACGCGAAAGACCAGCAAGGCTACAGATGAACAGAATCGCAGCCACAATATAGGCTGCAGTGACTAATCCGCCAGACATGTATTACCCCTTACGAAACATTTTCAGCATGCGCTGGGTGACGGTGAAGCCACCAAAGATATTGATGCTGGCAATCAGCACGGCAATAAAGGAGATAAAGGTGACCCAGCCACCGTGGCCCATCTGCAAGACCGCACCGATAACGATGATGCCGGAAATAGCATTGGTTACGGACATCAGCGGTGTATGCAGCGCATGACTGACGTTCCAGACCACGTAATACCCCACCACGCAGGCGAGCGCGAACACGGTAAAATGGGAGAGGAAGTCGGCCGGTGCCACGTTTGCCAGGCAGCCAAACAGCACGATAGCCAGGGCGATCAGCAGATATTTACGCCATGGTGAAACGGGCTTCGCCTCAATTTTTTCTGACGGCTTCGCAGCGGCAGCGGCAGCCTGTGGCGCGGCGGAGACCTGAATTGGCGGGGCCGGCCAGGTCACTTCGCCATCGCGTACCACGGTGACGCCACGCACCACCACATCTTCGAAATCGACCTGGATTTCGCCATTTTTCTCTTTACACAGCAGCTTGATCAGATTGACCAGATTGGTGCCGTAGAGCTGGGAGGATTGTGTCGCCAGACGGCTGGGCAGATCGGTGTAACCGATGATTTTCACGCCATTCGGCGTGACGGTAACCTGGTCAGCGACGGTCAGCGCACAGTTGCCGCCGGTCTGCGCCGCCAGATCAACAATGACGCTGCCCGGCTTCATGCTGGCGACCATCTCTTCGGTGATCAGTTTCGGAGCCGGTTTGCCTGGGATCAGCGCCGTGGTGACAATGATGTCCACGTCTCTGGCCTGACTGGCAAACAGCGCCATCTCAGCTTTGATGAAAGCCTCGGACATGACTTTGGCATAGCCGTCGCCGCTGCCCGCTTCCTCTTCAAAGTCGAGCTCAAGGAATTCGGCGCCCATACTCTGCACCTGCTCTTTGACTTCGGGACGGGTATCAAACGCCCGGACAATCGCGCCCAGGCTGCCCGCTGCGCCAATCGCGGCCAGCCCGGCAACACCGGCCCCAATCACCATCACTTTTGCCGGTGGCACTTTACCGGCTGCCGTGATCTGACCGGTAAAGAAGCGGCCAAATTCATGGGCGGCTTCGACAATGGCGCGATAACCGGCAATGTTCGCCATAGAGCTCAGGGCATCCAGCGACTGCGCCCGTGAGATACGCGGCACTGAATCCATGGCCATTACCGTGACCTGACGTGCGGCCAGCTTTGACAGCAGTTCGGGATTCTGTGCGGGCCAGATAAAACTGACCAGCGTGCTGCCCGCACGCGTCAGCGCAATCTCTTCGTCATCCGGCGCATTCACCTTCAGCACGATATCGGACTGCCAGACCTGCTCTCTGTCGCTGAGTGTGGCACCGGCTGCGATATAGCTTTCATCATCGAAGCTGGCGCGTTTACCGGCGTCATGCTCAAGGGTGACGCTGAAACCCAGCTTGATGAGTTGTTCCACGGTCTTAGGCGTGGCGGCCACGCGCGACTCGTTTGGCAACCTTTCCTTGGGTATTCCAATTAACATAGTGTTTCCTTTCATCGGTTAAAGGATGATGGCCCGAACCTGCACCACGAGAGCGCGACTGAAACGCGATTTCAGCCGCTTTTGGACGAAACGCAGGTATTTCAAAGTGTTTATAACCTACTGAAAATGTGACGAGCGATCTACAGCGACTACGCAGAGTGATGACATTCACCCAATTATGCAGTGTTCTGTTAAGAAACCTGCGTTATCCCACTGCAAAATAGTCTCACAGGCAGATAATCTGCCAGAGATAATTGTACCAGGACGAATTAATCAACAACAAAAACCTTTATTTAACAATGCATTAACTGTTTTAGCGCTAATAGTTACCGCTTTTAGTGGTAACTGTCACTAAAACTGGCCATAACTGCGTTTGATGACAAACAAATGAAAAAATCATGGTTGAATAACGCGATCTGACACAAAAAATCGCTGCGACAGTCTGTTTATAACATGCAATAATCAGCGGCTATTCTGTTATACATCAAGAGTCCAGCACGTTTTCGTACTCATTTTTGCGTAAGGCGAAGGATTATTTTTATGAAGCTGAAGAACACTATTCTGGCGACCACTCTGTTGTCCCTGCTGGCAGCCAACGCATTCGCTGCGCAGGAACTTACGCCAGAAAAAGCGGCCGCGTTGAAGCCATTCGAACGTATTAATATCACCGGCCGTTTCAACGCAATTGGCGACGCTGCCGATGCGGTATCTAAGCGTGCAGATCAGATGGGCGCTGCCTCTTATTACATCCAGGCGATCAACGACAGCAACGGTAACAGCGGTAACTGGCGCGTTACGGCTGACCTCTATAAAGCCGATGCCCCGGCAGCCACAGAGTCAACGACTTACCGTCGTTTCAACGGCGTAAACGAACTGCCAAAAGCAGAAGCGTATAAACTCGAACCCTTCGATACCGTTTCGGTCAGCGGCTTCTTTGCCAGCCAGCCGGATGTAAACGACGCAATTTCGAAAGCCGCAAAACAGAAAGGCGCAGCCTCCTTCTTTATCGTTCGCCAGATCGATGCCAACAGCGGCGGCAATCAGTATGTCACCGCCTATGTCTATAAAGCGGATGCTAAAGAGCGCGCGGTGCAGACACCAAATGCGATTCCTGCCGATTCAGAAGCGGGTAAAGCCGCACTGGCAACCGGTGGCGCTGCGGCGGCTAACGTAGAGATTCCAGGCGTGGCCTCGTCTGAAACGCCAAGCAACAAAGTGGGCCGTTTCTTCGAAACCCAAAGCTCTACCGGCAAGCGCTATACCGTTAATCTGCCAAACGGCAAATCGGTGCAGGAAGTGAATGCCATTACTGCTGCGCAGATGCAGCCGTTCGATACCGTAACCTTCACCGGTCACTTCGGTACGCCAACTGAGATTTCAGAAGAAGTGGCGAAGCGTGCGGCGGACAAAGGTGCCAAGTTCTACCACGTTACCCGTCAGTGGCAGAACCAGAGTGGCGGTAACCTGACCGTCACGGCTGACCTGTTTAAGTAATCCTTCTCAGGGCGGCGCCTGCCGCCCTGCTGTTTGCATAATTCCTGCGCTGTTTTGCATAGTCACGCATTGCCATCCCCTGCCACACTCCGTAAAATCCTTCGCCTGTTTTACCGGATATTGTCCCTGTATTGTGCCTTTGGTGTGACATAACCCAGCGACAGAATCCGATTTACCCAGCCATATATGCTAGCGGGAAGGTTGTTTTGGAGAAAAAATTAGGTCTCGGTGCGCTGACGGCGCTGGTGCTCAGCTCTATGCTGGGCGCAGGCGTGTTCAGTCTGCCGCAAAATATGGCTGCAGTGGCCGGTCCGGCGGCGCTGCTGCTGGGCTGGCTGATTACCGGCGTCGGCATCATCTTTCTGTCGCTGGCGATGCTGCTGCTGACCCGCCTTAAACCCGAGCTGGATGGCGGCATCTTTACCTATGCCCGTGCCGGCTTCGGCGAGCTGATGGGCTTCTGCTCCGCGTGGGGCTACTGGCTGTGCGCCGTGATCGCCAACGTCTCCTATCTGGTGATTGTCTTCTCTGCCCTGAGCTTCTTCACCGATACGCCGGACCGGATTATCTTTGGCGATGGCAACACCTGGCAGGCGATGCTGGGTGCCTCCGTGCTGTTGTGGCTGGTTCACTGGCTGGTGCTGCGCGGCGTGCAGACCGCTGCCAGCATTAATCTGATGGCGACGCTCGGCAAGCTGGTGCCGCTGCTGCTGTTTATTGTGCTGGCGGTGATGGCGTTCAACTATGATCGCTTCCGCTTTGACTTTTCCGGCGTCACGCTGGGACAACCGCTATGGGAGCAGGTCAAGCAGACCATGCTGATTACCCTGTGGGTCTTTATCGGCGTCGAGGGGGCGGTGGTGGTCTCTGCACGCGCGCGCCAGAAAAAGGATGTGGGCCGGGCTACATTATTCGCCGTGCTGGCAGCGTTGCTGGTCTATCTGCTGGTGACACTGCTGTCGCTTGGCGTGGTTCCACGCGCTGAACTGGCTCAGATGCGTAACCCCTCCATGGCGGGATTGATGACCCGACTGATGGGCAACTGGGGCGATGCGGTGATTGCGGTGGGTCTGGTTATCTCGGTGTGCGGTGCCTATCTGAGCTGGACGATTATGGCCGCTGAAGTGCCGCTGATTGCCGCGCAACAGGGTGCATTTCCACGCAGTATCGCCCGGCAAAACCGCCATAACGCGCCAGCCGCCTCACTGTGGCTGACCAACGGCAGTATTCAGCTCTGCCTGATCCTGATTGCCCTGACCGGTGCGAACTACAACAACCTGCTGACTATCGCCTCTGAGATGATTCTGGTGCCCTATCTGCTGGTGGGGTTATATCTGATCAAAGTGGTACGCGGACAGCATAAGCCGCTGGCGATGGCGACCGGTATCGGTGCCAGCCTGTATGGCATCTGGCTGCTTTACGCCTCGGGGCCATTGCACCTGATGATGTCAGTGGTGCTCTATACACCGGGCCTGCTGCTGTTTCTGTTTGCACGACGCGGTGGCCGCGCAGAGTTTGCGCTGACCTCGCTGGAGCGGATTGCAATGGGATTGCTGATTGCCGCGACGCTGCCCGCCGTATGGCAACTGACGACTTAGCGCCCGGCCCGGCAGGCGTAATGGTTGCAGGCAGTGCGAACCCGGCCAGCGCGGAGCAACCAGGTGTACAGATAGTCCGTGAGGATGGTGAGCACTGCCCAGGTTCAGACTGAGAAATCAGATAGCCAGATGGGAAAGGCTCTTAGTGCGACTGCACAGGTATTGAGACACACAGCAGGTCATCCTGCTGTGTCAGATTCAGCGGCCTGGAATATTCATGATGGATCGCGTCCAGCTGCTCCGCCGAAAGCGGATAAGGAAGCTGAATATCGAAGCGACTAATCTGCTGTTGTTCCGCAAGGGTAATCAGGCGCGCGATATTAATTTCGTCGCTGACCTGAGTAGAAATGATTTGTAATGCTAATTCTTTTAACGGGTCGTCACTGCCCTGTAAGCGGTGTGCCGATTTACGTGTCACCATGCCAAATATCGGCATCACACCATAAATAGCATCGACGAAGCTCCAGCGCTTTTTGCAGGAAGCGGAGAGAAAGTCACTGTAATTGAAGCAGATGCGGTCGGGGTATATGGCTGATGCCAGCTCTTTATCAGACACACTAACGCTCCTCATGATAATCATCAATATCCCAAACCTGGCGCAAAAAGGCCGCGCTAATGATTGCACATTTTGCCGGTTATATACCAGCAAGCCACGGATATTTCGTGCGGTAACGTAGAGCTCAGGACCAGGAAAAGATATGCTTCCGTCCATCCCTGTCTCTGCTTTGTGAACTATGAACAAAATTGTTTATGTAGAAGATGAACCCGAAGTGGGCTCACTGATTGCGGCCTATCTGGGTCGTCATGATATTGAGGTGATTGTCGAGATGCGCGGCGACCGTGCTGAAGCGGTCATTGCCGAACAGCAGCCCGATCTGGTGATGCTGGATATCATGTTACCAGGCAAAGATGGCATGACTATCTGCCGTGACCTGCGGGCCAACTGGCAGGGGCCGATCGTGTTGCTCACCTCACTGGACAGCGACATGAACCATATTCTGGCCCTGGAGATGGGTGCGCAGGATTACATTCTGAAAACCACGCCGCCGGCGGTACTGCTGGCCCGCCTGCGCCTTCATCTGCGTCAGTCGCAGCAGGGACAGCCGGACGATGCGCCCAGCGCACCCGCCGCCAACCGTATGCTGCGTTTTGGCTCGCTGACCATCGATGCGCTGAACCGCCAGGTCACGCTGTTTGACGAGCAGATCGCCCTTTCCACCGCGGATTTCGATCTGCTGTGGGTACTCGCCAGCCATGCGGGCCAGACGCTTAACCGTGATGCGCTGCTGAAAACGTTGCGCGGGGTCAGCTATGACGGCCTTGACCGCAGCATCGACGTGGCTATCTCCCGGTTGCGCAAAAAGCTGCACGACAGCGCCACCGAGCCGTTCCGCATTAAAACCATTCGTAACAAAGGCTATCTGTTTGCGCCCCAGGCCTGGGATACCCGCGGACTATGAGAAAGCTTTTTATTCAGTTTTATCTGCTGCTGTTTGTCTGCTTTCTGGTGATGGCGCTGCTGGTGGGGCTGGTCTACAAGTTCACCGCTGAACGTGCGGGCCGCCAGTCGATGAATGACCTGATGGCCAGTTCGCTCTACCTGATCCGCAGCGAACTGCGCGAGATCCCGCCGCGTGACTGGAATAAAACCATCAAGAGTCTCGATCTCGGCCTGTCGTTCGACCTGCACATCGAGCCGATGAATAAATATCAGCTTGATGAAGGCAACATGCGTCGGTTGCGCGCCGGAGAGATCGTGGCGCTCGACGATCAATACACCTTTTTGCAGCACATTCCGCGCAGCCACTACGTATTGTCAGTCGGGCCGATTCCCTATCTCTTCTATCTGCATCAGATGCGACTGCTGGATATTGCCCTGCTGATCTTTATAGGTATGTCACTGGCGCTGCCGGTGTTTATCTGGCTGCGCCCCCACTGGCAGGAGATGCAGCGACTGGAAAAAGCGGCTCAGCGCTTTGGCCGTGGCGAGCTGGACGTGCGCACCCATTTTGACAGCACCTCCAGCCTGTTCCGGCTCGGCATCGCCTTTAACCAGATGGCCGAGAACATCAATACGCTGGTTGCCAGTAAGAAGCAGCTGATAGACGGTATTGCGCATGAGCTACGCACACCGCTGGTGCGCCTGCGTTACCGGCTGGAGATGAGCGACAACCTCACGGATGGCGAACGGGTGGCGCTGAATCGCGACATCGGCCAGCTCGAAAGCCTGATTGAGGAGCTGCTGACCTATGCGCGTCTTGATCGGCCGCGCGTCGATCTCAATCTGAAATCGCTGGATTTAGCCAACTGGCTGCGCGAGCGGCTTGACGATTTCCGCACCATTAATCCCGACGTGCGGCTCGACCTTGAGCTGCCGCAGCGTGAAAACATCGGCATTTCTGATACCCGCCTGATGGAGCGGGTACTGGATAACCTGGTAAACAATGCGCTGCGTTATGCGCAACAGCGGCTGCGCGTCAGTTTGTGGTTCGACGGTCCGATAGGGTGTCTGCAGGTGGAAGATGACGGTCCCGGCATTCCGCCTGAAGAGCGTGAACGGGTTTTCGAACCCTTTGTCCGGCTGGACCCCAGCCGCGATCGCGCTACAGGCGGCTGCGGACTGGGACTTGCGATTGTGCACTCTATTGCCCAGGCGCTGAGCGGCAATGTGACTATTGAATCCAGTCCGCTGGGCGGCGCCAGCGTTCGCTTTTGCTGGCCGGTTGATCTAACCTTGCGGGAAATTCCGCTGCGTTAAAAACCACAAGGAGTCTTACGTGACCTCAGCGTATCAACAACTTACCAAGACGTTCCAGCGCCTTTCCCGTTTCAGCCACGTCACGGCCATCGCCGGATGTGACATGCAAACCACCATGCCGCCAGGCGGCAGTCAGGCGCGTGGTGAAGCGCTGGCCGAAATGAGCGTGTTGCAGCACCAGATCCTTACTGCCCCGCAGGTTGGTGAGTGGCTCAGGGCCGCAGAGCAGCAGTCACTCAACGATGTTGAGCGGGCCAATCTCAACGAGATGCAGCGCGCTTACCAGCAGGCCACCCTGCTGCCTGATGATTTTGTTGAAGCCAAATCAATCGCCGGTTCGGTATGTGAACATGCATGGCGCACTCAGCGTCCCGCCAACGACTGGCAGGGCTTCGCCGCCAATCTCAAAGAGGTGGTGCGTCTGAGCCGCGAAGAGGCCCAGCGCCGCGCCGACGCCACTGGCTGCTCGCGTTACGATGCGCTGCTGGATCTTTATGAACCGGGGATGACCCGCGCCCGGCTGGATGAAACTTTTGGCGAACTGAAAACCTGGCTGCCCGATCTGTTACAGCAGGTCGTGGAAAAACAGGCGCAGCAGACTGTTGTCACGCCGCAGGGGCCGTTCGCCCTGCCTGCTCAGCGTCAGCTCGGCCTGAGCATCATGGAAACGCTGGGTTTCGACTTTAACCATGGCCGGCTGGATATCAGTGCGCATCCCTTCTGCGGTGGCGTGCCGGAAGATGTGCGCATTACCACCCGTTACAACGAGAATGAGTTTCTCAGCGCCCTGATGGGCGTGATCCACGAAACCGGCCACGCCCGTTATGAGCAAAATCTGCCGCAGCAGTGGCGCGGGCAGCCGGTGGCGCTGGCGCGCTCCACCGCTATCCACGAATCACAAAGCCTGTTTATGGAGATGCAGCTTGGTCGCAGCCGCGAATTCCTGCAGCGCATTCTGCCGCAGGTGATCGCCACCTTTGGCGACCAGCCTGCCCTGCAGGCGGATAATTTTGTGCGCCTGACCCAGCAGGTTAAGCCTGGCCTGATCCGGGTTGACGCCGATGAGCTCAGCTATCCGGCGCATGTCATTCTGCGTTATGAAATCGAGCAGGCGCTGATTGAAGGCGAGATTGAGGTTGAGGATATCCCGGCGCTGTGGGATGAGAAGATGATGCAGTCGCTGGGTCTGGATACCCGGGGTAACTACCGCGATGGCTGTATGCAGGATATCCACTGGACCGACGGCGCCTTTGGCTACTTCCCGACCTATACGCTGGGCGCGATGTACGCCGCACAGCTGTTCCGCTCGGTACATCTTGCGATTCCTCAGCTCAGCGAGCTGATTCAGCACGGTGAGCTGCAGCCGGTATTCGACTGGCTGCAACAGAACATCTGGCAGCACGGCAGCCGTTTCTCTACCGATCAGCTGCTGATCAACGCCACCGGCGAAGCGCTGAATCCGGCTTTCTTCCGCCAGCACCTTGAACAACGTTACCTGAATAGCTAAGCTCTCGGGCGGTCTGCTGACCGCCCTTTCCCGCCTTTGTACAATCGGTTACACGCCGATACCAAACACCCACGGACACCGTTCATTGATATCCCTATAGTCTCTTCACCGGCCCCGCAGTGGGCTACACATGAAAAAATAGTCTTCGAGGGATTTGCAATGAAAAAATTATTTGCACTGGTTGTCGCCGCTGCTATGGGTATGTCTTCTGTTGCTTTCGCTGCTGACACCACAGCTGCTCCAGCTGCTGCGCCAGCCGCAACAACCACTACTACCGCTGCAGCACCGGCTAAAACCGTTCACAAAACTGCGCACAAGAAACACCATAAAGCGGCTCAGAAAGCGCAGGCTGCTAAGAAACACCACAAAAAAGCTGTGAAAAAAGATGCCGCGCAGAAAGCGCAGGCTGCTAAAAAAGTTCACCACAAAAAAGTAGCTAAACCTGCTGCACAGAAAGCCCAGGCCGCTAAAAAAGTTCACCACAAAAAAGCCACTAAACCAGCTGCTCAGAAAGCCCAGGCCGCTAAAAAAGTTCACCACAAAAAAGCCACTCAGCCAGCCGCTCAGAAAGCCCAGGCTGCTAAAAAAGTTCACCACAAAAAAGTAGCTAAACCAGCTGCACAGAAAGCTCAGGCTGCTAAAAAAGTTCACCACAAAAAAGTTGTGAAACCAGCAGCTAAAAACTAAGGTCGCCTTCAGCGCACGGCCACGAGATGATGATTAAAAACACCCGGTTCTGCCGGGTGTTTCTTTACTGGAGTCGATGATATGGTGCGTCGCTATCGCTTCGAAATTATTCTGCTGGTGATGATCCTGTGTGGCATTGTTGCAGCAAGCTTTTTTGTTTAACCGCTGTAGCGTACTGATTAACCAATAAAACTCCCTTTTTCAACGCTCACCGACTATAGTTACCGTACTTACGTAATAACAATAACGTTAATTTTTTCTCGCCATTGAGATTTCTATGCGCCTGGCTACCCTGTTAATGGTTGGACTCTTCAGCTTTGCCACCACGGTTCATGCCGATGATGACGATGACTCGCCTACTCCTGCTGAAATTAAGATGCTGTTTTTCGGTAAGGATCATCGCCAGGCAATCACCGATATTACCGCTGCCCCCTGGGATGCCATTGGTCAGCTGGAAACCGAAAGCGGCAACCTCTGTACTGCCACACTCATCTCTCCGCATCTGGCGCTGACCGCCGGACACTGTCTGCTTGCTCCGCCGGGTAATTTCGATAAGCCGGTTGCGCTGCGATTTATGGCCAGCGATAAAGGCTGGCGCTACGAGCTTCATGATATTGATGCGCGAGTTGAACCCTCGCTGGCGTCAAAGTTAAAAGCGGACGGTGAAGGCTGGATCGTGCCGAGCAGTGCAGCACCCTATGATTACGGCATCGTGATTTTACGCAATCCGCCCTCAGCGATTACGCCTATTCCGCTGTTCGATGGCTCACGCAGCGATCTCACTGCGGCGCTGAAGCTGACCGGACGCAAAGTGACGCAGGCGGGCTATCCGGCTGATCATCTGGACACGCTTTACTCCCACAGCGATTGCCTGATCACCGGCTGGGCGCAGCGCGCCGTGCTGTCGCATCAGTGTGACACCCTGCCAGGTGACAGTGGTTCGCCACTGCTGCTCAACAGCGATAAAGGCTGGCAGTTAATCGCGGTACAAAGCTCAGCACCGGCAGCGAAAGATCGCTACCTGGCTGATAACCGCGCGATTTCGGTCACCTCGTTTAAAGATAAGCTGGAATCCCTGGCGCAGTAGCCCGCACTCTTACCCTCATTATCGGATGCGCGCCGGTTACGGCGCGCATCCCGGCGTTTAACCCGCTATCTGCTCCATCATCTGCAGAATACGCTTATCTGAGATGGGATAAGGCGTACCCAGCTGCTGAGCAAAATAACTGATACGCAGCTCTTCGATCATCCAGCGGATATTTTGCACCTCTTCATCATCCTGACGCTGCGGCGGCAACTTGTTGCGCCACGCCTGATAAGCCTGCTCCACTGCCTGCACTTTTAACATCCGCGCACGATCGCTGTGCGGATCGGCAGGCAGTTTTTCCAGTCGGCGCTCAATCCCATGCAGATAACGCAGCGTATCGGCCAGTCGCTGCCAGCCGTTGCCGGTGACAAAGCCGCGATAAACCAGGCCACTTAACTGCGCTTTGATGTCAGATAACGCCAGCGCCATGGTCATATCGACCCGGCCCTTCAGACGCTTATTGATGTTGAAGACTGCCGTCAGGATCTGCTCGACCTGCTTCGCGATGGTCACCACGGTTTCATTGAGTTCGCCGCGCACTTTGTCACGCAACTGCTCAAACGAGGTTTGATCCCAGGCCGGACCGCCCGCTTCCCCCATCAGCTTGTCGATGCCACAGGCGATGCAGTCGTCAATCAGCTCCAGCACTTTGCCATAAGGGTTAAAGTAGAGTCCGAGCTTGGCTTTGTTCGGCAGCTTCTCGTGCAGATATTTAACCGGTGACGGCACATTCAGCAGCAGCAGGCGACGCTGACCGCGCCACATCATTTTTTGCTGCTCCTGCTCGCTGTCAAACAGACGAATGGCGACGCTCTCTTTCTCGTCGACCAGCGCAGGCCAGGCTTTAACCTGGTAGCTGCCGCGCTTCTGTTCATAACTGCGTGGCAGATCGCCAAAACTCCAGATATGCAGCCCGCTCTGCTCCAGCCCGTCATCCGCCACTTTCGACAGCGTTTCCTGCACTTTGTCTTTCAGCTGTGCCTTAAGCGCAGTGAGATCTTTGCCTTCCAGCAGTTTACGGTTGTGCTCGTCGACTACCCGGAACGTCATTTTCAGATGATCGGGCACCTGTTCCCACTGCCAGTTTTCCCGCTCCAGCGTGACGCCGGTCATGCGGCGAAATTCCCGCGCCAGCGCATCAGGCAGCGGCATCTCCATCGCTTTCACTCTTCCTAAGAACGCCTCGGCGTAGTTGGGCGCAGGCACCAGGTTGCGTCGCAGCGGCTTGGGCAGCGACTTAATCAGTGCGATGATTAGTTCACGGCGTACACCGGGGATCTGCCACTCAAAACCGCTATCCTCTACCTGGTTCAGCAGCGGCAGCGGAATATGTACCGTCACGCCATCCGCATCTGCGCCCGGCTCAAACTGATAACTCAGCTTCAGTTTGAGGTTGCCCTGATGCCAGAAGTTGGGGTAGTCGAGCTGACTGACTTTATCCGCGCCCTCTTTGATCAGCATCTGCTTGTCGAAATTCAGCAGTTCTGCGTTTTCGCGACTGGCCTGTTTCCACCAGCTGTCGAAATGCTTCGCCGAGACCACCTCTTTGCCAATGCGCTGGTCATAAAAAGCAAACAGCGTTTCGTCATCGACCAGAATGTCGCGACGACGGGATTTGTGTTCCAGATCTTCCACTTCGCTGCGCAGCTTCTGGTTTGCGCGGAAGAAGGCGTGTCGGGTCTGCCAGTCGCCCTCCACCAGCGCGTGACGAATAAACAGTTCACGGCTCAGGGTGGGATCGATGCTGCCATAGTTAACTTTACGGGCGGCGACAATCGGCAGGCCATAGAGCGTGACTTTTTCGCTGGCCATCACCGCGCCCTGCGATTTCTCCCAGTGCGGTTCACTGTAGCTGCGCTTGATCAGATGCTGTGCCAGCGGCTCAATCCACTCCGGTTCAATACGGCCCGCCGTGCGGCCCCACAGGCGGCTGGTCTCGACCAGTTCCGCCACCATGGTCCACTTCGGCGGCTTTTTAAACAGCCCGGAGCCAGGGAAGATCGCGAAGCGGGTATTGCGCGCGCCGGTATACTCCTGCTTATCGGTATCTTTCTGCCCGATATGCGACAGCAGACCACTTAACAGCGCGCAGTGGACGGGCTGCAGCTCAGCCGGTTCACTGTTAACCGGAATGCCGAGTTCACGCACCACCTGCCGCAGCTGGGTGTAGATATCCTGCCATTCCCGCACGCGCAGATAGTTAAGGAAATCGCTTTTGCACTGGCGGCGGAAAACATTCCCGGACAGCGCTTTCTGCTGCTCCGCCAGATAGTTCCAGAGGTTCACATAGGCGAGGAAGTCGGAGTCTTTGTCGGCAAAGCGCCGGTGCTTTTCATCGGACGCCTGTTTTTTATCTGCCGGACGCTCACGCGGGTCCTGAATCGACAGGCCTGCGGTGATAATCATCACTTCACGCACGCAGCCAAATTTCTGCGCTTCCAGCACCATCCGCGCCAGGCGGGGATCCACCGGCAACTGCGCCAGCTGACGCCCGGAACCGGTGAGCTTATAGTGACCGGTCTCTTCGTTCAGGGTCAGCGCGCCCAGCTCTTCCAGCAGGCGGACGCCATCCTGGATATTGCGCTTATCGGGCGCTTCCACAAACGGGAAGGCAGCGATATCGCCGAGGCCCAGCGAGGTCATCTGCAGGATCACTGACGCCAGGTTGGTGCGCAGGATTTCAGGATCGGTAAAGGCCGGACGACTCAGGAAGTCATCTTCCGCGTAGAGACGGATACAGATACCGTCTGATACGCGGCCGCAACGCCCTTTACGCTGGTTGGCAGACGCCTGTGATATCGGTTCAATCGGCAGGCGCTGCACTTTGGTACGGAAACTGTAACGACTGATACGCGCCGTACCGGGATCGATCACATATTTAATCCCCGGCACCGTCAGTGAGGTTTCCGCGACGTTGGTCGCCAGCACGATACGACGGCCACTGTGCGACTGAAACACCCGGTTCTGTTCGGCGTTCGACAGCCGTGCATAGAGCGGCAGCACTTCGGTGTGTGGCAGATCGCGTTTGTTCAGCGCGTCGGCGGTATCACGTATTTCACGCTCACCACTCATGAAGATCAGGATATCGCCCCGACTTTCCCGGCCCAGCTCATCTACGGCATCAAAAATCGCCTGCAGCTGGTCACGATCGCCATCATCCGCCTCTTCGATCACCGGCCGATAGCGCACTTCAACCGGATAGGTCCGGCCTGAGACTTCAATCACCGGCGCATTATTGAAATGACGCGAGAAACGCTGTGGATCGATGGTGGCGGAAGTGATAATCACTTTCAGATCGGGGCGACGCGGCAACAGCTCTCGCAGATAACCGAGCAGGAAATCGATATTCAGGCTGCGTTCGTGCGCTTCATCAATAATGATGGTGTCATATTGCATCAGCAGACGATCCTGCTGGATCTCTGCCAGCAGAATCCCGTCGGTCATCAGTTTAATCTGCGTCAGGTCGCTGACCTGGTCGTTAAACCGCACTTTATAGCCGACGCAGCCGCCCAGCGAAGTGCTGAGCTCATCGGCAATGCGGTTCGCCACGGTACGCGCGGCCAGACGGCGCGGCTGCGTATGACCAATCAGACCCGTCACACCACGTCCCAGCGCCAGACAGATTTTCGGCAGCTGCGTGGTTTTGCCCGAGCCGGTTTCACCGGCGACAATCACTACCTGGTGATCGCGAATCGCCTCAGCAATATCCTGCTGCTTCTGACTGACCGGCAGATTGTCCGGGAAGGTAATGGCTGGCGTGGCCGCACGGCGCTGGGCCACGCGCTGCTCGGCAGCGATAAAATCCTGCTCAAGCTCGCTGGCAATGCCCTGCTGTGCCTCGGGATTTTTAGCTTTTCTGGCACCCTGTAAACGGCGCTGTAACCGCTGGCGATCGCGCAGCATTACACCGTCGAGGCGTGACCAGAGCGCTGCCAGTGGGGAAGTATCGGGAGATGACATAATAGTGACGTACCTTACTCAGACGGTGTCGCTGCCTGAAGCAGCGCCCTGCAAGCCGGGATAACCAGCTGATTCAATAAAAAATAATTGCGCGCATCATAGCACATTCTGAACTGTTCCGGCGGCTGGCCCCGGTTACGCTTATTCAATAAATTCGAACATGGGTCTCGAAATATTGCGCTTTCACCGCGCCATCGATAACCGTAGAGTGTAAACCATTGAGCGGAAAGTCTTCCGCGTAACAGACAGGAAACCACCATGAGCAAAGTTTTAGTTCTGAAATCAAGCATTCTTGCAGGCTACTCACAATCAAGCCAGCTCGCTGACTTCTATATCGAACAGGCAAAGGCCCAGGGTAAAGAGGTTACCGTACGTGACCTGGCGGCTAACCCAATTCCGGTACTTGATGGCGAGTTAGTGGGTGCAATGCGTCCCTCTGATACCCCGCTGTCACCTCGTCAGCAGGAGGCTCTGGACCTGTCTGATGAACTGATTGCAGAACTGCAGGCTCATGATGAAGTGGTGATTGCCGCGCCAATGTACAACTTCAACATCCCGACGCAGCTGAAAAACTATTTCGACCTGATTGCTCGTGCTGGCGTGACGTTCCGTTACACCGAAGCAGGCCCGGAAGGTCTGGTTAAAGGCAAAACGGCAGTCGTTATCTCCAGCCGTGGCGGCATTCACAAAGATACCCCAACTGACCTGCTGACCCCTTACGTCAAGCTGTTCCTGGGCTTCATCGGCATCACTGACGTTGAGTTCGTGTTTGCTGAAGGCATCGCTTACGGTCCGGAAGTGGCCAGCAAAGCGACCGCTGAAGCGAAAGACGCTATCAAGCAGATCGTGACGGCATAAGTCTCACTCATCTCAGGATGAGGCTGTAAAAGACCGGGCCATGCGCCCGGTTTTTTTTCGCCGGTTACTGGCTGCTCTCTGCCGCTTTTCTCAGCCACTGACCATTGATGCCGCGCACATATTCCCCCGCGGCCGCACGGCTCACCAGCTTCTGTCCGGCAATACTGGCGACATCGGCCGTGGAGAGATTATTCTGTTCTGCCAGTCGCTGATACTCCTGCTGACGTCCGGCATTAATACGCTGCACCAGCGCCAGCGTTTCACTATCCTGCGTACGTGCCGCCAGATAGCCGGAGAGCGTTTCACCTGCCCGCCCCGATTGCCGCGCCTGATCCAGCGTCAGTGCCCAGGCAGGCTGCGCCATCGTCAGAGCGAGGAACAGCACCGCGCTTATGCGTTTCATCGTTGCTCTCCTCAGAACAGACCGCTCTGGTTTTTCAATAGCGCTTCCACGTCTTTATCGACTTTGATGTGGATCTCATGTTCGATTTTCACGTTCATGTTGATGGTGATGGGATCTTTAGGTGCCGTGACTTCAATGCGCGGCACGCAGCCGATGCTCAGCAGTCCGGCTGCCAGAACCAGTAGTGCCCTCAGGCTCATGGTGAAGTGTCCTTGTTGGATGGCAAATTCGCATGTTGCTCTAACCAGGATTGCAAATTATCGCCAAAGCGCAGGCTGCGCCAGAGCTGAAACAGGTTTTCCTGATGATGATAGTTGAGATTGACCGTCTGACGACGGTTACTGAACTGGCTGACGCCCTGCACCTGCGCCTCCATGATGAGGTCGCCAAGATTATCCAGATTGATCGTGGCCCAGCTGCGGGAGACTTCCATATAGCGTAACCAGTCCAGCGCGGCGCCCGTCGCCACGTTATTGCGGGTAATCGCATCCGCCATATCTTTATCCAGCCGGAAGGTCAGCGGACCGCTGTTGGCAATCCACCCTTTCTCCACCAGCCAGTGTGGATTATTGAGCCACAGCGGCAGTTCACCGTTGACCTTGCCCGACATGGCAAACTGTTTAGGTTTCAGCGCCGTCACCAGCTCGCTGAGGCTGATATTGCGCAGTGACACCCGGGCTGGCTCATGCTGCGGCATGCGCAAAGCGGGCAGCGTAATTTGTCCGCCCAGCAGATCAAGGCTGACATCCTGCAACGTCAGTGGCGCCTGTTCGGACCACGGCCAGTTACCCTGCAGGTCAGCGCGAATATTCTGCATCGCAAACTGGTTCTTAACCTCGGCAATGCGCAGTGATACCGGGCCATGCTGACCAAACTGCCATTGCTGCTCATGGAATCTGAACGGCAACGAGAAATCGATACCGTTAACCTGGCTGTCAGGCGTCCAGATGCTGCCCTGTTTTACCGTCCAGTGGCCTCCCGCCTGGAAACCCTGCTCACTTGCGGCGGAAAAAGCGACCTGTGCCTGCAAACTGCCGCCCTGGATCTGCATTTTCATGTCGGGGCTGAGCAACGGCTGAAACACTGTCAGCGACTGTGCCGGCCACCAGGCCTGGCCGCGAAGCCGTTCGCCATCCCAGCGGCCGTTAACCCGCAGCGGGCCAACCTTGCCCGCCTGTAAACTGCCTCGCCAGATAAAATAGCCGGGATCACGACCTTTCGCCTCAAAGTCGAGCGTGGAGTCTGCCAGATGTCCGCCATAGCTGAAGCGGGTCTCTCCCGCCTGCAGGCGGAAATGCCCATTGAACGCCGGATGCGCCGCATCACGCTGCCAGTTTACCGGTTTAGTCAGTGTCAGACGCGGTTTTGCAACGTTGACACTGCCATACGCCAGCTGATTAAAACCGGTGGACAAGGTATCCAGATGGATCAGGGTGTCGTGCCAGCCGCCCGTGCCTTTAACATCCCAGCGCGCCTGCAGCGGCAGCATCTCGCCACCTCCCCAGTAGCGCCAGTTCCATTCGCCCTTATCGGGCCAGAAATCATTGGCGCGGCCATCAAGATGCAACCGGAAGCGGCCAAAACTGGCATCGTGCGCATTGAGAATGGCCTGCAGGCGGCCATCAATACCCTGCGAGGAGAGTCGTACGCCCGCCAGCGGCCAGCGCGCTTCGTCCACTTCCAGCGTTGACAGCAACCGGCCCCGCAGGCGCAGCAGCGATTTAGGTTGCAGCACCAGTTGAGGATCGAGCAGCGAGCCGCTGAGCACGCCCGGAATGGAGCCGTAAAGTTGAAGATCGGCCAGCTTGCTTTCGCCGGTTAGCTGAAACGGCAGGTTGCTGTTGGTCAGGCTGAGGTTGCCGGGACCGACGCCAAGCACCACGTTGCCCTTGCCGCCGCGTCCCTGGGTCAGCAGGTTAACGCGACCGCTAATCTGGCTACTTTCAAGGCCCGACTGCCAGTTATCCAGCGTCAGGTTAACAAACCCTGATAGCGGCTGAGCCTCCAGCGGCCAGAAGTATTCGCCCTTTTCAATCCGAATCTGATCGCGGCTGATCTGCCAGGGCAGTCTGAGAAGCGGCCTGGTCACTTCGGCCATCGCCACGCGTAGCTCGCCCTGCTGCTGCTGCCAGTTAAGCGTCAGATGCAGGGGATGCGGCAGTGCGTTCAGCGCCAGCTGTCCGGTCACCTCGCCGTTCACCGGCAGATCAGTGGCAAAGGTGGGTAACGCCAGATGACCACTCAGTGTGACAGGTTCAGGAAGTGCGGGATGGGTGAGCGTCAGGCGACTGATAGCGAGCTGCTGACCGGTCAGCGTTGCCGCCAGCTGCAGATTATCGCCCTGATAACTGAGTTGCTGGCGATCTTTTTCCAGCGTCAGATCCAGCGCGCCCGCATACGTCTGCCACGGCGTAACGATTAATTTGCTCAGATGAACGTCGGCGCCAGGCAGCATTGCCTGCCATTCGGCCAGCGTTTTGGGGGCTGCCGTGCTGTCATCACTGGCAGGTAATTTTTGCAGGCAGGTGCTATCCAGCGTCAGCTCTGACGCATTCAGTTTCCAGCGCGACTGATGCCAGCCCAGCGACACCCCCTTTACCGTTGCCAGGGAGCAATCCCCTGCGAGATAACGAAGTTGTGGCAACCACAGGCCACCCTCCCGCCAGCGCGGTGCGCCCGACAGCTCAATGCGGGTATCTTCAGGTAGCCAGATGCCGACCAGCCGCGGCAGCCATTGCGTAACAGTCAAGATCAGGCCGAGCAGCAGCAGAATCAGCGCCAGAATGGCGGCCAGCCGTCGCCGGAACATCCGTGGCATAAAAGCCATAATCCTTTTCCTTACAGTATCCTGACAACGATGATGGCATGTAATCTGCCAGAGGTGAAGGTCTGCGCCGGACACAAGTCAGCTGTTTCAGCAAAGTCAGTCAGAAAACGTTATCCTTGCTCTATCACCTCTGCAGGAGCACAACGATGAAAATCGCGGTTTACAGCACCAAACATTACGATCAGAAATACCTTGAGCAGGTCAATCAGCAGTTCGGCTTTGAACTGGTGTTTTTTGACTTTTTACTCTCTGAAAGCACCGCCAAAACCGCTGTGGGTTGCGATGCTGTCTGTATCTTTGTAAACGATGACGGCAGTCGCCCGGTGCTGGAAGAGCTGGCCGGGCTGGGTGTGAAATACATCGCGCTGCGCTGCGCCGGTTTCAATAATGTTGATCTGGCTGCTGCAAAAGAGCTGGGTCTGGAGGTGGTGCGCGTGCCCGCCTACTCACCGGAAGCGGTCGCTGAACATACTATCGGCCTGATGATGACCCTGAATCGCCGTATTCATCGCGCTTATCAGCGTACCCGTGACGCAAACTTTTCGCTCGACGGCCTGACCGGTTTCAACATGCATAACAAAACCGCGGGTGTTATTGGTACCGGTAAAATCGGGATCGCGACGATGCGGATTCTGAAAGGTTTTGGTATGCGGCTGCTGGCGTATGATCCCTACCCGAGTGAGCAGGCGCTGGAACTGGGCGCGGAATACGTCGATCTGAAGACGCTGTTTGCTGAATCCCACGTCATTACGCTGCACTGTCCGCTGACGCCGGAGAATCATCATCTGCTCAACGCCGACGCGTTTAAACAGATGCGTGATGGGGTGATGGTGATCAACACCAGTCGTGGTGGTCTGATTGATTCACAGGCGGCGATTGACGCGCTGAAACAGCAGAAAATCGGCGCGCTCGGCATGGATGTTTATGAGAATGAACGTGATCTGTTCTTTGAAGATAAGTCGAATGATGTGATTCAGGACGATGTGTTCCGCCGTCTGTCGGCGTGCCATAACGTGTTGTTCACCGGCCATCAGGCGTTTTTAACCGCCGAAGCGCTGACCGCCATTTCTGAAACGACACTGAATAATCTCAGCCAGCTCGACCGGGGTGAAAACTGCCCGAACCGACTTTCTGCCTGACTGTGCGGGCCGGAGCAATCCGGCCTGATCATCAGCGCGCGCAATTCCCGCCAATTAACGCCTGCTCATCACAGCGACGGCCATTCACTAACTGACACATCCCCACTCTCGAGCCATCCAGCTGATGCGAAAATGCCAGCGTTCCGCCCGCGTTCGAACAGGTGCTTTCTGCCAGGGAAGACATCACCACCCGTGGCTGGATGTGGGCGGCGGTGGCTTGTTGCGGTGGCTCGTTATCATCACTGTTGCTGCTGCAGGCAGAGAGTAATAACGCGGCACCGGCCAGCAAAAAGGTGGCTGCTTTCATCAGTCGGACTCCGGGAAGTGGGGGAAAAGGCTGGCTCAGCATATGTCAGGCAGCACAACGGGTCGAGAGGTGAAACAGCTTTTTACAAAATTCTTCGGCGTCATTTGCAAGCAGAATTATCTTGTTTACCTGTTATCGCTGAACTGTCACCCTTTTTCGGCCCTTATTAATTCGGAGTAAAGCCATGTTAATGGATATGTTAATTCGCATAGCGCTGGCCGGTATTCTCGGCGGCCTGATCGGCATGGAGCGCCAGATGCGGGCCAAAGAAGCGGGACTGCGTACCCATATTCTGGTCGGTATCGGTAGTGCGATGTTTATGCTGGTATCGAAATATGGCTTCGCCGATATGCTCAACAGCGAACATGTAGCACTGGATCCCAGCCGTATTGCGGCACAGGTGGTCAGCGGCATGGGTTTCCTTGGCGCGGGCACCATTATGATTCAGAAGCAGGTGGTGAAAGGCTTAACCACGGCGGCGGGATTATGGGTGACTGCGGCGATTGGTCTGGTGATTGGTAGCGGCATGTATGAGATAGGCATTTATGGCACGGTGCTGGCGCTGGTGGTGCTGGAAGTCTTCCGCCGCCTGAGCCATTTTCTCATCGGTAAACATCATACGCTGCTGGTTTTCCTTAAGCCCAAAAGTGTGCCGCTGGTGCTGCTGGTCATGCAGCGGGAAGGCATTCGCTACGGCAATGTGACGGTGATTAACCGGGATGAGGAGAGTGGTCTGTGTGAGCTCAGTGTTCAGGTGACGCTGTCCCGCAAATCAAACGATGCTCACCTCTACGATAAGGTCATGGAGATCAAAGGAGTTCAGTCGCTGGAGATGATGTAAATCCCTCTCCATAAAAGCCATTCCTGCTGAACCCAGGCCGGTCAGCGGCAGGACGTTGCAGAAGGGAGTCATCCGAACTCACTGCCTTCTGCCCTCTCCATTAAATTCAACTATTACCAGAATCAGAAAATCATGCAGACTGACCTGAGAGATAGAGCCCGCCGGGAATTAATGTCATAATCCGTGATTGTTTATTAAGGTAACCATTTATCCGGGGAAAAATGCGCCAGAACTCTGACCATCGTGACGATACCCTGTCCGCTTCTGCACGTAAAAGTAGCTGGCCGGTATTGAGCATGTTTATCTTTACGCTGATTGCGGGCGCTGTGGCTATCATGATGATCCTGGATCATCGTAATTCCGTGAATAATGCGCTTGAGACCGGACAATGTCTGGCGGTGGAAAGCGCTGAAAGTTTGCTGGAAATGCTCAGACACTTTTTACATCATGCCTATCGCTGGATTTTTAAAGCCTGTGGCTAGCAATACTAAATTCAGTGCAGCAGAAAATGCAGTAATCCGTGTCGGTTGACCAGTAACAAAACGCCGCAATACATAACTGCAACATAGCAGAGTAAAAAGAGTATCAGCGTCAATATAAATCGAACACCATAATTTTTTATATCGTAAGTGTTTTCCGGATGTCTCATAGCCTTTAAACTTTTCTCCGTCCTTATTCACATATATAGCCAGCAACTTAACGATTTGTTACGCTGCCTGCATTGCCATGATGTGCGAAACGATAAAGTCACAGCAGGTCTCTCAGGAAGAAAAGTTATGAGTGTAAAAATTAAAGCCACCCTTTTTAACTTTCACATTCACTTTAATGGCTTTAATTTCACCCGTCTGCTTTGAAAAGCAACAGTTTTGGACGTGGTGATATATGCCAGTAAAATCGTTTCAGATTTAACGGGACACAAAAAACCTGATGTTTGTGCAATTCAGGTGATCTTAATTATAACCCGGCAGTGTCAACGCACATTCAACAGCAAGGTTTTTCAGATTCAGTCGATAATGAAATTAACAGTACATCATGATATTTAACTCCCTGCGAATTTATAGCAACAATTCAAATAGAGTTTTCAGATCAGATAAGCATAAACAGAACTCCGTTTAGGCATGATTGATTAATAGCGGTGCATGCTCTTTTTTTTGTTAACTGGTCGCTCTGATGAAATCTCTGTTAATTATCTCAATCATTTTTATGACTGCGGGTTGTGCGGCAAAAAAAGAGAATGCGCGGGCTGATGCTTACCAGGCATCACCGCCATCCTGCTCTGCGCACAATGATGAAATCGATTGCCAGTGGAAAGATGTGCCAGCCAGCTGACATCGCGTAGTTGAACTCTGTTCGTGTTGTCTCATCCCGCAGTTTTTGGGTAATGACCTGGTAAGGCCTGCCCTCTTTGCTTCATTGAGTACCCCCGCATCGATTTACGTCGCTGCCCCCCCTTAACGGGCAGCCTCTGCCGGATTCGCCGGGCGGCTATCCGCTGATTACTTCACTCCAGTACTGGCATTCGCGGCAACAATCCGTACCATACGCTGCATATTCGTGACACCGCAGTGAAGTGTCTGGCTGAACGCGCACGGCAATTTGCCCTT
>Ga0308169_10001780_pt1 | contig 24137 bp, 21 predicted proteins | sample PhyBR1_2_FD_202139 | JGI IMG/M metagenome (GOLD analysis project Ga0308169, IMG submission 202139) | Phyllosphere microbial communities from UC Gill Tract Community Farm, Albany, California, United States - DLSLSB.R1 | ecosystem: Host-associated > Plants > Phyllosphere > Unclassified | place...
AGGAATGGCAGCACCGGCAGCTGGGGCCCGGTCCCGATGCCGGCCCAGGGCCACGTGAAGGACGAGGACCTGAAGGTCCTGGTGGGGTGGATCCTCGCCCCGCAATGAAGCTGTAGCAAGTTCAACTCGGAGATGGAGCACATATGAAACATGCAGTTCTCGGCATCGCCCTGTCGCTCGCCTGCGCGGGCGCCATGGCGGCCGACCACCAGGTCAGGATGCTCAACACCGGCAAGGACGGCAGCATGGTGTTCGAGCCCGGCTTCCTGCGCGTCGCCAGGGGCGATACCGTCAGGTTCGTGAAGGTCGACCCCTCGCACAACAGCGCCTCGGTGCTGGTGCCGGCCGGCGCCACGCCGTGGAAGGGCAAGCCGGACGAAGAGATCTCGGTGAAGCTCGACCAGGAAGGGGTCTACCTGTACGTGTGCGATCCGCACAAGATCATGGGCATGGCGGGCGTCATCCAGGTCGGCAAGCCGGTCAACCTGGCCGAGGCCAAGGGCCAGGCCGAGACCCTGTCGAAGTCCTTCGTCATGAACAAGGACCGCCTCGCCGGCTACATGGCGCAGGTGAAGTGACTCTCAACAAACGGAGAACCGTATGAATCAACAGCGACGCAACATCATGCGCATCACCTCGGTGCTGGGGGCCGCCTTTGCCGCCGGCCTGCTCAAGCCCGCCGACGTCTTCGCGGCGGAATGGAGCCAGAAGGTCTTCGACGCCAAGAGCCTCGAGGCGGCGGTCAAGGAGCTCGGCGGCGACAAGTTCACGGTCAGCCAGGAGGTGACGATCACCGGTCCGGACATCGCCGAGAACGGCGCCGTGGTGCCGGTGTCGATTTCCAGCCGCGCGCCGAACACCGACTTCATGGCGATCCTGGTCGAGAAGAATCCGAGCGCCATGTCGGCCAGCTTCAATATCCCCGCCGGTACCGAGCCGGCCGTGACGACCCGGGTCAAGATGGGCGCGACCTCCAACGTCCACGCCCTGGTGCGCGCCGACGGCAAATGGCTGGTCGCCAGCAAGGAAATCAAGGTCACCCTCGGCGGCTGCGGCGGCTGACCTCTCACCACGAGACAGAGAAAGGAAGAGAACATGGCAGACCCAATGCGTATCCGCGCCAGCATCGCCGGCGACACGGCCGAAGTGAAGGTCCTCATGCGGCACGACATGGAGACCGGGCAGCGCAAGGATGCGGGCGGCAAGACGATCCCCGCGCATTTCATCAAGACCCTCGTGGCCAAGGTCAACGACAAGGTGGTGCTGGACGCGAACTTCGGCCCCTCGGTGTCGAAGGATCCCTTCCTGTCCTTCAAGGTCAAGGGCGCCGCCAAGGGCGACAAGGTCAGCGTGACCTGGGTCGACAACGCCGGCGACACGCGCACCGACGAAACCACCATCAGCTAAAAAAGGTGAGCGCGGCGGCAGACTGCGCAGACCCAACCAGGAGGAGAGAGGCATGAGGATGATACGTTTCGTTTGCGTCGCCTTGCCGCTGCAGGCGGCGTGCGCGCTGGCGCTGGCACAATCGTCGGCCACCGACGAGATCGCGAAGTACCGGCAGATGCTCGCCGACGGCAATCCCGCCGAGCTGTGGGAGATGCGCGGCGAGGAGCTGTGGAAGAAGAAGGCGGGACCGAACAAGGTCTCGCTCGAGCAGTGCGACTTCGGCAAGGGACCGGGTGTGCTGAAGGGCGCCTATGCCGAGCTGCCGCGCTACTTCAAGGACGTGGGCAAGGTGATGGACCTCGAGCAGCGGCTGGTGTACTGCCGCATGACCTTGCAGGGATTGAGCCTGGCCGACGCCACCAAGGTGCCTTTCGGCTCGACCGGCAAGCAGTCGGACATCGAGGCCCTGGTGGCCTACATCACCTCGGAGTCGCGCGGCGTCGCCATGGCCGTGTCGACCGCGCATCCGCTGGAGAAGCAGGCCTACGAGGCCGGCAGGCAGCTGTTCTTCTACCGCGGCGGCGCCCACGACTTCGCCTGCGCCACCTGCCATTCGACCACCGGCCAGCGCATCCGCCTGCAGGAACTGCCGAACATCCTGGATAAAGCCAATGCGCAGGCGGCCTATACCACCTGGCCGGCCTACCGCGTCTCGCAGGGAGAGGTGCGCACCATGCAGCACCGGCTGTACGACTGCTTCCGCCAGCAGCGCTTCCCCGAACCCCTGTATGCATCGGACGCGATCACCGCGATCACGATGTTCCTGGCGAAGAACGCGAACGGCGGCGTCTACGCCGGCCCGGCACTCAAACGATAGGAGGGCAGCATGAGCATCTTCGCAAGAACCCTGGGGGCGCTGGCCGGCGCCGCGGTCGTGGCGGGCTGCGCCACGGTCGCCGCCGAGTCCGATGCCGGACAGAGCGCGCTGGCGCTGCTGAAGCAGGACTTCCGTTCGAAAGGCCCGGCCACGCTCGAACGAGTCACCGAGCGCGACGAAGCCCAGCAGCTGTGCAGCCAGTATCCGCAGGAACGGCCGGCCGAGGTGGCGGCCCGCATCGAGACCGCGCAGCAGAAGACGATCCGCCAGCCGGCCGACGGCAAATACCTCGGCAGCTGGCAGGAAGGCGAGAAGATCGCCCAGAACGGCCGCGGCATGCAGTCGTCGGACGCGGTCGGCGGCATCAACGGCGGCAATTGCTACGCCTGCCACCAGATCACGAAGCAGGAGATCTCCTTCGGTAACATCGGTCCCAGCCTCTACCAGTACGGCAAGCTGCGCGGGAACAGCGACGACATCGTCAAGTACACCTGGGGCAAGATCTACAACGCCCAGGCCTATACCGCCTGCTCGAACATGCCGCGTTTCGGCCACAACGGCATCCTGAGCGAGGCGCAGATCAAGGACGTGGTGGCCTTGCTGCTCGACCCGGCGTCGCCGGTGAACCAATGAGGCCAGGGCGGGAGGAAGACCGATGGGAATGAATCGACGCGAATTCGCGCAACTGCTCGGGATCGCCGCCGCCGGCGGCATGCTGCTGGATGCGAAGTCCGCGCTGGCGGCCCCGCGGCCGGACGCGCTGTACGATCTGCCGCGCTTCGGCAATGTGCACTTCCTGCACTTCACGGATTGCCACGCCCAGCTGATGCCGGTCTATTTTCGCGAGCCGAGCGTGAATATCGGCCTCGGCCAAGCGGCCGGGCGCATGCCCCACCTGGTCGGCGAAGCGCTGCTGAAGGAAGTCCGCATGCCTGCGCGCTCGCCGCAGGCGCATGCCTTCACGGCGCTCGACTTCGAACGGGCGGCGCGCAGCTACGGCAAGGTGGGCGGCTTCGCGCATCTGGCGACGCTGGTGAAGAAGATGCGCGCCGGGCGCCCGGGCGCGCTGCTGCTCGACGGCGGCGACACCTGGCAGGGCTCCGCCACCGCGCTCTGGACCAGGGGCCAGGACATGGTCGACGCCTGCCTGCAGCTGGGCGTGGACGTCATGACGGCGCACTGGGAGATGACCCTGGGCGACAAGCGGGTGCAGGAAATCGTCGGCAAGGATTTCAAGGGCAAGGTCGACTTCGTGGCGCAGAACGTCAGGACCAACGACTTCGGCGACCCGGTGTTCGACCCTTATGTGATCAAGGAGATGAACGGCGTGCCGGTGGCGATCATCGGCCAGGCCTTCCCCTACACGCCGATCGCCAATCCGCGCTACATGGTCCCCGACTGGAGTTTCGGCATCCAGGAAGAGAACATGCAGAAGATGGTCGACGAGGCGCGCGCCAAGGGTGCGAAGCTGGTGGTGGTGCTGTCGCACAACGGCATGGACGTCGACATCAAGATGGCCTCGCGGGTGCGCGGCATCGATGCCATCCTGGGCGGGCACACCCACGACGGCGTGCCGGTGCCGGTGGTCGTGCCCAACGGCGGCGGCAAGACCCTGGTGACGAATGCGGGCAGCAACGGCAAGTTCCTCGGGGTGCTCGACTTCGACGTGCGCGACGGCCAGGTGCGCGGCTTCCAGTACCGCCTGCTGCCGGTGTTCTCGAACTTCCTGCCGCCCGACCGCGACATGGCGGCGCTGGTGCGGAAAGTCCGCGCGCCCCATGAAGCCCGGCTGAACGAGAGGCTGGCGCTGACCGAAGGCACCTTGTACCGGCGCGGGAACTTCAACGGTACCTTCGACCAGCTGATCGTCGACGCGCTGATGGAGGTGAAGGGCGCCGACCTGGCCTTCTCGCCGGGCTTCCGCTGGGGCACCACCTTGCTGCCGGACAGTCCGATCCTGATGGAGCACCTGATGGACCAGACCGCGACCACCTATTCCTACAGCACCCTGACCGAGATGAGCGGCGCGACCATCAAGACCGTGCTCGAGGACGTGGCCGACAACCTGTTCAATCCGGATCCCTACTACCAGCAGGGCGGCGACATGGTGCGGGTGGGCGGCATGAGCTATGCGATCGACCCGGCCGCGCCGATGGGTTCGCGCATCCGCGACATGCGCCTGAACGGCAAACCGGTCGAGGCAGGCAAGACCTACAAGGTGGCCGGATGGGCGCCGGTGGCGGAAGGCGCGTCGGGCGAGCCGGTGTGGAATGTGGTGGCGCAGTGGCTCAAGTCGAAGAAGACCATCTCGCCGCGCAAGCTGAATACCCCGCGCCTGGTGGGCCTGCAGGGCAATCCCGGCATCATGGCCTAGCCGCCGTGCGGGGCTTCACGATGGCGGCGGCGGCGATCGCGGTGGCAACGGCCCTGGCATGCGCCGTGCTGGGCGCTGCCGCCCATGCGGAGCCGGTGCGGGCCGTGCTGCCGGCCGCCGACGACCTCGCCCGCGACGGCCGCACGGCCGTTCAGCGCGGCATGCCGCTGGTGATCCTGTTCTCGCTGCCGGGATGCGCCTACTGCGAGGTGGTGCGCCGCCATTACCTGGTTCCGTTGGCGAACGAAGGCGCGGCCGGCGAGCGGCCGCTGGTGCGCGAAGCCGACCTGTCGTCGGCCACGCCGCTGCGCGGCTTCGACGGCGAAGCCGCTTCCGGCAGCGCGCTGGGCAAGCGCTACGGCATCCGCGTGGCGCCCAGCGTGCTGGTGCTGGATGGACGCGGTCGGCAGCTGGCGCCGGTGCTCGAAGGCGGCGACGTCGCCGGCATGTACGGCGCCTACCTCGACGACACGCTGGCCGCGGCGCGCCGCGCGCTGGCCGGGAAGCGGTGAACGAACATCTTGATATCGCGCCGGTGCGCGGGAGGAGTGGGGAATGCGTTTGTTTCGGATGATGTCGGCCAGGTTGCATCGCGCATGGCTGGTGCCGCTGCTGCTGACCGGCGTGGTGCAGGGCGCCGTGGCGGCAGCGCCGCAGCCGCCGGTGCTCACGCCCATCAAGGTCAGCGCGCACGCCTGGTTCTTCCACGGCCAGCCTGGCGTGGCGGGCAGCGACAACAAGGGATTCATGTCGAACGCCGGCTTCGTCGTCACCGGCGACGGCGTGCTCGTATTCGACTCGCTCGGCACCCCGGCCCTGGGCGAGGCGATGGTGAAGGCGATCCGCGGCGTGACCTCGCAGCCGATCCGGCGCGTGATCGTCAGCCACTACCACGCCGACCATTTCTATGGCCTGCAAGCCTTCAAGGCCGCCGGCGCCGAGGTCTGGGCGCACCAGAACGGCCGCGCCTACCTGGCCTCGGATACGGCGGCCCTGCGGCTGGCCCAGCGCAAGGAAGCGCTCAAGCCCTGGGTCGACGAACGCACCCGCCTGCTGCCGGCCGACCGCTGGCTGAGCTTCGGCGACGGCAGGCCGATTGCATTCGAGATGGGCGGTCTCCACTTCAGGATCATCGACGCCGGCGGCGCGCACGCGCCGGACGACATCATGCTCAGCGTCGACGAAGACAGGCTGCTGTTCGCCGGCGACCTGTTCTTCACCGGCCGGCTGCCCTTCGTCGGCGATGCCGACAGCCGCATCTGGCTGGCGGCGCTGGACCGCATGCTGGCGCTGGCGCCGGCGGTCGTGGTGCCCGGGCATGGCGACGTCTCCCACGCTCCGCGCAAGGATCTCGACCTGACCCGCTCCTACCTGCTATACCTGCGCAAGACCATGGGCGAGGCGGTGGCCAACCTGGACTCCTTCGACGAAGCCTACGCAAAGGTCGACTGGAGCGCCTACGCGGGTTATCCTGCATTCGAGCAGGCCAACCGGCTCAATGCCTACGGCACCTTCCTCCTCATGGAGAAGGAAAGCCTGGAACCGAACCCGAAACCGTCGCCACAACGTTGAGGAGAATCCCATGAAGCTATTCCGAGCCATTGCCGCGGTGCTGTGCCTGGCCGTCGTCGCTGCCGCCGTCGGCGCCGCCGGCGGACGCGAAGAGAAGGTCGTCTATCACATCAACGATACCTCGACGGCGATGGCGGCGATGGGGAATATCCGCAACCACCTGAACGCCAGCCCGAAGGCGCAGATCGTCGTGGTGGCGCATGGCCCGGGCATCGACTTCCTGCTCGAGGACGCCAAGGACAAGAACGGCAATCCCTACGATGCCGTGGTCCAGGAATTGTCGAACCGCAACGTCAAATTCAGGGTCTGCAACAACACCCTGGAGGCGCGCAAGATCGACCGCAAGCGCGTCATGCCGGAGGCGACCATCGTGCCATCGGGGGTGGCCGAGGTGGCGCGCCTGCAGTACCAGGAAGGCTATGCTTACCTGAAACCCTGAGATCGCCGCCACGCTGGAGCGCGGACCCGAACGGGCCGCTCGTCAGGCTGCTTGCCGTCCCTGAGGCTCGGCGCTCGACCGGCGCGCGATCGTTTAGAATAGCCCGATGACGAAAGCAAGCCGATCGAAAGCCGCCATTCCCAAAGAAGAGGAAGAAGGCACCCGCGACAAGATCCTGAATGTCGCGCTCCAGGAGTTTTCCAGGCGCGGCCTGAGTGGCGCCCGGATCGATGCGATCGCGGCCGAAAGCGGGATCAACAAGGGCATGATCTACTACTACTTCGGCAGCAAGGAGGATCTGTACGTCGCCGCGCTGGAAGAGAGTTACCGCCGCTTCCGGCAGATCGAGAGCGACTTCCATCTCGACAGCCTGGCGCCGGTGGAGGCCTTGCGCGCACTGGTCGGCGCCAGCTTCGATTTCCATGCCGCGCATCCCGAATTCATCCGCATGGTGATGAGCGAGAACATCAACCACGGCGAGTACATCCGCAAGATTCCGGAGCTGCGTGCGATCAACCGCTCGGCGATCACGGTGCTGGAAAGCCTGTGCCGGCGCGGCATCGACGAAGGCGTGTTTCGCGCCGACGTCGATCCGGTCGACCTGCACATGACGATCAGCGCGCTGTCCTTCTATAACGTGTCGAACCGCCATACCTTCAGCTTCATCTTCGACCGCGACCTCGGCGCGCCCGAGGTGCATGCGGCGCGGCGCGCGTCCGTGATCGACACGGTCCTGTGCGCCGTGCGCGCCTAGCCCGTCAGAAGGTGACCTTCAGCTGGGTGCCGATCGCCAGCGCATTCGGGGTCGAACGGTAGCTGAAGGCGCCGGGCTGGACGATGTACTGGACATCGGCCCGCACACCCAGCCAGCGCCGGGCTTGCCACCCGTAGCTCAGTTCGACCACGGATTCGCCGGCGGGTAGCGAGGCATAGCCGCCGTCCCCGGGGTTCGAGAGGGCAGCCACCTCGCGCAGGCGCGGATTGACCTGCGCATGCACCAGGCCCAGCGCCACCGTATCCGAGTCCCGGCCGGCAAAGGTGCCGGTCTTGACCAGGCCGGCCGCGGCCCAGCGCGTGATCTGGGCCGAGGCCCGCGGATTCGCCGTGAACTGGCCGAACACCGACAGCCCGCGGCCGCCGGGACCGTCGCGCAGGATCATCTGGTCGGCCAGCAGGTAGATGCCGTAGCGTCCGCTCACCGTCCCGCTTACTGTGCCAACCTCGCCCTGGCGCTTCACGTCAGCCGTATCGTAGAAGACGCCCAGCTTGTAATGGCCGGGCAGGGCCGCGCTGTGCGGCGCGCTGCCGGGCGCGTATTCCAGCTCCAGCGGCAGCATCACGCCGGACGTGCCGGCCGCGAACGGCCGGAAGGCGTTGGCCTTGTCGCCGAGGCGCGGATTGTCCTGGAAGAGGCCGGTACGGACCAGCAGCTCCGGGCCCAGCCTGTAGCGGACGGCCGCCCCCCAGCGCGCATTCGGGTAGTTGTACCAGCCGCTATTGCCCGACAGCGAGAGCGGATGGGCGCAGAAGGCCGCATTCACCAGCTGGCAGCCGATCGCCATGCCGCCGAGGTCGTTGCCCATCGCAAAATAGCCGAGGCGCAGATTGAGCCGGTCCCCAAGCAGGTTTTGCTCGTAGCTGGCCTCGCTCAGGCGCGTGTAGGGGCCGCCGTAGACTTCCTGGACCGGCAGCCGGTTGCCGATGTAATCGGCCGACACGCCCGCGCCGCGCCGGTCGTTGATGGTGAGGTGGAGCGTGGTGCCGGACCAGCCGGCAAGGCGCTCCATGTCGAAGTCGGCGCCCAGGCGCAGCTGCTGGGCATAGGTGCTCCCGCGCTGCAGGCCGCCGCTCACGTTGGCAAAGGTCTCGGAGACGTAGTCGCCGCGGAAGTTGACGCCGGCCTCAAGATACCGGGTGCGGGCGCCGCCCCAGTCGCCGGTCAGGGTCGATTCGTCGGCAGCCGACGCCATCGGGGCCAAGGCCACCATGGCCAGCAGGGCCGCGCAGCCGGCCGGACGCCACATGCTCGGGCGCGCGGATTCATTGATAACTTGCATTCGTGGACTCATATGTTTGGATCAGCGATTCAGGGCATAGGCGATGACGTAGTCGCCGCGGTCCGGCGACTGGCGTGCGCCGCCGGCCGAGATCAGCACGTACTGCTTGCCGGTCTTCGGCGACACATAGCTCATCGGCCCGCCCTGGCTGCCCACCGGCAGGCGCGCCTTCCAGACTTCCTTGCCGGTCGCGCTGTCGAAGGCGCGCAGGTAGTAGTCCTGGGTGCCGGCGATGAAGACCAGGCCGCCCTGGGTTGCCAGGGTGCCGCCGAGGGTCGGCATACCGACCGGCATCTTCATGCGCATCTTGACGCCGAAGGGGCCGGTGTCCTGCACGGTGCCGACCGGTACCTGCCACAGGATCTTCTGCGTCTTCAGGTCGACCGCGGACAAGGTGCCGAAGGGCGGCTTCTGGCAGGGGATGCCGAGCGGGGACATGAAGCGGTTCTTGTTGACCGCATACGGCGTGCCCTTCAGCGGAACGGCGCCCATGCCGGTGTTGACCGCTTCGCCTCCGTTATTGGCCGGGCCGGCGTCAAGCTTCTGCGGGATCATCTGCACCCACAGGCCGAGGCGCATGTCGTTCACAAAAATGACGTGATGGTTCGGGTCGACCGACAGGCTGCCCCAGTTCATGCCGCCCAGCGAGCCCGGGAAGCTGAGCGAGACGTCGGTGCCGGGCGCCGTGAACAGGCCTTCATAGCGCATGGCCTTGAAGCTGATGCGGCACATGAGCTGGTCGAAGGGCGTCGCGCCCCACATGTCCGATTCCTTCAGCGTGTCCGCGCCGATCTGCGGCATGCCGACGGAGAAGGGTTGCGTGGCCGAGTACTGCTCCCGCTGGATGCCGGCGGTCTTGACCGGGCGCTCCTCGACGCGGGTCAGCGGCTTGCCGGTCAGGCGGTCGAGCACGAAGAGTTGGCCGGACTTCGATCCGAACACGACGGCCGGTTTGGTCGAGCCGTCCCTCGCCGGGAAGTCGACCAGGCTCGGCTGCATCGGCACGTCGAAGTCCCACAGGTCGTTGTGCACGGTCTGGTAGACCCATTTTTCCTTGCCCGTGCTGGCATCCAGCGCGAGGATGGAGGTGGCATAGCGGTGATCCAGCGGGGTGCGGTTGCCGCCCCACAGGTCGACCGACGAACTGCCCATCGGGATGAAGACGGTGTTCATCGCCGGATCGTAGGACATCGGCGCCCAGGAGTTCGGCGTGCTGCGGGCGAAGGTCTGGCCCGGCGCCAGCTGCGCGTTCGGGTCGTCGTGTCCGGGATCGAAGGCCCAGCGCATCTGGCCGGTGATGACGTCGAAGCCGCGCAGGACGCCGCCCGGCATGTCGGTCTGGACGTTGTCCGCGACGCGGCCGCCCACCACGACGGTGGTACCGGCGAGGGTCGGGGCGGAGGTGAGCTGGTATTTCGGATCGTCGGCGGTGCCGAGGCCGGCCTTCAGGTCGACGAAGCCGCCCTTGCCGAAGCCTTCGCACATGGTGCCGGTGTCGGCGTCGATGGCGACCAGGCGGGCGTCGATGGTATTCATCAGCAGGCGGCGCTGGCAGTTGGCGCCGGCCGGCAGCGTGGCCGGCGGGACCGGGCTCGCGCCGGCGACGGTCGGCTGGGCGAGCGGCTGGGTGGCGTCGAAATAGGCCAGGCCGCGGCAGCGGTTCCAGACCTGGGATTGCGCGTTGATGTCGCGCTCCCAGATCTTCTTGCCGCTGTCCGCATCGACCGCGATCACGTTGTTATGCGGCGTGCATAAATAGATGCGGTCACCGATCTGCAGCGGGGTTTCCTGGTCTTCCGCGCCGTTGCCGGTGGGGCTGATCGGGGTGTCGCCGGTGTGGAAGGTCCACGCCACCTGCAGATTCTTCACGTTGTCGCGGGTGATCTGGTCCAGCGCGGCGAAGCGGCTGCCGCCCGGCGTATTGCCGTAGCTGCTCCAGTTCTTCTGCGCCTGGCCCTGGGCCACCGGCACCAGCGGCGTCGGCGTCCCCTCGAAGGCGACGCTCGGGTGCGGCTGGAACATGTTGACGAACGCAAGCGCCATGCCGGCCGCGAGCAGCGCGGCGAGGCCGTAGGCGCCTTTGCCAGCCGCCTGTCCGGTGGCGCGCCTGCGCAGCGACGGCCAGGTCAGCAGGGCCAGCACCATCAGGCCGGTCGGCAGCATCAGGCGCGAGACCAGCGGCCAGAAGTCGATGCCGGCGTCCAGCGGCGCCCAGACCAGGGTGCCGACGAAGGCGGCGCCATACACGACGACGGCGGACGGCTTCTTCCGCATGAACTGGACGGCGGCCGCGACGATGACGAGGCCGGCGATCAGGAAATACCAGCTGCCGTGTAGCGCGGCGAGCCTGGCGCCGCCGACGGCGAAGAACAGGCCGGTGGCCAGCAGTACCAGGCCGAGCAAACCACACCACACCTTCAGCCCTGTCGAAGGAGGGGTTTCACTTTTAGTCATTACGAATTCTCCAAGAACTAACCATGCAATCAAGCGTTGTTCGTTCAGCCTCGGAGGAGGGGCGCGTCGATTCGTATCGCCTGTACGGCAGGCCCCGTTCGCCAGGTCGGCATATAACTAACCAGTTAGTTAAACATGGTCCGTTTCGATGTCGTCCTGGCTGCGATGCGATACGAAGCCTGGCCGAAGCTTGCCGGATATGTAATGAATTGCGGCGCGCGATCAGTGTGCTGATGCGGCCCTGGTCTTTGCTGAGCGGGGGAAGTCGAGGGTGATACTAGTCTTCGTCGATACGGCCATCCAAGCGAGGTTATCCCGAAGACGGGATTCTAACACGCTCGTTCGGCGGCCGTTGGGCGATGCCTGTTTGCGAAGGCCGCGCGGTGGCGGCCCGGTAGCGATGCTGTAGCGACCCGGTGGCGGCTCAGTGGCGGCTCAGTGGCGAACCTCGCCGCCGCCCTGCACGCCGATCCGGGCGGTACGCGCAGCGGCGATCGCGCGCGACGAACTGGTCACGGCCAAGGCCTCGTCGGGAGGCACGCCCAGCTGGTTCAGCACGATGGAATAGGGCGACTTGTGGCCGCGCTCCTTGAAATCCGCGCCGGTCAGGACGACGGAAAAGATATGGTGGGCCGTGTCGCCGAAGCGGTGGCGCAATTGCTGCTCGGCCTGGCGGTAGGGCAGTTCGGAGATCAGCGCGCAGGGCAGGCCGTGCTCGACCGCCTCGTGCAGCAGGCGGTCCGTGTCCATGTTCACGAATGCGGATAAGTCGAAGATGAGCGCTTGTGCCGTCATGATGATGTCCTTTTCTGAGCCGTTGTTGCTGGATGGGTTTTACTATACGGCCACGCGAGATAAAATAAAAATAAATCTTTCTTGGAATTTGATAAGGTAACGCTTATGTATCCAGCCAGCTTCAAGCAATTGCAGGCCCTCGTGCTGGTCGCACGCCACCAGAGTGTCTCGCGGGCCGCGGAAACCATGCACGTCACGCAACCGGCCGTCTCCCTGCACCTGAAACTGCTGGAACAGGCGGCCGGCGTGCCGCTGACCCGCCGCCAGGGCCGCAACATCCAGATGACGGCCGCCGGCGAACTGCTGGTCGGCTATGCCGAGCGCATCCTCGGCCTGTGGGAAGAGGCGGGCGACGAGATCGCCGCGCTCAAGGGCGTGACCAGCGGTACCCTGCGCATCGGCGCGGTGATGACCGCCGAACACCTGCTGCCGCCGATGCTGGTGCGCTTCACGACGGGGCGGCCGCACGTACGCATCAAGCTGCAGGTCGGCTCACGGCCGGAAGTGATCGACATGCTGAGCCGCGACGAGATCGACCTCGCGATCATGGGCACGCCGCCGCGCGAATTCCCGACCAGCGCCAGCCGCTTCGCGCGCCACCCGATGGCCTTCTTCGTCGCCGCCGGCCATCCGCTGCTGGCAAAAGCCGCGGTGACCCTGGACGACATTGCCGCCCACAACCTGCTGGTGCGCGAGCGCGGCTCGGGCACGCGCGCGGCCATCGACCGCCTGTACGAGGACGAAGGCGTGCCGCTGGCGATCGGCTCCGAGCTGTCGAGCAACGAGGCGATCAAGCAGATGACGGCCGCCGGCCTCGGCGTCGGCTTCCTGTCCGTGCACGCCTGTACGCTGGAGGTCAGGAACAAGCTCCTCAGCGTGCTGCGGGTGCCGGGCGTCAAGGTCCAGGGCGACTGGCACGTGATGCACAAGGCGGCGCGCGCGATCCCGACCGTGGCCGCGTCGTTCCACGAATTCATGGTCGAGCACGGGCAGCAGCTGATCTCGGACGAGCTCGAGAGCTTTGACTGGCGCTGAGGCGTGCGAATCAGGGTTGCAGGACGTAGGCGCCGGGCGCCTCGCCGAGGCTCGCGACCGGCGCCGGCGGCGCCGTCAGCGGACCGGCGCGCGCCGCCAGCCAGGTCGCCCAGGCCGGCCACCAGCTGCCCTCGTGGTGCTCGTTCGCCGTCTGCCAGTTGTCCGGGGCGATATACGGAGCATCGTGGGCATGGGTGGCGACCTGGTAGCTGCGCCTCGGCGTACCCGGCGGCGACACCACGCCGGCATTGTGGCCGCCCGTGGTCAGCAGGAAGGTGACGTCGGTATCGGTCAGCGGCACGATCTTGTACACCGAATGCCAGGGCGCCACGTGGTCGGTCATGGTGCCGACCGCGAAGATCGGGATATGGATGTCGGTCAGCGCCACCGCGTGGCCGTCGACGATGTAGCGCGCGCTGGCCAGGCTGTTCTTCAGGAACAGCTTGCGCAGGTACTCGGAGTGCATTCGGTAGGGCATGCGGGTGGCGTCGGCATTCCAGGAGGTGAGGTCGTTGTCCTTGTCGGGAATGTCGAGCAGGTAGTGGCGCAGCCGCCGCGACCAGATCAGGTCGTTCGAGCGCAGCAGCTGGAAGGCGCCGGCCATCTGGCGGGTATCGAGGTAGCCCTGCTCCCACATCACGGCTTCCAGGAAGGCGACCTGGCTGTCGTCGATGAACAGCGAGAGCTCGCCCGGCTCGGTGAAGTCGACCTGGGCCGCCAGCAGGGTCATGCTGGCCAGGCGGCGGTCGTGGTCGCGCGCCATTGCCGCCGCCGTGATCGCCAGCAGGGTCCCCCCGAGGCAGTAGCCGCAGGCGTTGATTTTCGCCGCGCCGGTCTGGGCGGCCACGGTGTCGAGGGCCGCCATGATCCCGAGGCGCCGGTAATCCTCGAGCGAGAGATCGCGGTCGTCGGCGTCCGGGTTTTTCCAGGAAACCATGTACACGGTGTGGCCGTGCTCGACCAGGTAGCGCACCAGCGAATTCTCCGGCGACAGGTCGAGGATGTAGTACTTCATGATCCAGGCCGGCACGATCAGCAGCGGCACCGCATGGACCTGGGGTGTCTGCGGGTCGTAACGGATCAGCTCGATCAGGTGGTTGGCCATCACCACCTTGCCGGGTGTGATCGCGACGTCGCGGCCGGGACGGAAGCTGACGGCGGCGGTGCCGGTCAGGCTGCGGCGCAGGTCGCCGGCCGCGCGCAGGGCGCCGTGCAGCAGGTTCTCGCCGCCGCTGGCGAAGGTGGCCTGCTGCGCCACCGGATTGGTGGCGATGAAGTTCGAGGGCGCCAGGCCGTCCAGCAGCTGGCGGGTGAGGAAGGTGACGACGTCGCGGTGATGGGGAGACAGGCCGCGCACGCCGCTGGTGGCGCGGTGCCACCACTTCTGGGTCAGCAGGAAGCCCTGGCTCATCTGGTTGTAGGGCCAGGCGTGCCAGGGAGGATCGCTGAAACGCTTGTCCTGGGCCAGCGGCCGCACCGGTTCCTCGGCATTGCCGAGCATGGCGGCGGTGCAATAGCGCAGCCATTCTTCGACGCCGGTGGCGGCCTGCATCGCCAGCTCCATCTGCTTGGCCGGCGACAGCATCAGGTGGATCGCCCAGTCCTGCCAGGCCGCGGCCAGGGCGGCCGGCGACACATGGCCGGTCATGCGGCCCAGCCAGGCGTTCAGGGCGAGGTCGACCTGGGCGTGCTCGACGCTGGATTCGGGGTAACGCGGCGGGATGCCGCCCTGCCAGGCGCTGGCTTCGCGCATCTGCTCGCTGGGCGGGATGTCGGGACGGGCGTTCATGGCGGCGACCTTTCGGAAGAGGGCATGAGTTCGACCAGAACTGGGCGGCAAAGTGCCGCGCACCTGTGAAGTTTCCGTATACACATGGTACGTACAACAAAGATAAGTTTGTGTCGCGGAAATTTGTTGCGTTACAATGCCGGACGAATTTTCTGCCCAGGCTGTTTAAACGTGTTCGGTAAAACAAGACTGCTCCCGCTGGCGCATCGCATCGCCATGCCCCTGTCCCTATGCCTGATCGCCTTCGACGCCCAGGCCCAGGCATCCGCGTCCGATCCGCGGGAACTCGGCGACCTGAGCCTGGAAGAGCTGGCCAACATCCAGGTCACCTCGGTGTCGCGCCGCCCGGAAGCCTTGTCGGAAGCCGCCTCGTCCATCTTCGTCATCACCGGCACCGAGATCCACCGTGCCGGCGCCACCACCTTGCCGGAAGCGCTGCGCCTGGCGCCCAACCTGCAGGTGGCGCGCGTCGATGCGCGTAACTACGCGGTCACGGCGCGCGGCTTCAGCAGCGCCTTCGAGAACAAGCTGCTGGTGCTGATCGACGGCCGGACCGTGTATTCGCCGCTGTTTTCCGGCGTGTTCTGGGACGTCCAGGACGTGGTGCTGGAAGACATCGACCGGATCGAGGTGATCAGCGGGCCCGGCGCCACCCTGTGGGGCGCGAATGCCGTCAACGGCGTCATCAACATCATCACCAGGTCGGCGGCAAGCACCCAGGGCACCCTGGTGAGCGCCAGCGCCGGCAAGGACGAGCGCAACGGCGCGGTGCGCCATGGCGGCGCCCTCGGCAATGGCGGCCATTACCGCGTGTACGGCAAATACGCCGCCGACGACGATGTCAGTCGCGAGAACGGCGCCCGCACGCAGACCGGCTGGCGCCGCCAGCAGGCGGGCTTCCGCGCCGACTGGGGCGACGCGGCGCACGGCGCGACGGTGCAGGGCGATGTCTACGACGGCAAGCTGCAGCAGGCCCGCACCGCGGACATCGCGGTGCGCGGGGCCAACCTGCTGGGCCGCCTCAACCGGAGCTTCGCCGGCGGTTCGACCGCGACCCTGCAGATGTACTGGGACCATACCGAACGCGACCAGCCACTCGCCTTCGTCGAGCACCTCGACACCCTCGACCTGCAGCTGCAGCATGCGGTTGGCCTGGGCGAGGGCCATCGCCTGGTCTGGGGCGGCGGCTACCGCTGGGGCCACGACCGCGTCGACAACGGTGCCGCCTTCGGCTTCCTGCCGGGGCGCCTGGACCTGCACTGGGCCAACCTGTTCGCCCAGGACGAGATGGCGCTGCGCGACAACCTGCGCCTGACCGCGGGCATCAAGCTCGAAGACAACAACTACACCGGCGTGGAAGTGCTGCCGACCCTGCGCCTGGCCTGGAGTCCGAAGCCGTCCACCCTGGTGTGGGGCTCGCTGTCGCGCTCGGTGCGCGCGCCTTCGCGGATCGACCGCGACCTGTATTCGCCGACCCTGCCTGCGGTCGTCAACGGCGTGCCGCAATACGCGGTCGCGGGCGGCCCGGACTTCGAGTCCGAGGTCGCCAACGTGTTCGAACTCGGCTACCGCGCCCAGCCGCTGCCGGCGCTCTCGTACTCGGCCACCGCCTTCTTCGGCCGCTACGACAAGCTGCGCACCATCGAGCCGAACCAGCAAGGCAGCGGCTCGGTGTTCCGCAACCTGGCCAATGGCCGCACCCGCGGCATCGAGGCCTGGGCCAGCTGGCAGGCCGGCAAGACCTGGCGCCTGTCGGGCGGCGCCGTGGTGCAGCGGATCGACACCGCCGTCAACCCCGAGAGCCGCGACCTGAGCGGCGCCACCGGCCTCGCCACCAGCGATCCGAGCCATTACTGGATGCTGCGCTCCTCCCATGACCTGGCGGACAACCAGGATCTCGACTTCACGCTGCGCCAGGTCGGCGCGCTGCCCAGGCCGGCCGTGCCGTCGTACACGGCGCTCGACCTGCGCTACGGCTGGCGTATCCGCAAGGGACTCGAGCTGAACCTGATCGGCCGCAACCTGCTGGACCCGCACCATGCCGAGTCCGGCGCGGCCGGGGTGCGCAGCAGCTACGAACGCGCCGTCCTCCTCAAGCTGATCTGGAACCTGTAAGCCGTGCGACACCTGCGCATCCTGTTCAGCAGCATGGTATTCGCCGGCGTTTGCCTGGCGGGCGCCGGCCTCGGCACGGCCCCTGACGCCGCCGCCGCCGGCGCCCCCATCGTCGCCAGCGAAGAGAAGGTCGAGGCGGCCTACCTGCACAAATTCCTGAATTACGCGGAATGGCCACCGGCCGTGTTCCCGCAGGCCGACAGCCCCTACGTGATCGGCGTGGCCGGCGACGACACCGTCGCCGACGAGCTGGCGCGGATCGCCGCCGGCCGCAGCGTCAACAACCGCGGCGTGGTGGTCAAGCGCCTGCTGCCGGGCGACGCCATCAACGAGCTGCACGTGCTGTTCGTCGGGCGGGGCGAACGCGGCCGGCTGGCCCAGTGGCTGCGTCCGGCGAAAGGGCGGCCGATCCTGACCGTCACCGCCGCCGACGGCGCGCTGGACCTGGGCAGCATCATCAACTTCCGGACCGTCGACGACCGGGTCCGCTTCGAAGTCTCCGTGGACGCCGCCGAGCAGAGCGGCATCCACCTGAATTCGCGACTCTTCAGTGTTGCGACCAATGTGGTGAAAGGAAACCGTTAAGCATGTTCGGCGCCGTAAAACAATCGATCTCGCGCAAGCTGGTGCTGGGCGTATTGGTGACCACCCTGACCGCGCTGCTGGTCGCCTGCGCTTCCATGCTGGTGCTCGACATTCGCAACTACCAGACCGGCTGGGCCGACGATCTGCGCGCCCAGGCCGACATCCTGGCCGAAGTGACCAAGCCGGCCCTCGAATTCAACGACGCCAGGGTGGCCCAGGAGAACCTGCTGCAACTGCGTGCGCGGCCGCTGGTCGTCACCGCCGCGCTCTACCGTCCGGACGGCAAGGTGTTCGCCTCCTATGCCAAGACGCCGCAGGACCTGGCGCGCCTGCCGAAGCGCCTGCCGAGCGGCGGACGGATCATCGACGGCGGCCGGATCGGGGTCGCCACGCCGATGCTGCGTAACGGCGAGCTGGTCGGCACGGTCTACGTCGAGGCCGCATATCCGCTGATGGCCCAGGTGCGTCGCTACCTGTCCATCCTTGGCGCGGTGCTGGGCGGCAGCCTGCTGGTCGCCCTGCTGATGTCGAGCTGGCTGCAGGCGGCCATCATCCAGCCGGTGCTGGCGCTGACCGACGCGGTCGACCGCGCGATGCGCAAGCGCGACTTCTCGACCCGGGTGCCGAAGACCACCGAAGACGAAGTCGGCGTGCTGGTCGACGCCTTCAACGGCATGCTCGGCGAAGTCGGCGAGCGCGCCAGGGCGCTGGAAGAATCGCATGCGCGCATGCAGCACGAGATGGAGGTGCGGATCGAGGCCGAGGAAGCCGTGCGCCAGCTGAACAACTCGCTGGAGGCGCGCATCCGCGAACGCACCGGCGAGCTGGAAAAGACCCATGCCCAGCTGCGCCAGTCGCAGAAGCTGGAGGCGATCGGCCAGCTGACCGGCGGCGTGGCCCACGACTTCAACAACGTCCTGCAGGTCATCGCCGGCAACCTGCAGCTGTTGCAGATGTCCCTGGCGGGCAACCCCGAAGCCCAGCGCCGCCTGGAGTCCGCGGCGTTCGCGGCCGACCGCGGCGCCAAGCTGTCGTCCCAGCTGCTGGCCTTCGCGCGCCGCCATCCGCTGCAGCCGGTGGCGACCAATATCGGCCGGGTGCTGCGCGGCATGGACGACCTGCTGCGCCGCGCGCTGGGCGAATCGGTGCAGATCGAAACCGTGGTCGCCGGCGGCCTGTGGACCACCATGGCCGACCCGCACCAGCTCGAGAACGTGATCCTGAACCTGGCGATCAACGCGCGCGACGCCATGAAGGGCGACGGCCGCCTGACCCTGGAACTGAACAACGCGATGCTCGACGACAACTACGTCCTGCACGAGCCGGACGTGGCGCCGGGACAGTACGTGATGCTGGCGATCTCGGACACCGGCTGCGGCATGCCGCCGGAAGTCAGCGCGCGCGCCTTCGAACCCTTCTTCACCACCAAGCGCGAAGGCGAGGGCACCGGCCTGGGCCTGTCGATGGCCTACGGCTTCGTCAAGCAGAGTAACGGCCACATCCGCATCTACAGCGAAGTCGGCAGCGGCACCACGATCAAGATCTACCTGCCGCGCTCGATGCAGCCGGAAGTCGAGCTGCCGAACCTGCGCAACGCGCCGGTGCTGGGCGGCTCCGAAACCATCCTGGTGGTCGAGGACGACCTGGCGGTGCAGGCCACCGTGGTCGACATGCTGCAGGGCCTGGGCTACCGCGTGCTGAAGGCCAGCGACGGCCAGGGCGCCCTGACCATCCTGCAGAGCGGCATGCCGGTCGACATGCTGTTCACCGACGTCGTGATGCCGGGCCCGGTGCGCAGCATCGAGGTGGCGCGCCAGGCCAAGCAGATGTTCCCGGCGATCGAAGTCCTGTTCACCTCCGGCTACACGCAGAACGCCATCGTGCACGGCGGCCGCCTCGATCCGGGCGTCGAACTGATCAGCAAGCCCTACCGCCGCGACGAGCTGGCGCGCAAGATCCGCCAGCTGTTCGCGGCGCGCAGGGAGGCCGCGGTGGCGGCGCCGGCGCCGGCCTTGCCGCCCGTGTCGGCGTCTCCGGTTCCGGTCGCGGCTGCCGAAGCGGAAGCCGCGCTGCCGACCGCCGCCCAGCCGATATCCATCCTGGTGGTCGAGGACAACCCGGATGCCCGCGCCATGCTGTCCGAGCTGCTGCTGGTGCTCGGCCATGCGGTGGAAGGCGCCGGCAGCGCCGAGCAGGCCCTCGAGATCCTGGCCGGGAAACAGTTCGACATCCTGCTGACCGACCACTCGCTGCCCGGCATGACCGGCCTCGAACTGGCGCGCACGGTGGCGGCGCGCGGCCAGGGGATGCGGATCATTTTCTCGTCCGGCTACGGCGCTCCGGATACCCCGGGCCTGGCAGTGAAACCGTCCTTCCTGCCCAAGCCCTTCACCCTGGCGGCGCTGCAGAAAGTGCTGGAAGAGGCCACCTGCGCGGACCGTGCTTGAGCCGAGGCCGATTCGATATATGATTCCGGTGGTGTACTCGACCAAAGGAGACATCGCCATGGAAACCTCGAACGTCCTGCGTCCCGCCACCGACGACCAGGGCAAGCTGCTGCTGCGCGTGCTGCTGGCCATCCTGCTGCTGTTCCACGGCGTGTCCAAGCTGATCGGCGGCATTGGCATGATTACCGGGATGCTCGACAAGCTCGGGATCCCGCATGTGATCGGCTATGGGGTCTACGTGGGCGAGGTGATTGCCCCGCTGCTGATGCTGGTCGGCCTGTTTACCCGGGCCGCCGCCCTCGTCGTCGTGATCAACATGATCGTCGCGCTGATGCTGGTGCATACCAAACAGTTCTTCACCCTCAACGGGACCGGCGGCTGGGCGCTGGAACTGCAGGGCATGTACCTCGGTGCCGCGCTGGCCGTGGCCTTGCTGGGCGCGGGCCGCTACAGCCTCGGCGGCGCGGCGGGGCGCTTCAACTAGGGACGGGATGTTTTCGCGGCCGACGCCGTGAACCATCGGCCCTGATCCGGGTATCAACGGTGCCAGTCAAGCCCGCGCATGCGGACAGGGCGGCAATCCATTGACGAACCGGAGGGGCTTATCATGAAGAGAATGTCGATACCACTGACCTGTGCGCTCGGCGCACTGGTCTTCGCCGGCGCGCAAGGCGCCTGGGCGGGCGAATTCTACAAGCAGCGCAACCTGGTCTCGGACAGCAGCCAGATCCGCGCCGAAAACCACGACCCGCACCTGGTCAACGCCTGGGGCCTTGCCTTCAATCCCTTCGGCGTGGCCTGGGTGGCGGACAACGGCACCGGTTTCTCGACCCTGTACGACGGCGACGGCAAGCCGCAGACCCTGGTCGTCACCATCCCGGGCACCGGCAAGCAGACCGGCAGCCCGACCGGCGTCGTCTTTTATGGCGGTCCGGCCTTCATCGTCAGCAAGGGAGCCGTGTCGGCACCGAGCCGCTTCCTGTTCGTCAACGAAGACGGCGGCATTTCCGGCTGGGCACCGACCGTCGACCTGAACCATGCGGTGCGCGTGATCGACAACGGCGCCGGCCAGGCCGTCTACAAGGGCGTGGCGATCAGCGCCAACGGCCGCGGAGCCCTGCTGTACGCAACAGACTTCCATAACGGCAAGATCGACGTCTACGACGGCAGCTTCAAGCCGGTCACCCTGCCGGATCGTCCGTTCTTCGATCCGAACATGCCGTCCGGCTTTGCGCCCTTCGGCATCCAGGCCATCAACGGCGACCTCTACGTCAGCTACGCCAGGCAGGACGCCCAGCGTCACGATGACGTGCACGGACGGGGCCTCGGCTTCATCGATGTCTTCGATCCCGACGGCCGCCTGGTGCGGCGCCTGGCCTCGAACGGGGCCCTGAACGCGCCCTGGGGCATGGCGCTGGCGCCGGCCAGCTTCGGCAAGTTCAGCAACCGCCTGCTGGTCGGGAATTTCGGCGACGGCAGGATCAATGCCTACGACCTCGACAGCGGCCGCTGGGTCGGGCGCCTGAAGGGGATGGACCGCAAGCCCGTGCACATCGACGGCCTGTGGGGCATCGCCTTCGGCAACGGCCTGCAGAACCAGCCGATCGACACCCTGTTCTTCAGCGCCGGTCCGGCCGACGAGCAGCATGGCCTGTACGGACGGCTCGACGTGGCGCCGGGCGAGCAGTATGACGACATGAACGACGCCGAGTAGCGTGCAGCTAGCCCGCGCTGGCGCGCCGAGGGGCATCCACCGTCACCAGGCGCTGGATGTCCTCGAGCCGGCGGCCGCGGGTATCGATGCCCTTGCGGGCCAGCAGCACGGCGGCGGCCAGCATCGGCACGGCGATGACCAGGGCCGACAGCGCGACGTCGGCGAACAGCCCCGCCACCCCGAGGCCGGCGCCGACGATGCCGCCCAGTTTGGAACTGGCGGCGATCACGCCGGATCCGGTGGCGCGCAGGTGCACCGGATAGATCTCCGACGCGTAGGGAATCAGGGTCGCGATCACGCCGCTGGCGGCGACCAGCAGGGCGCAGGTGGCGATCGCCAGGGCGGTGGTCGAGGCGATGCCCATCCAGCCGAGCACGAAGAAGGCCAGCAGGCTGGCGGCGCTCAGGGCGATGAAGGCGACCAGGGTCATGATCGAACTCCAGCGGTGATAAAGCCAGATCACCAGCAGGATGCCGGGCAGGGCGAGGAAGGCGGCGCGCGCCAGCAGGGCGGTGGCGGTGGCGGCATCCATGCCCATCGCGCGCAGGTTCATCGGCAGCCACAGCAGGAATCCGAAGTTCGCCAGCCCCCAGGCCACACCGGCCACGCTCATGCCGATCGTCAGTGGCGCATAGCCGCCGCGCAACAGCTCGCCGATGCCGGAACCGGCCGCCGCCGGCGCGCCGCTCGCGCCCGCGCTGGCGCCGGCATCGCGGATGCCGCCGGCGAAGCGGGCCAGCACCGCGCGCGCCTCGGCATGCAGGCCGTTGTTCGCCAGGAAGCGCGGCGATTCGGGCAGCAGGCGGCTGAGCAGGATGATCACGGCGCCGGTGGGCAGGCCCAGCAGCCACAGCACGCGCCAGCTGTAGCCCGGCTCCAGCAGGCTGGCGGCGCCGGCGGCCACCAGGTAGCCGGCCGAGTTGCCGATGCCGCCCAGCGCCACCAGCAGCCAGCCGCGGTGGGCCGCCGGAATCATCTCGGCCATCAGGGTGAAGGTGATCGGCAGCAGGCCGCCGGCCGAGGCGCCCATCAGGAAGCACATCGCCAGGTTCCAGCCGAAGGAGGGCATGGCGCCGCAGATGGCAGTGCCGATGAACATCAGCGCGGACAGGAGGATCGTGGCGCGGCGGCCGCAGCGGTCGGCGATCATGCCCCAGGCCACCGAACCGACCGTGGTGCCGGTCAGGGCGACCAGGGCCAGGAAACCGGCGTTCTGCTTGCTGAGGCTGTATTCGCTGGTCATTCCCGGCATCACGAAGCCGAGGGTGGCCGGCTTCATGACGTCGATGGTGAGGGCCACCACCAGCACCAGCACCAGGCTCCAGTGGCGGCGGTTCAGCGCTACGCCGTCCGCCACCTCGAACAGCAGCGGAGCGTGGCCGGCGCCGTGCGCGCGCAGGCGCCCGAGACGGGGCATCAGGCCGTAGGCGGCCAGGACCAGGCCCAGCGGAATCAGCGCCATCCCGGCCAGCATCGCCGCATCCATCGGCATGCCGACCATGCGGTAGCCCATGTGGGAAGCGCAGACGAACATCGGAATGTGGGCGAGGACGCCGGCAACGATGGCGAGGGTGCCGATCCAGAAGGCGATGGGGGAGTGAAAGGTCAGGCCGTTCTGCTTCATGGGGCTTCCGGAAGGTCGCAGCGGTGCGGGTGGAAGCGCCGATTATACCGACGTGCAACTTATTTACGACAACTTACTCATCACAACTTACTCATCACAACTCAATGAGGAGCTTCGCCGAGGATGGTCTTGCGGATCCGCGTCCAGTTCGCCAGGAAGGCGTCGACCTCGGCGGCCTCGCTTTCCTTCCGCTGCAGCATGCCGGCCATGGCCCGCGTGGTGCCGCCGTTCAGGTACCAGCTCAGCGGCGGCTGGCGCCCCGCGGCGGTCCAGGGATAGCGCAGCTCGACCACGCGGCCGGCGCCGCAGCCGCCCAGCAGGCGGGTGGTTTCCTCCTCGGCGGCCTGGGCGCGCGCGTTGCGGGTCTGGTACAGGGCGTAGAAGGGCAGCGACAGCTCGGGCACCGGCGGCACCACCTTGTCGCCGGGGCGCAGGCGCGCCTGCCATGGCATGCGCAGCCCCACCGACAGGGGCGGCGCCGGGCCGGCGGCGGCATCGCGCAACTGGGCGCCGGTCGGACAGATCCATTGCGACTGGGCAGCCGGCTCGTTTTCGATCACCAGCACCACCAGCTGTTCGGGCTCGATCACCCCCAGTTTCAGGATCTCGCGGATCATCGCGTTGAGCGTTGCCGCGCCGGAGTTCTCGAAGTAGCCGCCGTCGACCAGGTAGTCCCAGCGCTGGCCGCCGGTAGTGGTCACCAGTGCGGCCGGGCTGATGTAGGGAAAGCGGGCGCTGTTGTGGACCGCCTGGGCCAGGGTCAGGCGGGTGGTGTCCAGCGCCTGGTCGCCCGGCGGGCTGGCGAACAGGTCGTAGGCCTGGGGCGGCAGGAAGGCCAGGTTCGACTGCAGCACCCGGCGGCCCTCGCTGG
>Ga0308169_10001781_pt1 | contig 24128 bp, 30 predicted proteins | sample PhyBR1_2_FD_202139 | JGI IMG/M metagenome (GOLD analysis project Ga0308169, IMG submission 202139) | Phyllosphere microbial communities from UC Gill Tract Community Farm, Albany, California, United States - DLSLSB.R1 | ecosystem: Host-associated > Plants > Phyllosphere > Unclassified | place...
CCCCTCGCTCTCCTCCTCCCCGCTCCACCCCCACCCCCACTCGCGCCTCGCCCGACGACCTCGTTCACCTCGCAGCGACCCCTCGGCGGGCTACATGACCAAGGCAGGCATGCCCAACAACCTCGGCTACAGCGACCCGCGCATTCAGGACCGCGCGAGCGACATGATCGGCCACCAAGGCACCGAGCCCGTGCGTCCATCTCTCTCTCCCTCCTCGCCGCCGCTCTCGCTTTCTGTCGGGCCAGAGCTGACCATCCTCCTCCTCTCTCTCATCGCCCGCAGGTCAAGGACGGTCCTTCGCCCGACGAGGTCAAGAAGGCGCGCGAGCTCGCCGAGCTCCTCGAGGGCAAGAAGAAGAAGTGAGCCCGCGTCTTCCTCGCGCAGGGCGGTCGACGTCGGCACGCTCGTTGCGGCACGCTTTAGCTTTGGACAGATCTGAAATCACAGTGCAGTACGTTGGCTTTTGCAAGGCGAGAGCGAGAAGGAGAGCGGGATGGGTCCGTGCGCGTCCCACCCGACCGGCGAGCGCCCCTCTCTCTCTCTTTCTCTCTTCGTACTCGGCCTCTCGCTTCGCACGACCTTTGCTGCTCGCTTCATTGGTCCAGGCGACGCTCCCGCCCGAGCCGTCGCTTCCGCACAAGCGCCCGCGCCAGCTCAACCTTCCCTCGCTCCCCGCACTATCGGCGGCGCTAGCGCACTCGCTCCACGTGGAGCAGCTGCAGCAACGTGCGGTGCGGCTCGCTTCAGAGCTCCGCTGCAGTCCGAACGTGCGCTCCCGAGCGGTGCTGGCGCCGGCTGGGACGCTATCCAGGATTAGCCGGTCGGCTGGGTCGAAGCGCGCTCGCCCTTCGCTCTTGCCCTTCTCTTCGCTACAGTACGCACGCTTGCGCCTTCAGCTTCCAGCATGCTGCCCCTCGCACTCTTGACGGCCTGCGCCGCGACCCTCGCCGTCGCCGACCCGTCGCCCAACCTGCGCGACGTCCTCGGCGGCATCGTCGACAAGGTGCAGGCCAAGGCGCAGAACCTCCTCGGCCTCGACGCCTGCCCGGCACCTTTCCTCCTTCCGACGAGCTGCTACAGCGGCCAGTCGCCGAGCACGCAAGGCCTCAACGTGAGCTCGTCGTCCGCGCTCGAGCCCCTTTTCCCTTCTCCTTTCCTCCTCGGCTCTCCTCGAGCGCGCACGCTCGAGCTTGCGCTCTCGCCGACTTTCTCAGAGCCTTCGACAGGATTTTGCTCGACGCCCGAGCAGCGTCAAACGTCGGTGAACCAGAACGCTGACGCTGCCTCACCTCGTTTGCCTCGCCCGCAGGAGTGCTGCACCAACGTGCCCGGCGGCCTGCAGCTGCAGACCCAGTTCTGGAACGCGCAGCCCGACATCGGCCCGAAGACCTCGTGGACCGTTCATGGGCTGTGGCCCGATAAATGTGACGGGTCCTTCGCGCAGTACTGCGACCCGAGTCGGGCGTACCCGAGCATCCGCTCGATCCTGCAGGACAAGGGCGAGACGCAGCTCCTCGAGACGATGTCGACGTACTGGAAGAGTAACACGGACGACGATGACTCGCTCTGGGTGCACGAGTGGGCCAAGGTGCGTCGCTTCTCCTGCTCGAGGCAACTTGAGAAGGTCGACGACGCTGACTTGTTCTTCGTGCGCGCAGCACGGTCAGCTCCTTCTCGGTTCAACGGACGCTTGGCGATGAGCTGACTCCTTCCGCACACAGGTACCTGCATCTCGACGCTCAACACGACGTGCTACGGGCGCTCGTACCAAAAGTGTGCGTCTTCCTTCGCTCTCCTCCCCTTTCGTTCGCCGAGTACGTCAAGCTCATTCTTCCTCGCAGATGACGAGGTCGTCGATTACTTCGAGCGTGCCGTCGAGCTGTTCAAGGGGCTGCCGACCTACGACTGGCTCGCCGCCGAGGGAATCCTTCCCTCGCGCACCAAGACCTACACGGCCGACCAGCTCGAGAGCGCCATCAAGAAGCACTACGGGCACGAGGTCTACTTTGGCTGCACGTCGTCGGGCGAGCTCGACGAGGTGTGGTACTACTACCTCACGAAAGGGCCCGTCGCCGGCGGCAAGTACATCCCGGTCGAGGTCGTCGGCTCCAAGGGCTCGTGTCCTGCGTGCGTCGACTCGTTCTACGTCTCGATCGTCTTCAATGAGCTTCATGGCTGATCCTGGATTGTGCGCGCGCAGGACCGGCATCAAGTACGTCCCGAAGGACGGCGCGCTCGCAGGGGGCTCGAGCCCCTCGGGCAACTACACCTCGGCTTTCCTCAACGGTGCGTCTATTGTCTCCCTCAAGACTCTCTGTACAGCTTCCTGCACTGCATGCGCTGACGCTGCACTGCCTCTCGCCTCTCCCTGCCTCGTTCCGACCGTGCTCGTCGACCTTCTCAAATCGCCTTCGACCGTCTCGGCGCCGCCCATCGTGCAGTCGAGCACGACTCGGCGCAGGACGGCTGCCTCATCTCTTCTGGCAACTGGTACACGTGCGTTCAGACCCTCTCGCTCGACCAATCCGCGCTCGCACGCTCACGCTGAGCTCTCGCTCCGCCCGTAGCACCGGCACTTGCGCTCAATTTCGTCTGTACGGCGACGGCTTGTCGGCACCGTTCACGATGACGACTTCGAAGGGTCCGTGCACCGTCTCGGCGGGCGCTCAGCTGTCGTGCGCGGCCGGCAACATCGGCTCGAGCTTCACCCTGGTGCGTCGCCCCTTTCTCTTCCTCTCGCTCTCTCTGCGCCCGAGCGCAGCGCTCACGAGCTCGCCGCGCACAGGATGCCGATAAGTACCTCGTGTACGAGGGATCGAGCAACTTCTACGCGAGCGGCGTCGCCGAGGGCTCGACGCAAGCCAGCGTCTTCACAAGCTCGTCCGAGGCGGGCGTGCCGATCAAGGTGCGTTACGGTGCGCCGCAATGAGTCTGAGTAGCTGCTGCAGTCGAAGTTTTGAGATGCGTGCGTTCGTGCAAAGAAGTCTGGACCAGTTTGAGCAGGAAGAGGTCCGAGCGAGCGTCGAGCGAGAGGTGAGCGGAAGTCGAGCCGAGCGGGCAAAGCCTTACTGCCAGCATGCGGGCCTGCAATGCCAGAGGCTGCAGAATGCTCTCAGAAGCTCGGGCGCACGAGCCACGCCGCGCTGGAGCGAAAGGAAGAAAGAGAAGAGACGAGGCTCGAGCGCTTGCGACCGACCAGCTTTCGCTCTCGCACCTCGCACCATTCCTCGCTCGAGCCAAGCAGCGATGATACAGGTACAGACCCTCGACAATGCGGCAGCCGCCGCGTCCGACAAGACCTTAGTACGGCGTGAGCGGCGGCTCGACCTCGTCGCTCCACTCGACCCTCGTCTCGACGAGCTGGTCGACCTGGATGCGCAGCTCCCTCGGCTCGCCCTGCGTCTGCGTGTGCGTGCTCGTACGCCACGCGCGCTCGTCGCCGGACCGCACGGCCGCCTTGCTGATCGTCGACCCGACGCTGCGCAGCCCGAACGAGTTGCGCTGCCCGGCTCGTCCTGCTCCGCCGCCGCCGCCGAGGCGCGCGCGCTCGAGGTCGACCTCGTACGGCGAGGTGCGGCCGCTCGAGCTCGAGCTCGAGCCGGTGCATGCTGCGCGCACCCGCTCGAGGACGCTCGCGAGGCGGGCGGGCGCAGGGATGCTGAGGCGGCGGGGAGGGGAAGCGGCGCTGGGCGAGTGAGCGCGCTTCTCGTTCTGGGCGAGGCTGGTCGGCGAGGGGAAGGTGACGGCGCCATCGACCGGGTGCGTCGAGGACGGGGCGAAGGCGTTCTCGATGGCGCGGCGCGAGGACGAGGTCGTCGAGAAGAAGGCGAAGCCGTACAGCGGCGGCATCGGGGCCCAGAAGGCGACCGACAGGTTAGACCACTCGATGATGGTGTCGCGGTAGAGCGAGCCGGCGATTGCTGCGAGCGTCGAAGAGAAAGAGTCAGCGAGGGGTCCGTGCGCGAGTTGGAGAAGGTCGGACGCACCTCCTCCGACGGCGACGACGGCCGTGTACGACGCGCTGCGGACCGAGAGCCAGGCGAGGCGCTTGAGGAGGCCGTCGGTGCGCTCGTTGAAGCCGGCGACGCGGCGGCGCAGCGCCCAAGCGAGCGTGCCGCAGATGAAGCAGTCGGCGACGGCCGACGACCAGAGCCAGATGGCGATCGAGGTCGACCAGTTGAGCGTGTTGACAAAGTCGGGCTCTTGCACGGCCCACTGCACGTGCGGATCGTCAGCTCGAGCGTGCAAGAGACGGAACGAGCGAGGGAGAGGGGACGCACGATGAAGCCGATGACAGTCGCCGCGACCGAGCCGAACAAGCTCGCAGCGACGAGCGCGCCGATGAGCGAGTAGAACGCGTACCGCACCTTGAGGTTGTCGATGAACTGCAGGGAGAGGGTGGCGTCAGCTTGCCGTCGCAGGAACAGGAGCGAGAGGGAGAAGAAGGGACGCACCGCTCCCGCTCGTCTCGCCAATGCCACCTGCGTCAGCGAGCCCGTGAGCCCGCCAAACAGGGTCAGGAGGCACGACTCGGTCGGGCCCGCAATGATCTCGTCGATCGTGCGCGTCTGCTGGACGGCGAGCTTCCACAGCGCGTCGAACGTGAGCGCCGTCGTGACCGTGACGAGGCCGAACAGGACGGCGAGCGTGACGCGGTTGGCGCGGCCCGGCAGGCGCGCAAAGTCGCCCGAGATGCAGTAGTTGACGAAGACGGTGCAGAACGAGCCGTAGAGGAGGACCTCGAGCGTGTAGCCCGTCGCGAGCGGACCTGTTGACCGAGTCGCTCTCGACGTCAGCTCGCCGCACGGGCGGGGAGAGAGAGGCTCGTGGACGCACCGATGAGCTGATTGACGAGGTCTGGCGGTGCCGTGAGCATCTCGATGTCCGTGTAGGTCGCCATGGCGGCGGTCGAGGTGCGGCTGTGGGGAACGGGCACAGCGGGAGCGGTGCCTCGTTGGAGGCTGCGGCGCGGCTTGGGGCCGTCGCAGAGGCTGCGAGGCGGTCGATCGGTGCAGCAGGTGGGCGTGTGCTGGGTGCGAGCGAGAGCAGGGAGCGAGGAGGAGGAGGACGGAGGAAGTCCGGCGGACGAGCGACCCTGCGCACCTCCCTCGCGGGTTCCTTCTTGCGAGCACAGGAGACGTCCAAGACAGGCTTCGTTAGGCTCTAGACAGGGCGATCAGCAGCCGAGAGCGAGCCGCAAGCGGAAGGCGATCGGTACGAGGAAGGTCGCGCTCGTGCTCCGACGAGCGCTTGCAATATCTCTCCCTCGCGGCCGCCTACCACGCTGCAACGAGGAGGCACAAGTATCGCGGGCCATCGGGATGCGCTCGGAGATTGCCCCGAGCGCGAGAGGAGCGGGACGAGCGGGTGCAGCGCAGGGCGAGGCTCGAGCGCAGGTCGACCCTGCACCGGTTCGGGATGCAGCAAGAATGAATGCTTCCGCCTGCGCACGTGCACACTCTCGCTCGCTCTCACGCTGGACCGAAACGCGAGCCGAGACGCGACGAGAGAAAGAGGAGCTTCATTGCGAAGGGGAAGCGACTCGAGCCCGCCGGCAACGACAGGAACACCCTCGCGCGAGCAGATACTCGAGGTTGCGCCATGTTGACGTGCTTGCGCTGACGAAAGGAGGGTACATAGGCGAGGTTCGTCGGGGCGAAGCCTGCAGAGGAGAGAGGGCGAGGGTCAGTGCGCCGTTCTCTGCTCTGGGTTCGGTGGTGCTGTGTGCACGCGCGCTCGAGTGCCGCCTCGCTCGAGTCGACGAGGACGACGGCGAGCTCGAGCTAGGAATCAGAAATCAAAGGTGAATTCACCGGCCGGGGTTGGACGCCGACGGGCGCCGCGCGCGCAGCCTGAGAGCTGACGAGAGCAGGACATGCGACGCGGCGGCGGAAGGTGCCAGGTCCTCGGTCTCGAATAAGAGGTGCCAGATAAGAGTAGAGTCGACCAGACTCGTTTCTTCATGTGGGTGCGCGGGCGAATGGCGGGGGAGAGGGGAGGGAGGGAGGAGAAGGCTCACCTCGACATGATCCCTACGCTCGCCGTGCTCGCTCCTGCGCCCGCCCGTCTCGTGCAGGGTGACTGCTCCAGTGCTTGAGGGCCCACGAGAGGGCTGCCGAGAGGCGAGGAGGTGCAAATCTGCGGGCGAGAAAGAATGCGGGCGAGTGGGCGGAGGCGGTGGTGAAGGCGTGAGGGCGAAGTGGGCGAGGCGAGGGCGAGGGGCGGGTGGCTCGAGTGGCGGCTACATCGAGGAGAGCAAAGCGGTGGAGACGAGTGGAGAGGAGAGAGAGGGAGAGGAGGAGGGCCGACGAGGACGAGGTCGAGCTCGCGAGGGTGCGCGCGCCGCTCGTGGCCCTCGTCGTCGCTCGCCGCCATCCTCGCTCTCCCTCAGTTGCTCCTCGCGCTCGCCGACCACTTTAACCGGCTACTCGACCCGCCCTCGCCCAGCTTCACCATGTCGACCACCAACATCATCTCCAAGCGCCGCAAGTGAGCCCCCTCTCTCTCGCCGCCCTCGCACTCCACCTCGAGCGACCAAGGAAAACTGACCCGCTCCCCCCCTCGCACAGGTTCGTCGCCGACGTGAGTCGCCTGCGCGCTCGTCCAGCCTCGCAGCAACCTCCAGGACTCTCCCGCTGACCCTCCCACTCGCCCCTGTGCTGTGCTGCGCCGTCGACAGGGTGTCTTCTAGTGCGTCGCCCCTCCTCCCCTCGAGTCGCCCTCCCCCTCTCGCTCGATCTACAGCTGACCCTCTCCTCTTCCTGCCCCCCTCCCTGCAGCGCCGAGCTGAGCGAGTTCTTCTCGCGCACCCTCTCGTCCGAGGGCTACTCGGGCTGCGAGGTCCGCGTCACCCACGCCCGCACCGAGATCATCATCCGCGCGACCCACACGCAGGAGGTCCTCGGCGAGAAGGGCCGCCGCATCCGCGAGCTCACCTCGCTCGTCCAGAAGCGCTTCCGCTTCCCCGAGGGCTCGGTCGAGCTCTACGCCGAGAAGGTCCAGAACCGCGGCCTCGACGCCGTCGCCCAGTGCGAGTCGCTCCGCTACAAGCTCCTCGGCGGCCTTGCCGTCCGTCGGTGCGTCCCCTCTCTCTCCTCTGTCGTTCTCGTGGGCCCGCGTGACTCGTCCAAGGCGCTGCCCGGGTCCTCGACGCGCTCGAGCAACGACGCTGACCCTCGCCCTTCCCTCGGTCCTTCTCCCTCGCCCGCAGCGCGTGCTACGGTGTCCTCCGCTTCGTCATGGAGTCGGGCGCCAAGGGCTGCGAGGTCATCGTCTCGGGCAAGCTCCGTGCCGCGCGCGCCAAGTCGATGAAGTTCACCGACGGCTTCATGATCCACTCCGGCCAGCCGGTCCGTGACTTTGTCGACTCGGCGACCCGCCACGTCCTCATGCGCCAGGGTGTCCTCGGCATCAAGGTCAAGATCATGAAGCCCTGGGACCCGGAAGGCCGCCTCGGCCCGTCCAAGCCCCTCCCGGACGTCGTCACGAGTGCGTCCCCTCCCTCTCTCGCTCGCCCGCCCGCCTTGCTCTCGAGACTGACTCGTTCCCTCCCTCTCGCGCGCGCGCAGTCTCGGAGCCCAAGCCCGACGTCGAGTACTCGCAGCAGGTCCAGTCGGTCAACGTCGGCGCGGCCAACATCCCCGCCCCGGCCCAGGCGGCGCAGCAGGCGGCCGAGCAGGCCGGCCAGGAGCAGCCCGCCCAGGAGATCGTCACCGGCGCTGCCGAGGTCGCCACCGAGGGCTTCTAAACGCACCCGCCGCCTCTTAGATGATGCGTCGGACGTGAGGAAGGCTGTCGAGGGGGAGGCGGGCGAGGCGAGTAGCTCGTTCTTGTTGTTCTTGCGAACCGAGGTCGTCTCCTCCCACTCTCTGTCTCTGCGTGAGCCTCTCGGACAGCATGTGCGAATCGGTGCGAGCGAGAGACAGAGAGTTGCACCCGTGGAACGACGACGAGGACGACGAGAGCAGGAAGTACAAGAAGGGGAGCGACGCACGAGGGACCAGCCCGTCATGCTCGTCGTGAACGAAAGAGTGAGAGGAGAAGAGGGGCGCCGAGACGACGAGGCGCAGAATGTCGGCGGCGAGGCTCAGGCGCGGCGGAGGGGTCCGAGCGGCTTGGTCGGGCTCGGCGGGACGGCCGAGTTGTCGCGGTAGCTCTTGCGCGCGACGGTCTTCTGCGTACGGCGAGGTCGGAGAAGCTTCAGCGCAATATCTCGGCCGCCTCGGCAGCGAGTATGAGGAAGAGAGAGAGAGAGAGCAACGCACCCTGCAAGCCTCGCACCTGAGCGCGCCGTCCTCGCCGACCCTGCACTCGCTGTCGAGCACTCGCTTGCACTCCCTGCACACGAGGCACCGCGCGTGCCATCTCGTGTTGCGCGGGCCGACGACCGTCTCCTTGTCGGTCGAGCGCACCGAGCACCCGGCGCAGACGATCAGGCCGCCGAGCCCGGCCGGCGGGCGCTCGCGGCGCGAGAAGATGGTCGGCGCGACGAGGGAGGACGACTGCGAGGGCGAGAGCGGAAGGGTGCGAGGGAAGGAGGACGAGGTGGGGAGGCGCGTCGAGCGAGACGAGGGGAGGGCCTGAGCGTCGGCGGCGAAGAAGGGCGAGTTGAGGATGCGCGGCGAGGGCGAGGCCGGCGGCGGTGCGCACTGCAGGTCGACGAGCTCTGCATCAGCGACGTCGCGAAGCAGGGAAGGGAGAAAGAGAGAGAGAGGGACGCACGCGCTGGTGATACGGCAACCCATCGACCTCGACGAACCCCCTCTCGCCCTTCTCCTCACCGAACGCCCGACTGCACGACGCGCACGTGAAGCACTTCTGGTGGAACGAGTGCCCGCTCCTCGGCACCGTGACGCTGCGCCCAAAGCCGAGCGCGCTGCCGCAGCCGTGGCACGCCGGCTCGTGGTCGTCGGCGAGATCGGCCGTGAGCGGGCGAGGCGAGACGGGCGAGGGGGAGGACGAGTCGTGTGCGCTGGTTTCGGGCTCGGCGAGCGACGTGACGAGGGCGCGGTACCGCTTGGGCGCAGGTGCGCACTGCAGGGGGCGAGGAAAGAGTCAGTCTCGGGCTCGTCGAGCTCGGCAGGCGAGAGAGCAAGAGGAAGAGGACGCACCGCCTTGTGCCAGCACTTGCCCTCGGCCTCGACGTGCTTGCCTGCCCCGAGCGGCTCGCCGCACCCGCCGCAGCGGAAGCACTCGGCGTGCATGAGCGCGCCTGTCTGCGGCAACTCGACAAACTCGCCGTACCCGAGCGCGCGCGCGCAGATCGGGCACTTGTCGTCGTCGTCGATGACTTGAGGTGCAAGAGGTGCTGTCGAGGAGGGAGGAAAGGTCGGCTTGGTCGGGGAGGAGGACGACTTGATCGGCGAGAGCGGTCGGTCGAAGGGCGAAGGCGCAGGTCCGGCGGGCTGGACAGGGACGAGCGCCGGGCGAGGGACGTCTTCGAACGATGCCTTAGTCGGCGAGGCCGAACGAGGCGGCCATGCCGCCGCGCTCGCCTTGACGGGCGACGGCGGGCGAGAACCGCCGCTCGGGATCTGCGGCAGCGGCGGGCGCGCCGCCTTGCTCGGCGACAACGGCGACGCGGCGGCCTCCTTGGTCGGGCTGCGAGGCGCCGCCAGGTCCTTGATGCCGGCGCGCCGCAGCCGGTCGCCGAGCTCATCGAGCGAAGGCGCGATGGGCGACTTGTCGCGCTCGAACTGGAGGCGCGCGACGCCCGTCCTGCCGCTGCTGCCGCCGCCGCTTGACGCCGAGCCCATCGTGCCCGAGATGCCGAGCCCGCTCGACGACGCCTTGACCTGCGGCGACGGCCTCGCGCTCCACGGGCCGCCGGGCTTGTGCGGCGGCGTGTTCGAGCCGCCCGAGGGGAGCGACGGCCGGCCCCACTTGCTCGGGGCGGGCGGCACCGAGACAGGATGCTTGGCGAAAGCGCTCTGCGGCGGCTGGGGCGAGGGCGGGATGATGCGCGTGCGGGTCGAGGCGTTGTCGAAGCAGCGCTCGCAGGAAGGTCGGCCAGCGAGGTCGATGACGGCGTCGGTCGATGGGTCCTGCAGTTGATCCAGAGTTAGGCAGGAAATACGAGAGCGAGGTGAAAGAAGGTACGCACGTCGCAGTAGACGCAGACGAAGCAGGGCTGCAGGTCCGAGAGCGTCAGTGAGTTGCTCGAGCTCTTTGGGGCCGTGAAGAGCGAGAGGGACGCACATTGTGCCAGACGACCGAGCCATGCTTGACGAACGGGGCGTCGGTCAAGACGGCCTGCTTGCACGCCTTGCTGTTGCGGGAGAGTGGGTCAGGATCAGGCGCGGTCGACGAGGACGAGCGCGAGCAGGGACGCACCAGTCGCCGACTCGGAAGCGCTCTGCGAAGCAGGACCGACAGAAGAACGTCTCGGCGAGCTTGAGGTCGTTCTTGGCGCCCGGGTGCGGGTAGATCGTCTCTTCCTGCGAACGAGCCCAGACTCAGCGGGTCTCGACGGCGAGGGCGAGCGAGAGACGGACGCACCTGCTTGAACGAGGCGGTACAGCCGGCACAGCTCCAGTGGTCTTGCGGACTGAGGACCGAGCCGAAGACGCTGTGCAGCTCGCCGTCGTCGTGGATGAAGGACGACAGCTTGGTCGGGCTCGCCGGGCGCTTTGGGGTTGTGCGCTCGCCGAACGCGCCGATGCTGCTGGTCGAGGTCGAGGTAGACGAGTTTGCGCGTGCGGGTGAGGCGGTTTTGCTGGAGCGGGTGGTATAGCTGTTGCGGAGAGGGGGGGAGGGTCAGCACCGCCTCATCGCGAGGGAGCGGACGCGGAGGAGAGGAGCGAGTCCGGAGAGGGGCGCACCTGTTGGTCCACCGGTCGCTGCCTTTGCCGTCTAGGAGCGCCTGCGTGGCCGACTCTGCGCGCACAGGGGCATGGTCAGCGCGAGCTGGGCCGAGGTTGAGCGAGGGGGGTGAGCGGACGCACCTCGGGGCATGCCGCCGCACCTGCAGCGTGTCGAGGCCTGCACGGGTTCGCCGCAGCGGCTGCAGAAGCCCATGGCGTGCTCGGCTGGCTGGCTCAGCGAGAGCAAGTGGTGGGTCGAGGCGCGAGCAGGACGACGACGACGAGCGCGGCCTTCTCCCCCGCTGAGCAGCTCTCCTCGCTTGAGAGACAGCAGCGACCACCTCGCTAGCACTATGCGCACACTGCGGCACTGTCGACCACGCCATCGGCGCCGCCCGAGGTCGTCGCCCCCAACCCGCACATCTCGGCCGTCGTGATCTCGCCGCCGCTCTCTCTCCTCCTCGCCACCTCGAGACGCCGCAAGAGTCATGGCAACCGTGCCCGATTGGCAGCGCAAAGCCGCCGACAAACGCGCAGCTCAGCTCGCCCTCATTCCGTCCGCCTGGCGCCTCTCCTCCTCGACCCTCGACTCGCTCCCTCTCAACGTGCGCGACCTCGTACGCTCGAGCGGGATCCTGAGCGACATCGAGCTCGACATCACCGGCGAGTTCGACGCGCAGGTCATCCTCGACAAGATGGCGCACGGCGAGTGGACCGCTACGGCCGTCGCGACCGCCTTCTGCAAACGCGCCGCTCTCGCTCACCAGCTCGTGCGTCCTCTTTCCCTCTCTCCTGCTCGACAGGAAGGTGCCCACACTCTCTACCTGTCCGCAGACCAACTGCCTCACCGAGCCGCTCTTCGACCGCGCCCTCGCACGAGCCGGCCAACTCGACGCTCACTTTGCGGCAACGGGCAAGGTCGTCGGCCCGCTTCACGGCTTGCCCGTCTCGCTCAAGGAGCAGTTCGATATCGAGGGCGTCGAGTCGACCATGGGTGCTTCCCTCTCCGCTTCCTCTGCTACGCCTGTCTCTCTCGAGCGGCCCTGACCCTCTTCACCTCTGCGCGCAGGCTTCGTCTCTCGCATCGGCCACGTCTCGACCGACTCGGCTGCGCTCGTCAAGATTCTCGAGTCGCTCGGCGCCGTCATCCACTGCCGCACCAACATCCCTCAAGCTCTCCTGGTTCGTCCCGCTCGCACCTCGTCTTGCTCGACTGGACTCGAGCGACCTGCAGGCTGACGCCAGCTTTCCCTCGCAGAGCGACGAGACGATCAACAACGTCTTTGGCCGCAGCCTCAACCCGCATAACACGAGCCTGACGGCCGGCGGCTCGTCCGGCGGCGAGGCGGCCCTCCTCGCCCTGCGCGGCAGCCCGCTCGGCTTCGGTACCGACCTCGGCGGCTCGATCCGCAAGCCCGCCGCCTTCTGCGGCCTGTACGCGCTGCGCCCGACGTCGCGCCGCCTGCCGTACGCCGGCGCGAGCAACGTGTTCGAGGGCGCCGACGCGCTCGAGAGCGTCGTCGGCCCGATGGCGACGAGCCTCGAGAGCCTGCGCGTCGCGATGCGCGCGCTCGTCGGCACCCGGCCGTGGGAGCTCGACGCCAAGGTCGTCGAGCGGGCGTGGGACGACAAGCTCGCCCGCGCAGAAGGCGACAAGGGCAAGAAGTGCTTTGCGTTCATGTGGTCGGACGGGCTCGTGCGGCCCGTGCCGCCGCTCGAGCGCGGCATGAGGGAACTGGCGGGCAAGTTGAGGGCTGCAGGGCATGAAGGTGCGTCGCTTTGCGCTCACTCGTACGCGCGCGCACCGGCGCTCGGCTGACTCTCTCCCTCGTCGCGCGCAGTCATCGACTGGGAGCCGCTCGACCATGCCGGCGCGCAGGACATCGTCAGCCGCATCTTCGACGCCGATGGAGGAGAAGACGTGCAGCGCTGGATTGGCGACTCGGGCGAGGTGCGTCTCTTCCTCTCCTTCTTCTCGTCGTCCGCCTCGGCCTCGCTGACTTTGGGCTCCCTCGCGCCGCAGCCTCTTCTCCGGCAGGTCTTTGCATCGCAGCACCCGGCGATGAGCATGTACGAGTCGTGGCAGGTGCGTACTCCCTTCCTCGTTCTCGAGAAGAGCACGAACGCCGCTGACGAGGTCCGTGCGCCGACAGCTCAACAAGCGCCGCGACGCCTACCGCCAGCGCTTCCTCTCGACCTACCTCTCGACTCGCACCCGCCTCAGCGCGCAGACCGACCGCCCGATCGACGCCATCGTGTGCCCGATGTGCCCGCACCTCGCCGCGCCGCACCTGGACTCGCCTCGTCCCGCAGGGTGAGCTCGCTCTCCTCCTCTCCCTGCGCCTCTCGCTCTCTCTTTTCCGCTCTCGCGTATGCTCATATTCTTTTCACTCGCAGCCTCATCACCTACACGACCGTCTGGTCCCTGCTCGACCTCCCCTGCTACACGGTCCCGATCGGCGCAGTCGACCCGGCGCTCGACGCCAAGCCGCCGCCGGGAACGCACACGCCGCAGAGCGAGACGGATCGTCTCAACTGGGATAGCTGTGCGTCCTCCTCTCGCCCTCTCGTCTGTGCGCGCTCGGCGAGAGCTCGCTGACGCCGGCTCCTCGCCGCTCGCAGACTCGCCCGAGGCGTTCGCCAACGCGCCCATCGTCCTGCAGGTCGTCTCGCCGCGGCGCTTCAGGGAGGACGAGCTGCTCGGTCTCGGCGAGGTCATCGAGCGAGCTCTCGGTCGGGCGCAGCAGAGCGAGAGGCGGGCTCGGGCAACTTGAGAAGGTCACGGCACTCGTAATTCTCGTTGCAAAAGCGGTACTGCACAGTTCAAGCGGTTCGTCTCCCTCCCCTCGATCGTCCTCCTCGCTCGCTCGCTTCCCGAGAGGTCCTAGCCCGGGCGCCAGCGAGCCTTCTCGCGCAGGTCCTCGGCGACGGCCGAGGCCGAAATCTGGGCGCTCTGCAGGCTCGCGAGGCGCGCGCGCTCGTCGAGCGCCTTCTGCTCGTCCGTGATGAAGTCCTGCGAGCGAGGGAGAGGCGAGCCAGAGTCAGGCATGGGGCTCGAGACGGCGAGGAGAGCGCGAGAGAGAGAAAAGGGCGACGCACGTTGGGCTTCATGGCGATGAGCGTGTCGACGTCGAGGTCGCCGCTCAGGATGCGCTCGCGGTAGTGGCGGTAGCGTGCAGCCTTGACGGAGAGGAGCATGCGCAGCTTGGCGCGGTACGCCGTCGTCGGCACGCCCTCGTCGTCCTCGTGGCCGGGCGGGAACTTGTCCCACGCCGCTTGCTCGACCTCGACGAGCTTGGCGAGGATCGACTCGTTCTCTGCGAGCGGAGGCTTGAGAGTCAGCGACTCGACGCTGCGGTTCGTGCCGGCCAGACGGCCGCTCTGAGCGCATGATGAAGGGAGCGAGCGCAGGACTCACGTGCCGTCGAGTCGCGGGCGAGGGCGTCGTACAGCGCTTTGAGGCTCGCCGTGCGCGCCGTGACGACCTTGTCGCCGAGCTGGCTCTTGAAGACCTCGTCGAAGCTGACCTCGTCGTTGCGGTGCGAGCGCGCCGGCTCCTTCTTGGCCGCAGGCGTCACGACTTTGTCCTCGCCGTCGAGCGCCTCGGTGCTCGTCTCGTGTCGGACGACCTTGGTGAGCTTGCGCGCCGGCTCGTGCGCCTCGGGCGAGGCGGTGGCGGCGCGCTTATTGGCGATGCGCGTGACGAGGATCGGGCCGGACGGGTCGTGCGACGTCTTGCGGCGCGGTATCGGCGCGAGAGGAGGCGACATCGAAGTTGAAGAAGGCGCGGGACGGGGCGAGAGGGCGGACGAGCTGGCGGGCGGGCTTGTCGAGCCGAGACTGAAGGACGGCGGCGCCATGACCGGTGGAGGGGCAGGCGTTTGCGAGACTGCGCGCAAGAGGTCAGAGTCAGCGCGCTCTCGACGGCCATCCCGACCTCGAAGACCCACCAGAAGAGCGGCGTCCAGCTGCAGGAACCTCGAGCCCGAGCGTGCGCTTCCACTTGTCGACGAGCTTCTTGGCGAGGACGGCGACGTCGGGCGAGCAGGCGGCTCGTGCGACGCCGTTGACGGCGGCACCAATCTGAGTCTCCTGCAGGATGTGCTCGGAGCGTCAGCTGCCATCCTTGCGGTCCTGAGCCCCGGTCAACGAGGAGAATGCGCTGAAGGGGAGCGAGCCGACTTGGCGCTGACGCACCTTGAGGAACGCGCTGGTCGACTCGACCTCGGCCTCGAGGCGGATGAGGACGTCGATGCAGGTCTGCGAGTGCGGCGCAGGAGGGCGAGTCAGCTTGGTGCCCCTGGTTCCGCACGCGCCGCGTCTCCCTCTCGCCCAGATGCTGGTCGCCCTCGGCCGTGCCCGCCGCTGCGCTGGACCCAGGTCTCTACACAGCAGACTCCAGAGCCCGTTGGGCTGAGCGCATGGGACCTCGAGAAGGAAGAGAGGGGTATGCTCGTCGGAGCGGGAGGAGGAGAGGGGAGGACGAGGGGGGCTCACCTGGACGTCGCCCAGCTTGTTGGCCGTCACGAGCCGGTCCTTGAGGCCTCGCACAGCCTCGGTCGTCACCATCTCAGGCAGTCGAGCGTGGTCGAGGCCGAGCGAGTGGGAGGAAGGAAGGAGAGAGACGATCGGGCTCGGCGGCCGCCTCCCCGCAAGTTTCGTCGCTCAGGCCGCTCGCGCACGCACGTCCGCAGGAGACAGCGCGGCAGCGCTAGAGCGGACTCTCCGGGCTTCGCAGAAAGAAGCGTGCCGGTCCGTCGTGATCGAGGACGGACCGAGAACGAGGGCGAGCGAGCAGGAGAGGAACGAGCGCAGCGACGACGAGAGGGATACTGCACGTTTTGCGATTTCGAGCGCTTTGTTCTTGTTGCGCCTCCTTGCGACTCGTCCCCTCCTCCCTCCCTCGATCCCTCACTTGCTCTACCGCGCTACTCGCTCAGAGCTCCTCGTGGCTCGGGCGGATGACCGGGCCGTCCGTGTCGAGGTCGGGCACGACCGCCTTGACCGTGTCGACGACGCCGTCGCGCACAGAGTCCTTGACCTTGCTCCAGTCGACCCACTTGGCGCTCGGGGCGTCGGCCGCATCGGGCTCGCGCGACGCGTCGGCCATCTCGAGCTGGTCGAGCAGGTCCTCGTTGTCGGCCGCCGAGGGGGGCGGCTCGGTCGGGGGCGGCGCAGTGTCGACTGGCGGCGCGGGCTTGACCTCGACCTCGGCCTTGGCCGACTGCGAGACGCCGAGCGAGCGGCGCAGCATGACCTCGATCAGGTTGAAGTAGGCGCCCGGGTCGTCGAGCGTGTACTGGCTCTTGAGCATGGCGGTTTGCCTGCGCACGGTCGATCACGTTGAGTCAGTAACGAAAGCCCGTCGACGACATTCAAGAGATGACGAGGGCGAGAGGAAGCACGTACCAGAGGACGGTGACGCTCTCCTTGAGCTCGTCGAGCGCTTCCTCGTCGTCGCCCGCCTCCTCGACCTTCTCGAGCAGGCGCTCAATGAGCGGGTGCTTAGGGTTGAGCTCGAAGTTCTGTTGGCGAGCGACGAGGGCTCGAGTCAGCGACTCGTCCGAGAGAGAGAGAAGGGGGACGAGGGAGACGGCGAGACGGGCGCACCTTCTTCTGCATGCGCGCAAAGTTGAGCATGAAGTTCTCGCCGCCCTGCTGGCCGTTCTGCGCCGCGAGAAGGCGCTCCATGTTGCCCGAGTAGCCGAAGTTGGACGCCGTGACGAGGCAGGGCGAGGTCGTCAAGCGCGTCGAGATGGTGACTGCGAGGGGGCGAGGGGCGTCAGCGACATGCTCGTGAGGTGCACGAGGAGGAAGTGAGCGACGGCGACGCACCCTTGTCGACGTATTGGGCGAGCTCCTTCTTGAGGTAGGCGGCGAGCGGCGCGAACGTCGTCTTGAGCTCCTCGGCCTCGTCCTTCTCGGTCTCGTCCTCGTCGCCGAAGGTGACGCCCTCCTTGGCGACGTCCTGGAAGCGCAGGCCGCCAAAGGTCGGGACCGTGCTGACGAACTGCGCACGAGAGAGAGAGAGAGAGAGAGGCGAGTCAGTTCGGCGGCTCGAGAGGGGCTTCCCCGTCTCGTCGACGCGTCCTGCCGGTCCGGAAAGCGCGCATCGAGAGAGAGAAAAGGGGACGCACCATCTCATCGATCGGGTCGGTGAGGTAGAGCACCTCGTAGCCGCGGGCGAGGATGCGCTCGACGAACGCGCTCTTCTCGAGCATGGCCTTCTGCTGCCCGGCGCCGGCGATGAAGTAGATCTGGGTCTGGCCCTGCTTGCGGCGCTTGACGACGTCGTCGAGGTTGGTCGTCGTGCCGTTGAGCGCCGACGTCTCGAACCGGAGGAGCTTGACGATGCGCTCGCGGTTCTTGGCGTCCTCGACGGCGCCGACCTTGAGCGCCGTGCCCGCCTTCGAGTACAGCTCGGCGTATTTGTCCTCGTCCTCGGTCGCGAGGCGCGCAAAGAGGTCGTAGATGCGCTTCTGGAGGTTGCGCTTGATCTGGGCGAGCGCGCGCGTCTTCTGGAGGCTGTCGCGCCCGACGTTGAGCGGGAGGTCGTCGACGTCGATGAAGACCTTGACCCAGTTGAGGTGCTTCTCGAGGTAGTCCTTGCCGAGGTCGGACGTGATGAAGACGCGGCGCACGAAGAGCTTGAGCGAGTCGAGCGAGACGTAGTCCTTCGAGTAAAAGTCGTTGGGCAGGCCCGACGGGATGTAGATGAGGGCGCGGAACGTCGTCGAGCCGGCGTCGCCCTTGAAGTGCGACCACGCGAGGGGCGGCTCGCTGTCCTTGAACGTCTTGAGGTAGAAGTCCTCGTACTCGGCCTCGGTCACGTCCTTGGGCTCGCGCATCCACAGAGGCGGGCGATCGTTGATGAGCTCCCACTCGGCCTTGACCGGCTCGGTCGCCTCCTCGGGGTCCTCGATCTTGAGCTCGTCGTCCTCGTCGGCGACAGGTGCGGCGGTCGGTGCGGCGGCGGTCGGGTCGAGGAGCGCGCTCGACCAGAGGTAGATCGGTGCGGCGTTGTACTCGGCGTGCTTCTGGATGAGGCTGCGGAGCTTGGCGACGTCGAGGTAGTCGCCCTGGGCGTCCGGCTTGAGGTAACTGCAGGAGGGGTCCGAGCCAAGTCAGCGACGCGTGCTCGTCGGCGACGGGCGGCCTAGCACGAGAAGAGGGCGTGAGAGCGTGAACGCACAGCGTGATCTCGGTACCGCGACCAAGGGTAGCGCCGCGCGGGTCCTTGACGATCTTGAAGCCCTCGGCGTTGGCCTCGCTCTCGAACACCCACTGCTCGGCCTCGTCGGCCGTCTTGCTCGCGACGGCGACCCGGTCGGCGACGAGGAACGACGAGTAGAAGCCGAGGCCGAACTGGCCGATCAGGTTGCCGCCGTCGCCCTTCTCGAGGTTCTCGAGGAACTCGGACGTGCCCGAGCGCGCGATCGTGCCGAGGTTCGAGGCGAGCTGCTCCTTGGTCATGCCGACGCCCGAGTCTGCGTGCGCACGAGAATCATTAGCTTGCGCTCGAGAGGAAGGAGGCGGGAGCGCAGGAGAAGGGAGAGGAGGACGCACCCCGGATGACGATGCGGCCGCTCTCTGCGTCGGCGAGGACCGTGACGTTGAGGTTCTCGGCCGGTGCGAGGATGGACGGGTTGGTGAGAGCCATGAGGCGGACCTTCTCGAGCGCATCGTTGGCGTTGGACACTGCAGGGGAGCGGCGAGGGTCAGCGAGAGCGAGGTGGGGAGGGGGGACGAGGCGAGGAACCGAGCGACGCACGCAGCTCGCGCACAAAGACGTCGCGGTCGTGGTACAGGTGAGAGACGACGACGCGCATCTGCGCGCACCAGGTACAGGGTCAGCTAGAGCGCTGCGGGCGGCGAGGTTCGGGCGGATTCCAGCGTACGAGGCGAGCAATGTCAGACTGCGCGCGAAGAGCAGGGTGTCAGCTTGAGCCGCACTCTACAGAGCTCAGGGAGAGCTGTGCGCACCTGGTAGGCATGGCTCTCGACGCCCTCTGCGGCGGCGAGCTGCTCGGGCGAGAGGAAGACCCTCTGCGGGGCAGCTCCGTCCACAGGCGTCGTGGCGCTGGCGAAGGTAGCGGTGGACGCTAGCGCTGCGAGTGCGGGCAAGAGCCGCGAGATGCGCATCCTGGCTGCTGTGTTGGAGACGAGCGGCGAGAGGATGACGGAGGTCAAAGGGAGCCACAAGCGCGCAGCGACGACGTGGACGGCTCGCCGGCAACTCGACCAAGGCCGCGCTGCTCTTTCTGTACTCTCGAGAGACGGACTAGAACATGCAAAGCAACGGCAAGATTGCACAAAGATCAAGCCCGCACCCAACTTCTCGCCGCCCGACAACTCGAGCCTCCCCTCAGTGCTTTTCGCCGCTGTCGCGGTACGCGTCGTCGAGCACCTCCTGCAGCTCGTGCGGACTGACGCCCAAGGCCTCGAGCTCGGCGTAAAGCTCGGCGAGCGTGCGCTGCCGCGGCCGGTCACCCTCGGAGCCCGCAGCGGCCGCCCCCACCTCGTGCTGGGGCAGGTCCCACGCCTCCTCGAGCGCGTGCCGCACCGCGTCGTCCATCGCGATGCGGACCTGGTCCTCGACGCCGGGTTTGGGTGCACCGAGAGCGTCGTGTGCGGCGGGAGAGGAGGGCGAAGAGGGGGAGGAGGGACTGGAGGGCGTGGTACGGCGCGAGGAGGATGGCGGCGAGGCTGGGCGGACGTTGATGGGCGGCGAGTAGTCGCTCGAGTGTGCCGAGATGCGAATAGCCGAGCTGCGCGGTGCGAGGGGAGAGCTGAGGTCAGCCGATGCTCGTGGGTGGAGCTGCACGAGGCGAGTCGCGCTCTCGCCGCGCTCGAGTGGGAGTGGACGCACTAGAGGAGGAGCAAGAGGACAAGAGCGAGCAAGGCGAGCACCGGAGCGAACCACGGGCTGCTGCGCAGCGTCTTGAGGCGAGAGGGTGGCGGCAGTCCCCTCGGCACGCGCGACTTGCGCGGCCGGCCGCGTTGTCCTTGCGGGGAGCGGTGCCGGAGTCTGTGCTGGTTCGGGCTCGCTGGAGGTGTACCTGGAACTTCGAGCGACGTGGACATGCGTGTCGACGAGATGTGGGGAGAGCGAGGGAGCCGCGAGCAGGTGGAGCGAGACGAAGCTGTCGGCCGGCATCCACGTCGACGCTCTCGAGCTTCTCCTGCGTGTGCGAGCTACGCGCAGACGCGGCACAGCCCTTACCTGCGAGAGTGCAGGCTGCTGACAAGACTCTGCTCTTCCTCAACCTCTCTCTCGCGCGGAGGCAGCGCGCGCAGGAAGCGGCATTACGACGAGAGAATTTGCGAGCGGGGGGGTAAAACGAGGGGAGAGAGATGAGAGGGAGACCGTGCGATAGAGAGAGAGAGAAACGATGACGATGGAGGGAGAGGGAGGGGAACAACTGAGGGGAGAGGTGCGAGCTGCGGGAAGGAGCCGAGCTGGCTCCCCTTTTCGGGGCACGGCTTAGCTTACTGCTCCTCGACGTACTGCGCGCAGGCAGAGCGAGTCAGCGAGCGAGCACGAGGGGCGTCAGGGGAGGGACAGGCGGGGGAGGAAGCGAGAGAAGCAGGAACGCACCTCGCCGCCCTCGACGCCCTCCTCCTCGTAGTACTCGCCCTCGACCTCGTCCTCGTCGACGCCAGCGTTCTCGTACTGCTGGTACTCGGCGACGAGGTCCTGCATGTTGCTGCGAGCGCGAGAGAGGCAGTCAGTCATCGAGTCGGGCCGAGGTCACCTTTCGGCCGTCGTCGCCGCCGCCGAGGACGAGCGAGGGGAAGCGTGACGCACCTCTCGGCCTCGGTGAACTCCATCTCGTCCATGCCCTCGCCCGTGTACCAGTGCAAGAAGGCGCGGCGGCGGAACATGCTCGAGAACTGCGTGTTGATGCGCTGGAAGAGGGTCTGGATCGCCGTCGAGTTGCCGACAAAGGTGACGGCCTGTGCGTGCGAACGAGGGAGAAGAAGGAGGAGGAGGAGGAGAGGAAGAGGGTCAGGCTCGGGGAGGAGAAGGACGAGAAGGGTGAGGACGAAGACGCACCAGCTTGGTGTCCTTGGGCGCGATGTCGCAGTGGGCGGTCTGGATGTTGTTCGGGATCCACTCTGCAGCGCAAATGGAGAGCGAGTCAGTACGTCAAGCGAGGGAGAGGGAGGGAGGGAGGAGACGACGCACCGACAAAGTGGTCGGCGTTCCTCGCCTGGATCTGGACCATCGTGTCGTCGACCTCGCGCAGCGAGACCTTGCCGCGCCACATGGCGGCGACGGTGAGGTACCGGCCGTTGCGCGGGTCGCTCGCCGCCATCATGTTCTTGGCGTCGAACATCTGCTGCGTCAACTCGGGGACCGAGACGGCGCGGAAGTTCTTGCTGCCCGGCGCCGTCAACGGCGCGTAGCCGACCATGAAGAAGTGCAAGCGCGGGAACGGAACGCTGTTCACAGCGAGCTTGCGCAGGTCCGAGTTGAGCTGACCCGGGAACTGCAGGAGGGAGGGAGGAGGGAGGAGGGGAGGAGGGGGAGGATCGTCAGGTTCAGGGACTTGAGGCAGCGACGACGACGACGGCGCAGAAGGAGAAAGAGGGACGCACACGCAGCGAGGTCGTAACGCCGCTCATGACGACCGAGACGAGGTGGTTGAGGTCGCCGTAGGTCGGGACCGAGAGCTTGAGCGTGCGGAAGCAGATGTCGTCTGCGAGGCAGGCCCGAGTGTCGACGTCAGCGCGTGCTCCGTCCAGCTCGAGTACAGAGAGGAAGAGAGGGACGCACAGAGGGCCTCGTTGTCGATGCAGAACGTCTCGTCCGAGTTCTCGACGAGCTGGTGGACCGAGAGGGTCGCGTTGTACGGCTCGACGACCGTGTCCGACACCTTGGGCGACGGCACGACCGAGAACGTGGCCATCATGCGGTCGGGGAACTCCTCGCGGATCTTGGAGATGAGGAGCGTGCCCATGCCCGAGCCCGTGCCGCCGCCGAGCGAGTGCGTGAGCTGGAAGCCCTGGAGGGCGTCGCAGCCCTCGGCCTCCTTGCGCACGACGTCCATGACGCTGTCGACGAGCTCGGCGCCCTCGGTGTAGTGGCCCTTGGCCCAGTTGTTGCCGGCCGACGACTGCGCGTGCACAAAGTTGTCGGGCCGGAACAGGTCGCCCATGGGCGACGCCCGGATGACCTGCGAGCGGGGCAAGCCGTCAACTCGGCGTGCGCGACAGGTGAGCGAGGAGAACAGTGGACGCACATCCATCGTGCCGGGCTCGAGGTCGACCAGGACGGCGCGCGGGACGTACTTGTTGGCGGCGGCCCTGCGAATCGACGAGCGGGTCAGGGCAAGGCCCTCGCGAGCAGAGGGAGGGGAAGAGGGACGGACTCGTTGTAGTAGACGCTGATGCGCTCGAGCTGGAGGTCCGAGTCGCCTTCGTAGCTGCGGGAGCGGGCGAGTGAGCGAGAGCGAGGGCGGGAAGAGGTTCGAGGGCGGGAGCGCACTGTCCATCGTTCGAGATGCCTGCAGGGGGAGCAGGATCAGCGTGTAACTTCGAAGTGACGCTCTCGAGCGAGATTGGACGCACCGTGCTCCTCAGAAACGGTCTGCGGGCGAGGAAGCGGAGGGGGTCAGGCTCGAGGAGGTTGAGGGAGGGCGAGAGGGGAGACGGCGCACCTCCCAGAACTTCTGACCGCTGCAGGACGCAAGGAGGAAGGTCGAAGGTCAGCGCTGGTGCATCTCGGCGCAGGCTGCTGCCCGTGTGGCCCTCCACCGTCGCGCCCCACCGCCGCCGACGACAATGCAGCACGCGCCATCGACCACCGCAACGAGACGAGCTGAGAAAGGTATGAAGCTTACATCTGGTTGCCGCACTGTAGACAGAAGGCAAGCGTCAGCTCATCTGTGCTATGGGAGGAGAGCGAGAGCTCGCGGAAGAGGAGGAGGAGGAAGGCCGCACCTGGCCAGTTTGCATATGGATGATCTCGCTGCGAGCGAGTCCAGGAGCGTGTCAGTACCACAGACTCGCACCATGGGGCAAGAACGAGCCACTCACCGCATCTTGAGGAGGAAGCTGGGTCGGGAGGAGGGGCGAGCGACGGCGACGAGGGGCGAGGGGGGCAGTGAACAGGGTCAGCGCGGGTCCTGGATGTGCAGGGGAGAGAGCGACACGCTTACCTAGCAGGTAAAGCACGGGTCGGGACGAGAGCGAGGGAGGAGCAGCTCGCTCGCCTCGTCGGCCTCGTCCAACCTCGCCGGCGCGTCCTCGCTCGCTCTACCGCCGTCTGTGGCTCGAGCAGCTGCAGCTCAGCCTCGAGTGAGCTGCTACGAGCAGCCTCGGACGACCCCGCCGCGCCAGCGTGCGCGTGTGGCCCTCGCCTTCTCCTCGCCCCTCCTCCGGCTCGCTCTCGACCTGGGCACTCGGCCGTGCTCGCCTTGACCGCGAGGCTGCCAAGCGTCAGCTCGGCGAGCTCTCCGAGCCCTGCCGCGCTTCAGCGAGGACGATCAGTCGCACCACACCGCCTTTCTCCTCGTTCACGTCGGCCTCTCGTGCTGCAAGGGATCGCTCGCCGCTAGAGCGGCCTTGTGGCTCAGACTCGAGCAGAACGACGACGCTGTACACAGGTCGCCCCACGAGCGCTGCCGCGGCGGCATTCCACAGCCTCGCAGGCTAGCTCGCTCCCGCCGTTTGTCCTCGCACCGACCTCTTCGCCGAGCGATGTCCCCTCTCTGTGCGGGTCTCGGCCGCGCTACGGCTCTAGAGCGACGCTAAAGGCTCGGTGGCACGAGGACAAAGACCGCTCGCGCCGCCTCGTGACCGTACAAGAGCGTGCGGCCTCGCCTTCCCGCTCTCTCCTTCCTTCCCACCACTCCTCGTCTCGCACACAATGGCCTGCTCCTGCACCGGTGTACGTCTACGAGTCCTCTCTCCTTCGACTGCACGAGCACGAGCTGACCTCTCTCGCCTCGCCGACCGCAGAACGCCCAATGCGCCTGCTCCTCGTCCTGCTCGTGCAAGAAGTGAGAGCTCGGACTCTGAGCCGTGTTAAGGTGCGCTCACGCTCTCGAAGTCCGTTCGTTTCGACGAGCCAGAGCTGATCCCGACGTCGACAGCCTCGCAGCGCTCCCGCTCCGCCCTCGTCCCCCTCTCGACTCGTCCTTGTCGCCCTCCGATTTCATCCTCGGCTCTCGACCGATCTCTCAAGCCCTCTCGAACAGCTTTCCCACCCCGTGCCGTCGTCGTGCCCCCCTGCAATGCGCACTTTCTTCTCTCTCCCTCACGCGCTTGAGCCTTCTCGAGAGTTTCTCAGGGACGAACGCGAGCTTGGAAAGCGAGTTG
>Ga0308169_10001782_pt1 | contig 24113 bp, 25 predicted proteins | sample PhyBR1_2_FD_202139 | JGI IMG/M metagenome (GOLD analysis project Ga0308169, IMG submission 202139) | Phyllosphere microbial communities from UC Gill Tract Community Farm, Albany, California, United States - DLSLSB.R1 | ecosystem: Host-associated > Plants > Phyllosphere > Unclassified | place...
CTTCGTCGAGCTGCTCTTCTTTCTTGGCCATGATGATGGACCTCCAATGTAAAACGGGAGCCGAGGCTCCCGTGGTTGAGGCTTTTAAGCCAATACCTTCTTCAGCCACGCCGAGATGTCCTGCACTTCCTCGAAGCAGAGCGAATGCTGCATCGGGTATTCGTGCCACTCGATCGTATAGCCAAGCTCCTTCAGGATGTCGCGCGACTGCGCGGCGCGGATGAACGGCACCACGTGGTCCTGGCGGCCGTGCGCCATGAAGACCGGGGTGTCGATGCTTTCCTCGGTGCGCTCGTGCGCGACTTTTTCGTTGAGCGGCAGGTAGCCCGACAGGCACAGCATGCCGGCCAGCTTTTCCGGATGGCGCAGGCCGGTCTGCAGCGTCATCGCGCAGCCTTGCGAGAAGCCGGCCAGGATGATTTTCGAGGCCGGGATGCCGCGCGCCTTTTCGCGTGCGATCAGCGCCTCGACGTCGCGCTGCGAGTCGCGCAGGCCGCTCTCGTCTTCGCGGCGCGTCAGTTCGGCGCCGGTGATGTCGTACCAGGCGCGCATGACGTAGCCGCCGTTGATCGTCACCGGAATCGTCTTCGCATGCGGGAACACGAAGCGCACGCCGCCCAGACCTTTCAGGTCGAGCTCGCGCACCAGCGGCACGAAGTCGTTGCCGTCGGCGCCCAGGCCGTGCAGCCAGATGATTGCGACGCCGGGATTGGGTGCGGTTTCGATTTCGATGTTTTGCAGCAGGTCGTCGCTCATGCCTGGTCCTGGAGTGTTGTTGGCGTGACCGGACGCTGGGCGGCCTTGGGGCGCCAGGCAGTCGTCACGGCCGGATTGGTTTCCATGTAGGGGCCGCCGATCAGGTCGATGCAATAGGGGACCGCGGCAAAAATGCCGCCAACGATCACCTTGCCGTCGGCATCCTTGAGCCCTTCCAGCGTTTCCTTGATCGCCTTTGGCTGGCCCGGCAGATTCATGATCAGGGCCGCGTGCTCAAGCGTCTCGCGGATCACCGCGACCTGGCGCGACAAAATCGCGGTCGGCACGAAGCGCAGGCTGATCTGGCGCATCTGCTCGCCGAAGCCCGGCATTTCCTTGGTGCCGACGGCAAGCGTCGCCTCGGGCGTGACGTCGCGCCGCGCCGGTCCCGTGCCGCCGGTGGTCAGCACCAGGTGGCAACCGGTCACGTCGACCAGTTCGACCAGGGTCTTCTCGATCTGGGTGCGCTCGTCGGGAATCAGGCGCGGCTCGATCCGGTAGGGCGTGGTGATGGCCGAGGCGATCCAGTCCTGCAGCGCAGGAATGCCCTTGTCCTCGTACACGCCGCCGCTGGCGCGGTCCGAGACCGACACCAGGCCGATGACGAGCTGGACTTCCTTACTCGTCTGCGGACTCATCGTCTTCCAGCTCGTCCTCGGTTGGCGCGGCCTTCTTCTTGGTCAGGTCCTTGAGGATCTGGAACAGTTCGCGGTAAGCCTTCGGCGGCTTGTTCTCCGCCTGCTCCTTGCGCGCGTTGCGGATCAGGGTGCGCAGGTGCTGGGCCTCGAGTTCCGGGTTCTCTTCCAGCAGGGTGGTCAGGGCCTTGTCGTCGGTGAGCAGCTTCTCGCGGCGGCGCTCGAGCGCGTGCAGCGCAGCCGTCTCGGCCTTGGAGGCGCCTTTCCAGCTGTCGATGGTGCGCTGGATGACGGCCACTTCCTCTTCGGTCAGCGTGCGCATCTTCTTGCCGACGAATTGCAGCTGGCGGCGCCGGCCTTCGTGGTTGGTGATGGTCTGGCACATCAGGATGGCGTCCTTGACGTCTTCCGGCATCGGGACGCGCTTGACGCGGTCGCGCGGCTCGGCCACGAGCTGCGCGCCGAGTTTCTGCAACTCGTCCATCTGGCGCTTCAGCTCAGACTTGGAAGGGCGTTCGTATTCTTGCTCGAACTCGTTGGACTGGAAGCCCACTGAGCCGCGGTTTGGATTTGGCATGGTATCGAATGATCCGATTGGCACGGAGCCGATCAGTAAAAACAGTAAACGGCTGCTATGATAACTGTTTTAGGGCTCGCACAAAAAAACCGATATGAACGACTCCGTTTTTACCCACACCCAGGACCAGCTGAAAGCGCTGGCGCAGAGCGTCCTCGCCTTCGCCCGCGAACAGGGCGCAACCGATGCCTCGGTCGAGATCAGCGAGGGTAGCGGACTGTCGGTGTCGGTACGTCGCGGCAAAATCGAGACCATCGAGCAGAACAAGGACAAGGGCATCGGCGTCACGGTGTATGCCGGCCAGCGCCGCGGCAACGCCAGCACTTCCGATTTTTCCGAAACCTCGCTGCGCGCAACGGTGGAAGCGGCCTGGAACATCGCCCGCTTCACGGCCGAAGACGATGCCGCCGGCCTGCCCGACGCCGACATGCTCGAGATGAACCCGCGCGACCTGCGCCTGTGCTACCCGTGGCAGATCAGCACCGAAGAAGCGGTCGAGCTGGCCCAGCGCTGCGAGAACGCTGCCTTCGAGGTCGACCGCCGCATCACCAACAGCGAAGGCGCCAGCGTCTACGTGCAGCAGTCCCACTTCGTCGCCGCCAACACGCGCGGCTTCATGGGCGGCTACCCGTTCTCGCGCCACACGATGTCGGTGGCGCCGATTGCCGGCAAGGGCAACAAGATGCAGCGCGACGACTGGTACACCTCGGCGCGCGATCCGAAAAAGCTGGCCAAGCCGGAAGCGGTGGGCCGCTATGCCGCCGAGCGCGCGCTGGCACGCCTGAACGCGCGCAAGCTCACGACCCGCACCTGCCCGGTGCTGTTCGAAGCGCCGCTGGCCGCGGGCCTGGTCGGCGCTTTTGTCCAGGCGGTGTCGGGCGGCTCGCTCTACCGCAAATCCACGTTCCTCCTCGATACGCTCGGCAAATCCGTCTTCCCGAGCCATATCGATGTCATGGAAGACCCGCACGTGATCGGCGAAGTCGGCTCCTCGCCCTTCGACGAAGAGGGCGTGCGTACCGTGCGCCGCAAGGTCATCGACAAGGGCGTGCTGCAGGGTTACTTCCTGGGTTCGTATTCAGCCCGCAAGCTCGGCATGAAAACCACGGGCAATGCCGGCGGCGCGCACAACCTCACCTTTACCTCGAGCGAAACCAAACTGGCCGACGATTTCGAAGGCATGCTGCGCAAGATGGGCACCGGCCTGCTGGTGACCGAACTGATGGGGCAGGGCGTGAACTACGTCACGGGCGACTATTCGCGCGGCGCCTCGGGCTATTGGGTCGAGAACGGCGTGATCCAGTATCCGGTCGAGGAAATCACGATCGCGGGGAATATGCGCGAGATGTTCCAGCAAATCGTCGGCATCGGCAACGATGTGCTCAACCGCGGCAACAAGGCGACCGGATCGATCCTGATCGAGAAGATGGTCGTCGCAGGTAATTGAATCAATTAAGGAATAGCATGAGCCGATTCGTACGCATCGACAAGGAAAACAACCCGAAGAAGGCGGTGCTGCTGAACCTCGACCTGGTGGCATCGGTCGAGCTGTCGCCCCAGTCCGACCTGCTGAGTTCAGCCGACGAAAAGCGCGTGTATGCCAGCTGCATGGCGCATGACAAGACGGTGATCGCGACCGTGCACTTCGATACCGTCGAAGATGCGCATGCGTGGGTGGAAAAGAACCTGGGCGTGCAGCTCTAACGGCTGACCGTAGGGTGGGCGGGGTAATTTCGGCCAATGGCCGGAATTACGCCCACGCGGTGATCGTTATCGGCTCCGATACCGAGCCGGATGATCTTGCCGCTAACTATCACCGCGTGGGCGGGGAACCCGCCCACCCTACGGTCCGTGCATCATTATCGGAAGAATGAACGAACAACCGGTGGCTTATCCCGCCGCCGTCTCATTCCCCAGCTTGTGCAACGCCCGCTCCACAGTCGCCGCCAGCTCCGCCAGCTGGAACGGTTTGCGCAGCAGCATATCGTCCCCCAGCACCTGTTCGATCGCCTTCATGTCGGCATAGCCGGTGACGATAATCATCGGCACGCCCGGCAGTTCCGCGCGCGCGCGCTGCACCAGTTCGGCGCCGGTCATGCCCGGCATCAGGTAATCCGTGATGATCAAATCGGGCCGTGCGCGCTTCAGTTCGCGCAGGCCGGTTTCGCCGTCCGCCGCCTGGGCCACCGTGTGGCCGAGCGCCTCGAGCGATTCGACCATCGATTCGCGGACAAAATTGTCGTCTTCGACCACCAGGATGTGCACGCCGGGACGCGGCGCGACGATCGCCTGGCCCAGCAGGGCCGGCGTCTCCGTGCCGCTGCCGGCCGCGCGCAGCCAGATTTCCACCGTCGTGCCCACGCCGGGTTCGCTGAGGATGCGCGCGGCGCCGCCCGATTGCTGGGCCATGCCGTAGACTTGGGACAGGCCGAGACCGGTCCCCTTGCCGACGCCCTTGGTCGTGAAAAAGGGTTCGAATACGCGCGCCGCCACTTCCGGCGGCATGCCTTCGCCGCTGTCGATGACCGCGATGCGGACATAGTCGCCCGGCGGCAGCAGGCCCTCGGGCGGCGTGGCGGGCCCGGCAAAGAAGCGCAATTCTCCGCCGCGCGGCATGGCGTCGCGCGCATTGATCGCCAGGTTCAGCAGCGCCATCTCCATCTGGTTGGTGTCGGCCATCACGTTCGAACCCGGTGCTTCCACATCGAACTGCAGGCGGATGCTCGAGCCGAGCGAGGTGGCCACCAGTTCGCGCACGCCGTCGAACAGCGCATGCACGTCGAGCGGGCGCAGGTCGAGGCTCTGGTTGCGCGAGAAGGCGAGCAGCTGGCTGGTCAGCTTGCCGCCGCGCTGGCAGGCGCGGCGCGCCACCTCGGCGCGCTGTTTGGCAATCTCGTCCTTCGACATCAGGAGGATCAGGTCCATGCTGCCCTGGACGACGTTGAGCAGGTTATTGAAATCGTGGGCGATGCCGCCGGTGAGGCGGCCGACCGCTTCCATCTTCTGGAACTGGACCATCGCCTGCTGCACCCGCTCGCGCTCGATCACCTCGTTCATCAGGCGGTCGTTGGCCTGGGCCAGCGCGCGGGTGCGCTCCTCGATGCGCGCTTCCAGCGTCTCGTTGAGGTGCACCAGCGCTTCCTGGCTCTGGCGCAGGCTTTCGGCGGTGCGCTCGCGGTCGAGCAGCACGTCGCGCGCCTGGTACTGGCGGCGGCGCGCGCGCAGGACCGACAGGGCCGCGCTGCGCAGCGTCTGCGCGTTCAGCGGGCGCTCGAGCAGGATGACGTTGCCCAGTTCGCCCAGGCGCGCGCGCGCAGCGTCGGCGGGCACGCCGACGCTGCGGGTGAGCAGGACAACGAAGGGGAAATCCGACCAGTGTTCCTGGCTGTCGAGCCAGGCGCGCAGGCGCGCCGTGTCGACGCCTTGCAGCGCCTCCTCGGCCACGATGGCGGCGCCGGCGCCGGCGTGGATACTGTCGACGAAGCCCTCGAAGCTGTCGACCGTGTCGCAGCCGAAGCCGTCGCGCGTGAGCACCGAGCACATGACCTGCGCATCGCGGCCGTGCGGCGCGAAGATCAGGAGGCGTTCCTCGAAAGCGTCAGCCGGCTGCATGCGGGATCATCATCGGCGTCGAGCCGCGATAGCTCGGCAGGCCGGTCAGCACGCCTTCGAAGCCTTCGAGCGGTTCGCCCACGCGCACGCCGTCGCTGCCGAGCAGCAGTTCGTGGATGGTCAGCGCGTGGCTCGCGGTGCGGCTCTTGATGACGGTGAGGGCGCGGCGCAGGCGCCCGTTCGATTCGAAGAAGCGCAGCAGCACCGTGGTGTCGGCCAGGTAGCTCAGGTCGACGTCGCTGTGCACTTCGCCGATCAGGCCGTGCTGGCCCAGCACCAGCAGCGTGGTCACGCCCTGCTGGTTCAGATAGGAGAGCAGTTCGTGCATCTGCAGCGTCAGGTACTGCTCGCCCGGCATGGCCTTCAGGTAGGCGTTCAGGCTGTCGATGGCGAGGAAGGACACTCCATGCTGCTCGACCGCGTCGCGCAGCATTTGCGCAAACTGGCCGGGCGAGAGCTCGGCCGGATCGATATGGTGAATGCGCAGTTGGCCCTTCACGATGAAGGAGCGCAGGTCCATGCCGAGCGCGATGCTGCGGGCAATGAAAGTGCCAAGGCCTTCGTCGAACAGGTAGAACGAGGCGGTTTCGCCGCGTTCCAGGGCCGATAGCAGGCAGCGCCCCACCAGCGTGGTCTTGCCGATGCCGGAGGGGCCGACGACCAGGGTATTCGTGCCGCTCACCAGGCCGCCGCCGAGCAGCTTGTCGAAGCCCTCCGACCCGGTCGAGCGTACGACCGGCGTAAAGTCGAGCATGTGTTCGGCCGCGACCAGGCGCGGATACATCGTGATGCCGCCGGTATCGAGCGTGTAGTCGTGGTAGCCGCCGCGGAAGCGGATGCCGCGCATCTTGATGATGTTGACGCGGCGCCGCTCCTTGCCGTATTCCTTGGCGATCTGCTCGAGGCTGACGACGCCGTGGGCGATGCTGTGCAGGTGCTGGTCGGACTCGCTGGTCTTGTCGTCGAGGAGCAGCACGGTGCAGGCGCGCGCCGCGAAGAACTGCTTCAAGGCGAGGATCTGGCGCCGGTAGCGCAGCGGGTTCTGCGCCAGCAGGCGCATTTCCGACAGGCTGTCGAAGACGACGCGCACCGGTTTCACGCGCTCGACCTCGGCCATCACGTTACGGGTCGTTTCGCCCAGTTCGATTTCGGACGGGTGGAAGATCGACTGCTGGGCATCGATGTCGAGCGACATGTCGCCCGCCAGTTCATACAGGGACAGCGCATCGATCGTCCAGCCGTGGCTGGCGGCCACCGCCTTCAACTCGTCGGTGGTTTCCGACAGGGTGATGTATAGGCCGTGTTCGCCCTTGGCCTCGCCGTCGAGCAGGAACTGCAGGCCGAGCGTGGTCTTGCCGGCGCCGGGCGAGCCTTCCACGAGGTAGACCCGCTGCGGGGTCAGGCCGCCGCCGAGGATGTCGTCAAGGCCGGCGATGCCGGTCGAAATGCGTGGGGGAGGGCTGGACTCTGCGGTGCGCAGCGAAGGTACGGTATTCATGAAAACGGCCTATCGAGTGGCGGGGGCGACTGCTGCTGCATACCGGCGGACGCCGTCGCAAGCCCGACCAGGTGTTGTAGCGTTGCCGACCTTGGCGGCAGTGCTGATGGAAATGATTATAGTGCCCTTTCCCGGAACCCTATTGTGCGTTCGACAACACTCACGCAGCTTCGATGCGTTTCAGGCGCTGGCCGTAGATGCCCCAGGTGACGTCGACCCCGTCGACCGTGCCGCGCAGGGCCCAGCCGGTGCCGATTTTTTCGACGCTGACCCCGGTTTCCAGTTCCTTTGCTACTTTTTCGGCCCACATGCGGGCTGCGCCCTGGCCTTTGAACAGTTCCTGGCCATTGTAGATGACGGTGGCGTCGAAGACGGAGGCGGCGAAGATGGTCATGGTACGAGTTCTTTCAGTTTTCAAAAACAACGCCCCGGCGGGCGGGGCGTTGGTGTTTATTTGAGTGCGCGGATCGATTGCAGCACCGGCTGCAGCACCGCCGCGCCGAGGCGGGCGCTGCGCGCGCCGTCCCAGCCCACTTGCGGGTCGGGGTCGTTGGCGTTGTCCTTGAACGGCAGTTCCAGCGTCAGCGACAGGCAGCCGAAGGCGTGCGTGATGTGGGGCGAACCCATGGTCAGCGTCTCTTCGGAATACGGCGACTCGCCATAGCCGTGCACGTCCTGGAAGTCGGGGCTGGCGATTTTGAAATCGTCGCTGAAGCGCTTCTGCGCGGCCGCCTGCTCGGGCGTGAAGTTCGGCAGCGACTCGCTGCCGGCCACGAAGACATACGGCAGGCCTTCGTCGCCGTGCACGTCGAGGCAGAGGTCGACGCCGGTCTCAATCATCTTCTGCTTGACCAGGAAGACTTCCGGGCTGCGCTCCATCGTCGGGTTCAGCCACTCGCGGGGTCGAGCAATGCATCGAGCATGCCTTCGACGAACCATTCCGCCATCGTCTCGCCCGGGTGCTGGCGCGCGATGACCCAGACTTTTTTCTTTTCAGGCGCTGCTTCACCTTTTGATTCGTCGCCGATGACCAGCATGTTCAGGTCGCGGCCGTCGACGGTCGAGCCGAGGTCGAGCATGCGCACGTTCTCGGACATCTGAGCGCGGTCGAGCAGTTCCAGGTGGCGTTCCCACGAGTAGGGCTCGAAATAGGCGTAATAGACGCTGTCCATGCCCGGCGTGTGTTCGATCGTCATGACCTGGCCGTCGAAGGAGGTCGGCACGCGGAACCAGTTGATGCGGTCGTAGCTGGCCATCGCGTTGTAGTCTTCCCAGCCGGCGGGGTAGGCCGCCTGGCCGGCGTTCAGCAGGCGGATCGTGCAGGCCTGGCCGCTCGCGCCTTGCAGGCGGAAGTAGAACCACTGGGTGATGTCGGCGTGCGAATCCTTGCGGATGTTCAGGTCGATAGCGTTGGCGCTTGTGGCGTTCACGATCTCGATGGCGCCAGCGTCGAACTGGCTGCTGATCTTGATAGACATGGTGTGTCCCGTAGAAGGCGTAAAGCCGAGATGATACCCGGTTTCGTATTGTATTTGAGGGCGCGGATGATCATGCGATGGAACGCGTGGAGTCAGGACTCCACCCTACGAACCGCGATGACCGTAGGGTGGAGTCCCGACTCCACGCGGTACACCATTCGCTCAACCGCGCAATCCGCCAAACCGCTGATAGAACGCCTCATCGGCCCCTGGCGCCGCTTCATCCTCGCGGCGCAATACGGCATCGATATGCACCTCCGCCTGCGCCGCCACCAGCAAATACACCGCCCGCGCCACCTCGTAGGCATCCGACCCCGGCCACGGATCGGGCAGCAGCTCGATCGGCAACAGCGGATCGTGCAGCTGCAACCGCCGATATGCATGGATCAGCAGCGAGCGAATCGCAAACGCGTCCGCAGGCGCCACTTGCCCCCCGTCGCGCAACAAGGCCAGCAGCGGCGTGAACTGCGCAATGAAGTCGACATAACTGCGCGCCACCGCCGTCAAATCCCAGCCGTCGCTGGCCAGTTCGCGCAGCGGCCGCGAGCCGACGTCCGGCAGCTCGGCCGCACTCAGCACGAACACCTTGTCGGCAGCGCCAGTGCGCTGTAACGCGTCCGCCAAACCGTCGTCATCGACCGCCGGATGCGCCAGCATGCCCGGCGCCAGTACCGCAAAGCCTTCCCACTCGAGTTCCTTCCGCACTGCCGTGCGCAGCTCGCCATCGATACTGCCGTTCGGTGCCAACACCAACGTCCAGCGGCCATTCCAATGCAGGCCGGGCGGGGCGTAGATGCGGCGGTCGGCGCGCAGGAAGCGCGGCAGCGATTTCGGCTCGAAACCGTAGCGGCTGCGCCGCCCCTCGCGGCTGGCGTTCAGCCAGCCTTCCTGCACCAGCCGGAACACGCTGGTGCGCACCAGGCGGTCGGTCACGCCGAGCGGCGCCAGCAATTCGATCAGGCTGCCCAGCCAGACGGCGCCGCCGTGGGGAGCGATGGCGTCGCCCATCACCGTCATCACCAGGGATTTCGAACGCAGGGATTCAGCTGAAAGCGCGGCGGCAATCCACTCAGTGCTGGTCATTTGTTGCATGAAATCACTTTCAATATGATTCAAAATTTTGGTGTACATCTCGTTTTCTGTATCGTATTATTGTTGGACGATGTTTGCAATGGGAGACTGACCATGTACGCGCAACTAGTGGAAACGGGCCTGAAAAAGGTCCAGACAACGGAAGACATGAGCGTCGAAGAGCAGGCCTTCCAGGCTCGCATCGACGCGGGCGTCAAGATCGAGGCCAAGGACTGGATGCCCGACGCCTACCGCAAGACCCTGGTGCGCCAGATCTCGCAGCACGCGCACTCGGAAATCGTCGGCCAGCTGCCTGAAGGCAACTGGGTGACGCGCGCACCGACGCTGAAACGCAAGTCGGTGCTGCTCGCCAAGATCCAGGACGAAGCCGGCCACGGCCTGTATTTATATAGCGCCGCCGAAACCCTGGGCGTCTCGCGCGACGAACTGCTCGCTGCGCTGCACTCGGGCAAAGCCAAGTATTCGAGCATTTTCAATTATCCAACCCTGAGCTGGGCCGACATGGGCGCGATCGGCTGGCTGGTCGACGGCTCGGCCATCATCAACCAGATCCCCCTGTGCCGCTGCTCCTACGGCCCGTATGCGCGCGCCATGATCCGCGTCTGCAAGGAAGAGTCCTTCCACGCGCGCCAGGGCTACGACATCATGATGAGCCTCGCCAAGGGCACGCCCGAGCAGAAGGCGATGGCCCAGGATGCGCTGAACCGCTGGTGGTGGCCGTCCCTCATGATGTTCGGCCCGTCGGACGCCGAGTCGGTGAACAGCGCGCAGTCGAGCAAATGGCGCATCAAGCTGTTCTCGAACGACGAACTGCGCCAGCGCATGGTCGACCAGACCGTGCCGCAAGCCGAATACCTCGGCCTGACGGTTCCCGACCCGGATTTGAAATTCAACGAAGAGACGGGCCACTACGAATTCGGCGAGATCGACTGGAGCGAATTCAACAACGTCCTGAAGGGCAACGGCCCCTGCAACCGCGACCGCCTGCGTACCCGTGTAAAAGCATGGGACGACGGCGAATGGTTCCGCGACGCCCTGGTCGCCCACGCCGACAAGCAAGCCGCAAAGAAGGCCGCGGCCTAAATCTGAGTCTGCGACGGCCGCGTAACGTAGGGTGGGCATGCCCACGCGTTACGCACGTCCCGGAACTCCGCGGCCGTGAACAAAACATTGAAACACCGGAGACAAAACCATGAGCAAAGAATGGCCCCTGTGGGAAGTGTTCATCCGCAGCCAGCACGGCCTCGCCCACAAGCACGTCGGCAGCCTGCACGCCCCTGACGCCGAAATGGCGATCAACAACGCCCGCGACGTCTACACGCGCCGCAACGAAGGCGTCTCGATCTGGGTGGTACGCGCCGCCGACATCGTCGCTTCCAGCCCCTCCGACAAGGAAGCCCTGTTCGAGCCGGCCAACAGCAAGGTCTACCGCCACCCGACCTTCTTCCCGATGCCGGAAGAAGTCAAAAACCTGTGAGTGCGTTGGAGACGAACACTGTGGACGCGAAAATCGAATATTTGCTGCGCCAGGGCGACAACGCCCTGATACTCTCGCAACAGCTTAGCCAGCTGTGCGGCAAGGGCCCCGCGCTGGAAGAAGACATGGCCCTGACCAACGTCGCCCTCGACCTGCTCGGCCAGACCCGCATGTGGCTCACCTATGCCGGCGAGCTCGAAGGCCAGGGCCGGGACGAAGACAAACTCGCCTTCCACCGCGACGCCGGCGAATTCCGCAACTGCCTGCTGGTCGAGCAGCCGAACGCCAGCTACGCCGAAACGATGATGCGCCAGTTCCTGTTCGATACCTGGCACTACTTCCTGATGCAGGGCCTGCTGCAATCGACCGATCCCCGCATCGCCGAAATCGCCGAAAAATCGTTCAAGGAAGTGACCTATCACCTGCGCCGCAGCGGAGATTTGGTGGTGCGCCTCGGCGACGGCACCGACACCAGCCACGCCATGATGCAGGCCGCCCTCGACGATTTGTGGATGTACTCCGGCGAATGCTTCATCTACGACGCAGTCGATAACGCGATGGTCGAGCAGGGCATCGCCCCGAAAGCGGACGACCTGCGCGCCGCCTTCCTCGACCACGTGAACGACATCCTGACCGAGGCCACCTTGAGCATGCCGTCGCCCGACGCCTACATGCAGCGCGGCGGCAAGCAAGGCCGCCACACGGAACGCCTCGGCTTCATCCTGGCCGAGATGCAGTTCCTGCAGCGCGCCTATCCCGGAGCCGAGTGGTAAGGAGGGTGGTAATGAACACGCAGAACGCCACCGCCAGCCAGGTCTGGTCCTGGCTCGGTGAAGTGCCGGACCCCGAGATCCCCGTGATCTCGGTGGTCGACCTCGGCATCGTGCGCGACGTCGCCTTCATTGGTGACGAGTGCGTGGTGACGATCACGCCGACCTATTCCGGCTGCCCGGCGATGCAGGTCATCAGCGAAGCCGTGACGGAAGCGCTGCATGCGCACGGCCTGGAAAAGGTGAAACTGGTGAACCGCCTGTCCCCCGCCTGGACCACCGACTGGATGAGCGAGACCGGCAAGGCGGCCTTGAAGGGCTACGGCATCGCGCCACCGGTGCAGCAGGCCATCGACATCAGCGGCCTGCGCGGCGGCGTCAAGCGCGGCGCCTTTGTCGAGCCGGAAGTGACCTGCCCGAACTGCGGCTCGAAGCACACCCAGTTGACCAGCCAGTTCGGTTCGACCCCGTGCAAGGCGCTCTACAAATGCCTGGACTGCCGCGAACCTTTCGATTATTTCAAGTGCCACTAGAGCGAACATGAGCAAATTCTATCCACTCACCGTGGCCAAGGTGAAGCACGAGACGCGCGACGCCGTTGCCGTCACCTTCGCCGTGCCGGCCGAACTGAAACACACTTTCGCCTACCAGCAGGGCCAGCACCTGACCCTGCGCGCCATGATCGAAGGCGAGGACGTGCGCCGTTCCTATTCGATCTGCTCGGCCGTGCAGGACGACCTGCTGCGCGTTGCAATCAAGCGCACGCCCGGCGGCCTGTTCTCCAGCTGGGCGAACGAACATTTAAAACCCGGCGCCACGCTGGAAGTCATGCCGCCGATGGGCCACTTCAACGTGCCGCTCGATCCAAGCAGCGAACGCCACTACCTGGCCTTTGCCGCCGGCAGCGGCATCACGCCGATCCTCTCGATCATCAAGACGACTTTGCTGGCCGAGCCGAAGAGCCGTTTCACCCTCGTCTACGGCAACCGCGCGTCTTCGTCGGTCATCTTCCGCGACGAACTGACGGACCTGAAGGACATCTACATGGGCCGCCTCAAACTCGTCTACGTGATGAGCCGCGAGCAGCAGGACATTGAACTCTTCAACGGCCGCATCACCGGCGAGAAGTGCAGCGCCTTCCTGAAAAGCTGGATCAATGCCGAGGACATCGACGTCGCCTTCATCTGCGGCCCGGAAGACATGATGCATGGCGTCTCGAAGTCGCTGCAGGACGCCGGCATGGCCAAGGAAAAGATCCGCATCGAGCTGTTCGCCGCCAGCATCCCGAAGCACGAACACAAGCCGCGGCCGGTGGTCGAAGGCACGCGCCACCAGACCGAAGTCACCGTGATCATGGACGGCAGCGCCGCCAGTTTTACCATGGACAAGGACAAGGAATCGATCCTGGACGCCGGCCTGCGCGCCGGCATCGACATGCGCTATTCCTGCAAGGGCGGCGTCTGCTCCACCTGCCGCTGCAAGGTCGTCGAGGGCAATGTCGAGATGGACGTGAACTACGCACTGGAAGACTACGAAGTCGCCCGCGGCTTCGTACTGAGCTGCCAGGCCTTCCCGATCACGGATAGCGTGATCGTCGATTTCGACCAGCACGAATAATCAAAAAACTGGAGGAGACAACATGAGCTACGAATCGATTCAATATAGCGTCGAAAATGGCATCGCAGTCCTGACCCTGAACCGCCCCGATCGCCTGAACAGCTTTACCCAGGCCATGCACGGCGAAGTGCGCGACGCACTGACCCAGCTGCAAGCCGACAAATCCGTGCGCGTGCTGGTACTGACCGGCGCCGGCCGCGGTTTCTGCGCCGGCCAGGACCTGGGCGACCGCGCCGTCGCTCCCGGCGCGCCGGGCGTGGACCTGGGCGAATCGGTCGAAAAATTCTATGCGCCGCTCGTGCTGACCCTGCGCAGCCTGCCGATGCCGGTCATCTGCGCGGTGAACGGCGTCGCCGCCGGCGCCGGCGCCAATCTCGCCCTGGCCTGCGACATCGTGCTCGCCGCGAAATCGGCCAGCTTCATCGAAGCCTTCTGCAAACTCGGCCTGATCCCGGATACCGGCGGCACCTGGCATTTGCCGCGCCTGATCGGCCACGCCCGCGCCACCGGCCTCGCCATGCTGGGCGAGAAGCTCAGCGCCGAAAAGGCGGAGCAGTGGGGCCTGATCTGGCGCGCCGTCGACGACGAAGCGCTGATGACGGAAGCGATGGCGATGGCCACGCACTTCGCCACTGCGCCCACCAAAGGCCTCGCCTTCACCAAGAAGGCGCTGCAGGCCAGCTACGCGAACACGCTGCCGGACCAGTTGAAACTGGAAGGCGAGATGATGCGCGAACTCGGCTACAGCCACGACTACCGCGAAGGCGTCGCCGCCTTCATCGCCAAGCGCCCGGCGCAGTTCAAGGGAGAGTAAGGATGGCGGCACTGGCAAAAGGGAGCATCGTTGCCGTGATCGGCAGCGGCGCCATGGGTTCGGGCATCGCGCAAGTCGCGGCGGCCAGCGGCCATGAGGTGCGCCTGTTCGATACGCGTCCCGAGGCGGCGGCGAAAGCCATCAACGAGATCGGCAAGGTCTACGCGAAACTGGTCGACAAGGGCCGCATGGGCGCCGCCGAGGCCGATCTGGCGCGCGAGCGTCTGCAGGCGGTCGACGCGCTGACCCAGGTAAAAGATGCGGCGCTGGTGGTGGAAGCCATCGTCGAGAACCTCGAGGCCAAGCGCGCTCTGTTCGCCGAACTGGAAGCCATCGTCGACGCACGCTGCATCCTCGCGACGAATACCTCCTCGATCTCGGTTACCGCGATCGCGGCCCAGTTGCGCCACCCGGAACGCCTGGTCGGCATGCACTTCTTTAACCCGGTGCCGCTGATGGCGCTGGTCGAAGTGATCAGTGGCCTGGCGACCGATAAAGAGGTAGCCGATACGGTCTACGCCACGGCGCAAGCCTGGGGCAAGGATCCGGTGCACGCGAAATCGACGCCCGGCTTCATCGTGAATCGCGTGGCCCGCCCGTATTACGCCGAAGCGCTGCGCCTGCTGCAGGAAGGAGCTAGCGATGCGCCGACGCTGGACGCGGTGATGCGCGACTGCGGCGGCTTCCGCATGGGACCTTTTGAGCTGATGGACCTGATCGGCCACGACGTTAATTTCTCGGTCACGCAATCGGTGCACGCCGCCTATTTCGGCGACCAGCGTTTTACCCCATCCGTGTTGCAGCAGGAACTGGTGAATGCCGGCTTCCTCGGCCGCAAATCGGGCCGCGGCTTTTATCGCTACGGCGACGATGCAGGGAAGCCGGGCGTGCAGACCGAGCCGCATGCGGAGCGCCCGCACACAGTCGGCATCAGCGTGGCGCGCGAAGTGCAGAGCAGCGTCCTGAGCCCGATGGAGGCACGCCTGGCAGGCGCCGGCTTCACCGTCGCGCACCGCGAGCCGCTGCAGGGCGCCGAAAAGCACGAGGCGCCGGCCTTGCACACGAACGGCGCCGCGATCTTCCTCACCGACGGCCGCAGCGCCACCGAGCGCGCCGCCGCCAACAAGCACCCGAACACGGTGGTCTACGACCTGCTGTTCGACCATGCGAAGGCCACGCGCATTGCGCTGGCGCGCGCCGACCAGTGCAGCGAGGAAGCCTGGCAGGCTGCCGTCGGCCTGTTCCAGGCGGCCGGCTTCGCCGTCACGCGCATCGACGACGTGCCCGGCATGGCCGTGATGCGCACCGTCGCCATGCTCGCCAACGAGGCAGCCGACGCCGTGAACCAGGGCGTGTGCAGCGCCATCGCGGTCGACATCGCGATGCAAAAGGGCGTGAATTATCCGCGCGGGCCGCTGGCCTGGGCCGACAGCGTCGGCATCCATCACATCGTCACTGTCCTGTCCAACCTCGCCGCCACCTATGGCGAAGACCGTTATCGGGTCTCGCCGCTCTTGCGCCGCAAGCTCGCCGCCAACCCATTCGGAGCCCGTTTTCATGCATAGCAATCCCCAGGAACTGGCCGAGTTGGCCGGCAAAACCATGTACGAGCGCGATCCGGCCAGCCAGGCGCTGGGAATGAAGCTCGATGAGATTCGCCCGGGTTACGCCCGCATGAGCATGCGCGTGCGCGCCGACATGCTCAACGGGCACCAGACCTGCCACGGCGGTTTCATTTTCATGCTGGCCGACAGCGCCTTTGCCTTCGCCTGCAATTCGCATAATTTCAACACGGTCGGCGCCGGCTGCACGATCGACTACCTGGCGCCGGGCCGTGAAGGCGACCTGTTGATCGCCGAGGCGGTCGAGCAGGCGCTGGCCGGCAAAACCGGCGTCTACGACGTTACGGTGAAAAACGAAGAAGGGCGCACGATCGCCCTTTTCCGCGGCAAGTCGCACCGCGTGAGCGGCATGGTAGCCGAATTGGCCAACCTAGTCGCATAGTCAGTCCAAAGCTAGAGGAGACACAGCATGGTCCAACGTATTCCCTCGCCAGGCGAGCTGGAACCGATCGAACGCGCCAGCCGCGACGAACTGCAGGCGCTGCAACTCCAGCGCCTGAAATGGTCGCTGCAGCACGCCTACGACAATGTGCCGCACTACCGCAAGGCTTTCGACGAAGCGGGCGTGCATCCCGGCGACCTGAAGTCGCTCGCCGATCTCGCCAGATTCCCCTTCACCGAGAAGAAGACCCTGCGCGACAACTACCCGTTCGGCCTCTTTGCGGTGCCGCGCGAGCAGGTGGTGCGCGTGCACGCCTCGTCCGGCACCACCGGGCGCCCGACGGTGGTCGGCTATACGAAGAAGGACATCGACACCTGGGCCGATATGGTGGCGCGCTCGATCCGCGCGGCCGGCGGCCGTGCCGGCGACATGGTCCACATCGCCTACGGCTACGGCCTGTTCACCGGCGGCCTGGGCGCCCACTACGGCGCCGAGCGCCTGGGCTGCACCGTGATCCCGATGTCCGGCGGGCAGACCGAAAAGCAGGTGCAGCTGATCTGCGACTTCCAGCCCTCGATCATCATGGTCACGCCGTCCTACATGCTCAACATCGTCGAGGAGTTCAAGCGCCAGGGGCTCGATCCGGCGCAGTCTTCGCTGAAGGTCGGCATCTTCGGCGCCGAGCCGTGGACCAACGAGATGCGCCGCACGATCGAAACCGAGGCGGGGCTGGACGCGGTCGACATCTACGGCCTGTCGGAGGTCATGGGCCCGGGCGTGGCCAGCGAATGCATCGAGAGCAAGGATGGCCCGGTGATCTGGGAAGACCATTTTTATCCCGAGATCATCGACCCGGATACGGGCGAAGTGCTGCCCGACGGCGAAGAGGGAGAGCTGGTATTCACCTCGCTGTCGAAGGAAGCGCTGCCGATCATCCGCTACCGCACCCGCGACCTGACGCGCCTGCTGCCGCCGACGTCGCGCTCGATGCGCCGCATGGGCCGCATCACGGGCCGCTCGGACGACATGCTGATCATCCGCGGCGTGAACGTGTTCCCGAGCCAGATCGAAGAGCTGGTGCTGAAGATGCCGGCGCTTGCGCCCCAGTACCAGCTGGTCGTCGCGCGCGACGGGCACCTTGATACGCTCGAGGTCTTCGGCGAACTGCGCGAGAACACGCACACGCCGGACAGCATCGCCGCGCTGGCGAAGGAACTGCAGCACTGCATCAAGACCTATGTCGGCGTGACGACCAGGGTGACGCTCACGCCGCCGATGGGCATCGAGCGCACGCTGACGGGCAAGGCCCGGCGCGTGGTCGACAAGCGTCCAAAAAACACCTGAGAGGGAACCAGGCATGGTCAAAGTGTATGAGATCGACGGCGTGCGCCCCGTGGTGCACCCGACCAGTTATGTGCATCCGACGGCGGTGCTGATCGGCGACGTGATCGTCGGCCCGCGCTGCTATATCGGCCCCTTGGCTTCCCTGCGCGGCGATTTCGGCCGCCTGGTGCTGGAAGAGGGCGCCAACGTGCAGGACTGCTGCGTGATGCACGGCTTCGAGGACGGCGAGACCGTGATCGAAGTCGACGGCCACATCGGCCACGGCGCCGTGCTGCACGGCTGCCGCGTGGGCCGCAACGCCATGGTCGGCATGAACGCCGTCGTGATGGACGGCGCCGTCGTCGGCGCCGAATCGATCGTCGCCGCGATGAGTTTCGTTAAAGCCGGCATGGTCATCCCCCCGCGCAGCATGGTGATGGGCACCCCGGCCAAGGTGATGCGCGAACTGAAGGACGAAGACATCAAGTGGAAGAGTTTCGGCACCAGCCAGTACCACCAGCTGACCGAACGCTCCCTGAAAACGATGCGCGAAGTCGAGGCTTACACGGAAATCGAACCAAACCGCCCAGCCTTCGACTTCAGCACCACCGGCGGCCACGCCCCCAAAAAATAATTTACACGTAGGGTGGAGTCCTGACTCCACGCGTTTGCGGCATCCGCAACCCACCTGCGCGAACATCCTGAGGAGACAAACCATGCCACAAGCAAGCACCCTGCAAAGCTGGATCGCCGGCCGCTGGATCGGCCAGGAAGCCGCCGCCCCGCTGCACAGCGCCCTGGACGGCCAGCTGGTCTACCACACCCACGCCGAGAAAATCGACTTCGACGAAGCCATCACTTACGCCCGCAAAACCGGCGTCCCCGGCCTGATGAAGCTCGACTTCCAGACCCGCGCCCAGCGCCTCAAAGCCCTGGCCGCGTACCTGATGGAGCGAAAAGAAGCGCTCTACGAAATCTCGCACCTCACCGGCGCCACCCGGCAGGACAGCTGGGTCGACGTCGAAGGCGGCATCGGCACCCTGTTCGCCTACGCCAGCATGGGTTCGCGCGAACTGCCGTCTTCGAACGTGCTGCACGAAGGCCCGGCCATCGCGCTCGGCAAGCGTGGCGGCTTCGCCGGCACCCACATCCTGGTGCCGAAGGGCGGCCTGGCCGTCCACATCAACGCCTTCAATTTCCCGATCTGGGGCCTGCTGGAGAAATTCGCGCCGAGCTTCCTGGCCGCCATGCCCTGCATCGGCAAGCCGGCGACCGCAACGAGCTACCTGACGCACGCGGTCGTAAAAATGATGCAGGAGTCGAAGCTGCTGCCTGAAGGTTCGCTGCAGCTCGTGATCGGCTCGACCGGCGACCTGCTGGACCGCCTGACTGGCTTCGACGCCGTCACGTTTACGGGTTCGGCCGACACCGCCGCCAAGCTGCGCGCCAACCCGAACCTGATCCGCGAGTCGGTCCCGTTCACCGCCGAAGCCGATTCGCTCAACTGCGCGATCCTGGCGCCGGACGTCACGCCCGACGATCCCGAGTTCGACCTGTTCGTCAAAGAGGTCGCGCGCGAGATGACCGGCAAGGCTGGCCAGAAATGCACCGCGATCCGCCGCGTCATCGTCCCTGAACAGCATGTCGATGCGCTGGGCGAGCGCCTGCGCGAGCGCTTATCCAAAATCGTTGTCGGCAATCCGAAGATGGAAGGCGTGCGCATGGGCGCCCTGGCGTCGATGGACCAGCACCGCGACGTGTCGGAGCGTGTCGAGATGCTCGCGCGCGGCAACGAGATCGTGTTCGGCGCCCACCATGGTTTCAACCCGGTCGGCGAGGGCGTGGCGAATGGCGCCTTCTTCGCGCCGACCCTGCTCCTGTGCCGCAACGCGGCCATCAACACGGCCGTGCACGACATCGAAGCCTTCGGCCCGGTCAGCACGATGATGACCTACCGCGACATCGACGAGGCGCTGCACCTGGCCGCGCTCGGCCGCGGCAGCCTGGTCACGACCTTGGCGACCAAAGACCCGGCAATCGCCGCCTACGCGGTGCCGATCGCCGCCGCCTCGCACGGCCGCGTCCATATCCTCGACCGCGAGGCGGCCGTCGACAGCACCGGCCACGGTTCGCCGCTGCCGCAGCTCAAGCACGGCGGCCCTGGCCGCGCGGGCGGCGGCGAAGAGCTGGGCGGCATCCGCGCGGTAAAACACTTCCTGCAGCGCGCGGCGGTGCAGGGTTCGCCGACCATGCTGACTGCCGTGACGGGCGAGTATGTGCGTGGCGGCGCGGTGAAGGAAACGGAGATCCATCCGTTCCGCCGCCACTTCGAAGAGCTGGAAATCGGCCACTCGCTGCTGACCCACCGGCGCACCGTGAGCGAAGCGGACATCGTCAACTTCGGCGGCGTCTCGGGCGACTATTTCTACATGCACTTCGACGAGATCGCGGCCAAGGACACGCAATTCGGCAAGCGCATCGCGCACGGTTACTTCGTGCTGTCGGCCGCGGCGGGCCTGTTCGTCTCGCCGGCGCCGGGTCCGGTGCTGGCCAACTACGGCCTCGACAACCTGCGTTTTGTCGCGCCGGTGGCGATCGGCGACACCATCCGCGCGCGGCTCACCTGCAAGCGCAAGGTCGACCGCAACCGTACCGACGAACAGGGGCGCGGGCAGGGCGTGGTGGCCTGGGACGTGCAGGTAACGAACCAGAACGACGAACTGGTGGCAAGTTACGATATCCTGACGCTGGTACAGAAACGCGCGAGCTGAGTTCCTGCAGGCAAGGGGAGCCAGCAGCTTTTGCAGCTCCCCAATCAGGAAGGAAGTGAGTATGTCGCGGTTAGATCTGAGCAGCATCCCCGTACTGACCGGAACCGGTTACCCGGATCCCTTCGCCGACATCGTCAACGGACGCAGCCGGCAGGCCCTGGGCGAGGCCGGCGGCTTGCGCCAGTTCGGCGTCAACCTGGTCGAACTCAAACCGGGCGCGGCCTCGTCGCAGCGCCACTGGCACACGCATGAAGACGAATTCGTGATGGTCGTGTCGGGCGAGCTGACGCTGGTGACCGACGAAGGCGAAACGCTGATGCGCGCAGGCGACTGCGCCGCCTTTCCCGCCGGGCGCCCGAACGGCCACCACCTGGTCAACCGCAGCTGGGGCAACGCCCTGTTCGTCGCGGTCGGCCCGAACATCCCCGAAGACCGGGCGACTTATCCCGACATCGACCTGATGTACGACGGCAGCACCAACAGCTACACGCACCGGGATGGCACGCCGTATCCGAAGCGGGATGCGAATGTCGCCGCACCTCAGCCGCCGGTGGAAGAACATACGCTGGCACCGCGCGTTTACCGTCACGAGTAGACGCAGGCCGTGGCGTAACGTAGGGTGGGCATGCCCACGCGTTGGGGCATCAGCGACACCTCTGCACTCGCAAAGGGACACGCACGTTCGCAATCCCGGGACACGGTGCGGCATGCGACGGCACGAACGCGTGGGCATGCCCACCCTACGTTACGCGACGGCCGCGGGCGATCTTTAACAGGCCGTCTGCGGTGCGCTCCGCCCGCAAATCCGCGTAATCCAGTACCGCCACCACGTCCGTTTCCATCGGATGCGCATGGGTCACGGTGACAACGATACTCTCCATGCCCGCCGCCGCCGCTGCCTGCAGCCCGGTCCGGGTATCCTCGAACACGAGGCAATCCGCCGGGGCCACGCCCAGCTTGCGCGCGCCCAGCAAAAACGGATCCGGCGCCGGCTTGCCGTGCTCGACATCCTCCGCCGCCACCAGCAGGTTCGCCGAGGGCAGGCCGGCTGCCGCGAGGCGCGCCTGCGCCAGCGCGCGCGGCGCGGAGGTGACGATGCCCCAGCGTTCGGGCGGCAAGCTGGCCAGGAAGGCGGCCGCGCCCTGGATGGCCTCGATATCGGCCACGTCCTCGATCTCGGCCGCCGTGATCCAGGCCGCTTCCGCGATCGGGTCGACGCCGGGCAGTCCGAGCTGGCGGATGGTGTCGTGGGTGCGCTTGCCGTGCAGGGTGGGCAGGAAGGTCTCGACGTCGAGGTCGTGGCGCGCCGCCCAGGCGGTCCAGACCCGTTCGGCAGAGCGGATGGAGGTGAGGATGGTGCCGTCCATGTCGAACAGGAAGGCGGCGAAGGCGCGCTCGGGCAGGGTGGGTGTGGTCATCGGGAAGCCTGGTCCTTGAACGGTCAATCGAGCTTGCGCTCGTAGCGGTCGCGAATGACCTGGCTGATAAACGTCGACAAGCCGCTGCCGAGCGTCGCCAGCCGCTGCATCTCGGCGATGTTGTCGGCCCCGGCGCTCTGGTCGGTATAGAGATAGCGGTCGCCGCCGGTAAAACGGACCGCGATCGAGCGGTCGCCGATCTCGTAGGCGACGACGCCCGATTCGCCGCTCAGGTTCTTGTAGCGTTGCATGTGGTGCTCCTGCGCTGAAGTGTTCCAGCAATTTTTATTCAGGCAGGAGCTGTGGTCTGTGCTGCTTCCAACAGTGCGGAAGCTGCCAGGCCCGCCGATCAGTGCTTCGCGGCAAACAGCGCGTTCGCCAGGAACACGTAAAGGAGGAAATACGTTCCGCAGGTGATGACGTAACTCGTCTGCGAGAATCCCGCAAACGCGAACAGGCAGTTCAGCCCGAGCGCGCCGACAAAAAAGGTAAAGGCGAGGGTGCGCATGTTGGCGCCCGCGCGGCTGCTGTCGAAGGACACGCCAATCGCCATCACCAGCGTGCAGGCCAGCGAAATAAAGCTGCCGAAGCCGGTCGCGGCCTTGATCTGGTTGGCGTCGGCGCTGACGATGCCGTAGGCCATCAGTGCCGCTATCAGGACGGCGATCAGTGCATTGGCTGGGTTGATCCTCATACGGTTTCTCCGGTGAAAGGCGGTGGCGCGAGCGCGACCAGCCTGAGTATTTCCGCGACGTCTTCCGCGCGCTTCCAGGCAGGCATGCCTGGCGTCCACACCAGCGAGGCACGGGTGAGCTTGCTGTCCGAAATCAGGCGCGACAATTCGTGCTCGCTGAAGGGGCCGGCGGCCTTGTCGTCGAGGACGACGTGGTAGCTCCTGGCGGCGGCGATGCTGCCAGGACCCGGGGGCCGGGTGTTCTGGATCGCCTGGTTCATCGAGGCGGTCATCTGCTGCGCGACCGCGACGCCGAGTCCGAACTCGACCAGGCGGTCGATCGAATGGAAGGTATCGTCATGCATTGCGTTCTCCCGTGAAGGTCAAGCCGCCGGTGGCGGCGGTGGCGGTGGCGGAGGCGGGGTCTGGGTGCGCGCGGCGGCAAACACGGGCGCCAGCTCCTGCACCAGGCCGGCCGTTTCCCAACCCGCCATGCCGGGCTTCCAGACGTGCGTCCCCTGGCCCAGCTGGCCGTTGGCCACCATGCCCTGCAATTGCATGAGGTTGAACGGGCCGGCACTCTGGCCATTCACGCTGACGTGGTACTGCAGCTGCGGCAAGGGCGGCGGCTGCACGATCGGCTGTGCCGCCGTCGTCATCATGCCCGCCATCTGGTTGCCCATGACACCGCCGACGGCGATGCCAGTCATCAGTCCGACCGGATTGAAACCGCCCCCGGTGTGCATGTCGCCCATGCTGCCCATGCTGCCGAGGCTGTCGGCGGCCGCCGTCAGGACCCGGGTCTGCTGGTTGATCTGGTGTGCGGCCAGGTGCTGGGTTTCCATTTGCAGGTGCTGGAAGCGCTCGGCGGTCTCGCGCTGGATGCGCAATGTTTCGCTCATGTTGTCCGCATTGATCTCCTGCGTCTGGTCGAGGTTGCGCATGCTGAGGTCGTTCTGCTTCTTGCGCATCGCCATTTCGAGATCGGCCGTGATGCTGCGCAGCTGCTGGTATTCCTCGGTCGTCTTGTCGACTTCGATCGTGGCCAGGTCGAAGCGCACCAGGTTCACGCCGAAATCTTCGACAAAGGCCTTCGCGATGCGCGGGGCGATCAGGTCGTTAATCTCGAGCAGCTTGCGCTCGATCTGGAGCACCGGAATGCCGTGGTCGGCCGGCGCATTGCCGATGATCGCCTTGGCGTATTTCAGGACCGCATCGCGCACCTGCACGCGGAACTTGTCGAATTCAAAATTGACCAGGCGGTGCAGCTTGATGAAGGCGCGGTAATCGGTGATGTTGAATTTGATCGAACCGCGCGCCGCCATCCGGACCGGAAAGTCGAGGAAGCGGCTATCGAAGACGTCGAAATACGGCACCCCGAACGGCAGCTCCTGCAGGCCCTGCAGGTTAATGAAATACACCTCGGCCTGGAAAGGCGCCTGGCCGGCGTAGGCCAGCCCGATGAGGTTCGAGATGAGCGGGAAGTTTGCGGTTTTGATGGTTTCGTCGAAGGGGCCCTCGATGAATTCCTGGGTCGCGCCGTCGCCCTGTTTGTAGACGAACACGGCCACTTCGCCATCCTTGACGCGCAGGCTGAT
>Ga0308169_10001784_pt1 | contig 24093 bp, 20 predicted proteins | sample PhyBR1_2_FD_202139 | JGI IMG/M metagenome (GOLD analysis project Ga0308169, IMG submission 202139) | Phyllosphere microbial communities from UC Gill Tract Community Farm, Albany, California, United States - DLSLSB.R1 | ecosystem: Host-associated > Plants > Phyllosphere > Unclassified | place...
AGCCAATATCGCCGCATGCCGTCAATAAATAAATCCGCAGTACTACGTATGGGTTACCTACGTAGTTCTACGTAGAAGCCAATATGTCTGTGGGAGCGGGCTTGCTCGCGAATACGGTGTGCCAGTCAACTAGGAAGCGACTGGAATATCGCATTGGCGAGCAAGCCCGCTCCCACAGGTTTCAAGCCTAATATCCGGTAGGGTTATTGAGCGTTGGAAGGTTTGGCATATGATGCGTCCCATCCACCTCCCACCGCCGGGCCCGGACAGGAGTACCGATGCTGCTCAAACACAAAATCGTCGCCCTCGGGATCTTGCCCCTGGTCCTGGCTATCGCAGTGATCTGCGCCCTGGTGATTTCGCTCAATCGCCAGTTGGGCGACCAGCAGGCGCAACTGATCGAAGACAGCATCCTGGCCAGCAAGCGCGCCGAACTGAAAAACTACGTTGAAATGGCTCAGAGCCTGATCGCCCCGCTGTACAACAACGGCCAGGGCGACGAGCGCGCGCAGCAGCAGGTATTGGAGGAGTTGCGCAAGCTCAGCTTCGGCATCAACGGCTATTTTTTCGTCTATGACCGCCAGGGTCGCAGCCTGATGCACGCACGCCAGTCGGAACTGGTGGGCCAATACCTCTGGGACATGAAGGACCCCCACGGATTGCCGGTGATCCAGGCGCTGCTCAAGAGCGCCGAGTCCGGCGAAGGGTTCCAGCGGTATGCCTGGAACAAGCCCTCCTCCGGCCAGGTGACCGACAAGCTGGCCTACGTGGTCATGCTGGATCGATGGGGCTGGATGCTGGGCACCGGCATCTACCTGGAAGATGTCGAGCGCGCCACCCAGCAAGCCCGGGATGAAGTGGCCCAGGGCATCCACACCACCATGCAGGCCATCGCCGCCATCGCGCTGGTGGCGGTCCTGCTGGTATTTGCCGGCGGCATGACCCTCAACGTCAGCGAACATCGCCTGGCCGACAAAAAGCTGCAACGCCTGAACCAGCGCATCGTCAGCTTGCAGGAAGAAGAACGCTCCAGGGTGTCTCGCGAGCTTCACGACGGCATCAGCCAACTGCTGGTATCGATAAAGTTCCAGTTCGAACTGGCCAGCCATGTCATCGAGAATGGCCAGGAAAACGGCTTGGGCATCCTGAAAAACGCCACCGATCGCCTTGGCGAAGCCATCGGCGAGATCCGCACCATTTCCCACGACTTGCGCTCATCCCTGCTCGATACCTTGGGACTGCCCGCAGCCATCGGCCAACTCGCCGCCGAATTCCAGCAACGCAGCGGACTCGAGGTGAGCTACAGAAGCAACGAATTCGATTGTCGGCTGGAGAATGGCGCGCCCGTCTCGCTGTTTCGTATTGCCCAGGAAGCCCTGACCAATATCGAACGTCACGCCGGGGCGAAAAGCGTCGGCATTACGCTCTTTGGCTCCGGCCAGTCCCTGCGACTGACAGTGGTGGATGATGGGATGGGGTTCAACGTGCCGCAGGTCGAACGCGGCCACGCGGGTATCGGGCTACGCAATATCCGCGAACGGGTCGAGCATTTCGGCGGACGGCTTGAATTGACCTCGGCACCGGGACGCAGCGAACTGGACATCCTGTTACCCATGACAATGACGGCCAGTGAAAGCTGATGCACCCCCACTCCAACAAGAGCCCTTGCCGATGAACCTGCCTGCAGCGATCCGCGTCGCACTGGTCGACGATCATTCCCTGGTGCGCGATGGCATCAGGGCCCTTCTGTCTGTGATGCCCCGGTTGGAAGTGGTGGGCGAAGCCGAGAACGGCACCGAGGCGATCGAGATGGTCGGACGCTGCCAGCCCGATCTCCTGCTCATGGACATCAGTCTCAAGGACATGAACGGCCTCGAACTGACCCGGCTGCTGGGCAAGCAATACCCCAGCCTCAAGATCCTCATCCTGAGCATGTACGACAATTATGAATACGTGAGCGAGTCGGTGCGTTCCGGCGCCAGCGGCTACGTGCTCAAGAACGCCCCCTCGCGGGAAATCATCGCAGCCATCGAAGCGATCATCAGCGGCGGCACCTTCTACAGCGCCGAGATCGCCCAACGGCTCGCCACCGACCAGAACACGGACAACGAACTGACGCCACGCGAGAGCCAGGTCCTGTACAAAATGGTCCAGGGGCTGAACAACAAGGAAATGGCTCGTGAGCTGGACATCAGCGTACGCACCGTCGAAACCCACCGGCTGAGCATCCGCCGCAAGCTGAACATCGACAAGCCCGCCGCCTTGGTGAAATACGCAATCGATCACGGGATCATTTCGCGCTAATCCCGGCCAGTGTCAGCAAAATTGCGACGGCTTCGCAGCCGAGCGGGAGCAAGCTCCCTCGCCACAGGTTTATGCACACTTCATCCAGCGTAGTAGCCAGGCAGCTCAAGATCGGCCAACAGACTCGGGCCGCTTGGCGTCCAGCCAAGCAAGGCACGGGTGTACTCGCTGGACACCGCCATGTTCGCCCCCGCCATGTGGGCAAACCAACCGAAATGCTCGCGCTCCCGGGATTCGACCGGTAATCCCAGGCCACGACCGATTGCCTGGGCAATGTTTTTGAACGGCACGGCCTCGTCGGCGACGGCGTGGTAGACCGACTGTGTCACGCCTTGCTCCAGCGCAAGCCGATAGACCCGAGCGGCATCCAACCGGTGCACGCCCGACCAGCAGTGGCCGCCATCTCCGAGATAGGCCGAGACGCCCGTCTCCCGAGCCAGGCGAATCAGGAGAGGAACGAACCCGTAGTCGCCGAGGCCATGGACCGAGGGCGCCAGCCGCACCGTCGCCACACGCACCCCACGCTCGGCCAGGTCCCGGGCGGCGGCTTCGGACTTACGGGGCGAGGCCGGGCTCACCACTTCCAGTTCACTCGCGCCCCGCGTCAACCCAAACAGGCCCGACGTCACCAGCAACGGCCGGTCGGAGCCTCGCAACGCATCGCCCAACGTTTCGATGGCGCGGCGGTCCTGCTGGGCATTTTCGGTAAATCGGGAGAAGTCATGATTGAACGCCGTGTGAATCACCGCGTCCGCCGCCGAGGCTGCGTTGTGCAAAATATCGAGATCATCCAAAGTGCCTGGAATCACCTTCGCGCCTGTCGCAGCCAGTGTGGCGCCTTTTTCTTCGCATCGGGCCAGGCCGGTGACCCGATGCCCGGCGGCGATCAAATCCTGTGCCACGGACGCCCCAACCCAGCCCGTGGCACCGGTAACGAATACGTGCATATGCAACGCTCCTGTTGTGAAAATCGAGACTGAAATCAACTCATCGAAGACTCAGGATTTGTATGGAACTTGTACTTCCCGTCCTCTCAGCAGCATCAGGGCCACCCCGAAGGACAGCCCAACGGCAATGGCGCCGCCCAGATAAACCGCACCGATACCCCAGCCACTCGCCAACAAACCGGCCAACGGACTGGTGATGCCCAGGGAAATATCAAGAAATGCGACGTAGGCCCCCATGGCGAGACCGCGTGCCTGCGGTGGCGCACGCCGTACCGCTTCCACGCCGAAGCCGGGAAACGCCAGGGAATAACCGAAGCCGGTGAAAGCTGCGCCCAAATAAGCCATGGTCGCGGTGTCGGCGCTCCAGATCAGCAGCAACCCGACGGTTTCAATCAATACGCAGACCAGCGCGACGCGGGCGCCGCCAATCTTGTCTGGAAGATGCCCGAAAAGCAGGCGCGCAGCGATGAAAGCCACACCGAACGCCGTAAACGCCAAGGAAGCGTTACCCCAATCCCTGGCCGCGAACAACAAGGCAATGAACGCCATGAGGACACCGAAGCCGACGCTGCAAAACGCCAAGCCCATGCCGGGAACCCATACAGCACCGAGCATCGTATAGAACGGTGTACGCCGGGTCGCCGTGGGGGCGACAGCGCGCACGCCCGCGACAATCACCAAGGCCAGCAGCGGAACGAACATCGAGGCCATGGCGATGCCGGTGAACCCCCAAGCGCCGTTGAGCGCCACGCCAAGCGGAGCACCCAATGCGAAGGCTCCGTACATGGCGATGCCGTTCCAGGCCATGACCTTGCCGGCATGCTGCGCACCCACCAGGCCGATGCCCCACCCCAGCGCACCGGTGACAATGAGGCTTTCGCCAATTGCCAGCAGCACTCGACCGCCCGACAAAAGCCAGACCGACGTGACCGGCGCGGCAACGAACGCCAGGGAAAGCAGATAGACCACCCCTGAAACCGCGGCTGTCACCAGCCCGCTCATGACCGCACGTTTACCACCGCGCATGTCGGAAAAATTGCCGGCCCAGGCCCGTGACAACAGCGCTGCGGCAAACTGCGCGCCGACCACCAGGCCGATGACCAGCGTGTCCATACCCAGCGCGTCATGCAGATGGAGGGGCAAGACAGGCAGTTGCATGCCGATCGTGAGGAAACCGATGAATACCGTCAGTGTGAGCGGCAACAGCTTGAGCGCCGGATTGGCCTCGACGGCTGCCTGAGGCGCCGAAGAAGCGCCGAGATGAATATTGTCTTGTGTCATAACCCTACCCACGGAAAGGGACGCGAAGTGAAGTTGAATACTGTTTGTGGCGACGACTAGAATGCGATCAATTCGTCGCATTCAAGATACGAATAATCCGTCGCATTTCCTATTCGCATTCCCTACCGAGGTTCACGCCTGCATGTCCGAACGCTCAAGCCCGCAGATTTCCTCGCGCAAACAGCCGAAACAGGCACGCTCCACCGAGCTCGTCGCCGCCGTTCTGCAAGCTGCTGTTCAGGTTCTGGCGACCCAAGGGGCGACACGTTTCACGGTGGCCCGTGTTGCTGAACGAGCAGGCGTCAGCGTCGGCTCGGTGTATCAATACTTTCCGAACAAAGCCGCGATCCTGTTCCGCCTGCAAAGTGATGAATGGCGGCAAACCAGCGACATGCTGCGCGAGATTCTTGAAGACAACCTCAAGCCGCCCTTCGAGCGGCTGCGCACCCTCGTGCGGGCGTTCATCCAGTCCGAATGTGACGAAGCCCAGATACGCGTCGCCCTCAACGACGCCGCCCCGCTCTACCGCGACGCCCCCGAACACCAGGCCGCGCGGATGTCGGTGCAACAGTCGGTGGACGCTTTCATGCTGCAAGCGTTGCCTGACGCCTCGGCACAGTCCCGGGCCCTGGCAGGTGACTTGGTCATCACCACCCTCAGTGCAGTGGGCAAGCGTTTTTCATCAGCGCCCCGCTCTCCAATGGACGTTGCCATCTACAGCGACGCCATGGCCGATATGTTCTGCGCCTACCTTGGAAGCCTGCAATGACGCTCCTTTGAGACGCTGTCTGCTGACAGTTCGTCAGCCATGCTCCAGTGACAGCCGGCCAACACTTTTACTACACTCCCTGATCTTGTTTCCCTCCGCTACGAGACGTCCCATCACGATGAAAACCATAACAAGCTCGATGACGTTCTGTGGCCTGTTGGCGCTCTCTTGCGGCGCCTTGGCCGAGCCGGCACCTTCGCGGCTGGACCAGGTCCTGCAACGCGGCGAACTGCAGGTCTGTACCACCGGCGACTACAAGCCCTACACCTACAAGGCCGAAACGGGCGAATACGAAGGCATCGACATCGACATGGCCCGCTCGCTGGCCGCCAGCCTGGGCGTCAAGGTGCAATGGGTGCAGACCACTTGGAAAACCCTGATGCCAGACTTGCTGGCGGGCAAGTGCGACATTGGCATGGGTGGGATTTCCGTGACGCTGGAGCGCCAGAAGAAAGCATTTTTCAGCAACACGCTGGATGTGGATGGCAAGATTCCGCTGGTACGTTGCGAAGACCAGTCGCGCTACCAGACCATCGAGCAGATCAACCAGCCTTCGGTGCGTCTGGTGGAACCGGCCGGTGGCACCAACGAGGCTTTCGTCCGGGCGTTCCTGCCCAAGGGTCAGCTCAACTTCCATGACAACGTGACCATCTTCCAGGAGCTGCTGGACAAGAAGGCCGACGTGATGATCACCGATGCATCGGAAGCGCTCTACCAGCAAAAGCTCAAGCCCGGCCTGTGCGCCGTCAACCCGACCCATTACCTGCAATATGGCGAGAAGGCCTACCTGCTGCCGCGAGACGACACCACCTGGAAGATGTACGTCGACCAATGGCTGCACCTGAGCAAGGCGAATGGCAGCTACCAGAAAGTCATTGGGCAGTGGCTGGCGGTGCCGGGCGCTCAGTGACTGCTACTGGCAGTCCCTGTGTGCGGGCTTGCTCGCGAATGCATCGGCACATTCAGCACTACTGCAAGCTGATCCGGCGCTTTCGCGAGCAAGCCCGCTCCCACGGGGGCAAGTCCGCTCAATGACTGAGCGTCATGGGTTCAACTCACTGCGCCGCCCGCACCTTGGCGATCTCGGCGTACATCATTTTCACCAGTTCGCCATCCAGGGATTTGGCGAACTTGTCGATGACCGGTTGCACGCGTTCGCGTAAGCGATCTTTCTCGGTCGGGGAGATTTCATTCACGGTCATCGCACCGGCCAAAGTGGCCTTGGCCTTGTCCATCCCCGCCGCGGTCACTTCACGCTGGAACTTCTGCGCCTCAACTGCCGCGGCGCGAATCATTGCCTTCTCATCCTCATTGAGGCGACTCCAGGTCTTCTGGCTGATGATCAAGGACTGCGGATTAAAAATATGGCCCGTGACTGAAAGGTACTTCTGCACCTCGTAGAACTTGTTGCCTTCGATCACCGTGAACGGGTTTTCCTGACCGTCGATGGTGTGCTGTTCCAGGCCGGTATAGACCTCGGGAAACGCCATTGGCACGGGGTTGGCCCCCAGGGCGGAGAAGGTTTCCAGGTAGATCGGCGACTGGATGACGCGAATCTTCAAGCCCTGCATGTCTTCAAGCTTGGTCACTGGGTGCTTGCTGTTGGTCAGGTTACGAAAACCCAGGTCCCAATAGCCCAGCCCGACCAGGCCCTTGCTGTCCAGCTGCGCCGCCAGCTTCTGCCCGACCGGGCCATCGATTACCGCATGGGCTTCCTCGACGTTGTTGAACAGGAAAGGAAAATCGAGCATCGCATAATCCGGTGCCTGGGCGGCCAGGATGCCGGAATTGAGCACGGTGATGTCCAGTGTTCCGCCCTGTAGCGCCGATACTGTTTGCACGTCTCCCCCCAGCGTACCGCCAGGGAACAGCCGGACCTTGATCTTGCCGCCACTCTTTTCGCTGAGCAGGTCGGCGAACTTCTGTGCGCCCTGCCCTTGTGGATGCTCCTTGACGTTCTGGAACGCGAATCGCAGGGTGCGCTCGCGGATTTCATCGGCGTGGCTGGCCACGCTACCCAGCAGCAGCCCTGTCGCACACGCCCCGGCCAACAAGGTTTTAATCAGTTTTCTCATGTCACTCTCCGGTCATTATTATTTTTAAGGTCAAGCTGCCGAGGCCTGCACCAGCGTCAGCCGGTGAAGAATTTCAACGGGCCCAGGACCAATTGCGGGAACAGCACCAACAGCAACAGCACCACCAACAGCGCGAACATGAACGGCCACACGCCACGGACGATCTCCTCGAAGTCCAGCTTCGCCACCCCGCACACCACATTGAGCACCGTGCCCACAGGCGGCGTGATCAGGCCGATGGCCGTGTTGATCAGGAACAACACGCCGAAATACACCGGGTCGATCCCCGCCTGGATAACGGCAGGCATCAACACCGGAGTGAGGATGAGGATCGTCGGGGTCATGTCCATCACCGTTCCCACCAGGATGATCAGCACCATCATCACCAGCAGCAGGATGGTCGGGTTGTCCATGAACGGTGCCAGCAGTTCCGCTAACTGGCCCGGCAGATCGGCGATGGTCACCAGCCACGATGAAACCATGGCCGCCGCCACCAGCAGCATCACCACCGAGGTGGTCCGGGCCGAGGACAGGATTACCTCATACAGCTGGCTGACTTTCATTTCCCGGTAGATCACCAGGGACACGAACAGCGAATAGACCGCCGCGACCACGGCGGCTTCCGTGGGGGTGAAGATGCCGAACTTGAGGCCCAGGATAATGATCAATGGCAGGCCCATCGCCCAACTGCCGTCGAGCAACGTGCGCAACACTTCGGCACGGGAGCGCTTGGGAGCCGTCTCGACGTTTTCGCTGCGCGAGATGTACCACCAGGCGACGGCCAGCGAAGCCCCGAGCATCAGCCCGGGCACGATACCGGCCAGGAACAGCTTGGAAATCGACACGCCGGACGCCACGCCAAACACAATGAAACCGATGCTCGGCGGGATCACCGGGGCAATGATGCTCCCAGCCGCGATCAGGCCTGCCGAACGCCCTCGATGGTGCCCCGCCAGTACCATCATCGGCACCAGCAGCGCCGCCAGCGCCGCCGCATCGGCCACGGCCGAGCCGGAGAGCGACGCCAAAAGGCAGGACGCGATGATTGCCACGTAACCCAGACCACCGCGCTTGTGTCCCACCAGCGCCATGGCAATGTTGACGATACGCTTGGACAGGCCCCCGACATTCATGATCTCACCGGCGAGCATGAAGAACGGTACCGCCATCAGCGGGAAACTGTCCGCGCCGTTAAGCAGGTTCTGGGCAATGATCTGTGCGTCGAACAGATCCAGATAGAACATCAAGGCCACGCTGACCGCCAGCAAGGCAAATGCGATGGGCATCCCTATCGCCATGCTGCCTATCAAGGACCCAAGGAAAATAACCAATGTCATGGGCGGGTACTCTTGATGGCGTCTTGCGTAATCGATTCGGCGTCGTTGTCCTTGACCATCACCAGTTCCTCATTCCCAAGCTTGCCGAACAGCGCCAGGTAGAGCTCGTAGAGCAAGATCAGCGCAGCACTCGCGCCGAACACCAAGCCGGCGCCGTAGAACAGTGCCATCGATAATCCTGACGCCGGGGCGACCACATCCAGGTTGATCACGGCCTGCTGCCAACTGCCGCTGAAGATCAGCCAGCAGATGTACAACATCAGCAAGTGCCCGATGACCAGGCAGATGCGCTTGCCAGCCGGCGGCAAGCGCTTGACCAGGCTGTCCATGCCCAGGTGCGCACGGTCCTTGAGAGCCACCAGGGCACCGAGGAAGATCATCCAGACGAAGAACCAGCGCGACAGCTCCTCCGAAACGCTGATGCCGGAATTGAAGGCATAGCGCAGCACCACGTTGCCAAACACCAGCACGATCATCGCGACCATGCACAACACGATCAGCAGCTTCAGCAACTTGAAATACAGATCGACGACTTTTGTCATCTCAAACCTCCGGGCCTTGTCGAGCGCCGGCACTCGCCGGCGCGATAAGCGCTCAACAGTGTGGGCAGTTATCGGATCGAACCAGAGGGTATGAAGAAAGCCCAGGATGGGTGCAACGGCTCAAGGACGGGGCATGGGGCGCTTGCGGACGGGTACGCATAGGTATTCCTCTATTTTTTATTATGGTCCTGGCCATATGAGGCAAGGCAGATTGCCTGCCAAAATGTACGATCCGGTTAGTTTGGTCAATAACCCAGACAGGTGCGCGGCACAAAACGTGCGATTATCGGTCAGGATTCGTGAACAGTTCTTCCGCGCCTCACTGTTTCGATGCGCCCTGAACGGAATGTCTGAGATAACTTTCTTGCTGTACTAAACGACTCCGCCTGACTAACCGGCGAACATCGCATCAGCCCGTTGATTTAGTATAAAAGCTCAAAATAAATTGAACTTTCCACCCGATCCCGAACTTCACTTTCAACTAACCAGACCTGTAACTTAACGCTCATCACGACGACTTACAGGCGTCATTCCAATGACACACCACCCGGTGAAGACGCAGTTAATTGGGCGCCAAAAAAACCACGACTCCGATTGAGTTAACCAATCCGGTCTAGACAAACGGCACCAAGGTCAAAAAAATACTTATACATCAAAGACTAAGATAAAGTTCATCCACTCACATAAAACGCATCTCCCGCTCACCTAGAAACCCTCTAAAAATTTATTAATAAACTTCGCATACATAAACCTTTGCGCCCATGACCTTTGATGTTATTAATCTGCCCAGCCGAATTGCAAGATGCCACTACGTCACTTCCTATGTACGTCAAACCGCTGTCTGACAACGGGCTACTTAACTTAAATCGCTAGTTCGCTCGAACGCCCCAGCGCGCTCGGGCGGGCTGTTGTGCGGCGCAGCAAACTGCGCGAGGAAGGGCGTCATCGCAACTAACGACTCACCAATCAAGATCCTCTCGATCTTCGGTACCCGTCCGGAAGCCATCAAGATGGCGCCCTTGGTCAAGGCTCTTGCCGCCGAACCTGGCATTGAGTCGCTGATCTGCGTCACCGGCCAGCATCAAAGCATGCTCAAGCAGGTGCTGGACCTGTTCGATCTCAAGGCCGATTTCACCCTCGACGTAATGACGCCGCAGCAGACGCTCAATTCGCTGACCGCCGCGTTGTACGCTGCCATCGACCCGGTGCTGGAACAGACTCGGCCGGATCGCGTGCTGGTCCACGGCGACACCACTTCAGCCATGGTGGCGTCGATGGCAGCGTTCCATCGACGTATCCCCGTAGGCCATGTGGAAGCCGGGTTGCGCACCGGAGACATCTATAGCCCCTGGCCGGAAGAAATGAACCGCCGGTGCATCGATCTCAGTGCGGACCTGCTGTTTGCGCCCACTGGACAGTCTCGCGACAACCTGCTGGGCGAACGCCTGCAAGGCCGTTGCCTGGTGACGGGCAATACCGTGATCGACGCACTGCAACTGACTGCCCGGCGCATTGATGAGGACGCACAGCTGCGTGGCGAACTGGATCAACAATTCCCGTTCCTGCAAACCACACGCAAGTTGCTGCTGGTGACCGGCCACCGCCGGGAGAACTTCGGCGAGGGTTTTCTGGACATCTGCAAGGCCTTGCGTCACCTGGCCCAGCGGCCGGATATCCAGATCGTCTATCCCGTGCATCTCAATCCCAATGTATTGGGCCCGGTGACTGAACAACTCGGCGACTTACCCAACGTGCACTTGATCAAGCCGCTGGATTACCTGGCGTTCGTGCGCCTGATGCAACACGCCCATGTCATCCTCACCGACTCCGGCGGCGTGCAGGAAGAAGCGCCGTCCCTGGGCAAGCCGGTGCTGGTGATGCGCGACGTTACCGAACGCCCTGAAGCGGTTGCAGCGGGCACAGTGCGCCTGGTCGGTACTTCGCCGACATCGATCATCACCGGCGTGGATGCGCTGTTTGACGATGACCACTTATGGCGCCGGGCCTCACAGGCGGTCAACCCCTATGGCGACGGCAAGGCCAGCCAGCGCATCGTCGATACCCTGATGGGGCGCTCGGTCGAGGACTTCGTCGTGGCCCCGCCGCACTCACAACAGCAGCCGGTGCATCCGTCGCTGTCCGAACCCCGCGAGTTGCTCGCCGATTTCAACTGACCACTGTTATTCCTCTTATCAGATCGAGATTTGCCCGAATGAAGCCTTCCGTTGCCATCCCTACGGGTGCGTTCAGCGCCCTTGCTTGTGGCTTGAGCCTGCTCGCGCTCATGCCGACCTTTGCCTTGGCCGCGGATAGCCCGCTCACCCAGGCGATTCATCGACTCAACGCCGATACCCGCCAGGAACGTGAAACTCGCTTGAGCGACCTGGGCATCACGGCGCCGATTATCTTGAGTGCCAGCGACGCCCGCCGCGAACTCTACCTGCCGGTGCCCGCCGGCATTGCCCTCGATGACGCGACGCTGCAACTGGATGCCAATTACCTCAATGGCGAAGGGGGCCGCAACACCCTGCTGTTATCGCTCGATGGCTATCCAGTGCGTGCCGAAGGGCTTGGCGAAGCACAAGGCGATGCCAGCGCCACCCTTGGCGTCGACAAAGCTGCGCGCGACAACGGCCTGGTGCGCCTGGGCATTGCCTGGTCCTCAGTGGTGCCCCGGCCTCTGTGCGAAGACGATCATGTCATCGGCAATGTGTTGCGCATCCAGCCCGACACCCGGCTGAACTACAGCTACGACGCCAGCCAGCTGCAAGACGTCGGCGCTGCCTGGGCGGCCCTGCCCGGTGAGCCCGGCATCCTCGTCGCACCAGGCTCGCTGTCCGCCGCCAGCTACGATTCCGCCTGGCGCCTGGGCGTGGCATTGGAGCGCATCGGCAAACACAGCCGTATCCTGCCCTTCCCTGCCGTGCAGGATAGTGTGGACCTGAGCGGCCTGCGCATCCCGGCGGAGCTGTTGAACATTCCGGCCTTCGCCAGCCTCAACGGCAAAGGCCCGCACACCTTGGCCAACCCGGCCGAAATCGGTGCGCTGCTGGTACTGGGCCAGACCCCGGACGTACAGGCCGACCTGGCGATCAACGACCCGCAATTGCTCAAGGCAATAAACCAATCCCTAGACGCCTTGCAAAGCCAGGTCCAAGGCCTCGACGCGCCAGCAGCCAGCGCATTGATCCAATGGCGTGAGCAGCACGTCAACGCAGCGCTGGCGAGCGTCGGCACCGACAATGTACGCTTGGCGCTGCTGGGCACTCGCCCGGTCCTGATGATCGCCCCGGACGCCACCGCCAAGGCCTTGTCCCTGCTCGGTTCGGCGTGGGGCAAGCTGGCGCGTAGTCGCCAATTGACCGTGAGCGAAGCGCAAACGCCGTTGAGCGATGATGGTCGCGTGGCCCTGTCGCGACTGGGCGGCGCCCCGGGTAATTTCGACGTGGCATCGCGGTTCGACTGGAGCACTTCGTTCCCCCTGGGCAGCGTCGCTTATGACGGTCGCATGCCCGTCACGGCCGTGGTGGACGTTTCCGCAGCGCCCGGCGCTTCCGATACAGCACCGGTGGCCTCGCTGTTTTTCAACGACTTCCTGATCGGTGCGCAGCAACTGACCACCGATGGTCAATCACAGCGCATCCAGGCTCATATCCCGCGCTACGCCTTGGGCTCGAAAAACACCTTGCGCGTATCGTTCCAGCGCCAGCCGGTCAGCGACCGCTGCCTGGAAACACCGCAAGCCTTCCCAGTGTCGGTGCTGCCGACCAGCCATATCGTGCTGGAAAAAACCTCGCTGGACGATGACTTCTCCGGCATTTCCGCACGCTTCGCCGTGGACAGCCAGATCCTGGTTCCCCAGGCGTACCTCGACCACCCGGCCACCAGCCTGGCGCGGGTCATCTCGGTGGCCGATACCAGCGGCGTATCGCCGCTGCGCGCGCAGCTCAAAGTCAGCACCGATCCGAAAGCCGCCGCCAGTCCGGACAAAGCCTTCCTGGCGTTCGAGGTGCCGCTCAAGGACAGCAAGGAATCGGTCCAGGTCGATGAACAGGGCCGCCTGCGTATCAACCACAAGGACCAACTGCTGTTGGATGTACAGCCCCTCAACCAATTGGCTTCGCTGCAAGTGGTACAGACCGAAGGCCAGCACGGCCTGGTCTACCGAGCCCTGGGCAATCAACCGCCAAGCCTGGCCAAGCCGATTGTGCTGACCCGTGGTGACGTGGCGATCCTCGGCGATAACGGCGCCGTGGCGATCTTCGATACCCAGGACCCAAGCGGCAGCCTGTTGATCGGCCGCGAGGAGCCCAAGGGGTTGGATGCCTGGCGTAAACCTTCGCTGCTCTGGTTGATCCCGGGCGGCATTATCGTGTTCCTCCTCTTGTTGCTGGCAGGCCGTCGCGCCCGTCGCAATCGCCAGTAACGGTACCCTTCGATGACGTCGCTTTATTGGCCCTATTGGTTGGCCCATTATTACAATTACCTGGAGGTCGCGACCATTGTGGTCGCGGTACTGATCCTGGTCTCCAGCCTGGACGACCTGATCATCGACGTGTGGTACTGGTCTCGTCGTCTGTACCGCAAGTTCACCGTGGACCGCAAATATCGGCCATTGACTGCCGAGCAATTGTTGGCCCGGGACGAACAGCCCCTGGCGATCATGGTGCCGGCCTGGCTGGAATACGACGTCATCGCGCCGATGATTGAAAACATGGTGTCGACGCTCGACTATCAGAACTATGTGGTCTTTGTCGGCACCTATATCAACGACCAGCGCACCATCGACGAAGTCGAGCGGATGCGTCGGCGCTACAAACAGCTGCATCGGGTGGAAGTGCCCCATGCCGGGCCGACCTGCAAGGCCGACTGCCTGAACTGGGTGATACAGGCGATTTTCCTGCATGAAAAAACCCATGGCATGACCTTCGCCGGCGTCGTTTTGCATGACAGCGAGGACGTGCTGCATCCGCTGGAACTGCGCCTGTTCAATTACCTGTTGCCGCGCAAGGACATGATCCAGTTGCCGGTGGTCTCGCTGGAGCGCAACTGGTACGAATGGGTCGCGGGCGTTTACATGGACGAGTTTGCCGAATGGCACGGCAAGGACCTGGTGGTACGTGAAAGCATGACCGATACCGTGCCCTCGGCCGGCGTCGGCACCTGTTTTTCCCATCGTGCCTTGCGAGTGCTGGCCGGTGAAACCGAAAACCAGCCGTTCAACACCGATAGCCTCACCGAAGACTACGACGTCGGTGCGCGACTGGCCAAGGTGGGCATGAACGCCATCTTCGTCCGTTTCCCAGTGCAGTTCCGGGTGCTGCGCAAATCCTGGTTCCGCAAACCCTACGAATCGACCTTGACCATGCCACTGTGCGTGCGCGAGTTCTTTCCGGACACGTTCCGCACCGCCTTTCGACAAAAGGCCCGCTGGACCCTGGGCATTGGCTTGCAAGGTTGGGAACAGATGGGCTGGAACGGCTCGCTGGCCAACCGATACCTGCTGTTTCGCGACCGCAAGGGTGTGGTGACAGCGTTCGTGAGCATTATTGCCTACGTCATTCTGGTGCAACTGCTGGGCTTGATCATCCTGCGCAACAGCGGCTTGTGGGATGTCACGTTCCCAACGCCTTTCGAAAACAATGGCCTGATCAAATACCTGCTGCTGGCCAACGGCGTGGCCCTGGTCTGGCGGATCGTGCATCGCTATTACTTCACCACCGTGCTGTACGGTTGGCAGCATGGTTTGCTGTCCATGCCGCGCATGCTGGTGGGCAACTTCGTCAATTTCATGGCCGCCTCCCGGGCCTGGCGCATGTTCCTGGTGGGCAAGGTGATGAATCGCAAGTTGGTCTGGGACAAGACCATGCATGACTTCCCATCCACGGACCTGGTCGCCATCGCGCCACGTCGCCTGGGTAGCGTGTTGCTGTCCTGGCAGGCGATCACGGACACGGCCCTGCAAAGCGCGCTCGACGAACAGCAGTCGCGCAACGTGCCGCTTGGGCGAATCCTGCTCAATAACGGTTGGCTGGACGATGAAACCCTGGCCGAAGCCATCGCGTTCCAGAATGACCTGCCACGGGTCTTTGAAGTCGCAAAGAAAGCCACTGCCTCGAAGTCGTCGTTGAGCGCCGAGTTTGCCCTGCGCTGGCGCGTCGTGTCCTTGGGGCTCAATGGCGAAGGTCGCGAACAGATTGCCGTCGCCAACCCCTTGCCCAATGAAGGCCTGCAACAGATCAGTGCCGCACTGGGCAGCGAACCGGTGCAACTGATCGCCCGGGAAAGCGAGATTCTCGCGCTGTTGCGCAAAGTGCCTGAGAGCAACGGCCACTCCGTGCCAGATGCGCGGGCGCCGCTGCTGGGCGACCTGCTGATCGAAATGGGGTTGCTCGACCGCGAGGAATTCAGCCGCGTGATGCTCCAGTATCGACCCCAGCACCATGGCCGGATCGGCGATTACCTGGTCGACAGCGGCGTGCTGCCACGCGCGACAATCGAACAGGCGGTGGCCCGTCAGCACAATCTCTACCCAACGGAGCTCCCGGCATGAATCGCCCCTTCCTGACCCTCCTGGCCACGGGGCTGAGTCTGGTATCTACGCTTGCCCTCGCCGAGACGCTGCCACTGCCTTTATCCGGCCCGGCCTACACCGCCGCCAACGAAGCCTACAGCGCCTACGAACGCAAGGACTACGACCTGGCCATCACCAAGGCACGCGAAGCCCTGCGCCAGCGGGCTGATGTGACGCGCCTGAACACGCTGATTGAATTGGCCGAACGGGACAAGAAACTGCGCGACCAGCCCCAGGCCACCGCGTCATCGCGTGCCGCCCCTCCTGCACCAGGCTTCGTCGCTGCGTCCCAGGGGTTCAAGGCCTATGATCGCGAGCAATTCGGCCTGGCCGCGCAGTCGGCCCGCAAGGCCATCGCTCAGGCGCCCCGCCGTCGCGAGTATCGATTGCTGCTGATCGATTCGCTGCAGCGCCAGCAACAGCTGGCAGAGGCTGACCGGGCCACCACCGATGCACTGAGGACTTTCGCCAACGACAATACGCTGCTGATGCGTCGCAAAGCGATCCGCCGTCAACTAGCGGTGCCGGTGGCAACCCAGGGCTACCGGGCCCTGGACCAGGGCAATGCGGCGATGGCCGTGGACCAGGCCCGTAAAGCCGTGGCCTGGGCGCCGGAAGTTTCCGCCAACCAACAACTGCTCATCAGCGCCTTGCTCGCGGCCAAGGATTATCCTGGCGCCGAACAGGCCGCTACAAACGTCCTGGCGCTGGACGACAGCAAGATCGCGCCATGGGTCCTGCGCAGCTATGCACGCGAGCGGCAGGGCAAGGCACAGCCGGCCCAGGCCGACCTGAACCGTGCCCTGGCCCTGCCCGGCCTTACGGACGGCGAGCGCCGTGACCTGCGCCTCTTTGCCGTCGACGCTACTTTGGCCCGAGGCGAACCTCAACAAGCGTTGGCTCAATTGCAGGCTTTGGGTGATGACGGCAGTGACGAAGTGACCCGTCGACGCACCGCTGCCCGCATGGCGCTGCGCCAGAAAAACAAGGGGGTCGCCACCGTCGTGCAATTTGCGCCGCCGCCCCTTGAATGCCAGGAAAGCGCCTTCGGCCTGACCTGCACGATCTGGCCCGGCAGCGACCATGATGCAGGCACGGCACTGGCGTCCCAGGCCTACGCCGCCCTCGCCCACAAAGACCCGGCGACCGCCGTCACCCTGACGAACCAGGCCATTGCCCGCGCGCCGCGGAATCCGTCCTATCGCCATCTGCTGGTCAGCGCCCTGACGGCCCAGAAGCGTTTGCCCGAAGCCATTTCGGCAGCCAGCCAAGGCCTGCAAGCCCATGGCGATGATGCCCGGCTGCTGGTCATGCGGGGACGCCTGCGCCAACAAACCGGAGATGATGCCGGCGCCCGCGACGATTTCACCCACGCCTTGGCGCTGGGCACCCTGCCGGCCTACGAAGAGGCCGGGTTGTATGCTGCGATCGGCCAGCGCCGCACGGCCCGCGAGCGCCTGCAAGAGGCACGCACCAATGGCGAACTCGCCTCGGTCAGCGACCTGCAGCTCGCCTATCTCTCGATGCAGGCCGGCGACGACGAGGCGGCCCATGACGCATTCCGCAAGGCCGACGCCACCACGCCACTGTCCCCCTCAGCGACCCAGGACGCCGCCTACAACGCCATGCGTATGCACGAGGACGACGAAGCCGTGGCGTATTTCAAGCGCGTCATCGATGGGCAGAAAACCGCTGAGTCGCCGATGTCCGCTCAACAGCTGTTCGACACCCGCCGCACCGTGGGCGACGTTTCGCGCAGCATCGGCCTGACCAGCACCACCAGCTATCGTGGCAACAGTTCCAGCGGCCTGAGCGCCGCACCAGGCACCAGCAGCAGCGGCAACGAAAGCAATGACCTGCTGCAGAACAGCACCGAACTGTCATGGCGCCCACTGGGCTATCGCAACGGCCGTTTTGTCGAACTCTACGGGCGCATCACCGATACGCTGTGGAGCAAGAACAGCGATTCGGACACCGGCGCGGATGCCTTGCAGGGTGCTCTGGGCGTACGGGTCAAACCCTTCAGTTCCGTCAACGTCATGGCTGCCCTTGAGCGCACCTTCCCCCTCGGCTCATCCAATGTCGATGGTGACTGGTTGGTGCGGCTGGGCTACGGTTCGAGCATTGGCACCGACCTGCGGGTCGATGTGCCGAGCTGGTGGACCTCGCAGTTGTATGCCGAGATCGGCCACTACATCAACGACTCGCGGGACTACTTCAACAGCGAATGGCAGGTGGGCCGCAGCTACGCGATTGGCGGCACCGGCTCGCGCTGGGTGACCTTTCCCCATGTCGTCGCGGCGATCGACTACGATTCGAAAATGAAGAGCGAAGCTGGCGGTGATTTTTCGTCCGGTAACGCCGGGGGCATCGGCATAGGAAACAACGTACGTTATTGGTTCCGAGAAGACGCCTATAACGCCCCCCGCTCCTATGTGGACTTTTCCCTGCAATACCGGGCCAGGGTGTTTGGGGAGGACCGCGCCAAAGGCGTTTTCGCGCGCCTGACCTACTCCTATTGAGGGCGGTGATGTGAGATTCGGACCATCGTCACGAAAAGCGGCTCGCCTCGGCGAGCGCCGGCTACACTGCATCCAGAAGGGAACGGCTTGAGAAGCTTCGCAAAGTCCATCAGCCGCAAGACCGTCGCGGCGCTGTCACTGGCCGCGCTGCTCGGCGCAGGTACAGGGACGTACTACATGAGCGTTACCACCGCGACACCTCATATCGTCGGCATCGTCTGGCAGCCGGACAACCAGACCGTCGGCATCAGCGGCAACTGGGACAAGCTTGGCGTCCACGAGCTGCTGGTGCAGTGGACGGTGGTGGACGACCAGGCCTTCGTGCCCGGCACTGGCCTGCCCAGCGTACCGGTGCTGCCGGACTGGGCGCGCATCGCCAAGACGCCGTGGGCCAAGGATGTGATCCTCGGGCTGGCCGGCTACTTCAGTGAAAACCGCTCACGAGACAACATCGAGCAACTGGCTGCGCTGTCAGAGCGCATTGCCGGGCTGCCTACGCCGCTGCATGTCACCGGTTGGTATTTTCCAGCCGAAGTCGACCCCAGTTGGTCTCGCGCGACCGAGTTGCCGGCGTTGCTGGCGAAACTGCCACGCCCACTGTGGATCAGCGTCTACGACGGCGCCAATATCGGCCCCGCCGCCACCGCCGACTGGGTCAAGCAATGGCTGCCGAACGACATCGGCGTATTTTTCCAGGACGGTGTCGGCGTCTACGCCCGCACGGCTCCGGTCGCTCGAAACTATGCCGACGCCTTGCGGGATCGCCTTGGCAAGAGCCGCGTGCGGATCATCGTCGAAGCCTTTCGTCCCAAATACGGCGGCGGTTTTCGCCCAGCCACCGTGGCCGAACTCAAGCCACAACTGGCGGCCTATGGGGGATACCCGCTGTACCTGTTCGACGGCCCGCACTACATGACGCCGACGCTGGTGGACCAGCTGAAGCAGTCCCTGGCCCTGCCCTGATCTTCCCCTGCGTTCGGCGGTTTTGTATCGATGTGTATATGAACCGCCGATTGATACGAAGCCATCCATTCCAAGCCTTCCCGCACACATGGTCGATACATCCGAGCGTTTAACTGGGCTCACCGAACAGCGACACACATTCGCTGCGACGGCTCACTCAAACGAACGCAAGGAGAACACCATGTCCACTGTCTCGAAAGTAGCATCCCTGGCCATTGCCCTGGCTTTTGTCGGCGGGCTCGGCCTAGCGAACATCGCCTCGGCCGCAGCGCTGCACACTGAGGCTGCGCAACATCTGGCTGAAGGCGGCTCGGATCGCTTGCTGGAAAATCGGGTTGCCGAAGGCGGCTCCGATCGACTGATCCAGAACCGCGTGGCCGAAGGCGGGGCCGATCGTTTGCAGGAGCTGCGCGAGCGAAGCACTGCGACTATCGCCTGAGGGTCATGGCGAATGCTGCTTGAAGGGCTGCGTGGCGAAGCCGTCGATGCCGACGCCACGCGAGTCTCCCGGAAATCCTGCACTACCAATGCTATGGCTTGATGTTTTTCAGCTCATTGAGCAACGCCAGCAGTTGCTGCATCTTTTCCTCGCCGAACTGCTCCTCGATACGGCGATAGTTGCTTTCCATCCCCTCGCTCATCGACACAAAGCATTGCTGGCCGCGCTCGGTCAGGCCGACGAAAACCCGGCGCTGGTCCTGGCTCGACTTCTGCCGGCGCACCAGGCCATCGCGCTCCAGGCGACTGAGCACGCCGGTCATGCTGGGCTTGAGGATGCAGGCCTGATGGGCGAGCTGATGGCTTTCCAATTCCCCTTGCTGGTGCAGGATGCGGATCACCCGCCATTGCTGTTCCGTGAGGTCATGCTGGTTCAGGGCCGGGCGGAAAAAAGCCATGGCCGCTTCGCGGGCTTGTAACAGCGTCAAGGTCAAGGAAGGTCTGGGGTTGGCCATGTTCGGACTGGTTTGAATGGGCGAGTCGGCAGCTTAGTGTCGCCATCTCACTGCTGCAAGAGCAACGCTCAACGCAACCCCGACTGCCGCTGGCGATACTCTCCAGGCGTCAGCTGGGCATAGCGCTGGAAAAAACGGCTGAAATAGGCCGGGTCCTTGAACCCGAGCTGGTAGCAGATTTCATTGGCCGAACTGCCGGTAAACAGCAGCAGTCGCTTGGCCTCTTGCATCAGTCTCTCCATGATCAGGCGCTTGGAAGGCAGGTCGGCGATGCGTCGGCACACGTCATTGAGGCGCGCCTCGGTCACGCCAACGCCCTCGGCGTAACGCGACAGCGGCCAATGCTGCAGGTAGTGGGCTTCGATCAGCTCATTGAAGCGATGGAAGATCTTCAAGTCTTCATGCCGGGCCGGCCTGGCCTGCAGGGAATTGGAACACAATCGCAGCAGGCTGATCATGATCAGCCGCGTCAAGCTATCCAGCGCCGCGCCGCGCCCGGGCCGCCTGGCCGCCACTTCGTCGCTCAGCTCCTCGAACAGGAATTCGAGTCGCTGCACCTCCCTCGCCTGTTCACGCCCCAGTTTCGACAGCGCCACGCAGGCCGCCGGTAATTGCACGCCGGCAGGTGCCAGGCTCGGATCGGCATCGATCAACTGCCACACCAATTGCTGACGCACCGTCAATACATGCCCATCGCTGTCGGCCTCGGTCACGAAGGAATGGGGAATGGTAGGCGGTGTGAGAAAGAACATCGGCCCGGATTCGACGTACTGCTGATCGTCGAGGTACACCCGCACGGTGCCGCTCTTGACGTAGTGCACCTGGAAGAAACGGTCGTGGCGATGCACAGGCATGTTGCGACCGAAAAAGTCCGCCAGGTTGGCGAGTCGGTCGTAATGCACCTCGGCATCGCTGTAGCGCTGGTCGTACACCTGACCAATGTTGATGTTCGGGATCGGCTGGCGGTCAATCATCACGCAGTACTCGTTTTTTTTTTCTTCTGATTCTGGCAACTGCTCACGCCCATCGTGCGCCGATTCCGGCAGGGCAGCCAGTGCCGGTCATTCTGCCACGCTTGACGATAGTTAACATCTTAATTATAACTGTTAACACATTAACAATAACCGCAGAGCCCGCATCCCTCTGCACTGCCAGGAGACAAGCATGAGCCGTGCCCTGCATGACGCTGCGACCGGTACCCTGTTTGGGGTCGCACTGAACTATCAGGAGTTGCTGAAGCAGCGCCTTGCCGAGTTCGAGCAACCGCCTTATCAGAAACCGCCGATCAAACCGGTGCTGTTCATCAAGACGCCCAATACCCGCAACCAGCATGGCGCCGATGTGGTTCATCCGGGCCACGGCGAACGCCTGCAACCGGGGCCGGCGCTGGGCGTGGTGATGGGTAAGTCGGCCAGCCGGGTCAGCGTCGCCGAGGCGCTGGACTACGTGGCCGGCTACACCATCGTCAATGAATTCAGCTTGCCGGAAGACAGCTACTACCGCCCCGCCGTCAAGGCCAAGTGCCGGGACGGCTTCTGCGCCATCGGCCCTGAGCTGGTGACCCGCGTCAACGTTGCCAATCCCCACAGCCTGGCGATCACCTTGTACGTGAACGGCGAGGTGCGCCAGCAAGACACCACGGCCAACTTCGTGCGCAACATTCCCCAATTGATCGCTGAAATCAGTGAGTTCATGACGCTGCATGCCGGCGATGTGCTGATCACCGGTACGCCCGGAGGCCGCGTCGATGTACTGCCCGGAGACCGCGTCGAAGTGGAGATCAGCGGCCTGGGCCGGCTGCTCAATACCGTCGTGGCCGAGCAGACAGGAGCACTTTCATGAAACACGCACGCATTCGTTTCGAAGGCCAGGTCCACGCCGTCACCGTTGAAGCGCACAACGCCGTGCGCTTGGCCGACGGTCGCTTGCTGGCCGAGGATCGGGTCCAGTGGCTGCCGCCGGCCACCGGCAGCATGTTTGCCCTTGGCCTGAACTACGCCGATCACGCCGCCGAGCTGGCGTTCAAGCCACCCACCGAGCCGCTGGCATTCATCAAGTCCCCTGGCACCTACACCGGCCACAACCAGACCACCTGGCGCCCGGATAACGTCGCCTACATGCACTACGAGTGCGAATTGGTCGCGGTCATTGGCAAGCAAGCACGCAACGTCAAGCGGGCGGACGCCCTCGGGTATCTGGCCGGCTATACCGTGTGCAACGACTACGCGATTCGCGACTACCTGGAAAACTACTACCGCCCCAACCTGCGGGTGAAGAACCGCGATGCGACGACGCCGATAGGCCCGTGGATTGTCGATGTGGCCGATGTGCCGGACCCGAGCAACCTGACATTGCGCACCTGGATCAACGGCCAATTGCGCCAGGAAGGCAGCACGAAGGACATGATTTTCGATATCCCTTACCTGATCGAATACCTGTCCAGCTTCATGACCCTGCAACCCGGCGACATGATCGCCACTGGCACGCCGGAAGGCCTGGCAGACGTGGTGCCCGGTGATGAGGTCATCGTGGAAGTGGAAGGCGTGGGTCGCCTGGTCAATCGAATTGTCAGCGAAGCCGAGTTCTTCGCATCCCGTAAAGAGGCGTGAGCAGCATGATCAAGCATTGGATCAATGGCCGTGAGGTCGAAAGCAAAGACGTGTTCGTCAACTACAATCCGGCCACGGGCGATGCCATCGGTGAAGTCGCCAGCGGCGGTGCCGAGGAAGTGGCCCAGGCTGTTGCCGCGGCCAAGGAAGCCTTCCCGAAATGGGCCAATACGCCCGCCAAGGAACGCGCCCGGTTGATGCGCAAGCTCGGTGAGCTGATCGAGCAGAACGTGCCGAAGCTGGCGCAATTGGAGACCCTCGACACCGGCCTGCCGATTCACCAGACCAAGAACGTGCTGATCCCTCGCGCATCCCATAACTTCGATTTTTTCGCCGAAGTCTGCACCCGCATGGACGGCCACACGTATCCGGTCGACGACCAGATGCTCAACTACACCTTGTACCAACCGGTGGGAGTCTGTGCGCTGGTATCACCCTGGAATGTGCCGTTCATGACCGCGACCTGGAAGACCGCGCCATGCCTGGCACTGGGTAACACCGCCGTGCTGAAAATGTCCGAGCTGTCGCCCCTGACGGCCAATGAACTTGGCCGCCTGGCCGTCGAAGCCGGCATTCCCAACGGCGTGTTGAACGTGATCCAGGGTTACGGCGCTACGGCCGGCGATGCGCTGGTTCGCCACCCGGATGTGCGGGCGATTTCCTTCACTGGAGGCACCGCCACTGGCAAGAAAATCATGCAGACCGCCGGGCTGAAAAAGTACTCGATGGAACTGGGCGGCAAGTCGCCGGTACTGATTTTCGAAGACGCCGACCTAGAGCGCGCCCTCGACGCGGCGCTGTTCACCATCTTCTCCCTCAACGGTGAGCGCTGCACCGCCGGCAGCCGGATCTTCATCCAGGAAAGCGTCTACGCACAATTCGTCGCCGAGTTCGCCGCGCGCGCCAAGCGGCTGATCGTGGGTGACCCGCAGGACCCGAAAACCCAAGTCGGCTCGATGATCACTCAGGCCCACTACGACAAGGTTACGGGCTACATCCGGATCGGCATCGAAGAAGGCGCCACCCTCCTCGCCGGCGGCCTGGAGCGCCCGGCCAACCTGCCGGCGCACCTGAGTCGCGGCCAGTTCATCCAACCGACGGTATTCGCCGATGTGAACAACAACATGCGCATCGCCCAGGAAGAAATCTTCGGCCCAGTGGTGTGCTTGATCCCGTTCAAGGACGAAGCCAAAGCCCTGAAGCTGGCCAACGACACC
>Ga0308169_10001786_pt1 | contig 24029 bp, 16 predicted proteins | sample PhyBR1_2_FD_202139 | JGI IMG/M metagenome (GOLD analysis project Ga0308169, IMG submission 202139) | Phyllosphere microbial communities from UC Gill Tract Community Farm, Albany, California, United States - DLSLSB.R1 | ecosystem: Host-associated > Plants > Phyllosphere > Unclassified | place...
TGGCGGACTCCTTCTTTCCAAACCGGTTTTGTGGAAACTCCAGTTTGGCACTAACGTGCCCTCAGGGGGAGGAGGAGTCCATCCCATTGCTTTCGGCCAAAAGCGGAGGGTCAGGGCAACGACCGATCCCGAATTGCGTTGCCAACTTAAGCATGCTGCCATCGGTTATATTCGACGCAACTACTATCTGGAGTTCATCGTGTCTGCATACATACCAGCTTTGATTTGGGTGCTCTCTGGAGTGGCTTGCCACCTGATTGCTAAACGACGCCTTCTGAAAAGAACTGTCTTAAGAGACATCACAGTCGCTCTGACAGGTCCGTTTTCTATTCCATGGGCTCTCATTGCAAAGCCCGAAAAAGTCTAGCAAGGCCAGCTCAAGGCTTGGGCTGGACGTCTGCTATGGGTCGAAAACCGGCCTGACAGCGACAGGCCGCTTTCGGCCAAAAGCGGACCTTGCCACTGAACGCCAAACATCGAAAGCAAGCCATATGACGCAATTGCATGAGCAGCTTGAGGGGGTTACTGATGAGGCGACGTTTCTCGCCTTTGTTCAGGCGTTAATCGTGGATCGTAGAGGTGATGCTGAACACTGGGAAAATGAATCCATCGAAGACTTTTTAGAAGCGGCCAGTGCATGGGCAGAAGATTCAGCGTTCGGCTATCAACAAGGCCTTTCACTTGCATCCCCTTGGCGAAAGTTCGCAACTTTCCTCTTCTTGGGGAAGATCTACGAATAGCGAGCATCTTTTGGTCCGCTCTGGGCCGTTTCCGGCCTGTGGCGCCGTCCGCTAGATTTCCGACCTGGTAATCTACTACGATCGACCGAACCGCCGGGTTCGGCCAAGAGCGGACGCTTAGCGGTGGCTTCCAGTCTCCACCCAACACACTTACTTCGACACGGATAAATGGCAACCTTGCTTGAGAATGGCGGAACAGTTGAGTTATGGGGCGGTTGGTCAGTAAACCTACCACCTGCATACCATGAGCGGAATAGCGATGGTTCGTGGTCGGCTTGGGGTGCAGACTGGGCAGTCGATGTGCACATCATCGAAGCTGGTGGACATTCAAACAGCCAGCCTGTGTCACCTGAGGAAATGCTTGGCAAAGGGCGGGCAGTCGACGTCAATGGGAATGGCTGGGTGGGCAGTGTTGAGAGTTTGCAGGAGACAGACAACGGGAGCGATGTATACCGTCTTGCAGCAAACCTAGCAGCAACAAATACCTCCATGTCTTTCTGGGTTTCGTATTTCGAAACTCACCAGCAGCCTTTCGCCGAAGAACTCATGCGTAACGTTGCGCACAGCAGGTAGAGGGAAGGTCCGCTTAGGGTCGTTCCAGGCCTGTCACGGTCACCGCTGAATTTTCAACCTGCCAACCTGCTAAGCTGGCTTGACCGGCCGGGTTCGGCCAGAAGGGGTCATTTACAAGATGCACAAATAGGCTTGGATACTTAATGTTGCATAACTGGTTTTTCTTGATCGAACCTCGTAAGGAGACATCAGCCGAGCTTGCTCAGCGCCTTACAGAAGATGAGCTTTTGCTTTGCTGTTCGTCTCAAGTAATGAGTCACGAATTTGGTGATAAGTCCGCCTGGACAGAGGCCAGCATACGAGCGGTTGTGAAGCTTGCTTATCTTGCGCAGACATTAGAAATCTTTCAAGACGAAAACAAGCGCGCTCACATATTCGGACTAGCAGATATTTCCGAAGCAGTATTCGACCGTTGGTGGTCGTTGAAACAAGTCGAGTACCTTGGGCGAGCCGTCGAGTCGAGTCAGGAGCTACGATCCTTTTCGAGCAACCTGCAGGCAGGCGAGAACCCAGTAGTTGCAAGGTGGCTGGAACAAGTGCTGGCTGAATGAATGCAAGGTCCGCTGCAGGTAAGGTCCGGTATGGGTCGGTACCGGTCCGTCGTGACGGTGAGTGCTTTTTCAAGCCAGGCAACCTGCTAAGCTGACGCGAACGGCCGGGTTCGGCCAGAAGCAGACCTTGGACGCAAGCTGCAATTGCATCGCTTCAGGTAATGCGTAAAGATAGATTGGAAACAGTAGGCGCAGTTCGCGTGCGCAAAAAGTGAGGCATTTGTTATGGGCAGAGGTGGATTGGACGAGTACGAAGCACGGTTGGATACACTCGATGCCAAGTTTCGTATAGTGAATGGAGGAGTTCGTTCTGATTTTGATGCGCCTTTATCCATATCTCTTCTTGACTGCAACGACGTTGATGGGATTGTGAAGTGCGCGACAAAACTAAGGACTGTTTTTTTGTCGAACTCATCACATCTTCCCGTTGAGTATCTTCTTAAGCGATTCATTCGGCTTGCCATCGACGCAAATCGCCTTCCGATCCCGAAAGCAGAGATCTTAAGCCGACTTCCAAAAGAGTGGGATTTCAGCAATTGGATTTGATGATGTCCGGTTAACTCGTCACCGCTTATGCAACGGCTGCTTTGGGTCGGTACCGGCCTGTCGCGGCCACCGCTGAATTTTCAACGTGGCGACTTGCTATGCTGCCTCGACCGGCTGGATTCGGCCGAGTACGGTCAAACGGTAAACCCGTCGATGACTCTTGCTTGAATACCTGCTGTCGCCGGTCCAGCGCGTAGTCGACAAAGCAGCGCGAAAAAGGTAGGGATGAGTATGACTGACAGAGCCTCGAAGGCGTCGCGATGGCGGCTGCGCCCCGCAATCCTATTGGCGGCCCTGATCACCGTGGCCAGTCTTGGGATCGCGGGGTGGTACGTTGCAAAAACGAGCAAACCCATCGGCAACACCGAGCCGTATCGCGCCGCCCATGGCGTGGTGCCCGGTCGAGTCAATGAGCTGCGTGTCAAAGGCGTGCTGCTTCGCTTTCCTGCGTCATATTGGGTAGAACCACAAACCGCCGACGAGATTGTACATGGCCAGGCCGACTCGGTCAGTCTGGACGTGGACATGTCACACCTGCTGCCCGTGTCTGAGAGTCATCCGGCAGGAAATCGGCGAGTCTGGATCGAACTGGGCGCAAAATTCTACGAAGATCCCCAACGTAACTGGGCGCGGTTAGCAAGCCGGAACTGGAAAAGCATCCACGAGCGCCCAGATTTAGGTATGCACGAGTTCACTGCCACCGGAGAGCTCGGTGGTTGGGGTTACATTGTCTATGCCGACTCTGATCCTCGTTGGCGAACCCCGAAGGGCGGGCCAATCATCTTTAACTGCGTTGGCCTTCGCGGCGAGGCGCCGTCGCAGTGTCGCACCGGGTACCAAGATCCTCGCGGGCCATACATCCGTTACCACATATACAGCAAATTGCTGCCTCACTTGCGTCAGGTGCATGTCGAAGTCGTTCGTCTCGTCGATTCATTTATCGTTGGATAGAAAAAAGGTTTTAAATGGCGGATATTTATTTGACTCAGGCGCAGATGGCGCTGATCCAGGCGGCGGTGGATGCAAGGCCACCCGGTGTGACTTTCCGAAATAGATTTGACGCTTTGGAAATTGCTGCGACTATCGCAGGCGTGAAGTGGCAAAGTCCACTGCTTCTTGCCGAGTTACACTGAGCGCGGAGAACTCCCGCTTTCGGCCAAAAGCGGCCCTTAGTTTTGAGATTAACTCGCTTGGAGAAATGATGCTGGACCCAGCAATCACGCTCTATGAAGCCTACAGGATCAAGGAGTTCCGGCAGCCCATTCGTTCTGACTTGGGGGAGGGCGACCTTCGTAAGCCGCAGGTGGGTGATATTGCGTGGGTCATTGAGATTTATGAAGATCCGCCAGGTTACGAACTGGAGTGCAGCGACAGGAATGGAATAACCGAGTGGATGCAGGCATTCGCGCCGGGCGAAATTGTGCTCGAGAAGGTTGTAACGCCTTAACCGCTCGCTGCGCCTAACGTCTGCTGTGGGTCGGTTCCGGCCTGTCGCGCCACCGCTGAATTTTCAACCTGACAACCTACTATGCTGTTTTGATGGGCTGGATTCGACCAGAAGCGGACTTTTGCTACGAATATTGAAGGACCAAAATGGGTACAGCCAACACGAAGTATGAAAAGCTGTTTGCCGTGTATGAGGACCTCATTACAGCAATCGCTGACATACGCGACCCAGTTATTTCGTCCCTTTGTTCGTCATGGAAGTCCTCGAAGAGCGCCTATGAACAAGGCTTAAAGGCAGGGGTACGTAAGTCTCAAATAGCGTCCGGTTTGGAGCAAGGGTTACGCGAACTGCCGATGCTTCTGCGCGAGGTTGAGAATGGCAAACGTGCTCAAGTCTCAAAGATTCTGCACAGTTCAGTAGCCAGGAACTTCCCTGAATTCTTCAGGCAGGATGCATCGCTGCTCGCCGCAATTATCGAACGATCAAAAATCAGAAACGCGCGCGAATACTATGCAGTACGTCATCGAATTGATGAGTTGGAAGGCGACACAGGTACTCTCGATGATTGCAATTTGCTGTACAAGCTCGTTGATCAGTTCGACTCGTAAGCGCCGCTTTGGGTCGGGTGCGGTCCTTCGTGACAGTCCGCGATTTTTCGGGCTTGGCGACCTGATATGCTGCGCTCATCCGCCGAGTTCGGCCAACAGCAGACGCAGTAACTTGGAGCCTCAATGGGAATTTTTTCGAACTCGAAAGACGCGGCCGGCCCGCCACGTTACCCGAAAAAGTTGAGCTCCGGTTTTTCTGGAGCGCTACGGACGTTCAGCTTCTGGATTGCAAACGGAACTGTAGGGCTTCCCCTGCTTGAAGGGATAGACTACCGCCCGGAGCTGTTCGCGTCGCCTAGTGTGATGGAACAGGCTTATGCCATCTTTGCTAACGTTGTTGAGCTGTCCGACGATGGGACGCTAACAAACGAGAAACATGCTGAGCACCGAGCAGCGCAATACATACGCAGCTACTGCGATTCGACATACGTAGTCGATCCGCCTTTCGAAAATTGGGAAGTCGAACTGTTCTGATAAGGCAGTAGGGCGCGACAGAGTCAAAGCGTTGCAGCAGTCCTCTTCGGCTCAGTTCCTGCCTCTCACGCCCACCGCTGGATTTTCAATCTGGCAACCTGCTATGCTGCCCTGAACGGCCGGGTTCGGCCAAAAGTGGACTGATTGATCTACTGAGATTTTTTGCCTTTCGCGGCGTCTCTGAGGAAATATGCTTCTAGATTTGGTTGTTAATATCATTGGTCCCATTGCGGAAAAACGCTATCCAGCAGTACGCAAAGCGGTCAGATGGTCCGGCGTGGTCATAATGGGTGCATTGACTCTATACGTCGCATACTCGATCTTCACGTCTTAAGGAATGACGGCTTCGGGTCGGAAGCAGACGGTGCCGGCCTTTGTTGGTGGCGTTACAGCGTTGTGAGGTCATGCACGGAGCGAGTCGTAGCTATTTCGATATCCCTACAGGCCAGTTGCAGCTATTGGGGGGGGGGAATTCGTCGTAGCTATTAGCGAAATCTGGTGCGCGCAGCCCGGTGACGCAGTACCTGTAGTCGCGTCTGTTTCAGAAAATAACAGCTAACCCTCCCGTATATGGATTGGCGTCTCGAACGTAAGCAAATGACGCTGTTCGAACGAGCGCACAGCAACTGGCCACCCTACACGGGTAGCTTTTCTTGATCCTCACGAATAGCTCACGCAATTGGCGATAAAGAAAAGCATGGCTACCTCGCCCTGCTGGATCGGATACGAATATGTGATGTTCGCTCCATGACCCTTGCTGGTGCTGGTGGCGCCACCCTTGACGCGCAAGTCGAGCTGCCCGGCGGCGCCGCGCCAGCTGGCTGCCAGTCCTAGTAGGCGACGGGCGGGAAAGGCGTAACGCGGGTGCCTTCACCGGCGTAAACCGAATCCGGGACGGCAGCACCGACGCCAAGGCCCCAGCGCGGCGCCTGCTGCGCGATGTCGCTGACGGAGGCTGTAAGGAAAGTAGCGAAGGTAACGAGGAAGATCCGTGATTTCATTGGGCGGCCTGTACGTTGGTCCATGCGCCGCCCATTGTCGCGATGCGATTTGGCCCTCTTGTCGTAGTCCCTTTGTCGTTAGCTCCCGGTTTGCCAAGGCGATCTTGTATCCAGGCGTAACAAAATGCATATAGTGCATCTCGCGCGAATTGTTGGCTTACTGTGCGCATCGGTACGGCAACGCCTGAATGTGCGACATGCAGCACGCCGACGGGCTGTGGACCGTGGCGTTTCGTTACAAGTGCTTACGCATGCGCTGTTTGGACCAGGGTCGCCGCGATGTATCTTTTCGCTACGCAATTCATTGGGAACTGCGAACCAGACCAAGGAACAAGACCATGAACAAACTCCTGATCGCGCTCGCGGTCGGCTTGACCGCCATCGCCTCCGCCCAAGCCCAGACCACGACCAATGGACTCGGCCCCGACTGGGCCTCGCGCACCTACCTGGGCGTGGCAGTAGCGGGTGCCGAGAACCGCGCCGCAGATGACGACTGGAAGGCCGGCGGAAAGGTATTCGCAGGCTATAACGTCGACCAGAACTGGGCCCTGGAAGGCGGCTATACCCGCTTCGGCAACGAAGATGTCAATGTCTTCTCGACGTCAGGTTTCGGGCAGGGAGAAGTCAAGAGTTCCAGCAGCTATGTCGCTGCCAAGTATGCGGTGCCGCTGAACGAGCGCCTTTCGGCCTATGGCAAGCTGGGCGTGGCCCGTAACGAGCAGTATGCGCTGGGCCAGAACCTGTCGCTGGTCGGCGAATATGAGCGCTATGGCAAGCAGCCGGAGATCGGCGCCAAGGCCGACGTGGTGTCGGTCGGCCTGAAGGTCGGCTTCTAACAGGCCGAGCCCCGCGCGGGTCAGCCACACGCTCAAGCGCGCGGCGTATCGCGTCCGCCCATCACGGTCGACAGCTCGACCTGGCCAGTGTGTCAGGCGAGTACCAGGTCACGACGGCCTGATTGCCCGCGCTGGCCATCAGCTGCTCAGTGCCGCATGCCGCCGAGCCTGCGCCCTTACGCCGACTCGCTGCGGTCGCGACCGGCCGCCTTCGCGCGGTATAGGGCAGTGTCAGCGCGCGCCATCAGGGCTTCCAGGCTCTCGTCTGGGGTCTGTTGGCTGGCGATGCCGATGCTGACCGTGTAGCTTGGCACGTTGCCGCCGCGCGCCGCAAATAGCGACGCCTGGATACGTTGCGCCATCGCTTTCGCCCGCTCTGCCGCGGTCCCCGACAGCAGCACAATGAATTCCTCACCGCCGAAGCGTGCCACGTGGTCGATCTCGCGCAGGGCCGAGGTCGTAGTGCGCGCCGCGTGCACCAGTACCTGGTCACCGACTGCGTGGCCGTGCTGGTCGTTGATGGCCTTGAAGTAGTCGAGGTCGATGCTCAGTAGGGAGAATGGCGCGCCGTGGCGTTTCATGCGTGCGACCTCGCGGCGGTAGGCGGCGGCGAAACCACGTCGGTTCAGCACCCCGGTCAGCGGGTCCGTGCAGGAACGGTGCTCCATCACGACCTGCAGGCGCCGGGTGGCGACGGTCATGAAACCAACTGCCATCATCAGCGTCATGAAGTTGGCGCTCAACAGAAAAATGCCCTGTACCGCGCTGTTGCTGGCGTTGCTGGTGCCAACCGCGCCATTGAGCGCTGCGACCAACCGCAATAGCAGCACCAGTGACTGCACCAGCAACAGCGAGCCGAAGAACCAGCTGGAGAAGTGGCGTTCACCATGGCGCACCAGCAGCACCAGTTGCGCCGCGTAGAACGACAGCGTCAACAGTGAAAACACTGCGACCCGCAACGCGTAATCCTGGGTGATCACATACCAGCCGACCAGACAAACCATGCCGGCCACCCATGTCAGCGCCAGCCACCACCAGCTCGGCTTACGGCCATAAAATAACTGGGTGCCGATCAGCATCAGCCCGGCGGCGCCCAGCATGGTGCTATTGGCCATGAACAGCAACAGCCCTTCAGGAATCAGTGGCCCCGCGCAGAACAGCACCCCGCTGGCCGTCAGCGACAACATGCCGAGCGCCTGGTGGCCCAATCCGCGCACTTCGGCAGGGAAGCTGCGGTACGCGGAAAACAGCACGACGGTCATCGCCGCCGCCATCATGGTCGATGTAAGAATGACGGTGGTGGGATCGAGCAATATCACAGTGGTAAATCAGGAATGGTCGTAATCCGCGAGGATACCAGCAACCTCTACCATGCCGTAAGGACAGTCGCTTTTCCGCTCGTTTCTCCACAACACTGCTGGTTTTGTCCCTTTGTACAGAGCGCTCACTACCGCCACGCCTGTTCAGTGCAACTAAATTGCAATTGCTGATAGTTGCTGTCGCAATCGACTCCCATCACGTAGAATGCGCCGGTCAACCGTCATTCGCCGCGCATGCCACGTTCGATCCTTCATTGCCTGCTATCGCTGTTATTGCTCGTCTCGCAGCAGATGGCGCTGGCGCACGGGCTGTCGCACTGGCATGGCACGCAGCAACCCCAAGGCATGCAGCAGGCGGGTGGCCAGCCGGATGCGCCTGCACTGCAGGAGTTCTGCGCCGAATGCGCAGCCGGCGCCCAGCTTGATGTCGCGCTGCCGCTGCCGCAATACATTGGCCATCTACCGCAAGCGGCTATGGCCGGCCCACTGGCGCTGGGCACCGAATGCGCGCACGTGCAGCCTCTACGCGCATGCCTTCCACGCGGCCCCCCTCGGGCGAACTGATTCGATCTGCAGTCATCGATGTACTGCCGTGGCGTCGCCATGGCAGTGCCGTTCGCACCCATTTTGCTCGAGGTTGTCATCATGAATATTCAACGCACGCTGCTTGCCAGCGCCATCCTGCTCGCCTGGAACATGCCGGCACAGGCCCAGTCGGTACGCAACGCCGATACCCAGCAGGTGATTGTCACTGCGTCACCGTTTCGCAACGGTGAAAACGACCAGATCCTGACCCCGGCGAAAGTACTGGCCGGCGATGAATTGCGCGACAAGGCCGGCAGCTCGCTCGGCGAGACGCTGTCGCAGGAACTCGGGGTGTCCGCCTCGGCCTTCGGCGCCGGTGCCTCGCGCCCCATCATTCGCGGCCTCGAAGGTTCGCGCGTGAAAATGCTTGAAAACGGCATGTCCGTGTCCGACGTGTCGGGCTTGTCGAACGATCACGCGGTATCGGCCGAGGGCGCGGTCGCGCGCCAGATCGAAATCCTGCGCGGCCCGGCCGCCTTGCTGTACGGCTCCGGCGCGATCGGTGGCCTGGTCAATGTTGTCAACGAGCGCATTCCGACGCACCTCGAAGCCACGCCGACCGGCCAGGTCGAGACCCGCTACAGCACCGGTGACAACGGCAAGAATGTGTCCGGCACCGCGGACGCCGCCAGCGGCAAGATCGCGCTGCACGTCGATGGCAACTGGCGCGATACAGACGACTATCGCATTCCCGACCGCCGGGTCCTGCAGGACGCCGACTCGGCGATGCGCCGCCTGCCGCATTCGGACACGCGCGAAAAGAACCTTGGCGCCGGCGCCTCGTGGGTCGACGACTGGGGTTATGCGGGTGTGTCGGCATCGCACCTGAGCAATCTGTACGGCATTCCGAGCGCCGAAGGTTCGCGCATCGACCAGAAACAGGACCGCTATGACTTTGACAGCATGCTCAAGCAACCGTTCAAAGGGATCGAATCACTGCGCTTCAAGGCTGGCTATACCGACTACGAGCACGCTGAACTGGGCGAGGACGGCCCCGAGGTGATCTTCAATAACCGCTCGCTGGAAACGCGGCTGGAGCTCAACTATGAGGTCATTGCCGGCCTGCGCGGCACGATCGGTGCGCAGACCGAAAATACGCACTTCTCGGCGCTCAATGCCGAAGGCGGGCCGGACACGGTGCCGCTGACCCACTCCAAAACGACGGCCTTGTTCATGGTGGAAGAGGGGGAGGCCGGTCCGCTGCGCATGAGCGCTGGCGCGCGCTACGAAAACGTCAAGCGCGAGCCGGTGGGCGGCAGGCAGCGCACCTTCGATCTTGGCTCCGGCTCGCTGGGCGCCGCCTGGCCGTTCATGCCGGGCTACAGCGTCGGTGCAACGCTGTCGTACGCGCAGCGCGCGCCCGCGATCGAAGAGCTGTACTCGGCCGGGCCGCACGATGCGACCGCCACCTTCGATATTGGCAATGCCGACTTCGACAAGGAAACTTCGCGCAACGTCGAACTCACGCTGCAGAAGAACACGGGCCTGGTGCGCTGGAAAACCAACCTGTTTCGCAACAATATCGACAACTACATTTTCGGCCGGATTGGTAGCGACCTCGTCGATGAAGACGGCAACCCGGGTGACGAACTGCGCACCCGCACATTCGAGCAGCGCCGTGCCCGCATTCATGGTGCCGAAGCCGAGCTGACCTACAACCAGACCGGTGCCGGCTGGTCGGGGCGGCTGTTCGGCGATACCTCGCGCGGCGAGCTTGGCGATGGCGGTGGCAACCTGCCGCTGCAACCCGCGGACCGGATCGGCGCCAGCGTTGGTTACCGTGAGGGGGCTTGGCGCGGTGGCCTGTCGCTGGTCCATGCGCGCGGGCAGGATCGCCTGGCCGCCAACGAACGCCAGGACACGCCGGCTTACAACCAGCTCGACGCCAACCTGTCTTACACGCAGCGCGTCCAGGGCCTGGATCTTACCTGGTTCGCACTGGCCAAGAATATCCTGAACGACGATATTCGCCTGTCGACGTCGGTGCTCAAGGACGTCGCACCGTTGCCAGGCAGGCGTGTGGTGCTGGGTGTCAGGACGGCATTCTGACAGACCGGTAGTGTATGGCAGTACCAGGCTGCGATAACCGGTCGCAGCCTGGTGTCGTCTCGCGTGTTGGGGATCGATTGAAGTAATTGAATTGCAATAATGCGTTAGAAGTTCACAACAGAATCACACTTATTGAACAGATAAAGTGACTTTTTGTGAATTTTCGTTGCGGCAACAGTTTCTGCATGGATACAATTGCCTCAGCAAATGCGATGCGGCGCAGGTCATGTCGCCGTCTTTGCATTCAATAAACTATTTCAATTGTATTCCCCAGGAAATTATGAAAACACGTTTCATCGTGGTGGCACTCGCTTTGCCATTCGCCGTCGCATCCGCCTTTGCTCAAGATAGTAATGCTGTTCGTATCAGCGGTTTTGGTACCGGCGCCCTCACGTTTGCCGATACCGACCAGGCTGAATTTGCCCGTTCGAACCAGTCGTCGGGTGTCAAGAAGGATCCACGCACCGGCGTCGATTCGAACCTCGGTCTGCAGGCCGACTACACCGTCAACTCCTGGTTGTCGGTTACCGGCCAGGGCTTGGTACGCAAGGATGGCGAAGACAGCTACGGCGCCGAACTGTCGTGGGCCTTCGTCAAGGCCAAGCTGTCGGACGATCTGAGCATCCGCGTTGGCCGCATGGCCATGCCGGCCTTCATGATTTCGGAATACCGCAACGTCGGCTATGCCAACACCTTCCTGCGTCCGCCGCAGGAGCTGTATTCGCAGATGCCGCTCAATAACATCGACGGCGCCGACATCACCTGGCAGCAGCAGTTCGCCGACACGACCGTCACGGCAACCGCCGCGTACGGCCGCAGCGAATTCAAGACCTCGGGCGGCCCAACCGCCGAATCCCGCGACCAGTACGCGCTGAACCTGACGGCCGAGCATGGCCCGTTCATCGTGCGCGTGGGCCGTAGCGGCACCAAGCTGTCGTCGGAAAGCGCCCAACTGGACGCCGCCGTGATCACGTTCAACAATACTGCTGCCGCATTCAACGTCCCGCAAGTGGCGGACATGGGTGAGCTGCTCAAGACCAAAGATCGCAAATACACGTTCACGTCGGCTGGCCTGTCGATGGACTGGAAAAATATCGTCGTGCTGACCGAGTACGCGAAGCGCAAGATGCCGGATTCGTTCCTGGGTTCGTCCAAGTCGTTTTACGTGATGGGCGGTTACCGCTTCGGCAAGTTTCTGCCGTACTACACCCACGCCAAGATCATTTCGAAGGGTGTGACCAACACCATCCCGCGCACCTGCCCGGCAGGCGCCTCGTTCGCATGCGCACCGACCCTGGCGGCGCTGTCGGGCCTGATGAACACGCTGACCACGGCCATCGATGGCACGAGCCAGACCACCGACAGCATCGGTGTGCGCTGGGACTTCATGACGTCGGCCGCACTCAAGGTCCAGATCGATCGCATCAAGCCGCAAACCAACGGCCAGTTCATCAACGTCCAGCCTGGCTTCAAGGGCCCGGTGACCGTCGGCGCAGTCGCGATCGACTTCGTGTTCTAAGGAATTACCAATGAATCAAATGTTCAAAGCAAGCATCACCTTGAGCGCTCTGCTGCTCGCATTGCCAGCCGCTGCCGAAGTCGTTGTTGTCGTCAATGCGAAAGCTGCCGAGTCGTCGCTGACCAAGGACCAGGTGTCCCAGTTCTTCCTGGGTAAATCGACCGCCATGACCCCGGTCGACCAGGCAGAAAGCGCCCCGGCGCGCGCCGAGTTCTACAAGAAAGTCACGGACAAGGATCCGTCGCAGATCAAGGCCCTCTGGTCGAAGCTGGTCTTCACCGGCAAGGCCACGATGCCGAAGGAAGTCGGCGACAACGCCGGCGTCAAGAAAGCGGTTGCAGCCGACCCGAAAGCGATCGGCTATATCGACAAGAGCGCGGTCGACGCGTCGGTCAAAGTGGTCTACGCCGGTTCCTGATCATTTATCGGTACCCCGCCGCGCGTGCGGCGGGTTTTGACTTCAGGAGCAGGCAGCATGAGTATCAAACGCAGGATCTGGGCATTGCCGATCATCTCGGCCATCATCTTCACCCTCGGGGTTGCCGTCAGTGCCGGCATCGCCAACAAAGCACTCAATTCGATCCATACCACCGAAAGCGTGGATTACCCGGCGCTCGACATCAGCAAGGAACTGGCGGGCGACATCGAGTCGGTCACCAATGGCTTGCGCGACGCCGTCAGCGAAGGCGACAAGGCGCGCCTGACACAGGTTGGGCAACAGGCCGACAAAGTACGGGCCAAGCTGGCCAAATTCGGCAAGATCGACGGGATGCAGGCAACCGGCGCCCGGCTGAGCCAGGAATTCGAACAATATTACGACCCGGCCGTCTCTGCGGCCAAGATCATGCTCGAGATTGAGCAGGGCGATCCGCAGGCTGTCGTGACGCGCATGCAGTCGACGCTCGCAACCTTGACCACCGACGTCGCCAAGGTCAATGAACAAGCGCAGCAGCAATTCAAGGCCGGCATCACGCGCAGCGAAACCAGCGTGACGAACGTCGTGACGGTCACCATCGTTACCGGCCTGATCGTGATCGCCGTGCTGATCGCCGTCTCTTGGTTCATGGTGCGTACGATCTGGCAGCAACTGGGTGGTGAGCCTGAATATGCGCGCGACATCGCCCGCATGGTCGCCGACGGCAATCTGTCGATGGCGATCCGCATCGAACCGGGCGACAACAGCAGCCTGCTGGCCGCGCTGTCCGACATGCGCGATCGCCTGGCCAATATGGTCGCCGGCATCAAGACTTCGGCCGACACGATCGCATCGGCCAGTGGCGATATCGCCAGCGGCAACGCCGACCTGGCCAGCCGCACCGAGCTGCAGGCCGGTCGCCTTGAAAACACGACCCGTGCCATGGAAGCCTTGACCGACACCGTGCGTGCCAATGCCGCCAACGCCAACCAGGCCAAAGACCTGGTGGTGACGGCCAGCGACATCGCCACGCGCGGCGGCGAAGTGGTGGGCAACGTCGTCTTGACGATGAGCGCCATTAACACGTCGGCCACCAAGATCGTGGAAATCATTTCGGTGATCGATGGCATTGCGTTCCAGACCAATATCCTGGCGCTGAATGCGGCAGTCGAGGCGGCGCGGGCAGGCGAGCAGGGCCGCGGCTTTGCGGTCGTGGCGTCCGAGGTACGCAACCTGGCCCAGCGCAGCGCCACCGCCGCCAAGGAAATCAAGGAGCTGATTGGCGACTCGGTCTCCAAGGTTGACGCCGGCAGCGCGCTGGTTGACCAGGCAGGCAGCACGATGGAGCAGATCGTGGCCGCGGTGCGCCGCGTGCAGACGATCATGGGAGACATCAGCGACGCCGGTCAGCGCCAGAGCGAAGGCATCGAGCAGATCGGTCTGGCGATCAGCGACATGGACCAGATGACGCAGCAAAACTCGGCCCTGGTCGAGGAAGCATCGGCAGCAGCCACCTCGCTGACGGACCAGACCGCGCAATTGTCAGAAGCGTTGGCCGTGTTCAAGCTGGACACGTCGACACCAATGTCGATCAGCGGTGGCCGCCCGGCACCGTTGAAGCTGGCGCATCACTGATGCTGTCGGCGCTGGGGATGCTGCTGCGTGCAGCGTTCCCGGCGCCTGATTCGTCGCCAGACGAATGATGTTCCGGCCGTTGTAACAGACCATACCCCCTTCATTATCCTGCCAGATTTCCCGTCTGCGCAGGCTGCACCCGTCGCTGTCACCCCCACGACCCCCCTGATTGTTCAACCGCTCATCCGGTAGCGTGCCGCGTCCATGACGCTGGCACAGCGTTGCGTTTTTGTGTCGCTTTGGTCAGGCCATTCTTATTTGGTCCGGCCAAAATAGGGATGTGGACTAGCCGCATTGGGACGTTTTATGGCATACTAAAAACGATCCTCCCAACTTCAGCCGACAGGCAGACACGACACATGAACCACGACGTTCCGCGCACGATCCGCATGCAGCCAGGCGACAATGTTGCCATCGTCGTCAACGATGGCGGCCTGCCCGCCGGCACCGTGCTGCCCGGCGGGCTGGTGCTGCTCGAAGGCGTTCCCCAGGGCCACAAGGTCGCGCTGAGCGACCTGGCCGACGGCGAACCGGTGATCCGCTATGGCGTGACGATTGGCTATGCGAGCGGTCCGATTGCACGCGGCAGCTGGGTCTCCGAGCGCGTGCTGCGCATGCCGGCGGCGCGCTCGCTCGACGACCTGCCGGTAGGCACCCACGCCGTCGCTGCCGGTCCGCTGCTGGACGGGTACACATTCGAGGGCTACCGCAACAAGGATGGTTCTGTTGGCACGCGCAACCTGCTGGCCATCACCAGCACCGTGCAATGCGTCTCGGGCGTGATCGAATACGCCGTGCGGCGCATCCGAGATGAACTGCTGCCGCGCTACCCGAACGTCGAAGACGTGGTCTCGCTCGAGCACGTGTATGGCTGCGGCGTGGCGATCGACGCACCCGGCGCCGACATTCCGATCCGGACCATCCGCAACCTGTCGAAGAATCCGAATTTCGGGGACAACGTGATGGTCGTGAGCCTGGGCTGCGAAAAGCTGCCACCGGCGCGCCTGTTCCCGGCCGGCTCGATCCCGATCGGCAATGGCGCGCCGTCGGTGGTCACGCTGCAGGACCAGCAGCATGTGGGCTTCATGTCGATGATCGACGCGCTGATGGTCACCGCCGAACGGCACTTGCAGGAACTGAACGCGCGCCGCCGCGAAACCTGTCCCGCGTCCGACCTGGTGGTGGGCGTGCAGTGCGGCGGCAGCGATGCGTTTTCGGGCGTGACGGCCAATCCGGCCGTGGGTTATGCGACCGACCTCCTGGTGCGCGCTGGCGGCACCGTGATGTTTTCCGAAGTGACCGAGGTACGTGACGGCATCGACCAGCTGACCGCGCGCGCCGCGACGCCGGAAGTAGCGGCGGCCATGGTGCGCGAGATGCAGTGGTACGACGATTACCTGGTGCGCGGCAGTGTCGATCGCAGCGCCAACACGACGCCCGGCAACAAGAAGGGTGGACTGTCGAACATCGTTGAAAAGGCGATGGGCTCGATCGTCAAGTCGGGCAGCACGGCGATTACCGGCGTGCTCTCGCCGGGCGACAAGCTGACGCAGAAGGGCCTGATCTACGCAGCGACGCCGGCCAGCGACTTCATTTGCGGCACGCTGCAGATGGCCGCCGGGATGAACGTGCACATCTTCACCACCGGGCGCGGCACCCCGTACGGCCTGGCCGCGGTCCCCGTCATCAAGGTGGCCACCCGCACCGAGCTGGCGCGCCGCTGGCATGACCTGATGGACCTGGACGCCGGCACCATTGCCAGCGGCGAAGCGAGCATCGAGGACGTCGGCTGGCAACTGTTCCGGTTGATCCTGGATGTGGCAAGCGGCCGCAAGACCTGGGCCGAGCACTGGAAGCTGCACAACTCGCTGGCGCTGTTCAATCCCGCACCTGTGACCTGACCCATGGCCGGGGCTGCAAAGGGCGCAGTGGGCAAACGCATCGTGCTGGCCTGCCTTGCGCTGGGCATGCTCGCGACCATGGCGCCAGCAGCGGCGCAGGCACGCTACGACGCCGACACCACCTATAAGAAGCTGGTGCGCGATTACCCGTTCATCCGGATTGCCAGCGCCGACGCGCCGGCGCCGGTGCAGGTACGCAAGGACATCGTGTACGCGAAACGGGGCGCACTGACCCTGGCACTGGATCTGTACCTGCCGGCAGCGGGCGCCGTTCCTGCGCCGCTGGTGGTACTCGTGCATGGCGGTGGCTGGGCCAGCGGCGAGCGTTCGAACATGGCGCCGCTGGCAGCGCGCCTGGCTGCGCGCGGGTATGCGGCGGCCACCGTCAGCTATCGTCTGTCGGGCCAGGCGCGCTATCCGGCGGCAATCGATGACGTGAAGGATGCGCTGGACTGGCTGCGCGCGCAGGCACCCGGCCTGGGCCTGGACCCGGCGCGCGTCGCCATTGCGGGCGGTTCGGCCGGCGGCCAGATCGCGGCGCTGGTAGGCATGACCCGGCCCGATGCGGTGCGCGCCGTGGTCAATATCGACGGCCTGTCCGATTTCACGTCCGAACTGGCGCTGCGCTTCGAAGACGACCCGGCCAAGCGCCCTTCGGCGGCGGGTGCCTGGTTCGGCGGGCGCTATGCCGAGCAGCCGGAACTCTGGCGCGACGCCTCGCCGCTGACCCATGCCGGCAAGGACAGTCCGCCGGTGCAATTCATCGTCGGCGCCGCGCCGCGCTTTTCGAGCGGGCGCGAAGCGCTGGCGGCCACGCTGGCCAGCCACGGCATCCCCACCGATACGGTGGCGCTGGACGGCGCGCCGCATTCCTTCTGGCTGTTCGACCCCTGGCTGTCGCCGACCATCGATGCGATCGACCGCTTCCTAGGCAAGAAGCTCGGCCCAGTGCCCGCACGCGCGCCGTGGTCGCCGGACCTCGGCAACGGCCGCTATCGCAACCCGATCCTGCACGCCGATTATTCCGACCCCGATGCGATCCGCGTCGGCGAGCGCTACTACATGGTGTCATCGAGCTTTGCCAACGCGCCGGGCCTGCCGCTGCTGGCGTCCAGCGACATGGTGAACTGGGAGCTGGTCGGCCACGCGGTGACGCAACTCACGCCACCGGCCGCATTCGCTGTGCCGCAGCCCGGCAAGGGCGTGTGGGCGCCCAGCCTGCGCCATCACGACGGGCGCTTCTGGATTTTTTATCCCGACCCGGATCACGGCATTTACGTCACCACGGCAACCGAGTTCGCCGGCCCGTGGAGTGCGCCGCACCTGCTGTTGCCCGGTAAAGGCCTCATCGATCCGGCCCCGCTGTGGGATGACGATGGCCAGGCCTGGCTGATCCATGCATGGGCCAAGAGCCGCGCCGGCATCAACAACGTGCTCACGCTGCGTCGCATGGCGCCTGACGGACGCAGTTTGCTGGATGAGGGCCGGGTGATCATCGATGGCAACCGCCTGCCGGGCTACCGGACCCTGGAAGGGCCCAAGCTGTACAAGCGCAATGGCTGGTATTACGTGTTCGCGCCGGCCGGTGGGGTCGAGCACGGCTGGCAATCGGTGTTTCGTTCGCGCCGGATCGAGGGCCCTTACGAAGACCGGATCGTCATGGCGCAGGGCGCGACCGATATCAACGGTCCGCACCAGGGCGCCTGGGTCACGACGCCGCAGGGCGGGGACTGGTTCTTTCACTTTCAGGACCTGCGCGCCTACGGCCGCGTGGTGCATCTGCAGCCGCTGCGCTGGTTAGAGGACTGGCCGCTGATCGGTGAACCGTCTGCCACGCCGGGCGTGGGCCAGCCGGTCATCGAGCATGCCAAGCCGGTGCCGGGCGTGTTTGCCCGCCGCGAGCCGGCCACGAGCGACGAATTCGACGGCGCTGTGCTCGGGCACCAGTGGCAATGGACGGCTAACCCGCAACCCGGCTGGTATGCGCTCGACGCACGCCCCGGCATGCTGCGCCTGTTCGCGCAGCCGGCGGCGCCGCTGCATACGATGGCGTCAGTGCTGACGCAGAAATTCCCGGCGCCGGCCTTTGGCGTGACGGCCAGTGTCGAACTGCGCGCGGTGCGCGACGGTGACCAGATTGGGTTGGGCGTTCTGGGACTGACCAGCCAGTGGTTCGGGCTGCGCCGCGTCGACGGCAAGCCACGCATGGTGGCAGCGCGCTGCGAGGCGGCGGGCGAGTGCATTGAAACGATTGGGCCGGCACTGGCGGGCTACAAGGTGCTGCTGCGCGCGCACGTGACGCATGGCGCGCGCGTGGCGTTCTCGTACAGCCAGGATGGGACGGTGTTCACGCCGCTGGGCGAGTCATTCGATGCCGCGATGGGGCGCTGGGTTGGCGCGCAAGTTGGCTTGTTCGCGACCGGCGCGCAGGGCGCCTGGGCTGACGTTGACTACGTGCGCGTTACGCCTTGACGGCTGAGGCTTCGCAACACGATGCACGGCCGAATTCGGCAACGTCAAGCGGCGCCAGCCGATCTGTGGATGTTTTCTCGCAGATCCTCGACCAGTCGCTTACGGCTGCTTGAAGCGTACTCAATGGGCGAGAAAGGCATGGCCGCTGCCGCGTAAGCGTCGATCAACTCGTTGGTCGACTGCGCCAGTTGCGCGGAAAACTTCGTTTGACGCCCGTTATCACTGATCTGTGTGAGTTTTTCTTGAAGCACTTCTTTGTACGCGATGTGCGCCTCCGACATTGCATTGGCAACGCACAAGCCGAACGTCCCGTTCAAAAGATGCTCCCACGCAGCGTCGGTACGCGCGAGCAAGCCATCGTCAATCGGTGCCCCACGGTCATCGAAGCTGTCACGCAAACGCCAGGTTGACAGATTCAGTGTTGCGAGCGCGGTGGCAAAATTGGTTGTGAACTGAGCCTTCAGGCGTACCGCGGTGTCTTCCGTCGCATCGCATGCGATGGCGTGGCGTGCCCGATCGATCCAGATCAGCTGAGACGGGGGAAAGTAACGACCGGGCGTGGCGCCGGGTGCAGCCATCTCGCCGAACACAAAAGAACACAGGTTCCCCGCCTCGGTGACCACATACGATGGCGCGGGAACCAGTCGATCGTGGATCAGAGCATCCAGCTCATCGATACTTATGGCACCGGCATGTGTCAGCTGCGCCTCGTTCAGGAAATGTCTTTCGAGGTAATGATTTAGTTCTGTCATGTGGCGGTATCCATTATCGCTGCGATTGTAGAATGTATTCTTGGTTACGGCATGCGCCAGTTGCGCAATCAGAGGGTTCAGCGGCAGAGGCATGTTCGCCGGCGCCTCCCCTGGCGTGCCAACGCCAGGGGGGGCGATGCGGATTGTGCAGATTCATTTGCCTCTGGCAGGAAAGCCGTGATGTCTGGCAGATGACACGATCAGCAGCGTTGCCAGCAGCAGAAGCAGTAGCGCTGGAGAGAATGCGCCGACGCCAAAGCGTTCCAGCAACAGTCCACCGATGATGCCGCCGCCCGCGATGGCCATATTCCAGGCCGTGACCAGCATGGCTTGTGCGACATCTGCCGCGTCCCCCGCTGTGTGCGCGAGTGCAGTCTGGAAAAGGGTCGCGGCGCCACCGAAGGCAAGGCCCCAGGCGCCCACCGCCGCATAGACGGCGACAGGTAACGTCCCCACCACGCCCAGCACCAGTGCCGCGACACCGAACAAGGCAGTGCTGGCAAGCGTCAGCGTGCGCAGATGACTGTCGATCAATACGCCGGTGATCCAGATGCCCAGCAACGACGTCATCCCGAATACCAACAGGACGAGATCCGTGCGCTGTGCCATGCCGGCAACCGCCAGGAACGGGGCGATGTAGGTATAGAGGATGTTGTGCGCAAGTACGAAGGCCAGTACCGCAAACAACACTGGTTGAATTCCTGGCTGGCGAAAGACCGACATGAGCGACAACCGTTTGCCCGTGGTCTGCCCGGTGAAGTCAGGCACTTTCACGCGCACCCATACCATCAGCGACAGTGCCAGCAGGCTCATGACGCCGAAGCACATGCGCCACCCCACCAGCGTTCCAAGAAACGTGCCCGCTGGCACACCCAGAGACAGCGCCAACGGTGTGCCCACCATGGCGATGGCAATGGCTCGCCCCTTTTGATGCTTCGGCACCATTCGAGCGGCGTAGCCAGCCAGCAGTGCCCAAAGCAGCCCTGCGGACATGCCCGCCAGGAACCGCGCCACCATCGTCAGGATGAAGCTGGTGGAGAGCGTCGTGACGGTATTGGCGACGGCAAAGCCGGCAATGGCAGCCAGCAGCAAGGTCCTGCGTCGCACCCCTTGGGTCGCTCCCATCAGCGGGATAGCGGCAACGAGAGAGCCGATGGCATAGATGGTGACGAGTTGACCCGCGAGCGCTTCGGACACCATCAGCCCTGCGCTGAGCTGCGGTAGCAGTCCGGCGGGTAGCGCTTCGGTCAGGATCGTCACGAATCCCGCCAAGGCGAGTGCCAGCAATGATGTGATCGGTAGCGGGGCGGGTTTTCCGGATTCGTTGCAGTGTTCGCGATCGTCGCCGGCAGCCAGATGTGGCCGCGGGACGCTAGAACACAGCGAAGGCGGAAGCGTTGGCATGGGGATTTCCTTTGTTCATGGATGATGCCTGAACGATAGGCTTTCCTCTATTCAAGATAAAGTAGGGTAGAGTTCCTCGGTATGCGGACATACTTGTCCGCAATTGAGGGAGTGCGAAGATGGATAGCCTGAGTGGCCTTGTGGTATTTGTCCAAGTTGCTGAAACGCGCAGCTTTGTGGCGGCGGGCCGTCAGTTGGGCTTATCGGCGTCAGCTGTTGGTAAAAGTGTGGCGCGGTTGGAGGCAAGGCTCGGTGTCCGACTGTTCCACCGGAGCACACGAAGCGTCACGCTGACGTCAGAGGGCACGCAATTCCTGGAGCGCAGCCGGCGCATCCTCGCTGAACTAGAGGCTGCGGAGCTGGAATTGTCGCAATCGACCACCGCGCCGCGCGGGCGTCTGCGCGTGAGCCTGCCGCTGGTCAGTTCGCTCGTGCTGCCAGTTCTCGGCGAGTTCATGCGGCAATATCCCGACATCGAACTGGACCTGGATTTTACCGACCGCATGGTCGATGTGATCGAGGAGGGTTTTGACGCCGTCGTGCGCACTGGCGAGCCCACTGACTCGCGCCTGTCGGCGCGGCGGTTGGGCGAGTTCCAGATGTTGCTCGTGGCGTCGCCCGACTACCTGGAACAACGAGGAACGCCGCAGTGCCCAGTCGAGCTGGAGCAACATAGCTGCATGCATTATCGCTATCCGAACACGGGCAAGCTGGAAGTCTGGCCATTGCGCATCGCACCGAATGGGCCAGAACTGCAACTGCCCACCTCGATGATCTGCAACAATATCGAGACACGCGTCTCGTTCGCATTGCAGGGACTCGGTATCGCATGTCTTCCGGATTTTGCCATTCGTGAAGCGATCGCGGATGGCCGCCTGCGAACGGTGCTGGACAAGTATGTGCAGCGCACCGGCGCGTTCCATGTGCTGTGGCCCTCCGGCCGGCAGACTTCGCCCAAAATCAGGGTTCTCATTGATTTTCTCAACGATCGGGTATTTCCCGTCGCTTGACCGACGACGCATCCCGCACCACGCGCTTCACGTCGGCCGATGGATGGCCTTCCCATGTCCTTCAAATAGCGCATGCGTCCGCCGTCTCCGCGCAGCCGGAAACGGCGGACCTCACCGACGATCAGAACGTGTAATCAGCCCGCACCGTGAACGCCCGGCCAATCGGCTTGGCGATGTTCTGGGCGAACACCACACGCGAGGACAGACGCTGGTTCGACAGCGGTGGATCGGTGTCGAACAGGTTGTTCACGCCCGCGCCGATCTTGAGCTGCTTCGACACCTTGTAGGTCGTCGACAGGTTGTAGACGCGGTAGGGCTCGATCACGTTGTAGAACGGCTGCCCCGGCTGCTGGGTCGGCAGCGCATTGGTGTCTTCGTAGCTCGAGCTGTACTGCTGCGTGAGCTGGGCGAAGAACGCACCGTACTGCCAGTTCACGCGCGCCTGGTGCTTCCACTTGAAAATGTAGGTATTGGCCGAGGTCGAGCCGGTCGAGAGCGCACCGATGCGTCCGACGCTGTCGACCCACGGGCTGCCCGCATCGTTCTGGCCTTCGTAGCGGTCGGTGTAGGTGCCATCCATCGAGAACCCGAAGCGCCCCCAGTGCGCGGTCGGGAGCATGTAGTTCAGGCTCAGGTCGATGCCCTGGGTCTTGAGCCCGCCCATGTTCAGACGCGTCTTGGTAATGTACTGCAGCGTGCCGTCCGGATTGCGCACGAACAGATCCTGGTAGCGGTCCAAATTATCGAAAATCGAATCCTCGTTGATCTGGGCAATCGTGCGCTTCATGTCGATCTTCCAGAAGTCGATCGTGGCAACGAAGTTCTTGACCGGTTCGATCACGAAGCCGACCGTGTAGGTCTTCGATTTTTCTGGCTCCAGGTCCGGGTTGGCGCCGACGAGCGTGGTCAGGCGCGTGTTGCAGACGCGCTCGGCGTCCAGGCCCAGGCCGGCAAAGCGCGGGTCGGTGGTCAGGGTGCCGGAGCCGGCCACGTTTGGTGTCGGGCCGGGGCACAGCAGCGGATCGTCCCAGCTCGACGTCGATGGGGTCAACGTACGCGGTACGCCGTACAGTTCCGGCAGGGTCGGCGCGCGGAAACCCGTGCTGACCGTGCCGCGCACCATCAGTGCCTTGATCGGCTGGTAGCGGAAGCTAGCCTTCGGGTTGAAGGTCGAGCCGAAGTCGCTGAAGTGGTCGCCGCGCACGGCGAAGTTCAGGTTCAGGTCCTTCGTCACGGGGGCGTCGAGCTCGGCGTACAGACCGGCCACGCGGCGCTGGCCGCTCGGGTTGTTGCCGGGAGAGCCGCTGACGCGCCAGACCACCTCGTTGCCGATCATCGGCACGTTTTCGGCATACGTTTCACGGTGCCAGTCGCCGCCCACGGCAATCCCGAGGTCGCCGCCGGGCAGCGCCATCAGCGTGCGGCTCAGGTTGAAGTCGGCACCGTAGTAGCGCACGTCGGCCTGACGGAACAGCTGGCCGTCGGCCGAGATGTCTTCGAGGTAGGCGCGGCCCGCTTCATCCTGCGCGCCGAACGGGTTGAGGATGCCGTTGGCCACGCCGGCATACACGGCCGGGGTGCGCACGAAGTTTTCCTTGAAGCCGGAGTCGCGGTGGCTGTAGCCGTAGGAGCCGCCGACGCGGTAGTCCCAACCCTTGAACTCGCCTTCGTCGGCAATTACCAGGCGGTGGTTGGTCTGCACGTCATGCAGCTTGGCCGCGCCCAGTTCATCCAGGCTCCAGGTCAGGGCCAGATCTTCGCCGTTCAGGCCGGCCACGGCTGGCACGCCGCCGCGACCGCCCGGATAATACGGGCTCGCCCTGGTAATCATCAGGGGCCGGCGCGACGCGGTGAGGCGGTCGTAGTCGGTGTTGTTGCCGAACGGCTGAGGTGGGCTGATCGCGTCGATGTATGAACGCGACAGATTCAGTTCCACGGTCAGCATCTTGCCGACACCGTGCGCCAGGCTGCCCTTGGTAAACAAGGTCACCTGCTGGTTTTCCGGCAGCAGTTCCGGGTAGATGCCCGGGTCGGTGATGCAGGTCCGGGCGCCGTTGGCCGCCGTGCGGGTGGACGGCACCGTGGTCTGGGCCAGGCCCGGGGCCACGCAACCGGCGGCGAAGTACGGGTTGCCGGTGATGTTGGCCGGGCGCCCGTTGCGGTAGATCGTGAAGTTGGCGGGCGACGCCGAG